>CXWF01004704.1_pt1 | contig 349931 bp, 336 predicted proteins | sample 468421 | NCBI WGS metagenome assembly CXWF01 (sample SAMEA2620812, study PRJEB7988) | marine metagenome | biome: marine biome (ENVO:00000447); feature: surface water layer (ENVO:00002042); material: "saline water (ENVO:00002010), including plankton (ENVO:xxxxxxxx)" | depth 5 m
GCGTATGGAGCGCGGCCAGTTAGCCGAAATCATTGCGCCGCGTATCGAGGAAATCTTCGAGCTGGTCCAACGCACGCTTCAGGCAAGTGGTGTACGCAAAGTACTGCCTCGTCGAGTTGTACTGACGGGCGGCGCCAGCCAGTTGCCCGGCGTCAGAGAAGTTGCCATGCGCACTCTGGAGGCGCCGGTCCGGCTGGGACGGCCGACAAATGCTGAATTCCTGGGTGAAACACTGGGAACACCAGCTTTTTCTACAGCTTCAGGTCTGCTACTGTATCCCGAGTTGGGGTTCGCAGACGCAGTACGGGCTGGCATTGCGTCAAAGGAATACGGAGCAGAAGCCCGAAGCGGAGCCGTGAACAAGGCGTTCCATTGGTTGAAAGAAAATTTCTGATGCCAATCGCGAATCACTTAACCGCTTCTTAGCTGCAACGCGTCATTTTAGCGCTTCAGCATGGCTTATGGCGGCAAGGTGAGGACGACGAATGACACATGAACTCAAGCCCAGGATCCTGGTCTTTGGTGTTGGCGGTGCCGGAGGCAATGCCGTCGACAACATGATCGAGGCAAACCTGCAAGGTGTCGAGTTTATCGTTGCCAACACTGACGCTCAGGCCCTTTCCCGTTCCAAAACGGAAAACCGCATCCAGCTCGGCCCGGAAACGACCTCTGGCCTTGGCGCAGGCGCCCGCCCGGACATTGGCGCGAAAGCCGCCGAAGAATCCATGGATGAGATCCGCGAGCGCCTCGAGGGCGCCCACATGGTCTTCATCGCCGCGGGCATGGGCGGCGGAACCGGAACCGGCGCAGCCCCGGTGATTGCGCGGGCCGCGCAGGAAATGAACATTCTGACCGTCGCCGTGGTCACCAAGCCGTTCAGTTTTGAAGGCACGCGCCGCATGACCTTTGCGGAAGAAGGCCTCGCTGGCATCCAGAAATACGTCGACACGATGATCGTCGTGCCGAACCAGAACCTTTTCCGCATCGCGAACGACCGTACGACCTTCGCCGAAGCCTTCCGCATGGCAGATGATGTGCTGTATTCCGGTGTCCGTGGCATTACCGATCTGATGGTCATGCCCGGCCTGATCAATCTCGACTTCGCCGATGTCAGCTCGATCATGCGCGGCATGGGCGCAGCCATGATGGGCATGGGCGAAGCCGAAGGCGAAAACCGCGCTCTCGAAGCTGCCAAGCTGGCCATCGACAACCCGCTGCTCGACGATATTTCGATGCGCGGCGCCAAGGGCGTGCTGATCAACATTACCGGCGGCTATGACATGACGCTGTTTGAACTCGACGAGGCCGCCAATGAGGTGCGCCGCGAGGTCGACCCGGATGCAAATATCATTCTGGGGTCTGCCTTCGATACCGAACTTGAAGGCAAGATCCGCGTCTCCGTCGTCGCCGCAGGCGTCGATGCCGTGATGCCATCTCTGAAGCAGGATGCACCGGTCGCAGAGACTGTGCGCCAGCCCATCGCAGAGCCGATTGAGGAAGAGCATGTGGAGCCCGTCGCCGAAGTCGAATCGGAGACCGAAGTGGAAGTGGCTGCAGAAGAAGACGATCGCCCGAAAGTGATCCTTCATCATGCCTCCCCGCTCCGTTCAGGCGATGTCGATCCGCGGGACGACTTCACGGGACAGTCCCTGCCCGCAGAACATTTTGAAGGCAGTGAAGGCGAAGACCAGATCCAGGCCGACGCCGTTTTCAGCAAGCAGACCGAAGCTCCGGCCGAGGAAGACGGCCGCCCGAGTCCGTCCGGCTTCTCGAACCTTTTCGGCTGGCGCCGCGGCGCTCAGGGCGAGAATGATCACGCTCCGTCTGCCGAATCCGGCTCACAAATCGTGTCCTCTCCGGACGATCACCCCGAACCCGCCCCGTTCGATGATGCAGACCTCGAAATACCGGCCTTCCTGCGCCGGTCGGCCAATCACTGATTTCACATTCGATTGCAGTCTCAGCGACCGCGAATTGTTACAATAAATCACCAATGATTACAGGGCGGAGGCGGGTGTCTTCGCCCGCTTTGTAATACGCCGAAACAACCCGTGTTTTGTATCCTGGAGACATACACCCCAAACTAAACTCCGAAACTGGAGGTTGGTGTGTTGTCCGGTAGTGTAGAATTTCAACAAACGATCGCGCGGCCTGCAGTATGTGCAGGTGTCGGTGTGCATAGCGGCAAGAAGGCAAAGCTCGTCCTGAAGCCTGCCCCTGCTGGCACAGGTGTCGTTTTCCGCCGGACCGACGTGAAAAGCGGCGATACCGCCATTCAGGCCGATGCCGAATACGTCTCCGACACCCAACTCGGCACCACGCTGACCAATGATGATGGCGTCTCTGTGGCAGTGGTCGAGCATTTGATGGCCGCACTCGCGGGCATGGGCATCGACAATCTCCTCATCGAAATCGACGGGCCGGAAGTGCCGATCATGGACGGCTCCTCGGCAGTTTATTGCGAACTGTTGATGCAGGCTGGCCTGCAACGCCAGTCCGCGCCGCGACGCCGCATTCGCATCCTGGAAGCGATCGAGATTGAAGACGGCCCGAAGCGGGCACGCCTGTCGCCTTCCGACGACAAGTTTCTGACGCTCAATGCGCGCATTGAATATGACGACTCGTTGATCGGCGTGCAGGAGATGGCGCTTAAACTCGCGCCAGGCATGTTTGCCCGCGACCTGGCCTTTGCCCGCACCTACGGGTTTGCGCGCGATGTGGATATGCTGCGCTCGATGGGCCTTGCCCGGGGCGGGTCGCTGGAAAATGCGGTTGTTGTGGACAATGGTGAAGTCATAAATCCTGAGGGCTTGCGCTCAGAGGACGAATTCGTGCGTCACAAGATGCTTGATGCCGTTGGCGACATGATGCTGGCGGGTGCACCGATTGCCGGGATTTATGAAGCGGTTCAGCCCGGTCACTCGATCAACAATCTGCTGGTCCGCAAGCTGCTCGATACGCCTTCAGCCTGGTGCTGGGAAACCGATACGGCAGACGCAACCCGCATAGACACGCGCCGGTCGGCCGCCGTCTGAGGCGTTGCCCCGCCGATCCCTGAGAAACCTGCTTGGAAAACCCCGCTGGTTCGCGCTAAGCAGGTAGCCAGATCATCACAGCAGAAAGCGCCTGCCCTGCCATGCGACTGTCCTCCAAGTTCCCGATCCTCCTCATTGCCACTGCAGCCCTCACGCTGACGGCGTGCCAGTCGCGCGACAAGCGCCGTCAAGAACTGGCCTATGTCGAACGCCCCGTGGAGGCGCTCTACAATCAGGCGGCTAGCGAACTCGACAAACGCGACTTTGATCAGGCGGTCCTGCTGTTCAACGAAGTCGAGCGCCAGCACCCTTATTCTGAATGGGCCCGCCGCTCGATGGTCATGACGGCTTTCGCCCATTATCAATCCCGCAATTATGACGAAGCGATCAGTGGTGCCCAGCGCTATCTTGCGCTTCATCCTGGCGGCTCCGAGGCCGAGTATGCGTATTACCTGATTGCGGCGAGCTACTTCGACCAGATCACGGATGTCGGTCGAGATCAGGCAACAACGGAACGCGCGCGTGATGCCTTGGTGGACGTGGTCCGCCGATTCCCAGACAGCCAGTATGCCCGTGATGCCAGTGTGAAGCTCGACATGGTTCGCGACCAGCTGGCTGGCAAGGAAATGACGGTTGGCCGCTGGTATTTGCGCAACAATCAGACCCTGTCTGCGGTCAATCGCTTCCGCACGGTCGTGAAGACCTATGACACGACCTCTCACGCCCCCGAGGCATTGCACCGTCTGGTCGAAGCCTATCTGACGCTTGGCCTGCGGGATCAGGCGCTCGCGGTCGGATCGACGCTTGGCTACAATTATCCCAATAGCGATTGGTACAAGATGAGCTATCGCTTGCTGACCAATGAAGGGCTGGACCCTGAAGCGCTGGACGCCGAGACCCGCCGCACCCTGTTGCAGCGGATTATTCCCGGCGGCAAATAACCGCCCGGCGGATCAGCCGCCGATCAGTTCAAACCATTCGTCTTCTGTCAGCGTCTGAACGCCGAGGCTTTCGGCTTTTTTCAGCTTTGAGCCCGCGCCCGGACCGGCGACGAGGATGTCCGTCTTCGCCGAAACAGACCCCGACACTTTTGCACCCAGCGCATTGGCTCGCGCCTTGGCTTCGTCGCGCGTCACCCGCTCCAGTGTGCCCGTGAAGACAATCGTCTTGCCGGCGACAGGGCTGTCCGATGAGGCAGCTTCTTCGGCTTCGACGCTGATTTCTTCAAGCAACGCGCTCAGCATGTCGCGATTGTGGGGCTCCGCCTCGAAATCGACGAGCGCGCCCGCCGCCGCCTTGCCGACGCCATCAATGCCAGTGAGTTCCGCAAAGGATTCGGATTCCTGTCCGCCTTCGGCTGCGCGCACGACCGTTTCCCAGAAAGGCGCCCAATTCAGGAAATGCCGGGCATAGAGCTGGGACGTGGTCTGGCCGACATGGCGGATGCCGAGCCCGTTGAGAAAGCGCGCAAATGGCACAGTCCGGCGCGCATCGATCGCGTCGAACAATTTCTTCGCTGAGGCTTTTCCGAAGCCTTCCCATTCTTCAAGTGGCGGCAGGCCTTCCGCCTCAATGCGCGCGGCCAATCGGAAAATGTCCTGCGGTGCTTTCACCACGCCCTTCTCCTGAAAGAGCTGGACCTGTTTCGCGCCGATGCCATCAATGTCGAGCGCCTTGCGGGAGACGAAATGCTTCAGTCGCTCGACTGCCTGCGCCGGACAGACGAGCCCGCCCGTGCAGCGACGGCGCACATCGGCCTCGCCCTTGTCGTCGATTTCGCGCACAGCGGCCGATCCACAGACCGGGCACGTGTCCGGCATATGCCAGACCTTGCCGCCGCCATCCTGCACCACGCGCAGGACTTGCGGGATGACATCCCCTGCCCTCTGGATTTCGACCGTATCGCCGGGTTTCACGCCAAGGCGTTCAATTTCGTCTTCATTGTGAAGCGTTGCATTCGAAACCACGACGCCGCCAACCGTAACCGGGGCCAGGCGCGCGACCGGCGTCAGCGAGCCTGTGCGGCCGACCTGAATGTCGATCTCTTCGAGCGTTGTGGTCGCCTTTTCGGCCGGGAATTTATGAGCGATGGCCCAGCGCGGCGCGCGGCTGACAAAGCCGAGGCGCTGTTGCCAGTCCAGCCGGTTCACCTTGTAGACGACACCGTCGATATCGTAGCCGAGCGTGGCACGCTGCTGCTCGATGTTGCGGTAGGTTGCGATCAGGTCGTCCACGGTCGCAGCGGTGGCCATCAGGGGATTGGTCTGAAATCCCCATTCTGCAAACTTGGCGACCGCTTCACTTTGCGTTTCCGCGAAGGGCGCACTTTCAGCCGCCCAGGCATAGGCAAAGAAATTCAGCGGCCGGGATTTGGTGATCTCGGTATCAAGTTGGCGCAGGCTGCCGGCGGCTGCGTTGCGCGGATTGGCAAAAGTCTTGCGGCCCGCCTGGTCTTCGCGCGCATTGAGAGCCGCAAAGTCGGCATGGCTCATATAGACTTCGCCGCGGATCTCGATGAAATCGGGCCAATCCTTGCCAGCCAATTTCGTCGGGATGTCATTCAGTGTCAGCGCGTTCGCGGTGACGTCTTCGCCGACCAGCCCGTTTCCGCGTGTTGCAGCACGTTTCAATTTGCCCTTTTCATAAGTCAGGCTGAGCGACAGACCGTCAATTTTCGGCTCGGCGGTGAGTTCCAGTGTCTCGGACTCGTCCAGTCCGAGGAAGCGCCGGATGCGCCCGGCAAACTCGGTGACGTCTTCGTCTGAAAACGCATTGTCGAGCGACAGCATGGGCGCGGCATGGGTTGCCTTGGCAAAGCCGTCTTGCGCGACCGCGCCCACACGGTCGGACGGGCTGTCTTCGCGTTTCAGCTCAGGGAAGCGGGCTTCAATGGCGAGGTTGCGTTGGCGGGCGACATCATATTCGGCATCGGTCAGGACCGGCGCGTCTTCCTGATAATAGGCGGCGTCAGCTTCAGCGATAATGGCCGCGAGGCGCGCGAGTTCAGCGGCCGCCTCGTCCGGCGTCAGATCCTCGACCGGTGTTGCCTCGCTCATGCACCCTCCAACAACCTCCCGGCGGCTGCGCGGGCCTCAGCGGTAACTTCGGCGCCTGACAGCATTCGGGCAATTTCTTCCTGCCTGCTGCTGTCATCTAGCCCGCGTATGCGTGAGCCGCCAGCCCCATCCTGCTCCTTCTCCACAAGCCACTGGGCTGAGGCGGACGCGGCCACTTGCGGGCTGTGCGTGATGGCGAAGACCTGCCGGGCCTGACCCAGCGAGATCAGGCGTTCCCCGATCGCGGCCGCGACCGCGCCTCCAACGCCCTGATCGGCCTCGTCAAAGATCAGCGTTAGCGCAGATCCTGCTTCGGCGAGGGCACATTTCAAGGCGAGCGAGACGCGGGCGAGTTCGCCGCCGGACGCAATCTTGCGCAACGGGCCAAAACCCGCGCCCGGATTGGTCTCGGCATCAAATTCGACCCAGTCGATTCCGTTCGGGCCGCCCTCCCCCTCTGCCAAAGGAGTGATTGCAACGCGGATGACCGAGCGACTAAGTTTCAGTGGCTTCAGCTCGCGCGCGATGGCTTTTTCCAATTGCGAGGCGGCCGCCTGCCGGGCGTCGCTTAGCTTGCCAGCCGCCTGATGCCAGTCGGCCCGGGCAGATGCTTCAGCCTTGCGGGCAGCAATCAGCGCGTCTTCGCCCGCTTCAACCAGGTCGAGCCGATCACTCAATGAAGTGAGCATGTCTGGCAGGAGATCGGGATCGCAGCCATGCTTCCGGCCCGCTGCCCGCAAGGCGAACAGCCGCGCCTCGGCGCCGTCCAGTTCAGCAGAATCATGATCGACAAGCCGTTCGAGCTGGCTGATCGCGCCTGCTGCTTCGCGCGCTTCAATCAAGGCCCGCTCGACTGCTTCGGCGGCGGCACGTGCGGCAACCGGCAGCGTGTCCTGAGAGGATTCAAATCCCGGCAAGCGGCAAATCCGTTCGGTGGCACGCGCCGCCTTGGACAAGGCATCTTCCACGCCGGACTTTTCCAACACATTTTCGGCTTCACGCACGGCCTCGGTGACGCGTTCCGACTGCATCAACAGGGTCCGACGCTCTGTCAGGATGGCGGCTTCGCCTTCCTGCGGATTCAAGCTGGAGAGCTCGGCCACAGCCTCGGCCAGCCATTCGCGATGTTCGATGGCTTCGGCATGCGCGTCTTCAAGTTCCTGACGCCGGGCGCTGGCCTCCGCCATCGCAGCATGAGTGGCCGCGCACATGTCCAAAAGCTTTTCATTGCCTGCAAACTGGTCGAGCAAACGGCGGTGAGATGATGGCTTCAGCAGGGTGGAGGCCGCGTGCTGGCCGTGAATCTCGACCAAGAGGTCCCCGATCTCCGACAGGAGCGCCGCGCTGACCGGCTGATCATTGAGAAAGGCACGCGCGGGGCCGTTGCGGCGGATCACGCGTTTCATGGTCAGGGTCTCGTCCGGCGAAGCGTCAATGCCTGCTTCGGCCAGTGCAGACCAGACTGGATGGCTGACCGGGGGCGAAAACTCAACCGCCACACTCGACTGGTCCTGCCCCGCCCGGATCATCCCACGGTCGGACCCGTGCCCCATCGCAAGCGACAGGGCATCGAGAATGATGGACTTGCCCGCCCCGGTCTCCCCGGTCAGCGCCGTAAACCCGGCGCCCGGTTCGATGTCCAGGCGGTCAATCAGGACGAAATCACGTATCGACAATGAAAGGATCATGGCCAGTCTCCAAAGAGTCTACTGGCCATGATTTATCATTAGAACAAAACCGGAACAAGCCCGATTTTCACAGACTGCCTAAAGCGGCATGCAGGCCGCGCGCAACCAGTCCTTCACCGGCCCGTCCAGACGGTCGGCCAACAATTCGTAGACTTGCGCGTGATAGGCATCGACCCAGTCCCGCTCGTCCTTGGTCAGATGAGCCAGATCGATCAGGTCCCGCGCGAGGGGCGCGAAGGTCAGGCATTCAAAGCCATACATGTCGAGTTCGCCACCTTCGATGGCCGCCGGTGGCGTGACATATTGAAGGTTCTCGATCCGGATGCCGTACTGTCCGGCGCGGTAATAGCCCGGCTCATTCGAGACGATCATGCCGGTTTCCAGCGGCACGGAATTCCACGCCTTGGCAATGCGCTGCGGGCCTTCATGGACGCCGAGATAGACGCCGACCCCATGGCCGGTGCCGTGCTGGTAGTCGAGCCCGGCCTGCCAGAGCGCATGGCGCGCGAGAATGTCGAGATGGGTTCCGGTCGTGCCTTTCGGAAAGCGCACCATGGCCAGCGAGATATGCCCCTTCAGGACCAGCGTGTAGTGACGCCGCATGTCCGCGCTCGGATCACCGATGGGAACCGTACGCGTCACGTCTGTCGTGCCGTCCAGATACTGGCCGCCACTGTCGACAAGATAGAGGCTGCCACGTTCCAGCTTGCGGTTCGAGGCTGTCGAAACGCGGTAATGCGGCAGCGCGCCATTCGGGCCGGCACCGGAAATTGTCGGGAAGGACAAATCGTTCAGGCCGCCAAGGTTTTCGCGGAATTCTTCCAGCTTGATGGCGGCGTCGATCTCGGTGATCTCGCCGCTCTGCGCGTCCGTATCAAGCCAGTGCAGGAAGCGGGTCAGGGCCACGCCATCACGAAGATGGGCGGCGGCCGAGCCTGCGAGTTCCGCGTCATTCTTGCAAGCCTTGGGCAGAGCGACCGGGTCGCGTTGGCGTACAGGCGTTGCACCAGCCTGTTCGAGCTGGTCAAAGAACCAGGCTGAGGCCACATCCGGATCAACGCTGACCGTCTTGCCTTTCAGGTCTGAAAGGCCCTTTTCGAGATCGGCCAACGGGCGCAACGTGACACTGTTGCCAAGATGCTGGCGGAGCGCGTTGGATACTTTCACTTCATCAAGGAAGAGGTCAGCTGACCCGTCTGCGAACAGAATGGCGCGGCCGAGCGGCAGCGGCGTGCAGCTGACATCACCGCCGCGAATGTTGAAAGCCCAGGCGATGGACGCCGGCGACGTGATCACAGCCGCGTCGAGCTTTTCGGCTTTGAGATCGTGGCCAATCTGCACACGCTTTTCGTCATGCGCGACGCCTGCAAATTTTACCTCATGCGGCACGACGAGCGCGGCGGGCTGGTCTGGCCGGTCGGCCCAGGCGAGGTCGATAGGATTGTTCGCGACGCTGACCAGTTCAGCGCCAGCCGCCTTGGCGGCCGTGCCCATGGCCGCGACATCGTTCGGGCTCATCAGTTTCGGGTCATAGCCGATGCGCTTGCCGGTCATGTCCTGCGATTTGAGCCAGCCGAACGGGCCGGGCTCCGGCACAGCCTGAACTTCCCAGAGATCCGGATCGGTCTGGTCGGCGACCTGCAGCGTGTAGCGGCCATCGGCGAAGATCACCGCGCGGTCTGTGAAGACGAATGCAGAACCGAACGAACCGGTAAACCCGCTCACCCAAGCCAGGCGCTCATTGGCGTCAGGCAGGTATTCGTTCTGGTATTCATCATCATGCGGAACATAAAGGCCGTCGAGCCCCTGCGCGGAAAGCTGTTCGCGAACGAGGGGCAGATGCGCCCGGCCGTCCTGCGGACCGCCCTTGATATCAAATGTCTGTCTCATGTCCCCTACTTAGTGCGAAAGCGTGGTTTTGACCATAGAAAGCCGCATCGTAGCTATGCATTTATTCATGCAAATTTCCGCTTTTCTATGCTTTTTTGTTTATGCTTTTACGCTACATAGCGCCCACACAAAAGATTGTGCGCCGCACAATACAAAAAGAGGGACGCACTATGAGACGTCAAAACACAATTACTGCGCCAGAAATGGCAATCCTCAACGGCCAGGGCCGTTCGCTGATGGTCAACGAGATGGCTGAGCCAGCCTTCGTGAACGCGCTGCAGAGCGCCGAAAGCCAGCGTCCGCAAATCCTGGCACGCCGTTCTGCGCGCTGGGCGCGCCGCGCCGCTTACTGATCCTGCAGGGCTTAACCCGGCTTCCGGAACACCAGCGTCGACCACCCGTCTTCGCGAATACGTGTCTGGAAGTCGAGCCCGCGGGACGCAAAGGCGTTCCGGACTGGCGGCGCTTGGTGGTGCAGCAGTCCTGACAGGATAATTGTGCCGCCCGGCGCCGTGAGAGACGCAATATCCGGTGCGAGCCCGATCAGGGGCCGCATCAGGATGTTCGCAAACACGGTGTCATACGGCCCGCCCTGACGAATGCGTGGCGTGTTCGCACCGGTGACATGCAAGGCGGTGAAGCCGTTGACATGATTCTTGCGGGCATTCTCATTCGCCACACGCACGCTATCGAGATCGATATCCGTACCGATCGCCGAGGATGCCCCCGCCTTCAGAGCAGCAATCGCCAGAACGCCGGAGCCCGTGCCAAGGTCAAGCACCTTGCCGATGGACCGGCGGCGGCGCACATCATCCAGCGCCAGCAAGCATCCGAGCGTCGTGCCATGATGGCCCGTTCCAAACGCAGGGCCGGCCTCGATCAGCACGGAAATCTTTCCCGGTGACTGGCGCGCAAGGGCGTGGCTGCCCGCTACAACGAACGGTCCGGCCTTGACCGGTGGCAAGCCTTCGAGTGACAGCGTCACCCAGTCTTGCTCGATCACCTGTTCGATCCGCGCGACAAGATCCGGCGCGGCTTCTTCGATAATGACAACGCAGGCTTTGGCGTCTTCGAGCGTTTCCGCGAACGCATCGAGCCGCCAACTGGTCCGGCTGTCCTCCTTGGCATCAACCGCGCCCGCTGGCGACGGATCGGCCCAGGCCAGCGCATCCCACGCCGTTTCAACTGGCGCCCGCGCGCCTTTTGCACTTATCTGATACATGAGCGGCGCTTAGCAGGCGGATGATTTCTTGGGAAGGACACAAAGATGGTGCGGATATCTCTCATGGCAGTTGCCATCGGCATCTCCTTATTGGGCGCTTGCGAAACAGCGCCCGATCCGAGCCCTGCCCCCGCCTCCGAGATGGTAGACGCTCCGGCCCCTGTGGCGCCATGGCGTGAGGTGGCCCCTGAAAATCTTGTGGTCCTGAAAACGGTGGCAGGGGATGTCATGATCGAACTCGCCCCTGAAGTCGCGCCGCAGCATGTCGCGCAATTTCGCGAGGCGATACGGAGCAATCTCTATAATGGCGAATATTTCTATCGCGTGATCGATGGCCATGTGGCGCAGGCAGGACTCGAATTCGAACACCTTCTGGAAGATTGGGCCGAGCTACCGCTGGAAGCCGAGCGGGCCGTGGACGCAGACGGCTTCGTGCCCCTGGGCAATGAGGACCTGTTCGCCGGTCAGGTGGGCCACCGGAATGGCTTCGCAGTTGGCCGAGAGAGCGGACAGGAATGGTTACTGCATTGTCCCGGCGCCCTTGGCATGGCGCGCAATTCCCCGCCGGAGACCGGCTCGACCGAATTCTTTGTTCCCATCGGTCAGCGCCGGTATCTTGATCGGAACTATACGATATTTGGTCGGGTCATTTCGGGCATGGCCCATATCAACCGACTGGAACGCGTGGAGCCTGTGCAGGAGGACAAGATAGAATCCTTCCAGAATCCGGACACATCCGAAAAAGCATTTGCGGCGCGCGCGCAGGCCCTCTCCGCCAATGAGATCCTGTCTGTCGGGCTCGCGGCTGACATGCCCGAAAGTTTGCGCCCACGCTGGGAAGTCATGGCAACGCCCGGCGCAGAATGGGAAGACCTGAAGACCTCCAAACGCGATTACAGCATCTATGATGCCTTTGTGGTTACACCTCCAAAGCGCGTGGATATCTGCACACTCCCTGTCCCTGCGAGACAGGTGCTCGTTGATTGACGAACCGTTCGAGCTTCGTCAGAAATGACGAAAAAACGGGGAGTGAAATGCTGAAATCAATAAAAGGCGCTGCACGCGCAGGCTTAGTTGTGGCCGCCATCGGGGCACTCGCCCTGCCCGCCCATGCCGATACCGGAGACACAGCCTGGATCCTGACCGCCACGGCGCTGGTCCTGTTCATGACCCTGCCGGGACTTGCCCTGTTCTATGGCGGCCTCGTTCAAGCGAAGAATTTGCTTTCCATCTTCATGCAGTGCTTTGCAATTGCCTGCCTGGTCAGTCTGGTCTGGCTGGTGTGTGGATATTCCATCGCTTTCGGTCCGGGCGCGACGGGCTATCTCGGCGGGTTCGCGAAGAGCATGCTTGCAAACGTCACCGGTGCGCCACTCGACGGGCAGACCATTCCCGAACCCTTGTTCTTCATGTTCCAGATGACCTTTGCCATCATCACCCCGGCGCTGATTGTCGGCGCGTTCGTGGAGCGCGTGAATTTTGCGGCTGTGCTGATCTTTTCCGCGCTCTGGCTCGTGCTCTGCTACGCGCCTGTTGCCCATTGGGTCTGGGGTGGAGGCTGGCTGGCCCAGCAAGGCGTGATCGATTTCGCAGGGGGTATCGTGGTGCACACGACAGCCGGCATCTCCGCACTCGTATTCGCACTGATGCTGGGACGTCGTAGCCATTTTCCGAAGGATATGCGTCCGCCCCACAGTCCGGGATTCGTGATGCTTGGCGCGGCCATGCTCTGGGTCGGCTGGTTCGGCTTCAATGCTGGCTCGGCCCTCGGTGCCAATGATGGCGCGGCGCAGGCCATGTTGGTCACACACATCTCGGCCGCCACAGCATCACTTGTCTGGATGCTGATCGAATGGGTCAGCTTTCGCAAACCCACACTCGTCGGCATCGCAACCGGCATGGTCGCAGGCCTCGCGACGATCACCCCGGCGGCGGGATCCGTCGGCCCGGTCGGCGCCATCATTATCGGCATCCTGGCCGCAGGCGTCTGCTACGCAGCCGTTGGCTTGATCCGGCAACGTCTGAAGATCGATGACAGCCTCGACGTGTTCGCCGTGCATGGCGTTGGCGGTATTCTCGGCAGTTTGTTGATCCCGTTCCTCGCAGCCGCAGGTCCGCTGGCGCCGGGACTGGAGATGTCCACCGGTGCGCAGTTTGGTGTGCAACTGCTCGGTGTAGCAGTCGTCGCCGTTTATTCGGCCATCATGACCGGAGCGATCCTGTTCGTCATCAAGCTGTTCATTCCTTTGCGGGTTTCTACCGAGGATGAGGAGAATGGCCTCGACTCAGCCACTCATGGTGAGTCCGCCTATCACTTCTGAATGGTATCGCGGCGGCGCGCTTGACAGGCGCGCCGCAGCAAACCACGGCTAGGGCAATGACCGATACGCCCCCCTTTAAAACGAGTGATAATCTTTCAGGCCTGCCGGAGATCCGCCATGGATTCTTTGGCCGAAAGGGCGGTGTTTCGGGTGGTCTCTATACCAGTTTGAATGCCGGGGAAGGCTCAGGGGATGTGCCCGGCGCCGTCGCGACCAATCGCGAGCGAATCCGCACCGCCATGTCCGCGCGCGCGCTGCTCTCCTGCTACCAGATTCATTCAGCCGATGTGGCACATGTCACCGAACCGTGGAGCGTGCGCCCGGAGGCCGATGCGATGGTGACGAAAATTCCGGAAATCGCCCTGTGCATCCTGACGGCCGACTGCACGCCGGTTCTGTTTGCCGATGCCGAAGCGGGCGTGATTGGTGCGGCGCATGCGGGCTGGAAAGGCGCCATCGGAGGTGTGCTCGACACCACTGTTGCGGCGATGATTGAACTTGGCGCCGAAGCTGGCCGGATTCGCGCAGCCATTGGTCCCACGATCCAGCAGGCAAGTTATGAAGTCGGCCCCGAATTCCGAAACACTTTCCTGGACGCCTCCCCCCATAACGCGGCCTTGTTCTTGCCCGGCAAGGGAGACCGGTTTCAGTTCGACCTGCCGGGCTATTGTCGACAAAGGCTGGATGGGCTCGGCGTCCACAGCGTTCACGACACCGGGCTGGACACATGCGCGCTGAAAGACTCCTATTTTTCCAACCGGCGGCGCAATCAGCGGGGCGAGCCAGACTATGGCCGAAATGCCTCAGTCATCATGCTTGCGCTGTAATTTTCTGAAAAAGTCGTAAGAGTCCGGTTGCGACTCGCCGCCCTATGTTACAAAAGCGACACCAATTGGGCAGCACGGGCGCTCCATCATGAAACTGCTTTCCTGCAACGCAAACCGGCCATTGGCGGAAGCCATCGCCGATTATCTTGACACGCGCCTGACGCGGTCTGAGGTGAAGACCTTCTCGGATCAGGAAATATTTGTCCGCATCGACGAGAATGTCCGCGGCGAAGATGTCTTCGTGATCCAGTCCACGTCCTACCCCGCCAATGACAATCTGATGCAATTGCTGATCTGCATGGACGCGCTGAAGCGCGCCTCGGCCCGTCGCATCACCGCCGTCATCCCCTATTTCGGCTATGCCCGGCAGGATCGTAAAACGGATGGTCGTACGCCCATCTCCGCCAAGCTGGTCGCAAACCTGATCTGCAGCGCGGGCGCCGACCGCGTATTGACCGTCGATCTGCATGCCGGCCAGATCCAGGGCTTCTTCGATATTCCAACAGACAACCTGTTCGGCAGCCCCGTCATGGTCGATGACATCAAGGAGCGCTACGGGAACAAGGATCTCATGGTGGTCTCTCCGGATGTTGGCGGCGTGGTGCGCGCCCGCTCGCTGGCCAAGCGATTGGAGGCCGACCTTGCCATCGTCGACAAACGCCGCCCCGAAGCTGGCAAGTCAGAAGTCATGAACATTATCGGCGATGTGTCCGGCAAGCGCTGCATCATGCTGGACGATATGTGTGATTCCGGGGGCACGCTGGCAAACGCCGCCGCCGCCCTGAAAGAGCATGGTGCCAAATCGGTTTCTGCCTATGTCACGCATGGCGTGCTTTCAAACAATGCCGTTCAGAGGATCGAGAAATCGGTGCTGGACGAATTGGTGATGACCGACTCGATTCAGCCGTCCGAAGATGCGATCAAATCGGAATCTATCCGCATCCTGCCCATTTCCCCGCTATTGGGCGAAGCCATTCGCCGTATCGCGAACGAGGAAAGCGTTTCGAAACTGTTCGATCGCTAGGACTCACTAGTCGACTTCAGGCGCCAGCCGATTCACCAAATACCGGACCGCGCCGAGGATCAACAGGATGCTCGTCACCAGCAAACCCGCCAGCACAGCCATCAGCGTGGCAATGGCGTAATACGACATCACATACCAGTTCGTCGGGATATCTTCGAATTCCCCGATTGGAATGGATGAGAATGTCAAAAGCGCCACAGCGCTGCACAGGCTGATCGTGGCGAACCAGGCAATCATGCGCACGCGCTTGAACAACCAGATGCCGATGTCGGCACTACTGTTGTGCATCATCCCGAGCATGGTGAGCATAAGGGCAAGGATCGTGGCCGACGCGCTGGCGATAGCCGATCCGAAATAGAGGGACGAATCCGACAGCGCCTCCACAAGGCTCACCGCCTCGGATCGGGAATACATTTGACCGACGAACAGACGGTGGATTCCAAACAGGGCAAATGTCAGTACACCCCCAATGATTGGAGTGGATTTCCCGACCGGTTTGGGGTTTGCCATGATCGAGAATCCTCCTGACAGCCGACGCGCCTGCTATTAGACGCGTCGGCGGATCAGAAAGTTCCAAGCATCGTCATCCGGTCCGCGCTAGGCGATACAGAATTCCATCGGATATGTGATGCCTTTGGCGTCGACAGGCTTGCCTGCCTTATTGGTAAGCGGTTTGAACGTCGCGCCCTTCAGTGCTGCCGCCGAAGATTCGAAGACCGGATCGGTGCATTCTGCAAGTGTATTCTGTGGAACGCCATCAGCACCAAGATCGAACAGGACCATGCAGCCACCACTGAGTCGTTTCTTGGCCGCGTCGGCAGGATAGGATGGCCTTGGATGATTCACAGCCTCAGGCGTCCAGTTTGCATTTAGCGACAGGCCAGCAAGCTTGTTCTCGGCCTTGGATGCATCCAGCCTTGCCAACCAGACGGCAGACTTTTCGCGCGTGTCGGCCCAGTTTGCGATGACCTCGCAACCGCCAACTTCACCCCGGATCTCCTCAAAAGCCACATCGCGCTTGATTGGTGCCAGCGGTGCAGCCGGGATGGAGGCAGGCTTGGGCGCGGCATCCGGCACAGGAGCCGCGGGGGGCTGTGGAACCTTCGCGCCGGAATTTGCCGTGATGAACAGGGAGTCCGCCAGGATGAGCCCGGGCTCTGCCATCGGATCGACCGCCTGGCCTGCGCGCCAGACTTCAAGGTGCAGGTGTGGCCCGGTGGCTTGGCCGGACTGGCCCAGCGAGCCGATCACAGTACCTGCGGAGACGGATTCCCCCAGTGACACTTTGATATCTTTCAACTGCCCGAAGCGGAGCACAGTCTCACCCGCAGCGATTTCGACGAGATTCCCGTATCCATTTGTCATTTCTGCGCGGGTCACGATTGCTGAAGTCGGCGCATAGATCGGCTTGCCTTCTTCCTCTGCCAAGTCGACGCCCTGATGTTGTTTCAATTCGCCTGAGACAGGGTGTTTACGCACGCCAAAGGCGCTGGTCAGCTTCGCCTTGTCCAGCACGGCATGACTGTATGTAACCGCGTCGGTCGGCAGCGCGGCGGCGCCCCGGATCAGTGATCCCTGCGCCAAGGCGAGCGGGGTCGCGAGCGCCAGCGCTGCCGCGACTGCCAAGCCAAGACGTTTCGGCCGGTGGTGGGTCTCACTCAGGAGTTGGGTCAAGCGCATTTTGAGGGTTCCTTCTTTCTTGAGCGTGAATGCTGCAACCGGCAGGATGAGCGCAGGCCGGGCATGACGCGCCACCTGGGTCAAGGCGCGAGCATAGGCGATCCGGTCACCCGTCAGCTCGGCGGTCTCTTCATCGACGATCGCCTCGCGCCAATAATCAAGGCGCTCGCGCATGGCCCAGGCAAAAGGAGAGAACCAGAATATGTCTGCGACCATACGGTCAAATGGGCGGGTCAGCAGGTCACCCCGCTTCAGGTGAACCAGTTCGTGCACGATGATTTGTGGTGTGTGTTGTTTCGAGATGAGCGCTGCCGGTATGAAGACGACCGGGCGCACGATACCGGCAAGGAACGGCGCCCCCTGCGGGATAACCCGCACATCCGGCACGCGCCGCAATCCAATCGCGTCGGCCCAGTGGCGAACCGGGCGGATGACCGGACGGGATGTCTGCTTCAGGCGCTGAAGTCTGGCCTGCCCCACAGCCCAACAGACCGCACGCACGAACCACCCGGCAACAAGCGCCCACAGCACCAGTGTCGCAACCGGCGGTATACGGAATTCTGTGGTAGATTCTTCAACAAAGACGGCATCAGACTGGACCGTCAGCGCATCCATGACCGGCAAGTCCGGCAAGGCCTGTGCGGCAACTTGAGTCAGACCCGGCATGAAAGCAGATGCCAGGAATGGTGCGAACATCAAAGCTGCTGCGCCGCGCCATATGGCCTGAGCCATCCTGGGTGAGGGTTTGAGCGTGCAAAGCACGGTGGCGAGCAGCCAGAGCGCCGCGCTCCAACCAAAGGCGAGTGCGATCAGTCCGAACAAGCTCATGCCTTGCCCTCCGTATCGGCCGCCGCCGCGTTGATGATGGCGTCGAGTTCGTCAAGTTCGGCATCGGAGAGGTGTGGACTTTCCGCAAACAAGGCCGCCGGCAATGGCCCGTCCATATCCAGAACCTGGCGGGCGAGATGACGGACCAATCCGCCCAATGTGGCGGTCCGGTCTATAGCGGCGGCATACACTGCGATGCCATGCATGTCCTGACGGCTGACCCAGCCCTTCTCTTCCATCCTGGCAATGACGGTGCGGGTCGTCGACGGCTTCCACCCCTGCCCCGGACCGATGGCATCATGCACCTCACGTGCGCTTTGCCGGCCATGTGACCAGAGATATTTCAACACGCTGAGTTCGGAAGGATTGGGCTGGGACATGCAAATCTCGCTATCAAAGTCACATGTACGCTACAGTTGTAGCGCTCCAGTGTCAAGCGAGCGCTTTTGGGGGCTTCAGGCTCCCCATCCGTTTCAAAATTCCAGATAATTCGGAGTTGTTATTCGACAGTCCAGCCGCGCGGCGTGCGGCGGGCGTCAAGAATGAGCGGCTCTTCAGCCGTGTCGCGCGCTTGCGGGCGGATGCCCTTCCGGCCAGCATACCGCATGAACAAGGCCGCCGCAGCCAGCAAGACGCCTGCGATAGCGGTCATCACGGCTAGCAATCCGGCAAACAGCACCAGCAAGAGCCCAATACATAGCCGCGCCACAAGGCTGATCGCACTCGAAAATGCGTCTGCAATATTGAAACGGCCGGAACTGGAAGCTGCTTGGGTCATGAATCTCTCGTTTACAGTGCAAACATGGCGCCAGTGCTGCGTTCCGTCAATGGAATGGCATGCCGATACTATGTGAATTCGCGGAAATGCCTCAATCCGACCGGATCAGCAGACCGCGTTCGGTCCGAATTTGCGCATAGGCGGCTGTAATCGATGCCGCCTTGGCATGCGCGGCATCCTCGAATTCGCGTGGTGCGCCCATTTGCACCACACGGTCCGGATGGTGATCAGACATCAACTGACGATAGGCGGCACGAATATCGGAAAACTCTGCATCATGGGAGACGCCGAGAATGTGGTATGGGTCGTCGCTATCCGGGCCCAAATGGCTGGCCTTGATCCGGCGGAATGTCAGCTCATCAAAGCCGAAGGCATCGGATACGGTGCGCAAATAGTCCATCTCATCCGCCGTCACGACGCCATCCGCACCCGCGATTTGGAACAGGCCGTCCAGCACGCCTTCCAGCAAGCATGGGCGATCTCGGTATTTCCGGCCGATCTTGCGAGCGTAGCCTTCATAGCCGCGCACAGTCTGGCGGGCGATATTGAAGACACGGCGAACACTGTCGGCGTCTTCAGGCGCGGCGCGGAAGACGCGCGAAAATACCATGATTTCCTGATCCGATACGGTGCCGTCAGCTACGGCAAGCTTTGCACCGAGCCCCACGACCGCCGCAGTAAACCCGACATCATTCGGATCTGGCGCGCACGCAAAATCAGCCCCGTCGGCAAGCATGCCGTCAGAGTTGTCAGGATCGAACAGGCGCCGTCCGCCCTCAAGCACTCGGGTCCACAAAGACATCTCGGGAAATTCTATACCCTATTTTGGCAATTTTGGGAGCGCGGCATGCTGACAGTTGCGTGAAGTCCTGCTCACACTTCCAAAGATGAATTCTTTTTTAGATTCTGATCCTCCGGGACGGACGACCCGTAAAGGGTGGCATCGATGGATATGGTTCCATCGGAAAATTTCTGAATTGGGACACCCCTAATCATGAAACGTCTTCTCACGCTCACCGCTGCTTTCGCCTTCCTGGCCGCCCCGGCCCTCGCAGAGACCTGTCAGTATTCCAAGGATCGCATGGCTAGCCATGTCGAGGCCGAGCTCATCAAAGGCGAATGGTCCAAGATGGATATCGTCGACACCGCCGCCGAAGCTGGCCAGTTCAACACGCTGCTGGCTGCCGCGACTTCAGCTGGTCTGGTCGATGCCCTGAAGGGCGAAGGCCCGCTTACCGTGTTTGCGCCAACCGATGCTGCCTTCGCCGCCCTTCCCGAGGGTACGGTCGAAACCCTGTTGATGCCGGAGAACAAGCACCAACTTGCCGACATTCTCAAACTGCACGTGATCGCTGACAGCAAGGTGACCTCTGACCAGCTCGCCGGAAAGACACTGACCGCAAGCACGTTGAATGGCGACGTAGCAATCGATGGCACCGACGGCGTAACGGTGAATGGCGCCACCGTCGTGAAAGCCGATGTCATGGCCTCCAACGGTGTCATCCATGTGATCGACCAGGTCCTTCTGCCCAAAGGCTAAGGTGATCTGCAAAGCAAAGCGATGCTGAAGGCCTGCCCACATATCGGGGGCGGGCCTTCTCTACTTTGACTGCGCCTCAACCGAGGCTCTCAAGGCGGCGATCTCTGATCGCATCTCCTGTATTGCCGAAAGGACGGCGGCGCGCTCCTTCTCGGCGGTCATGAGTTCACCTTCCAATTCTCCTTCGATTTCGTCGAGTCCCTCCTCGATGATCGCCTGTTGTTCGGCCGCGAGCGAATCCACAATCAGGGCGATGAACAAGTTGAGAATGGCGAAGCTGGCGATGAAGATGAAGATCAGGAAGAACATCCAGGCATAGGGATTGCCATCATCAATCACTTTCTGGACAACTTCGAACCGCCAGCCATCCATCGTCATGACCTGGAAAAGTGAATAGGCCGAACGCGGCAGATCCCCGAACAGTTCGGTGACCTCTTCATTCTCGGTATTGCCGTACATGTTGGTCGCCATTACGGCGGCAACATATGTGATCAGCGCCAGCACTGCGAAAATGGCGCCCATGCCCGGCAGGGCCTTCATCAGCGCCTCGGTAATCCGGCGCATCATTGGAACGATATGCAGTAATCGGAGAATCCGCAGAACCCGGAGCGCACGCAATACGCCGAATGCCTGAGTTCCTGGTATCAGCGAAACGCCAATGACGATGAAGTCAAACCAGTTCCAACCCCGCCGGAAGAATTGCAACCGATAGACTACCAGTTTCAGCAGGATCTCGACCGCAAAGACATATGTGATCGTCTGGTCAACTGCGTCGAGCGACGCGACAAGGCCCTCAGGCAGTGTCTCGCGATAGGTCAGCACGCCAAGAATCACGGCGTTCACGATGATCAAGGCGATCACCAGATGCCGGAACCACGGCCGCTCGATCACGCGCTCCAGCGCAGAATTATGGGTTTCAAAATCGAGTGTTGCGCGTTTCATGGTCTGTGCCGGCTCCCCTTCGGTCGTGAGGCCACACGGCGTTTTGCCCGTAACTGGGCCGACTGCCAAGGCTTGGAATGGCTTATGTCGGCGTCATCGCAACCCGTTAGTCCGCTGACGTGGTTGTGTCGGAAATGATCACCCAACCGCCATCAATCTTGCGCAGGACAAGCGTGTACAGTCCGGACGGATTGTCGCCTTCGACTTCGAGCATCCAATGGCCATGTGCGATGGCGGCATCGGGCGACAGAATTTCAATCTCATAGTCGGACGTCACCAGCGTGCCCATTTTTTCAGGCGTATCGTAGCGTGTTTCATAGCGATGAAGCGTTGCGTCCCACCCGCGCGCAATGTTGCCGCCAGACGCAAAGCGCAAGTCTGGCGACTTCCAATATCCGTCCATGAAGGCGGGTATATCACCGCGATTCCAGGCTGCGTCTTGCGCCTCAAGCATCGCCGTGATGGCTGCCTCCTCCTGAACTTCCAAAGCGACGCTCACCCCAGCCGGTTGGGCCGGAACAGTCCCGCAGGCCGATATGGCAAGGGGCATGACGAACGCAATCAGGGCTGAACGCATGAGACTTCCTCCAGTATTAATGAGGTTTACCCGGCCGATACCGACCGCTTGAGATAGGTTTGACGGCCCCACTCTATGGCACTGAGTACGACCGCAACACCCCCAAGCCAGAAGGTAATGATGAACACGTCATAGAACCCGTTCTGTTCAATCATCTCGCCCAGCCAAGGCCGGCCCAGCGTGCCGATCAGCATTGTGAGCGAGGCCAGCAACGCATACTGAACGGCGGCAAAACGCGGATTGACCACTGATGTCAGATAGGCCGTCATTGCGACGAGCGCGAAGCCGCCTGCAATGTTCTCGGCAAAGATCGTCACCATCAGGCGCGCCATGCGCTGGCCCTGGTCAGAGGCAATTGCCACTTCCTCAGGCTGGAGTTTTGCGGCCCAATCCGCAAAGGTGATCAATGGTGCATCAAGATGGGTGAACGCCAGGAAAGCATCAACCGTCACCGCGCCAGCCGCCAAGTCCGCATAAAGCAAATTGGTCGCCGCCGCGACGATCCCACCAACAAAAAAGACTGGCATCCGGCCGAGCAGCGCGATCAGTGTCGCGCCGATGAGCGAGCCGAGAATGGTTGCCACAACACCGAAGAATTTCGAGGCGATGGCTACATCGTCGAGCGTATGTCCCAACGCATCAAGGTCTGCGCGCAAATAGAAAGGATAGGCAAACGAGCCCCAGACCGCATCGGTGAACCGGTAGGTCAGTGCCAGTGCGAGCACGAGAATGGTCCACCAACCGAGCCGGGAAATGAGCTCCATCAATGGGTCGAAGATCGCCCGAAACAGGGTGGCCAACAGCTTGTCGCCGCGACTCTGTCCCACCACCAGCAAGGGTGCCTCTGTTGCAACAGCCTTTTGTGTGAACACCAGCAAGGCGGCAACGACGGCTGGCAGGACCACGGTCAGCAAGACAATGACAGGCCCCTGTTCGGAAACAAACACCCGCGAGGATATGTCTGCGCCCAAGGCCAGTTTGCGCACGACAAAAGTGCCGATCATCGTGAAGCCGATGAGCCAGCTGAGTGCGACGACGATCACGGCCGGAAGAGTAACTTTTCTGCGCAGCGAGGGCAGGAAACTCATACGGCTCGTATCAGGGCGGGACGAAGATTCCGGTTCCGGCGCGAGCAAACTGCCCAGCACGGTCAGCGCAATGAACACCGACATCATCACATAGGACACGGTCCATCCGACACGTGCGGCCACCAGCAAGGCGAGAAAGCCGGAGATGAAACCGCCGGACTTGTAGCCGAACTGGTAGAGGGCGGACATGAGGTCCTTGTCCTCTTCAGAGCGCGCCACTTCGATCCGCCAGGCATCGAGGATCAGATCATGGGTCGGCCCAATAAGAGTGATCACGAAACAGATCAGCGCCACGAGGCCAATATTTTCCGGTGGATTGCTAAAGGCCAGGATGATCAGCAGCAAAGCGATCACGGATTGGCACACGATCAGCCAGGATCGGCGTCCCCCGATGCGCAGAAATGGTACGTTTCGAGCGCGGCCAAACATGGGCGCCCAGAGATATTTGAACGAGTAACCCAGAGAGACCAGCGCGAGCACACCGATCGTGTTTGTGTCGACGCCTTCCTGAGTGAGCCAGGCCGACAAGACACCAACCACCGCGCCATATGGTATGCTGGCAGCAAATGACAGGATGAGCATAGCCGCCATGCGGCGATCCTTCAGGGCCTTCAGCGCGCGGACCGCGCGCGATGGCTCGCGAACTTCAGGAGGCGTTGGCGCTGAGGTGTCGCTCATGCAGCGCCTTCGTGCCGGACCGGCGCGCTCGTCCAGTGCAGCGCAAGGCGACGGAGTGCCTCGGCATCCAGAGGCTTGGCAGCCACGCCGTTTGCGCCAGCCGCGCGCGCCTGTCGCTCGATGTTCGGATTCATTTCCGCAGAGACAGCCAGCATCGGAACGTCCGACCCGTTGTCGCGAATGCGGCGCATGGCTTCAAAGCCATCCATGACTGGCATGCGCAAATCCATCAGGATGAGGGCGATGTTCATTTGCGTTGCAGTCTCCACAGCTTCGCTTCCGGTGGAGGCTACAGTGACGGTAAAACCGGCCGATTCCAAGGCGCGTCGTGCGATCAGTGCATTTACCGGATTGTCATCGGCAATCAGCACATGCCCTGCCCCTGTCTTCTGCTCCGGCTCGTCTATCGCCTGCTCACCTGATTGGACGACATAGACACGTTCTGCAATCGAGGATGCGCGCAGCGGTCGTACCAGCCAGCCTGCACAGCCCAGACTCCGAAACCGCTCGATCGCGCCACGGTCTTCGGGACGCAGGACCACCAGGGTTGGACGCTGGCAGGCAAATTCTCTGACGAGCTTTTCGCGTAAATCAGCGCCAATCAACAATATATCGACGTGACCGGGCACACGCCCCGCGACTGGGTCGATCAAAAAAGGCCTGGCCTCGGACCCGGAAAGCGCAGACGCGGCTGCAAGCGTGGTGGCGGCCGGGAGACCGACGAGGCCAACGGTCATATCGAGTTGCGGCAGGTCATGCGTGGACGGCATGTCTGCACGTGCCAGGGGCAGGAATATCTTGAAGGCGGTGCCCAGGCCGGGAGCACCATCAATGTCTACCCGTCCACCCAGCAGCTCCGTCAGCCGCTTGACGATGGCAAGGCCAAGCCCGACTCCGCCATCATTGAAAGCATCCTGCGTGGCCGATTGTTTGAACGCGCTGAACAATTGGACGCGATCCGCTTCAGCTATGCCGGGACCGGTGTCGATGACACGGAATTCGAGCCCATCCGTTCGAGCCGCGATATCCAGCAAGACCGAACCCTGGCGCGTGAACTTGAGGGCGTTGCCCACCAGGTTGAACAAGATCTGTCGTATACGACCTGCATCGCCGGAATAGGTCGGCATCGGCAAAGGCTGCGCGCGAACAGCAAGGTCGAGCCCTGCCGCATGCGCACGCGGGCTGAGCAATTCGATCACTTCACGGCCCAGACGCACCGGGCAAAAATTTTCGACTTCCAGTTCCACTGCAGACGCATCGAGCCGGGCATAATCCAGCACATTATTAAGCAAATCGAGCAGGCGCCCGCCGCTCATCTTGATCGCCTCGGCATATTCGCGCTGCGCTGGGGCCAGTTCGGTCTCAAGCAACAGGGAAACTGTGCCGAGAATACCGTTCAGGGGCGTGCGAATTTCATGACTCGCCGTTGCCAGGAAGGTGTCTTCCGGCTTGGCGGGATTTGCGGGAGGCTTTTGTGAGTCTGTCATCGGGCAGCAGACTTATCGCAAAGCCTTTAGCATTCATTTAACCGACCATGCTCCCGGCTGCAGCGCCGCGCGCCGCAGATACGGCTGGCTCGGGCATGCCCGGCGGACGATGCCGATAGGATAGTGCCTCAGCGACATGAAGCCGCCGCACGCCGTCACAACCCTCAAGATCTGCAATGGTGCGTGCCACTTTGAGCACCCGGCTGTAGCCCCGCGCGGTCAGTTGCAGCCGCGAAGCGGCATCCGCCAGCAAAGCGGCACCAGCCTCATCAGGCGCTGCCGACTTTTCCAGTTCGGAAAGAGGCGTGTCGGCGTTAACCGATCGGATCGTGTCACTTGCCATATGCCCCAGCCGCTCTGTCTGGATGTCACGCGCCCGGGCGACGCGCGCGCGAACTTCTTCAGAGCCTTCCGAGGGCGGCGGCAGCGCAAGATCAACGGCGGTAACTGGTGGCGTGTCGTAGTAGAGATCGATCCGGTCCAGGAACGGACCGGACAAGCGGGCCTGATATTGCTGTGCACAGCGGGGACCCCGCCGACAGGCGGCTGCGCCGGGTCCTCCCCCACACCGGCATGGATTCATGGCAGCGATCAGCTGAAACCGCGCCGGATACCGCACATGCCGGTTGGCCCGCGCCACCACGGCTTCGCCCGCCTCAAGCGGCTGTCGCAAACTGTCGAGCACCGTTGCGGGGAATTCCGGCAATTCATCAAGAAAAAGCACGCCATGATGCGCGAGCGAGACTTCACCGGGCTTGGCCTTGATTCCGCCCCCGACCAAAGCAGCCATGGAGGCCGAATGGTGCGGCGCGCGAAAGGGTCGTCTCCGCGAGAGGCGTCCGCGCTCCAACAGGCCCGCAATCGACTGAATTTGCGAAACTTCCAGCAATTCCCGCGCAGATAATGGCGGCAATATGCCAGCCAATCTTTGGGCCAGCATGGACTTCCCCGACCCAGGCGGGCCGCAAAAAAGGAGATTGTGCCCCCCGGCGGCTGCAATTTCGAGTGCGCGCTTGGCACCTTCCTGACCTTTCACATCGCGCAGATCCGGCCCGGCGGGCGGGGTTGCCAGTTCGCCCGGCTGCGGAGGGCTGATAACAGCGCGGCCAGTAAAGTGATTGATCAGGGCAATCAGGCCTGTTGCGCCAATAACACTGCCGCCTGCCCAGGCTGCTTCAGCGCCGCAAATCTGTGGGCAGATGAGTTGTAAATCCATGCCTTCAGCGGCCATGGCGGCTGGCAGGACCCCGAGCGTTTCGCCCAGCGCGCCATCAAGCGAAAGTTCTCCAATGGCCGCGTAGGCCTCCAACTGGTCTGGTGGGATCACGCCCATCATGGCGAGCAGGGCAAGCGCGATGGCGAGATCATAATGGCTGCCTTCCTTGGGAAGATCAGCGGGGGCGAGGTTCACGATGACCCGTTTCGGCGGGAGTGCGAGCCCAAGGGAGGCAAAAGCGGCCCGGACACGTTCACGGCTCTCGCCAACCGCCTTGTCCGGCAAGCCGACAATATGAAACGCTGGCTGGCCGCCGGTCATCTGGACCTGCACATCCACGGGCTGGGCGTCTACGCCCTCAAATGCAAACGTCGTAACCCTGCAAACCATCTCCAACCCCTGTCAGCATGGGGCAAATGGTTAACAGAATATTGCGAACAAATAAAGAACGAAATTCCGAAAAGTTGAACCTGCTTTGTATCAGGCGTCGAGCATGACCGCGCTAAGCGCTTCATCCAACACTTCCAGACCGGCGCCCTTACGCACGGCTTTCTCAGAGAGTGTTCGCCGCCAGCGGCGCGCGCCGGGCTGTCCGTTGAACAGGCCCAGCATATGACGGGTCATCGCATGCAACCCGACGCCCTCTTCCAGACGCGCTGCCATATAAGGCCGGTACGCGTCGAGGGCTACCTCTGGTGAGACAGGCTCGCCGACCCCGAACAATGCGGAATCCACCGCGCCCAGCAGGGCTGGGGATTGATAAGCGGCACGCCCCAGCATGACGCCATCAAAAGTATCGAGGTGGTCGCGGCAAGCCTCGATTGTGGTGATGCCGCCATTCAGGATAATGGTCAGGTCAGGCCGCACGGCCTTCAGGCGCGCCACAAGGTCATAATCAAGCGGCGGAATATCGCGGTTCTCCTTCGGGCTCAGGCCTTTAAGCCAAGCCTTGCGCGCGTGAACGGTGAAAACCTCGCAACCTGCTGCGCTGACTTTCTCGACAAAATCAAACAGAGTTTCTTCCGCTGGCAAATCATCAATGGCGATGCGGCACTTTACCGTGACCGGGATGGACACGCGGGCTTTCATGGCGTCAACGCAGGCGGCTACTTCGTCCGGCCGCGCCATCAGGCAAGCTCCGAACGCGCCTGATTGAACTCGGTCGGACGGGCAGCCGCAATTGATATTTACCTCGTCATAGCCGAACTGCTCGGCAATGGCGGCCGCTTCGGCGAGCTTTGCCGGCTCGTTGCCACCCAGTTGCAGGACGACGGGATGCTCAGCTTCGGAGAAGCCAATCAAGCGGCCGCGGTCTCCATGGATGACGGCATCAGCCGTCACCATTTCAGACCAGAGCAGCGCATGTTTCGACAGGCTCCGATGGAACATGCGGCAGTGCCGGTCCGTCCAGTCCATCATGGGCGCGATCGAAAACTTGTAGGAAAGGCTGGATGGCATAGTCAATGTCAGGTCCGGAAGTGCATATACGGGCTCATTCCGACTTCTAGCGGAAACAAGCGGTGTGTGTATATTCTTGGCTGTAATTGGATCATTTCCCGCGCTGATCCGGTATATCACTTGCAGCCTGACTGATATGATCCAACTCGACATTCCCTCATCTCAGACCCGCACGCCGGAGCAGCCGAGCATCTCGGCGTATATTCTGGATCATTCGGAGGTACAGACGCAGTCATCGGTCCTCACCAATACCGAGTACGCGCGCCTTGGAAAGTTGTTCGATCCAGACATACGTCTTGATCTGGAACGCTCATTCGCAGCTGTGCGAACCGGCCTTTCAAATCATCTCGGCCAAGCGAAGGCGGATATAGTTCTCGAACATGATACGCTCGGGGCGCCTTCCCTGCGAAATATGCGGGAACTGTATCTGTCGATTTCTCGCACCGGGGGCTGGTCTGCCTTCGCCACCTCTCATGACAAAGCGGTCGGAATTGATATCGAAAAGGTTCGCGACATCGATTGGCGACAGATGCTGCCGATGATGTGTTCGGCTTCGGAGCGAAAGATATTCAGCGGTATCGCTAACGACGATCTCCTCCCATTCTACAGGCTGTGGACGATCAAGGAGGCCATCATGAAAGCCGCCGGTCAGGGATTCCGCATGGGGGCACCGACGATCAACCTATCCGCAAGCCTCATCCTTGGTGAGACTTCCCAGGGACAAGTATCGCATACGGATCGAATATTCGACATTTCGTGCTTCCTGCACGGAGACATTGTCACTTGCGTCGCGAGCGAGTGCGCCTAGCCTTTGTCCACCAGCCCAAGGCTGTAGGGACCGACTTCGTAAACACGCAGGCCATCCCGCCACAGGCTTCCTCGTGCAGTGACCAACCAGCCCTTGTCGCGTTTCTCTATGGAAACAATCTCCATCACGGTAACGACTTCTTTCTTGTCGGGCGTCACCTGTCCGCGATAGCTCCATTTGAACGGTGCGCCGGTCGCAATGGTTTCAAAGTGCGGGTCGCTCATGCCCTCATCCAGTCCCTTGAGCAGAATGGCGCGCGCCAGCAATTGTGCGAGCGCATCAAGGCCGAGCGACCCCGGCTGGACCGGATCCTGATAGAAGTGCGCCTTGAAGTACCACGCATTCGGATCAACTGCTTGGCGGCCCCGGATCAGACCAAGCCCGGCCTCTCCGCCGGTCGGGTTGAAATAGTCGACCGCGTCCAGCATGCGCATCTTGCCGCCTGCAAGGCGCTTTTCAATCATGCGCGTCTTCACTTTTTCGCCCGGCAGGTCGAACGCAGCAGAGAAATGCGGCTTGGCCGACAGGCCGGCCTGGCGCACGAGCGCGGCAGCTGGAAAGAATCCGAACTGGGTCGTCAGGTCCAGGACAGGTTCGCCTGAGGCTAGCGTGACCACAACGCGGAAGGTCACAATGGTCATCGGTCCGACACGGGAGAAGGCCGTCAACTCGCTCTCAACGACCATAGTCCCATCATCTGGGCTGAGCTCGCGATGCAGGACTCCATCGCCTTCGAGATTTCGGAATTTCAGATTACCGGACAAGGCAAAACCGCAATGGCTGGCGAGCCACCCACACGGCTGCAGCGCGATCTCCGACAGGACGGCGAAGGGCATGGCCCCATTCCTGTTGTCCTCGAAATACCAAGCATCCGTAGGAATGTCGTATTCGGCGCGGACCTTTGCGCCAACTTCCTGCACGCCTGGCCGTGTGGACACGTCGATGACCCGCGTCATCATGTGATATGGCTCTTGCGGCAAACGGGGCACGATGCCTTCGGTATCGAACCGGTCATACATTTCGCCAAAAGCCGCCGACGGCGCGCCATTGGCGCAATCGAGCAATGCGGCGTGGTCGCCCCGACTCTCGCCCATCGGGCCCGTCCGGATCGGCGTGTCGGCGATCCGCGGCGCGGGCCAGTCGCGGCGCAGGCGCAGGCCGAAGCGCGGACAGTAGAACACCTTCTTGCCGTCACTGCTTGCCAGAAGGGACGCGTAAATTTCCGGGGCTTCTCCATCAATGATCTCATCGATGAAGACCTCATATGTCACGTCGTGGTCCGTATCCGGAATGACCTGCCCCCGGCAGACGAATTGCGCCATATGGCCCGGCATCGGTTCGAAGACATACCCGTCACGTTCGGTCAGCAGGCCCGCGGCCGCTGCGTAGAATTCCAGTGCTTGCACGGCGGCCTCAGCCATCAGCGTGCCGGGCATGCAGGGATCGTTGTGGAAATGACCCTCATAGAACCAGGCATCGACGGGTACATGCGCGCGGGCTTTCAAATATCCCCTGCCCCACGGCCCGCCATGGGGGTCAAAGGCTTCGACATCATCGAAGAGAGCCAGCCTGTCGTCCGGCAGACGGATCGGACGTGACTGCGCGGCCGCCAGTTCGAACCCGTCGCCAAAGCATGCCCAGGCATTACCGACACGGTAAGCGTCCAGATCCTTGGCACTGAAAGCTCGCTTCCGGCTCGCGCCCTCGGCGGCAAATGGCGCGGGGTCTGCGGTAGGCGGTGAATCCTTGGCGGGATCCCACATGACGCCCTTTCCGGAGGCAAGTTCCTCATCGCTGAAGAAGCCGGCCTGACCGTTTCGCACGGAGAAGACGCGGCGGTCGCCCGCCATACAATCATACTGGAAGAAAAACATGCGGACACCGGCGAGTGTCGCCTGCCCGGTGATCTCGATCTGGAAGTGTAGCGTCTCACCGGGCTCTGGCAGGCCGCCCTCATGGAATGTGATTTCGCACCCCAGAAGGCGATAGACCCGGTCATCCTGGTTCTTGAAGTCCGCCCCCATCCAGCCAATCAAGGTCAGGTCAGCTTGCCCGCTTTCGATCAGCGGACCGGGCCGGATCCGGCCATCATGGATGAACCATTGATCCGGCTTCAAATCGGTTTCGGTCCAGATGATGCCGGTACTCTCGACTCCGGCCTCTGCATCGATTCCGGTGATCCGGTCGACGAGCAGCAAAGGGGGCGCTGGCAGGCGCACCTGACGAGCATATTGGTCCTGCGGTTTGAATGCGGCACCGAAGAAGTCAGACATCTTCTCACGCGTGGATTTCTCGATCTCGGGATAGTTCCAGTGCGGTCCTGCGGGTGATCGCGGCAGAAGTGGCTCTGTTCCAGCAGTCACCTTGCGCGGCGCGGGCAGCGGTCGGTCTGCCGGCGGCGCGGGGAATGGCACCTGCGTGGTGCTGACTTTTAAATCGCATGGCGCAGGATAGTTCACGGCGGCCAAAATCGGCGCAACCGGCATCCGGCTTGTTGGGATTAGGGCCGGAACAATAGGCTTGGCGTAAGGGACATCGCGTGTCAGCGCCCAGGGCGCAGGCCGCACGGTCCTGTTGCGTCGCGCGGCGTCGAGCGCGTCTGCGACGGGCTTCATCTTGGGAGCGCGCCCGTCCGCGAACAGGAAGGCGGCGAGGTCGGCGACCTGTCCCAAGTCCGCTGTTTCAATGCGGTCGGTGGCGACCGCATTGTAGTCCTTGCCTTCAAGAATATTGCCAAGTGCTGCGGTCAGCGTGTCGCGCGGGCCAAGCTCCACAAAGGTGCGCACGCCATCTTTCCATGCCTGTTCGACCGTAGGCGGAAAATCTACTGTATCGATGGCCTGCCGGGTTAGCATATCTGCCGAGGTTTCGCTGGTCGGCTCATAGGCGGCATTGACGGCATTGGCGTAGAGACGCACCCCGCCCCCATCATGCATCTTGCGTGTATGCAGCTTGCGCCACGTCTCCGCGAAGGGTTGCATGGCCTTGGCATGCACAATCAGATGCTGGTGCATCTTTGCGCCGCTGCCGGGCCCAAGAGATTCGCAGATCTTGCGACAGGCCTCAGCCGGGCCACCGATCATGCAGTCTGTTCGCGAATAGATGATCGTAATCTCGACGCCGGTATGTTTGGCGACTTCACGCTTCACGGCATCAACCGGCGCCTGGACACGCCAATTGGTCCAGTCCGCCGGGACGTTCGGGCCCCACGCCTCTTTTGCCGTTTCGAACTCGCCGCCGATATGGCGCTCATACATGGCGGCATCGGAAATCTCGTCCAGCAGAGCGCCGGGATCACGCCAGAAGCCGAAAGCGAACAGCGCGTTGCTCTCGCCAAGCGACAGGCCGAGCGCCGCATCCGGCTTGAGACCGAGAAGGTCCAGCAACAGGATTGCGTGTGCCTGGCTCATCAGCGTGCCAGCGCACAATTGTTCAAATTCCGTTAGGCTTGCCTTGGCGAGCAGTGGGGCGATCTCGTCCGCCTTGTCGAGTTTGGCGAGACGCTGGCGCAATTCCGGGAAGGCCGAGAGCAGACCACGTCCCATGCGGGGATAAACGGCCGCAGATCCAGTGAACATGAAGGCGAGTTCGCCCTCAGGCTTGCCTTCGCCAAAGTGGACGCCGTCGCCGACAGGGGCTTTGCCCTGCTCCAGCATTTGCTGCGCAGAATCCAACTGTTCCGCGAGCGCTTCCTCAGTGGGCGCCACTATCGCAATACGGCATTTGCCCCTGCCCCCGGCCTTGCCGGATGCCATGCGCGCGGCGAGCGTCGCTTTGTCTTTTGCCGAGGCCCAGAACAGGAAGGGTGTCGGCCGCAGCGCATCTGGTATGGGCACCGCATCCGCAGGATCGAATGTGACGGAGCCAACGGTGTTGAGCTGCGTTGCTGCAACCGAGATGTCGACCGGAAGAGACGTTTCCCGTATGTCCGGCACCGCGCCTTCCGCCGTCAGCACATGCCCCCGTGCGCAGAGCTGCGCTTGCAGGGCCAGTTCGAACACGACCGAGGCGCAAGGAGCCTTGCCGAATACGCGATTTATGACGCCTGTTTCGGACGCTCCGCCCTTAGACCAGTTGACGTCATGGAGAGACCCGAAGTTCCGATTCGATGCGGCTTCAGCGTCGTCTTTTCGCTTCAGGACGATGGCCGCAGCCTGGTCACCAGGTCGCACTGTAATGCCGATATCTGCGAGCGCAGCGGCACGAACCGGTTCGGTCGCAAAGTCTGCTGCGGCCACGATGGCCATATCCAGCTGACCCAAGCGCAGCGCTTCGACGGCGAGGTCCAGCGCGGCAAGGCCGGAAGCCGCCTCGGCAGACACCGAGAACCCCATGCCCTGGAAATCATGCGCATAGGTCACGCGATTGGCGGTCATGTTCGCCATGGCACCTAGAACGGTGGCTGCATGAAGCGGTGGCGCAATGAGGGCCTGCGCAGTGGCAAGCTCCTCGGAGTTCCGGGATAATCCTGCCAGATTTGCCAAGCGTTCTCTTAACAGCCAACGCGCCGAATCTGACGCACAGCCCATGCCGGTAAAAATGCCCACCCGATCGGATGCGACAGGCTTTACCGATTGCAGCGCTTCTTCCACCACATCGACAATGGCGAGCTGCTGAGGTTCCGCCTCAAGCAAATCCGTTGGCGGAGTTCGCGCAGTCTTCGGATCTGCGCCCACCTTTCGGCAGGCTGTGGCAGGCTTTATCGGCTGGTTCATGATGCGGCGCGTGACGGCGTCCGCCCCGCGGTCAGAACCCGCCAGCAGGCCTGTCCCGCAGATCACGATGTCCTGCTCGGACAGCTTGGCCTCCCGCGCCTCAACCAAATCCGATTCCGGATCATACTGGTCGAGGATCAGATGCGCATTGTTGCCGCCGAAACCGAAATTGCTGATAGCTGCGCGGCGAATTCCGTTACGCGGCTCCCACGGTGCGGCCTCCCCCAGAACTTTCATACCGTTCCGGCTAGCAACTTCGATCAGGTTACCTCTAATCGGTGTAGGCGGCAGGGCTTCGCGCTTGAACGCTTCGGTCAGCTTGAGCAGGCTGGCCAGGCCCGCCGCCGTGATGAGATGCCCTGTATTGGCCTTCAGGGATCCGATGGCGAGATTTTTGTTGCCCGCGAACATGTCCGCCGATGCCTGCACCTCGACACCGTCACCAGTCGGCGTGCCGGTCGCATGGCATTCCAGATAGGACACGCTCTTCGGATCCACGCCCGCCATTGTGTATGCGCGCGTCATGGCTTCAGTCTGGCCCTCGCCGGACGGGGCGAGCAAACCCTTGCGCCGACCATCATTCGAGAGGCCGATGCCCCGGATAACGCCGTGAACGACATCCTTCTTCTTCACATCAGACAGACGTTTCAGGACAACCGAGACCGCTCCTTCAGATGGCACTAATCCGTCTGCGCCCTTCACGAAGGGTCGTGACTGGCCGGTCGGGCTGAGTGCCTTCAACGCCTCGAACCCGATATGGAGGATCAGATTGTCGGCCGCGTTGACGCCGACAACGACGGCGCAATCAATCGCCTGCGATTGAAGCCGTCGACAGGCGATCTCCAGCGCATAGAGCGATGAGGCGCACGCCGCATCAAGCGAGAATGCTGGACCGGACAGGCCGAGCGTCTGAGCGATCAGTTGGGGCGGAAGAGAAGCATTGAACGTCGCAAGCGGTTCCGAAAGCGCCTGCCCCGCCCAATGGCGTGCGGCATAGTCTGCATGCGCCGCGCTTGGGTAGGAAAGATTGGCCACAAAGACACCTGCGCGGCCCTTTCGGACCTTCGGACGACGTGCGTTGCTCCACGCATCCAACGCGGCATGAACGGACCAGGCGCAAACCGGGTCGATCCTGGCCGCTGCGCGCCACGCTTCCGGAATACGATCCTCATCGAAGATATCCTCGAATCCTTGCACCGTTCCGGATACATAGTTTCGGGAAGCTGCATCTGCTTCCGAAAGCCCAAGCCGCTCAGAAGGCACCGGGCCGTAGACCACACGCTTGTCAAAGACGAGATCGCCAAGCTCCGCCGGGCTCATGGCCCCCGGCAGCACGCAGCCCTGGCCGACAATAGCAATCGGCTCAAATCGGCAATCACCCGTCATCCTGCCCACTCATCCCCGATCAATAGCTCGATTTCTTGCCTGTCTCCCTGAAGAATCTGGTCAGCAAAGATGCGCGCGCCATCCTGAAGGCCAATCAACGAAATGCCGCGTGTTGCGAAATGTCCCGCCAGTGTTGCGTCGACCATGCCGCCATCCCAAGGGCCCCAACAGAAACTCTTGACGATCGCGGCGGGCAGTTGCGTTGCGAGCTTCCGCGCAACGGCGCCAAGCCAGGCATTGGCCATCGCATAGTCGCTCTGCCCCGTATTGCCGAATACGGCGGAGGCGGACGAAAACAGGCCGACATGGCGCAGCTGCGAAAGGTCGATAGCGGCGATCAGGTTTGCCAAGCCTTCGACCTTCGGCCCGAAGACATATTCCACATCTTCTCGCGTCTTCTTCAGGGCAAGCCCATCTGCCAGCACCCCTGCCCCATGCACGAGGCCAGTAATCGGCCCGCACTCAGCCGTAATATTCTGAACGGCGGCGAGAACGCTGTCGCGATTCGACATGTCTACCTGCAAATAGACAGCCCCCGCCCCTGCCGCCGCGATGGCGTCCAGTGTGTGACGAATTTCCTGTCCTGCCAGCAGCGCGCGCGCCTGACGATCAATGGAAGGCAAGGCAGGCTTTTCGCCGCGCGCCTTGGCTGCGGAGATCAGCGCACCCCGGACAAGTTTCACGTCGCTTGTTGGCTGCAATCCTTCTGGCCAGGGCGTGATGCCAGACCGGCCCGCAAGAACAAAGGTCGCCCCCGCTTGCCGACGCGCCAGTTCGGATACGCATGCTGCGGTCACACCGCGCGCGCCGCCCGGTACGAACCAGACATTCGTATCTGTTGGAGCTGCCTGCACGAGCCCAGGTGCAGTACCGATCTCCATCACCGAAGCACCCGCCGCATCGAGATCTGCCTCGGGAGCATTGGAGGCGATCGCGCCAAGTACCAGTTCAGCCTGTGCGTTCAGCGACGCGCCAGCAGGAAGTGACCAGGTTACAATCGACCGATCAGGCCACTCCTGACGAAGTGTGCGGGAGAGGCCTTTCAGACCGGAAGTGTACGCAAAGTCGCCAGCGCCCGCATACTCCAAAATCACAATCCGAACACCGCTCGCATATAGCCGCTTGCAAAGGTCCAGAACCTGCCAGTGTCGTTCCGTTACCGGCAAATGCGAAAGGCCTTCGGTTACGATCACCGTTTGAACACCCTGAACGCTCTCGCCCAGAAGGCCCGCCTGACCCCCTCGTCCGGTGAGCGCCTGAACCAATTCGGTTGCGATCTCCGATGCCCTAGCCGTCACAGCAAACGGTCCCCATGCTGAAAGCTCTTGGGCTGCCACCAAGGGATGCGCGCGCCCAGGCGAGACTACCCGAACGGAACTCTTATAGGTGGGAACCGGACCGGCCGGCGGGCCGGGACGGGAGAGCGCAGCGGGCGCCCCGCCGCCCCTTACGCAAAAAAATCTGCGATGGCCCGGATGGTGCGAAGGTCCGCCAGCACTTCGGGATCGACTTCCGGCAATTCCGGATGTTGGTCGCGCAGGGCCGACAGGATTTCGACCTGCTTGATCGAGTCGACCCCAAGTTCTCCTTCGAGGTCCATGTCATCTTCGAGCATGTCTTCCGGATAGCCGGTCTTCTCCGCGATCAGGGCCCGGACCGTGTCAGCCGTTACGCCGCCATTGGACGAGGCCGTCACAGTCGCCGGAGCCGCACTCATTGCCGGCGCAGGCGCCGAGGCGACACCCGACGCGTCGATCATGCCCGCAATCGCGGCAATCGTGCGCAAGTCCACGAGCTGTTCCGGATCAATCTCCGGCAGGCTTGGCATGCGTTCGCGCAGGGTCGACAGGATCTCGACCTGCTTGATGGAGTCGACACCGAGTTCGCCTTCCATATCCATGTCGGGTTCGAGCATGTCTTCGGGATAGCCGGTCTTTTCGGCAATGATGCCGCGGACCAGGCTGATGGAATCTCCCCCTGATGCAGAGGGTACTGGAGCCGGGGCCACCATCGGAGCTGGCTGAACGGAGGCTTGTGGCTGGGGCGCCGGTTGGGCTGCGGGTACAGGGACCGCCAACGGCGCGGGAGCGGCTGCGGGCTCTACTTCACGATAGGCGCCATTCGGTTTCACATCCATGGCCGGGGGTTGCGGCTGAACCTGAGCCGCTGGCGCAGGAGCTGGCAAGGCCACGGGCACCTGAGTACGCACAGGTTCGAGGGGTACCTGGCCCGCCATCTGTGCGGCCACGTTCAGGAAAGCCGAATGGGCCGTCGACATGGCAGACATGTAGTCGGCATGGCGCTGGGACACTTCCTGCATGATCCGCTCAGAGACCGTCGCATCTGGCGCCACAGTGGAATGGGAGTGCACGGCGTATTCCGGGCCTTTTGAGGATGTGTCTTGGGTCATGGGACTGCCTGTCTGTTCTGGAAGGACTTTGTGTTCCGGGCGCGGGGAAGATGGCGCCTGAACGGGATTGCTGGTGGATTGAAATTGTGCGGCTGGGCGATCCTGCACGGACGGCTTTTCCGGATTCGGCAGGGCACGGCCGGCCGCGCCATTCGCCGGAGGATAAGGCTTGTTGTAATTGCCGCCGGAAATCTTCACGGCGTGCTTGGACGGCGCTGGCTTTGGCGGCTGGGCCGGAAGGTCTGCGAACAGGCCGGCATAGTCGAGGTCGATGCCCGAGACGCCGAGGGTGGCGATGGCCAGGAGGAACTGGTTCACGCCATTGCGGCGTTTGTGATCCAGTGAAACGGCCAGATGCGGTTGCTCCCCCAGGATATGGCCCACCAGACCGGTGACCACGCCGCCCGGGCCGACTTCCACGAACACGCGTGCACCGGCCGCGTACATCGCCTCAACCTGTTCGCGGAAGCGTACCGGCTGGATCAGCTGGTCAGAGATGAAGGCCGGAAGGTCGGCGACCTTGGCATCATATTTCTGCGCTGTGGCGTTCGCGAAGACGTCGAGTTTCGGAACGCGTAATTTCTGCTTTGCGAGCACTTTGGCGAAGGGCGGAACCGCTTCGGCAACGATCTCGGAATGGAAGGCGGTTGCGACCGGCAGCATCCGCGCCTTCAAGCCGAGGGTTTCGCACTCTACTCGCGCCTGTTCCACAATGTCTTGCGCACCCGACAGCACGACCTGGTCCGGCCCATTGTCATTGGCAAGGACGAGGCCTTGTCCGATCTTCCTCAATACCGGTGCTATTGTCGCGGAATCGGTCTGGACTGCCAGCATGGCGCCCTTGGTGTTGCCCGCCGCCTTGGCCATGAGCGCACCGCGCTCCGCAGCCACCGTGAGGGCCGTATCGGAATCCATCACGCCCGCCAGATGCAGCGCCATGATCTCGCCGAAGCTGTGGCCTGCGGCCATGTCTGCCTGCAAGCCGAGTTGTGACAGAAGGCCCAGTTGCGACAAGGCCACTGCTGCGATGGCCGGCTGGGCATGCTGCATCTCGGTGAGAGTCTGGGTTTGCGCGCCGAAATCGACCTGATCGAATGCCGCCGGCGGGAAGGACAATTTGTCGAGCCTCAGCTTGCCGGTGCGCTTGTGGCTGGCTGCCTGATCCCATACTGCCCGAGCCTCCGGGAACGCCATGGCCAGATCAGAGCCCATTCCGACATATTGGCTGCCTTGACCGGAGAACATGAAGGCGATCTTGCCATCCACAGGCGCATCGAATGAGACAAAGCAATCGGCCTTGAACGGACGAATACCTACCTCCCCTGCCCGAATCTGGCTTGCGAGACTCTCCGACTTGGTTTTGAGATCGTCTGCGGTTTCAGCAATGATCGCAGCCCGTGCTGGAGCTTTCGATTCGAAGCCCGCATGTGTTTGTGAAGCGGCGTACGCCAGCGATGCGTCATCCACGCCGGATGCGCTGGCCTCGATTGCTGTCGCAAGGGCACCGGGCGTGTCTGCGCTGAACAGAAAAAGTTCCGCCGGAAAGACCCGGTACGGTCGTATTGCGGTTTTGCCGACATATTCTTCCAGGGTCACATGGTAATTGCTTCCACCAAACCCGAATGAGCTGACTGATGCCCGGCGCGGTCGCTTCTTTGTCGTGATCCAGGGACGGGGTTCGGTGTTCAGGTAAAAAGCACTGCTTTCCTTGATGACATCCGCGGGCTCCTCAACCTTGATCGTGGGCGGAAGGACTTTACGACTGAGCGCGTTGACGGTCTTGACGAGACTCGCAACGCCAGCAGCCGCCTTGGAATGCCCCATTTGTGATTTTACGGATCCGAGCGCGCACCATGGTTCGTCTGATTTGACTTCACCGAACACGAGATGCAGGCCGTCCAGTTCTGCCTTGTCACCAGCCTTGGTGCCTGTGCCATGCCCCTCCATCAAGTCGACAGCTTCCGGACCATATCCGGCCTGAACATAGGCACGTTTAAGCGCGCGGGCCTGTCCCTCAGGAACCGGTGCATAGATCGCCGTCCCCTTCCCGTCCGAGCCGCCACCCAATCCACGAATTACCGCATGTATCGTGTTGCCGTCGCGCTCGGCATCGTCCAGCCGGCGCAGCGCCAGCATGCCAATACCTTCCCCCAGCATCGTACCATCGGCACTATTCGAAAACGGTCGGCAGTCGCCCGTCGGCGACAGGGCCGGTGTTTTCGAGAAGCACATATACATCAGGATATCGTTCAGTGCGTCGACACCTCCGGTCAGGACCGTATCGCTGTCTCCGGCGCGAAGTTCGTGCAGGGCGATGCTGAGGGCTGACAGGCTGGAGGCGCAGGCGGCATCGGTGACCATGTTGCTGCCGCCCAGGTCAAAGCGGTTGGCGATCCGCCCTGCCACGACGTTCCCAAGCAAGCCGGGGAATGTCGCCTCCTGCCATTCGACATAATGGTTCTCGATCCGCTCAGCGAGTGCGACAACCTCGCTTTCTGGCATGCCTGCTTCGCGCATCGCATTGACCCAGACCGGGCGCTGCAGACGGCCTGCCATATGAGCGGTCAGTTCTGTCGCCGACGCCACGCCGAGGATCACGCTGGTGCGGGATTTGTCGATCCGGCCTTCACTGTCCCGCTCGATATCCTGTAAGGTCGCATAGGCCGCGATCAGTGCCAGCAATTGCGCAGTGTCGGTCCCTTCCATCGTTTTGGGCGGGATGCCGAACGTCAGGGGGTCGAAGGCAACTGGATCAATGAACCCACCGCGCCGACCGTACGTCTTGTCCTTCGCCAGCGGGTCGGAGTCATAATAGTCATCCACGAGCCAATGGCTTGCTGGCACGTCGGACAACAAATCCCGCCCTTCGAAAATATCGCGCCAAAAGCCGGTCACGTCTCCCCGGCCCGGGAAGATTGCGCCCATGCCCACAATGGCAATCGGAGTGGCAGCTTTTGAGCTCATGATCTGCTGGCCTTGTCATTCATCGTATCAGAGAAACTTTCGAGGCGTGTAGGAGAACGCTGAGGGTGGCACGCCAATCCCACAGGCGCGCATCTGTCCGGCGCGTGTCAGACGCGTCGCGCCCTCCATCAGGTTCAGGGCGATCTGGCGGATTGTGCGGTTCTCGATGGGCTCCAGAAATGTGCCAGCGACCCATTCATTGAACGCACCCTGCGCCGGGCCGCACCAGATCTGGTAATCGGAAACGCGGTCAGGAGCACCATCACGTGCCCATTGAGCCCCCATGAACAAATAGCGACGCGCAACGAGCGCGAGCCGCTTGTTGCCATCGGTTTCGGCGCGGGCCGCCTCCTTTGGATTCGACTCCGTGATGAAGGTCCGCGTCTGCTCCCAAGCGCTCTGGAAGGATTCCCCGAGCACGCCTTCCAGCCAGTCGCGATCTTTCTGGTCCATGGTTTCAAAAGACATACCAGACTTGTAGAGCGCGTGCAGCTTGCGTGCCCGCATCGCGAAGAGCGTACCGCGCTTCAGCACCTGCACTTCGACGCCTTGCTCAAACATGTCGGCCGCAGGAGCCATGCCGATATCAGCCGGCCCTGCCTTGGCCAGCAATTGTCGCGCAGGTTCAGACAAGCCGGATTCTACGGCGGCCTGATTGATGGAGCCAGTCAACACATATGCTGCGCCCATCTGAAATGCTGCGGCCACGCCATGTGGCGTCGCTATACCCCCGCCCAGGCCGATACGGATCGCATTTGCGTCTATGCCTGTTTCTGCAGCGACACGGTCTCGCGCCAGGGACAACGAGGAAAAGAGCGGAGCGGCAGAACGATTGTCGGTGTGACCGCCACTGTCAGCTTCAGCGGTGATATCCAGCGCTATTGGTACTCTCGAAGCAAGGGCGGCCTGCTCGGCAGAAATGCTCCCTTCAGAAACCAACGTTTTCAGTATTTTTTCGGGCGCAGGCTGCATGAACTGGGTGGCAACTTCCGCGCGAGAGACCTTGGCAAATACGTGGTTGGCGCGCTGGACCTTGCCGTCCGCGCTGCGTGTGAGACCAAGCGCTGTATAACGGACGATGTCTGGCGAAAGCCTCATATAGGCTGAAGCCGACACCCGCCGGACTCCCATTGCCAGAAACAGATCGACGACGCGCGCTTCATAGCCCGGCTGTTGCGGAGAGTGGATCAGGTTCGCGCCCCAAGCAGTTTGCCCCGGTGCGATACCAGCCTTGATCTCGCGCACGCCTTCTTCAATGGTTTCAGGTTTCAGCCCCGCGCTGCCGTAGAAGCCAACGCATCCCGCGCGAACGGCTTCTATCACCATCTTCGGCGTCGCAATCCCGCGGGCCATTTCGCCGACGACATAGTTGAAGCGCGCGCCATGCGCTTGCGCAAAGGCTGCATCCCCCAACCATTCAGGATAAATTGCAGGAAGTGTGACAGAACGAGCGCCCTGCTCGTCCGCTCGCAGGGAACCGCCGCGAACGAATAGCCCGACATTCTCACGAACACGGTCCAGAACCTGATCCACCGACAGACTCATAAAGCCTTCCTGCTTGCTGACCCCGATTTCTTCGAGGACGGACGTGACTCGTACATTTGAACACAGATAAAGGAAACGCACCTCCTAAGACGTGTCAAAACCCTCTACTGTGTTCCGTGAGACAGACTCAGCTCTCTCCCTCCAGAAACTACTGTAAAGCAGCAGCCAATGAACGCAACCTGAAATAGATATTTTTTCAAATTCTATTCTTGGTTAATTTTTGTCGGGATATGGCACACCTGCCAAGCGCCATTCTATTTGGGTGCAAAGGCAAGGCCACAGACGATCCCTGCATTCACCATAGAAATGCCACGAAATCACGTTTTTCAGGCGGAATCGGGCTGTTAAGGGAACTATTCAATCATCCTTGCGTCCCGTTTTGGGACCACCTAGTGATCGGATAGCTATCGCCCGCATGCCTTGCATGTTAGGTGACGAAAAATGCCGATCCTGAGGCAAGAGGAACGAATTCTCGTGAAGTATCTGAGACACGTCTTGGCCGCAACGGCCGTTCTTTCACTGCCCATAGTTTCCGCCATTGCGGACAGTCGCGACCGCTCAAGCGAACCGGCAGTGATGGGCTATGTCGAGAATGTTTATGTCGGCAAGCTCGGCCTGGAGATGAAGGGCAAGCTGGATACCGGCGCTGATTCAAGCTCTGTTTTTGCCCGTGACGTCCATATCTACAATAAATCTGGCAAGGATGACTGGGTCCGGTTTCGTCTGGTCGGCAAGAATGGTCGCACAGTGCGATATGACCAGAATGTCCGTCGCTTCGCGCTGATCAAGCTGAAAACCGGCGGAACCATCCGGCGTCCCGTCATCCACTTGCCGCTCTGCATCGGCGGCGTCAGTGGACTCGCTGAAGTCAATTTGGCTGACCGCGAGGATTTCGAGTACGACTTCCTGGTAGGCCGCGAGTTCATGGCATCCCGCGTGCTTGTTGATTCCTCTTCGACATTCATCGCCGAAGGCAGCTGCGAAAAAGACGACAGTGAATAGTTTTACACATACCCGACTACTTGCGCTGGTTCTGGCCGCTATCGGCCTCGGCATATTCGCAACCAAAGTTCTGCAATTGGACTATCCCCTGACGCCCGGCGAACGGACGACCACATGGGATTTCGAAATCTACCTCGATTTCGACACGAGCAACCAACCCGTCCGACTGGAAACCTATATTCCATCGAACAGTGAAAACCGCAGGGTGTCTCAGGAGCAATTCTACAACGGCGCCTTTGGTCTGCGCCTGAATGCGCGCGAGGGTGATGGCCGGACCGCGATCTGGACTTACCGCTATCCGAATGACCGGAAAGTGCTCCGCTACCGCGCGCGCCTGCTCGGCGAAACGCTCGCTAGCCCCTTGCCGGAAAGCATGCAGCGCAAGCTGCGCCGCGCCGCGCCTGAAGCCGAGAATGACCTTGAACGGCAAGCCTTCCTGGTCTGGTCGACAGATCTGCGCCGGCGATCCGCTGACGATGAATCTCTCGCCGATCTGGTGTTGGAAGAGATATTCGTGGACGGCGATGTCGATGAGGTGGAAGCGCTCTTGTCTCCCACACTCACCCGTCAGATCGCCCGCCTTGCGCTCGCACGTGATGTGCTGACAAGTCAGGGAATTCCAGCGCGGGTCGCTAATGGTGTTTACATGGACCAGGCACGCCGACGGGCCGAAATCCGTCACTGGCTTGAATACCATGCCGATGGAGCCGATCGACGCTACTTCCCCGGCCCGGACCCCGAAGAATTTTTCACGATCTGGCATGGCACGAATGATTTTATTCGCGCGGAAGGCATTTCGGACCTGGACCTGCAAGTCAGCCTGCAGCCGGTAAACGCAGACGTGGCGGATGTCATGCAGCGCGTCGCCAAAGCAGAAGGCTCGGCCATGCAATGGTTCTCCTTCAACCGACTGCCCATTACCACTCAGCTGGTCTATCAGGTGCTCGTCACCATCCCGGTTGGCATTCTGATGCTGGTCTTCCTGCGTCAGTTCATCGGGCTCCAGACACTCGGCACGTTCATGCCCGTCCTGATCGGAATTGCGTTCCGTGAAACCGCTCTTGTGAATGGCGTGATCCTGTTCACCGCACTGATCGCGCTGGGCCTCGCTGTGCGCTTCTATCTAGAGAAATTGAAGCTGTTGCTGGTGCCGCGATTGGCGACGGTGGTTGTGTTCATTGTTATCTGTATGGCTGTGATCGCCCAGATCATGGCGAATAACGGTCAGCGCATCGGTCTATCGATCTCGCTGTTCCCCATGGTCATTCTGACGATGACGATCGAGCGTATGTCGATCGCATGGGAAGAATACTCAGCTACAGAGGCCATCAAGCAAGGCATTGGCAGTCTCATGGTGGCGGCAGCATCGTATCTGGTGATGACCAACACGCATGTCGAATATCTGATGTTCAATTTCCCTGAACTGCTTCTGGTGATCATGGCGATCTGCCTGCTGATGGGGAAATATACCGGCTTGCGCCTCAGCGAGTTGATCCGTTTCCGTGAACTGGATGACCGGAAATGATCGGACGCTACCGGGCATTGCGACGTGCCGGACTGCTCGGAATCAACGAGCGGAATGTCCGGCTCGTCAATGAGCTCAATCCGAGGCGACTGATCCGGCTGGTTGATGACAAGCGCGAGACGAAGCGACTTGCGAACGCAGCCAATATTCCCACACCGGAACTCTATGGTGTGATCGCCAACCCGTTCCACATGCGCCATCTGGAATCCTATCTCGACAAGCCGGATGGCGTGGTCATCAAGCCCGCCAATGGCTCTCAGGGAAATGGGATTCAAGTGCTGATGGAGCCAATGCGTGGCGGCTGGCGCCGTTCCAATGGGCAGCGCGCCCTGCTCGAAGACATCCGTTTCCACGTCAATAACATCCTGTCGGGCATGTACAGCCTAAGCGGCCAACCGGATGTGGCGATGTTTGAGTACCGGGTGAAGTTCGACGAAATCTTCAATCCGATCTCATTCGGCGGCGTACCGGATATCCGGATCATTGTCGTGCGGGGCATTCCTGCCGTGGCCATGGTGCGTCTGCCGACCGCAGAATCTGACGGTAAGGCAAACCTCCATAAGGGCGGCGTTGGTGTCGGATTGGATCTTGTGACCGGCAAGACACTCAGCGGCATGCAGAATGGCAAAACCACTGACATCCATCCTGACACGGCAAACCCGCTGCGGAATTTCTCGGTGCCACACTGGGACACAATGCTCGAAATGGCAGCAAAGGCCTATGATGTAACCGGGCTCGGCTATCTCGGCGCCGACATCGTACTGGACAAGACCAAGGGGCCGCTCCTGCTGGAGCTCAATGCCCGTCCCGGCCTGGCGATTCAGGTCGCCAACCGGATCGGCATTCGCCCCCTGTTGAACGCGACTCTGAAGGCAGACATTGAGGGCCTGGATGCACTGGCCCGTGTCGAGCTCGCCAAGAGGCTCTACCGCAACCATGTCCCGGAACCGACCTTTTAGGCCAAGTCAGAATTCATAGTCGGGCAGCGAGTTGAAAGCCAGTTTCAGCGCGTCTCCCCAACGCGAAGAGATCGCCGTGAAATAGGGATCATTCTCTTCGACGCGTCGCTTCTCAGTGACTTTGTAAATGTCTTTTTCAATCGTCTGCAGATCAAGCGGCATCCCCACCGAGAGGTTTGCCTTGAGTGTTGAGTCAAATGAGACGTAGAGCAGTTTTACCGCTTCTTCGAACGTCATGTCCGGGCTGAAAGCTCTCAGCAGGATCGGTCTGCCATATTTGGTCTCGCCAATCTGGAAGAAAGGCGTTTCGTCGCTGGCCTCAATGAAGTTGCCTTCGGGATAGACCAGGAACAGACGCGGCTCCATCCCGGAGATCTGTCCCCCCACGATGAGCGTCGCGCCGAAAGCCGCCTCTGATTCCGGCCCTCCATCGCCCTGCGTGCGGATGACCTCCTTCACCGTGTCTCCGACCAATCTGGCAACCTGAAACATTGTATCAGCTGCCATGATACTGGGGTTTCGTTCTTCCGGCGCCTTCAGGCGCTCATCCAACAGGCTGATCACGGCCTGCGTGGTTGCGAGGTTTCCCGCAGTCAAAATGGTGATGACCCGCTCGCCGGGCACCTCCCATGTGAACATCTTCTGAAACTTCGAAATGTTGTCGATGCCCGCATTGGTGCGAGTGTCCGACATAAAGATGAGCCCCCGGTCAAGCCGAAGCGCAACGCAATACGTCACTTGATGATTCTCCGATCAATATCTCGACTAACTTTACTGCTGGACTTGAATGGAAACCACGAGATTTTCCGCACCCGCGCCATAGACCAAACCTCTGATGGGGGCCGCGTCGCTGTAATCCAAGCCAGTCGCTACCTGTATGTAGCGCGCATCCGGGCTAATACCATTGGAAACATCAAACCCCGTCCATCCAAGGCCATCGACCCAAGCCTCCGCCCAGGCATGGCCGGCGTCCTGGTCCACCCTGTCCGTCATCATCAGGTATCCGCTGACATAACGCGCAGGATAGCCAAGCAGGCGCGCGACCGTGATGAATATATGCGCATGGTCCTGACAGACCCCCTGCCCCTGCTGCAGCGCATCTTCTGCCGTGGTGCGCGAGTCTGTCTCATTGGTCCGGTAGGCAACCTTGTCCGCAATTTCCACCATCAACTCATGCAGGACGCCAATATCTTGTGACGGGCTTCGACTGAACTTGCCCGCCAATGCCCGCAATCCTTTCGCCGGCATGGTGAGTTCGGTCGGTCGCTGGTAAAGCCAGAGCGGCACAAGCTGACTGTGCCCCCCCATGACACCGGACGTGTCATGCGTCTCGACCTCACCTTTTACACTTACCGACACGCTCATGACGTCCGGCTCCAACTGGATCAGATCCACCAGATTTCCATGATGGTCGGTATAGCTTGTTTCCCAGTGCGCCCCTTCAATCGATACGTCCCAAGACAGGATTGATTGCGACGGAAGGCTGATCGGCCGTTTGCGAACCTGCTGGAGCGCATAGGACACGCCATGTTCGTATGTGTAGGTCGATGAATGATCTACGGTCAGTCGCATCTCATCACTCCGCGAACCTGAAATCTGTTTCGATCTGCGCCGAGAGGGATGCATTCCGCCTCAGGAAGTCCGACAGGAATTCGTGCAATCCGTTTTCAAACACGCTCTCAATCGTCGTGGCCGTCAAGCTCGCCTCAAGAGACTCGGCAAGATCATGGGTCCCCAGCCGTTGGCCATATTGCCGGAACAGACAATCCAGTTGGTGAGTGATCGTGTCGTAACAATAGGCCAGCGAGCGCGGCATACGTGTGTCGAAGATCAGGAAATCGGCTATCGCTCGCGGCGTGATGTTGCCGCCATTGAGCCAGTGGAAAGACCGCTCTGCCGAAGCCGACCTCAGGATCATCTCCCACTGCACATTGTCGAGCGACGAGCCGACCGAGGCGCTGGACGGTAGCAGGACGTAGTATTTTGTATCGAGAATGCGCGCCGTATTGTCAGCGCGCTCAAACATGATGCCCAACAGGATAAAATTATAGATGTCATTGCGGAGCATAGTGCCTGTGGTCGCGCCTCTTACCTGCGCGCCCTGCTGGCGGATCATGGTCAGGATTTCTGGCAGGTCCGTCTCGGATGGCGCACGCTTCAACGCATCGCGCACGGCCATCCAGAAGTCATTGATCGCTTCCCACATTTCCCGCGTCAGCGCGGTGCGGGTCATGCGGGCATTTTCTCGCGCCGCATGCAGCGTTGACATCACGCTGGACGGATTGCTGCGATCTCGCAGAGCGAAATCGGCAACCTTGTCGCCCGTGATTGTGTCATGACGCGCCAGATAGGCATCACAACAGCCCGCAGTGACGAGCACAGATCGCCACTCCTCCTCGCCCGGTTGGGTCCGGGTGAGCGCCATGCGGAAGCCCGCCTCGACAAGGCGGCTGGTATTTTCGGCTCTTTCCAGAAGCCGGGCCATCCAGAACAGACCCGATGCAGTCCTGCCCAGCATGACTTAGCCCTCCTTCAGGACCCAAGTATCCTTGGTGCCCCCGCCCTGGCTGGAGTTCACAACAAGCGATCCCTTTTTCATGGCAACGCGGGTCAATCCGCCGGGCGTCACCTCAACACCATCAGATGAAACAAGTACGAATGGGCGCAAGTCGACATGGCGAGGTGACAGGCCAGCTTTCGTCAGCACAGGCACCGTCGAAAGGGCCAATGTGGGCTGGGCTATATAATTGGATGGCTTGGCTTGAAGCTTCTTTCGGAAGGCAGCGATTTCCTTCTTGCTCGCTGCGGGCCCGACCAGCATGCCATAGCCTCCGGAGCCGTGAACTTCCTTGACGACGAGTTCTTCCAGATTCTCCAGCACATAGGACAAGGAGTCTTTCTCCGCACAGCGCCAAGTCGGCACATTCTTCAGCAGCGGCGCTTGCCCCGTATAGAATTCGACGATGTCCGGCATGTATGAGTAGATCGCCTTATCGTCGGCAATGCCGGTGCCCGGAGCATTGGCAATTGTAATGCCCCCAGCCCGGTAAACATCAAAGATGCCCGCCACGCCCAGCATGGATTCCGAGTGGAAATTCAGTGGATCGAGATAGTCATCATCAACTCGTCGATACAACACATCGATGGTTTCGTAGCCTTGCGTGGTTCGCATGGCGACCCGTCCATCAACGACGCGCAAGTCATGACCTTCGACAAGCTCAACGCCCATCTGGTCCGCCAGGAAGGCATGCTCGAAATAGGCTGAATTATGGATACCTGGCGTGAGGATCGCCACCGTGGGTCGGCCCGAGGCCTGTGCCGGTGCAGACCGTTCGAGCGAACGTCGCAGCGCCATCGGATACCCCGAAACACGCTGCACCGACATCTGCGCAAACAGTTCCGGGAACATCTTCAACATGGTCTCCCGGTTTTCCAGCATATAGGACACGCCAGAGGGCGTGCGGGCATTGTCCTCCAGCACAAAGAATTCGTTGGGGCCGGTGCGCACCAGATCAATCCCGACAATATGCGTGTAAATCCCTCCCGGTGGCTCGAAGCCGATCATTTTCGGAAGAAAGGCGTCATTCTCGCGGATAAGGTGTTCCGGCAAGCGACCGGCGCGGACGATCTCCTGTCGGTGATAGATATCGTACAGGAAAGCGTTGATTGCCTTGACCCGTTGCTCGATGCCGCGAACCAGCAAGGCCCACTCGCTGGCGCCGATAATGCGCGGCACCAGATCGAACGGGATCAGCCGCTCGTCAGCTTCAGATTTTCCATAAACGTTGAAGGTGATACCGGTTCGCCGAAAGAAGGTTTGCGCATCCCGTGATTTCTTCAGCAGAGCCGAAGGGGTCGTGTTGTCAAACCAGCCATTGTATCCGGCATAAGGCGCTCGCACGCCTTCGCCAAATCCATGCATCTCGTCGAATACGTCCTCACCATCAGCCATGGACCCAGCAACACACAAACGCTGGATAGTTTCAACAAACTCAGTCAGCGATCATGATGATCAATAGCCTGCGTTCGTACAAACTGCGCAATATCAGGTAACCGCTGCCCAAGGCTTGCTCAGCAGGGCCGCAGAATTGATGATTCCGACCATGCAGTAGGTTTGAGGAAAGTTCCCCCAAAGCTCGCCGGTCTCCGGATCAACATCCTCCGACAGCAATCCAACATGATTGCGGCTGGCAAGCACGCTTTCAAAGATTTCGCGCGCCTCCTCGACGCGCCCCACCCGGTAGAGCGCATCAATGAACCAGAAAGTACACGCCGTGAAGGCAGTCTTCGGTTTTCCGAAATCGTCCTCGACCTTGTAGCGATAAACATGGTTTCCCATTCGAAGGTCGCGGTCGACAGCCTCAACGGTTGCGACATAACGCGGATCGCTTGCCGGGAGAAAGCCGATCTCGGCCATCAGCAGGACAGAGGCATCAAGGTCGGTACCACCAAAGGCCGCTGTAAACGCGCCGACGTCTGCACTCCAGGCCTTCTCCAGAATGGTGGCGTGAATAATGTCCGCCCGCTCACGCCAGTAGGCTGCGCGATTGTCGAGTTCGAGCCGCACGGCAATACGCGACAGGCGATCGCATGCTGCCCAGCACATGATCGCCGACGATGTGTGGACATGCGCAATGGTCCGGAACTCCCAGATGCCTGCATCCGGTGTGTCATAGACCGCGAATGCGCGCTCGCCCACGGGCTCAAGTTGTTCAAACTCGGCGATGCCGGGCTGCGCAAGCAGCCGGTGATCGAAAAAGGATTGCGCGACGCCGAGTACGACCTGGCCGTAAACATCGTGCTGTACATGTTCGGCGGCCTGATTACCCCGACGCACCGGTCCTGAATCGCGGAAGCCCGGCAAGTTCGGTGCGAGGTCTTCGGTCAAGTCTGCCTCGAGCCCGATCCCGTACACGGGCTGGATGTGACCGCCTTTGGAATGGGCCACAATATTCCGCACCCACCTCATATAGTGTTCCAGCGTCCCCATGCCTGAGAGCCGGTTCAGCGCTGTCACAGTGAAATAGGCATCCCGGATCCAGCAAAAGCGATAATCCCAGTTGCGTGAAGAACCTTCATGTTCCGGAATGGACGTGGTCAGCGCCGCCACAATGCCGCCAGTCTCTTCGAACACACACAGTTTAAGTGTTATGGCCGCGCGGATAACCTCATCCTGCCACTCGAACGGAACGGCAAGGCTCCGCGCCCATTTCGCCCAATACTGACGCGTGCGCTCCTCCCAGTCGCGTGCGATGACACTCGGGGAATCTGTCAGCGATTCGTCCGCCCCAAGAATAAACGTCACATCCTTGTCCAGAACGAAGCTTGTTTCGGTGAGAATATAGGAAACCGGCGCGTCAGTCGTGACTCGGAATGAAAACTCTTCGTCGACGAACCGCACATGATTGACACCGCGTATGGGCTTGAGCCGACGCCCTCCCCAGTCAGTTTCCGGCGTCAGGGAGATTTTCAGCTGTGGCGTGCCCGCGATAACTTCAAACCGTCGCACCAGACTGACGGGCCGGAACGTGCGACCCTTGCGTTCAAACCTCGGAGCAAAGTCGACGATCTCCAGGATGGCGCCGTCTTCAGACTCCATACGCGTGCGCAGGATGGCGGTGTTCCGGTCATAGGACTGCGTACGCTTGGACAGGCCCTCCATCCACACACTGAATGAACCGCCACCGCCCAAAAGCTTGTTGAAGACGGGCTCCCCGTCAAAGCGTGGCAGGCAGAACCACTCATAGTCACCGCGCGCATTGATCAGGCCCGCAATGGTTCCGTTGCCAACAATTCCCAGATCGAGACTCATACTTCTCCCAACACTTGTTCCAGATAGGTAGCGACGTCGCGATGAGACGCCAGCCGATAGTTTGCCGCGCTCTCGCCTTCTCCGACCTTGATCGACCAGCCACCGAGCTTATTGGCCACAAGGAAGGCGTCTTCATCTGTCTTGTCGTCGCCAATCATCACCGGCAGGCGCCCAGCGAACGGCGCAGTCTCCATGGCAGCTTGAAGGCAAACGCCCTTATTGGCCCCACTCGGCTTTGCCTCAAGCACCATCTTTCCCGATTGCAACGAGTAATCTTTGTACTGAGAAATTACGCTACTGATTTCGTGAGTGAGTTGCTCACTCTTTTCAGGTGCCGCACGATAGTGGATTGCGAGAACCGGCCCTTTCTCTTCCAAGCGTACACCATCATGCACGTCCACGACGGATGAGATGCCGGAGAGCAGAGACTTGGGCGCGGACGGCACACCTTCGGTCATTGCCGCGCCAGGCGCGGCTGATCTCAGGCCATGATTGCCGAACCTCCAAAGCGTATCGGGCACACGTTTCGACAAATCTGTCAGGTCACGGCCAGAGAGAATTGCCAATGCACCATCGAGCTTTTGAGAGACGCGCATGAGAACCGAATCCAGACCTGACGCCAGAAACACGGCATCTGGATCATCCTGAAGCGGAGACAGCGTTCCATCAAAATCCAGGAACAAGGCGACACCCTGGTCAAGCGCCGGCGGCATGACAGAGGAATTACTCATGCAGGCACGCCCTCAAACGCCGTCATGAAGCGGTGGCGCCACCAGTTGATGTCCTGCTGGGCAATATTGTCGAAGAGCTTCTGCCAACGGTCCTGCCGCTCGTCGAGCGGCATCTCTATGGCCTGCTTAACGGCTTCCGCGATGGCCGAGCTGTCATATGGATTGATGATGATCGCCTCCTTCATCTGCTCTGCCGCACCGGCAAATTGCGACAGGATCAGAACACCCGGGTCCTGAGGGTCTTGCGCGGCGACAAACTCCTTCGCAACAAGATTCATGCCGTCCTGCAAGGGGGTCACCAAGCAGGCCTTTGCGAGACGGTAGAGCCCGGCGATTTCTTCGCGGTCGTACCCGCGCGCCAGATATCTGATCGGCATCCAGTCGAGGTCGCCATAGTCGCCATTGATCCGTCCGGACAGCGCATCAAGCTGTTCACGGAGCTGGGCGTATTCCTCGACGACAGACCGTGAGGGCGGTGCGATCTGAGTGAACGAAATCTTGCCGTGTAATTCCGGATACCGGTCGAACAAGTCGGCCATACCTTCAAACCGCTGCGGCAGACCCTTTGAATAGTCCATCCGGTCAACCCCGATGACGAGGTCGCGTTCACCTAGAAAACGTGACAGGCGGGTCGCCGCCCGGTCTGCTGGCTCCTTGGTTGCCGCCGCAGCAAAGCCCTCACTATCAATGCCAATAGGACAGTGCAGCAGATGGACAATGCGGCCCTCTACTTTGAACTTCCCATCCGGCTGTTCCTCGGCCCCGAATTCTTCTTCGAGGTATTGCGCGAGATTGGCGAGGTCCTTGCGGCACTGAAGGCCGACCACGTCATAGGCACAAAGTCCCTTTGCCAACTTGCGGTGTTCCGGAATGGCACGGAACACTTCTGGTGCGGGAAAGGGAATATGCAGGAAGAAACCACATTTTCCCTGCCACCCCTCTTCCCGCAAGATGTCGCCTAGCAGCAGGAAGTGATAATCATGGACCCAGACAATGTCGGCTTCATCTGCCTGGTGCCGTACGATTTCCGCAAACTTCTCATTGATCTCGACATAGAACCGATAATACGCGGAATCGAACACGGCCAGATCAATCCGGTTGTGCATGACCGGCCAGAGCACACTGTTTGAATAACCGAGATAGAAACCGTCAAACTGGTCGCGGGAATAGTCAGTCAAGGCGAACTCAACGCCGTCCTCTGCAGACCGTTTCGCGCGGTTGCTGGGAAAGTCGAGAATACGGCCGCTCCAGCCAATCCAGAGGCCCTGTGTGTCGGCGAGCGTATCCCAAAGCGCAACTGCGAGCCCTCCGGCTCGGCTTTCCTGTCCAGCCGCGGTACGGTTTGAGACTGCGATCAGTCGTGAGCCTTTTGAAACTTTATGTTCTGTCATTGCCCATCCTGTCTCACCCCGTCTAACGCGTGACGCATCACTGCCAAAGGCATAGCGCTGTACCTGAGTGCAGAAACCCCCACCCTGCTCGCTTTGTGAGCACTACCATAAATCTGAGTAGCGCGGAGATGGTTCCCGCCAAATCACAGAACTAGCTTGCTGGCAGGAAACTGTTGGCCTGTGCCATGCGCCATTCTTGCGCAAGTTGGGTTTCATCCGGGGCATTCAACAATTGTCCGGCCCGCACAAGCTGGTAGGCGCGTTCCGCGGTGTAGGCGATGTCCTCGGTCACGCGATGCATCACGTGACGCGGGGTCAGCTCGGACGGATGTTCACATCCTGCGGCACCAACAACCTCCATCAATGCCTTGACCGTATTTCGTTGGTAGTTCCTGACGCGGATCGCCTTGTCGGCCACGACCAATCCGCGCTGGCGCGCTTTGTCGGATGTCGCAATGCCGGTCGGGCATGTATTGTTGTGGCAGTTCAGCGACTGAATGCAGCCGAGCGAGAACATGAAGCCACGCGCCGTATTCACCCAGTCAGCTCCCAGCGCCATGGAAGATGCAAGGGAGAAAGCGCTGATCTGTTTACCGGAACAGGCAAGCCGCACATCACCCTTCAAACCCGTCCCCACAAGTGCGTTGCGAGCCAGCACCAGGGCCTGTCTCAAGGGTGCACCGACATGGTCAAGAAACTCAGCAGGCGCTGCGCCAGTGCCCCCTTCCCCACCATCGACCACCATGAAGTCAACCCGCAACCCAGTTTCCAACATGGCTTTGCAGATGGCCAATGTTTCCCAACGATTGCCGACAGCAAACTTGATCCCGACCGGTTTGCCACCTGACAGCTCGCGCAGGCTCGCAACAAATTCCAGCATCTCGATTGGCGTCGAGAAGGAGGAATGCGCGGGCGGCGAAACGCATGTTTGTCCAACTGCGATCCCGCGCGCCTCGGCGATCTCATGTGTTACCTTTTCTCCCGGCAACACGCCGCCATGCCCCGGCTTTGCGCCTTGGCTCAGCTTTACTTCAATCATCTTGATCTGTGGGTCAGAGGCCGTGTCCGCGAACTTGGCCGCATCAAAAGATCCGTCAGCTGCGCGGCACCCGAAATATCCAGAGCCCAGTTCCCAGACAAGATCGCCGCCGCCCTGACGGTGGTAACGTGACACGCCACCCTCTCCTGTGTCGTGATAGAAGCCACCCAAGGATGCGCCTTGTGACAAGGCTTCAATTGCGTGCGCGCCGAGTGAGCCAAAACTCATTGCAGAGATATTGAAAACGCTTGCCGAGTAAGGCTGCGATGTTTCCGGCGCGCCAACCAGCACACGCGGGTTTGCCTCTTCCGGATGTTTCGCCGCTATGGAATGCGCCAGCCATTCATAAGGCGGTTTGTCGATATCAAGATGGCTGCCGAACGGCTCAACGGACGAAACATCCTTTGCACGCCGATACACCAATGTGCGCTCTTCATGATTGAAGGGACGCCCCTCCGTTTCACTTTCGACAATGTAGGCACGCAGGAAAGGTCGCAACTCCTCCGCGACCCATCGAATGCGCGCGAAAAGCGGAAAGTTTCGCCAAAGACTGTGTCGACGCTGAAGCACATCATACAGACCTGTCAGGGCCAAAGGGATCAAGGCGACAGCGAGGTAGATCAACCAGCTGTGCTGTCGCCAAAACACAAGGCATAGCGCCAACAGCAGAACAGTTGCGAGCCAAGGCAGGTAACGAAACATTTTATCCTCACTTCACGGCCAGTATCGCCATTGGGTGTGAACTCCTCGCATAGAGAGGTCAATCAATCGTATCCATACGCTTCCAGCGAACCGCCCAAGACGGCATATTGGTCATTCAATCCGTACTCGCACTACTTCGGGATATTGTTGCACTACCGAAAAGGGGTTGGCAGGCTGTGGAAAAACGGGTCAGTGTTCAAACAGCGTTTCAAACTGATTCGTGTTGTGAGCTGCGTAAATTTAAACACGCCCGTCCGTCGGGCCCATTGAGGAGACACTCCCATGGCAAAAGCAACCAAAGCCAAGAAAGCTGCGGCGCCAAAAAAAGCTGCTGCACCCAAGACAACGAAACCAGCCAAGGCACCTTCACCGAAGGAAGTCCTGATGGAGAAGTACATCACTGACCTGAAAGACAAGGTTGGTGAGACACGCTCTGACATGGCGCTTCTGGATGCAGCCGTCAAAGCCTGTGGGCCGACGATCTACAAGGCCGATTCCGCAACCGTTGCTGCTTCCGACAAGGAAGAGCTGGGTCGCATCAAGAAGGGCTTTATCGCAAAGAAGCTTGGCGTTACTGACGACGCAAAAGCAGATGCCGCGATTGCGGATGCTGTTGCAAAGTACGGAAAGTCCGTTCGCGCAAAGCATCGTCCGGTAATGTATTACCTGATCGCGAAGGCGCTCAAGAAGGGCTCGGTCCTCAAGGGCTAAGCACTGCTTCCCTCACGGGAGAAAAAGAAAGCCGGGAAGGTTGTAACCTTCCCGGCTTTTTTTGCGTTGAATGCTGGATCAGTATCCAGCAAGGCGCGCGTAGCGATCCCTGTGCCAGCTGGCAGAACCATAGAGCGCTTCCTGTACGCGAGCCCGCTTCATGTAGAGGCCAGGGTCTGCATCATCCGTCATGCCAATACCCCCATGCATCTGCACGCACTCGTTTGATACGAGATGAATCAATTCGCCGGCGCGCGCCTTGGCCAGACTTGCCAGTTCCGCAATATTTGGCTTGCCGTCATCAACGGCCGCCAGCGCAGCCGCAATGCAGGAACGCGTCAGCTCCAGCTCAGTAAACATCTTTGCGGCACGATGCTGCAATGATTGGAACGATCCAATCAGTTGGCCGAACTGTTTCCGGTTGTTGAGGTACTCCAATGTCATCTCAAACGCCGCATCTGCACTTCCCAGCATTTCCGCCGCCTGGCCGATCGCCGCCCGGTCCAGAACCGGCTCCAATACGTCTGCGCCTTTGTCCACTGCGCCGATGACAGCTGTTGCCGGAACCATCACATCTTCCAGCACGACATGAGCCGCGCCGTGAGAGTCGACGGAGTTCAGCGCTTGGATAGACACGCCCTTTGCATCCGCCGGAACCATGAACAGCGTAAGGCCGTGACGGTCACCTGCTTCGCCAAAGGTACGCGCCACAACAATCAGCATCTCGGCATGATGAGCGTCCGGCACAAACCGCTTCATGCCGTTCAACGTGTAGCCTTGCCCATTGCTCTCCGCCTCGGTGGCGACGCCCAGCGGATTGAAATGCGCAGTTTCGTCGAGCGCCAAGGCAAAACTGGTTGCGCCCCCGGCAATCTTGGGCAACCATTCCGCCTGCTGTTCTGCGCTGCCGCCCAGCTGCAAGGCGCTGGCCGCGATCAGGGCTGTCTGGAGAACCGGTGTTGGCGCCAGTGTACGGCCTTGCGCTTCCAGAACCTGGCCAAGTCCGACCAGGCCGAAGTGTTCACCACCTGGCTCATCCGGAATGATCACACCAAAGAAGCCGAGTTCGGCGAGTTTCTGTCGTGTCTCTGCGTCTACGCCATTTGCTCCACTGTCGCGCAGTTGGCGCAGGCGAGTCACTGGCATTTCGTCACGCGCGAACGCCATAGCGGTGTCGCGCAGCATTTCCTGGTCTTCCGTCAAAAGGAACGTCATCTGAATATCTCCGAAGCCTTGCGTTTTTCCCTGGTGTTTATTGCATCACGGCGGACATTTTCCGCTTCGCGCCCCACGAGCAGACCGGCCAAACCGGCCGTACTCCAAAGGGCGCTGGCAGCGAGAACCAGCCGGATGTTTGTCAATTCGAGGCGCGCTGCCTCCATGCCTGCCCATACGTAGACAACGACAAGGGTCGACAACAGCGCAAGTGTCCACACAGCCACCTGCATAAGCCAGCGCCCACGGAAAAACGGAGCCAGGACTCCGGCCATGAACGGTGTGCCAAGAAACAGAATTATGATCTGCGTGGACGACATGCTTATTTGTGGTCCTTGAGACCCAGTACGCGTTTCGAGATCACGTTGAGATTGATCTCGCTCGTGCCGCCCTCGATTGAGTTGCCTTTCGAGCGAAGCCATTGGCGCGTAACCTTTTTGGCAGACGGGTCAAAGCCCTCCCCTTCCCAGCCAAGACCCTCAGTTCCAAGCGCCTCGACGAGTAGTTCGTGACGATCCTGATTCATCTTTGCAGCACCATATTTCAGGATGGAAGCTGTGTGGCCCACCTGCTGGCCAGCCTTGGCTTGTTCGGCCTGGCGCTGGACGGTTAGATTGAACGCCTTCGCATACATCTTGTGGTCCGTGATCCGTCCGCGTAGATCGCCATCGATGAGACGTCCCTCATTGTCGGTACCGATATGCATCTTCGCATATTCTTCAGGCCCAAGAATGCCGGAGCCTCCCGTGCCGCCAAATCCGCCAGCAGAGATGGAAGAGCGCTCGAACTGAAGCAGCCGCTTGGCGATCTGCCAGCCCCCATTCACGTCGCCGACCAACTGATCCTTCGGCACCTTGACGTCGGAAAAGAAGGTTTCGCAGAATGGGCTTTCACCCGAAATCAACTGGATCGGACGCGCCTCAACGCCCGGGCTCTCCATGTCGAACAGAATGAAGCTGATGCCTTCATGCTTCACGCTCGTGTCAGTGCGAACGAGACAGAAGATCCAATCGGCCTTGTCGGCGTAAGATGTCCATACCTTCTGTCCGTTGATCAGGTAGTGATCGCCCTTGTCTTCGCAACGCGTCTGAAGGTCGGCAAGGTCAGACCCCGCGCCGGGCTCTGAATATCCCTGACACCAGCGCGTCTTGCCTTTCACGATGTCCGGGATGAAACGAAGTTTCTGCTCCTCGTTGCCAAACTCAAGCAAGGCCGGGCCAAACATCCAAAGGCCAAAGGAGAACAGCGCCGGGCGCGCCTTGATGCGGCGTAGCTCTTCCTGAAGCACACGATTCTGCGCGCGGCTCAGTCCGCCGCCCCCATATTTCGCTGGCCATTCAGGAGAGGTCCACCCCTTCTCGCCCATACGCTCCAACCAGAGCTTTGCTTCGGGATTCTTGAACTTTTCGCGCTTACCGCCCCAGACGATCTCGTCATCCTTCATGGGCGTGCGCATAGACGGCGGACAATTCTCCTCAAGCCATTCCCGCGTTTCTGCACGGAATTGCTCTAAATCGACAGATTCATCATACGCCATATCGGACTCCTGAAGGGGCAACAGAACTTTGCCCAACCATATGCCCATCAGATAGCACCGCCAAGCACTGACCTAGCGTTAGAATTGGTGCGCGCCTCCCGCGCCAGGCACGCCCTCTCGAGGCGTTTTGACCCAATAATGTGGTCTGCGCGCCAAGCTGTAGAGGGCTCTCGCCATCGCGAAGAACTGCAGCGGCCAATAAAATGGCAATGTGATAAGGTCTCGCATGCGTATTGCGAAGGAAGCCGACGGCACTGTGAGGGCGGTCACAGCACCAGCGGCATAAGAAACGGCAAGCATCGCCCAGCTGATGCGGCTTAAGTTGGCATCCGGAGACACGATACAGACCACGCACCAGACCAGCCAAGGAAGGTGAAAGAGCGCAGACAGAATGGAGGCGCCAAGCGTCAGCTGCATAGAGACAAAGCGCAGCGCCCCCATTTCACGTGCTGCAGTGACGGGTTCGCGCATCAGCACCAACCAAGTCTGCACGAAGCCCTTCAACCATCGCGACCGCTGACCAAGCCAGACATTCAGATGCTGTGGCGGTAGCTCAACAGTTGATGGGGCGATGACGTCAATCTTCTTGCCAATGCGAGTCTATACGCACTGATGAGAACGAAGATGACCAGGCTGAGCGTCCCAAGCCCAGTCAGGATCAACCCGGGCGCAAACAATCCCAAAATTCCAGATATGGTCGCGCTCCGACCGACGAAACGAGACTGTGCCTCGTCAAGTCCTTTCTTTGCAGACATGCCCTGAAATCGGGAAGGGAATGCCTCCGCTGCCCTTTCCGCCAGACGCACGTCTGGCGGAGGCTCAGCAAGGTCATCAAACAAATGCTGCGGAAATCTCTCCCGCGCGGACGCCCCATCACCACCCATGAAATGCATTGATGAGCAAAGAGGACGAAGCTCAAGAAGCCACAAATTGAATTCGTTTCGAGATCGTAACGAATTCTCCAATTGATAGAAACATATAGACTCTCGAACAATTTGTTCTATATTTGTTCTATGGCTGAACTCAACATCATCTGGTTTCGACGGGACCTTCGTGTCCACGATCATGGCGCACTTGCTTCTGCCTGCGCAGCGGGCGGACAGATTGTGCCGCTTTACATATTCGAGCCAAGTTATTGGCAACGGGCCGACACGTCGGCACGCCAATTTGAGTTTGCAGTGGAATCTCTTGCTGATCTTGATCGCGCCCTGCGCCAACGCGGTAGTCAGCTTTGCCTCAGATCCGGCGTAGTGACGGAAGTCCTCTCACGCCTGCATGCCCAGCATGGCATCGCTTCCCTTCATTTCCACTCTCTCAGCAATACGCCTGCAGAGGCGGAACAGGACCGGCAGGTTCGCACTTGGGCGCTCAAGGTCGGGATTCCCTTGAGAGAGCATACCGGGATACATCATTCGAATTCGCCGCATTCTGATTGGGATACGGCGTGGCACAGACATATGAGAAAGCCTCGTATCACAGCGCCCGCAGCTCTTCCTCCGCTGTCAATTCCATCGGAAGGCTGGCCGATCGCTTCTGATTTCGGTCTGGAATCAGACGGATGCCCAGATCGACAAACGGGCGGGCGGACCAATGCGATCCTTCAATTGCGGTGGTTCCTGTCGGGCGGTGGTCGCAATGCTGGGAAGGCAAACTTGTCCATAGCGGCATGTGAGGCGACCGCATCGCGACTGTCCGCTCATTTGACGATGGGCTCAGTATCAGAACGCGAAGTCTGGCAAGCCGCCATGAAAGCCCAGGCGGCACTGGTCACCGATGGGGACGAGACCTTTGCCACGGCACTTCACCGTTTCACCGAAAAGCTCGCCAAGCGATCTCGACGTGTTCAGGCATCTGCCCGAGTCAGTCTGACCGACACGTCCCTGCTCCCGGTCGACATTCATAACCGTGAAGAAGCCAGTGTGGCTGATCCTCGTTTGTCTGCCTGGACAAATGGAAAAACGGGGTTTCCGCTATTGGACGCAAGTATGCGGTGCCTTCAGGCTACCGGGCACCTGGAATCGAGCCTCAGGAGCCTGCTTCTTTCCTTTGCAACATGTCATCTCTGGCTGGGACCGGTTCGCCCGGCTCAAATCCTGGCGCAACTCTGCACCGATTTTGCTCCCGCGATGTACTACGGTAGTGCCAGCCAAGTCATCGGCCTCTCCAAAGAAGCTCCGCCTTACATCCCCAACCCCGTCAGGCAATCTCTGTCTCGTGACCCAAACGGCGCGTTCATCCGCAAATGGATCCCCGAGATCGCCGGACTGCCGGACCAATATCTGCATGCACCCTGGGAAGCCCCCAAGTCGGCCCTGTCCGCGCACGGCATCATTCTCGGACAATCCTACCCTATGCCGCTGGTGGACCATGTCGCAGCCGCCCGAGAAGCAAAACGCAGGCTTTCCCCTGATGGGGCGTCTCGCCCATTGCCCTTTCATTCTATTGCCCGAAAGCCGCTGGGCATCAGAAGGTCAACTATCGGCCGCAACATGACAGCAAAGCGCTCAGGCCATCGCCCAATCCAGCTCAGCTTTGATTTGCAGAGCCAAGCCTGATTGGTGGGCGGCGCAATACAATCCTTTGCATTAATTGTTCTCCAGATTTTTTCTTTGGCTTGACTTGCAATTGGCCGACCCATATCGATATTCAACAAATAACAGAGCCTTGAAATTGCTCGTATTTATCTTTTTTCGATAAAAACTTATTGATTTTCGATAATTTCCAACCTAGATTGTTTGTGTCGGCGGCGGGATGGTCTCGCCAAGGACAGTCAAAAAACAACTAGAAGGAATTGAAAATCATGATCCCCCGCGCTCGTCATACCGACATCGCCGCTCCCGCCAAGAATGACGTGATGGCCCTCTCCATCATGACCGGAGAGGCAACTCACCGGACCCGGCCGGCCAATGATGTCAAAGCGGAGGATCGTCAGAATCTTCTGGTTCGCCGCCGCCGCCGCTTCGCCCGCCGCGAAGCACACTAAGCCCGCCAGCCGGTGCCGCGACAATCGGTTCCCCTGCCGATCGTGGCGCCGGCCTCCCCCCGCCCCCACACTCACAAGCCAAGAAGGATAATTTCACCATGATCCGCTCAATCACAGCCATCGCCATTGCCGCTTCCATCGCCACCGCACCGGCCTTTGCCGCATCCGATGACTTCCAGATGGAAGTCGACCTGAACCGCACTCAGCTGGAAACCATTGAAGGCGCCACCACGGAATACAAGCGCATCCGCCAGGATGTTCACCAGCGCTGCACTGCCGAACATGACGCATTTCGCTTCGCGAAAGGCTATGTGGTCGAAAAGTGCGAACGCTCGATGATGAAAAAGGTCGTCGCCTTCGTGGATGACGCGACCTTCACCAAGGTTCACTACGCATCCAACTAATCTTCTTCGGCTCTGGCGGGCCTCCTGCCTCTCCAAACACACGCCCGCCCGGTCCGGATCCTTGCCCTGCTCTCACCAGCAGGGCATTTTCTTGTCAGGAATTCGCGTCGGCTTCCCGGAAGTCCTTTGCCCGCAGCACCTGCGCAAGTCGGAAATGGGCAGGCACAAACCCCTCATCCTCATCACTCTCGAACAAGGCACAGCAACTGGTTGGGAATTTTTCGATTAACCGGATCGATTCCTGATGGTCCTGGCTTCCGGCTTCGCGAAGAATTTCCATCGAGAAGTCGTGCAGGCCCGGATTGTGACCAATGATCATGAGCGTACCGGCACCATCATTGTGCCGCACAGCTTCAGTCAAGCCGCGCACACCCGACAAATAGAGAGACTCCATCGGGCGTACTTTCTCGCCCTCCACAACCTTGGCAACTTCAGAACAGGTTTCACGGGCGCGGCGAGCGCTGGATACCAAAATCCGCTCCGGACACCATCCCATCGCGACCAGTTCCTCGGCCATGCGCTGCGCGTCCTCCTTGCCCCTTGACGTCAGAGCGCGGCTGAAATCGTCTACCCCTTCGCCCCAAGGCTCCGTCTTGGCGTGTCGCATCAGGATCAGGCGCTTCATTCCAATTCCTTCTTCCCGGATCGGGCATTAGAAAAACTTATCGACAGCTTCAGGTGCCGCGCATTGGATTGCTTCTTCTTAGGCACCATTTTCTGGTCAGAAATCAAGAGACAGGAGTATGGTAATATGAGCCTTCTGATTGGCGACGTCGCCCCAGATTTTGAAGCCGAGACAACAGAAGGCCGCATACGCTTCCACGAATGGGCTGGCGATGACTGGGTCGTCTTCTTCTCCCACCCGGCAGATTTCACGCCGGTTTGCACTACCGAACTCGGCTATACAGCCAAACTGAAAGATGAATTCGCCAAGCGTGGCGCAAAAGCCCTCGTCATTTCAGTCGACAGCCTCGAAGACCACAAGAAGTGGATCGCTGATATCGAGGAAACCCAGAATACCAGTGTTCAATTTCCGATCATTGCCGATCCTGATCGCAGCGTGGCAACCCTGTACAACATGATCCACCCAAATGCGGACGCCAAAGTCACGGTTCGGGCAGTTTATGTCGTCGACCCCAACAAGAAAATTCGCGCTTCGATCATCTATCCCCCAAGCGCAGGTCGGAACTTTGATGAGATCCTCCGCCTGATTGACAGCCTTCAACTTACGGACGGCCACAAAGTGGCGACGCCAGTGAACTGGAACGACGGCGATGATGTGATCATCGTGCCTTCTCTGACTGACCCGAACGAAATCGCCAGGCTCTTTCCGAAAGGCTACAAGGCGGTGAAGCCGTACTTGCGCTACACTCCTCAGCCGGAAAAATAGATTTCCTCCTGACCTTCCGTGCCATCAGCGCACGGAAGGTACTGGAAGCGAGTTCAATTTGGCAAAGCTGCCTTGATCGAGTCGATATCGTATGGCTTCTTGACCACTGGCGCGGATGAGTAACGCTTCGCCAAATCGATGGAATCTCCATATCCCGTCGCAAATGCAAAGGAAATGCCTTGTGCGTGCAATTGTTCGGCGACCGGTTCGCTGGTCTCTGATCCAAGATTGACATCCAACAAGGCGAATTGAAGGGTCTCGCTCTCGATGAAACCGAGCGCTTCCTTCACGTTTGACGCCACGAACACTTCCGTCGCACCTAGCGACCGAAGCATGTCCTCCGCATCCATTGCAATGATCAAATTGTCTTCCAGTACCAGCGCATGCCCTGACAGGCTGGCCTGCTTGCGCTCACCCGTCTTGCTGCCGGTCTCGGGATGCAAGGCATCGGAAAATCCATCGACATGTGCCGGGGGAATTTCGAAATCCGCTGAGACACCGGTGACCTCAAACCTCATCTCGGCTCGACCACCCAGCTCATACGGAATCGATCGCTCAATGATGGTCGACCCGAAGCCCCGGCGCACAGGAGGTGACTGGATGGGCGGGCCACCGGTCTCCAGCCACGATATTGACAAGGCCCCGTCCGAGAGCCGCGCGAAGCCAATCTGCACGACGCCATTTGTTTTGCTAAGCGCCCCGTATTTCGCCGAGTTGGTCAGCAATTCATGCACGACCAGCGACACGGCCGTGAAGGCTTTTGGTCGCAAATGGACGTCCGGCCCCTGAATCTTCACCTTCTCGGCGTTTGCCCCAAGATAGGCTTCCACCTCGATGCGTATCAGCTCTCGTGCTGAAGCAGGCTCCCATTGCTGCCGCGTGATCAAGTCATGGGCACGACTGAGTGCGTGGATCCGACCACCCACAACATGCGTAAACTCAGAAATGGAGCGCGCCTCGGATCCGCTCTGTTCAACAAGCCCACCAATCAAGCTCAAGATATTCCGCACCCGGTGATTAAGCTCGGCAATCAGAAGTTCCTGATGCTCCTGCGCTTTAGCGCGTTCGCGCAATGTTGCGTCCGACATACGGAATATGACTTCGAGCAATGTCAGCCGCAGCGCTTCAGCGGCGCGCACTTCAGCGGGCTGCCAGGGGGCAGATGTATTCCGCACAATCTGCTGCCATGCCTCGAAACTCTTGCGCGGGGTGAGACGGTCGCCATTCGGACCAGAAACGACGGGTTTATCCGGATTCCCGGCCCATGTGACAGATTTTGCAAGCTCCCTGCGGAACAGCACAATGTAGTCTCTCGGCGCCCGCGACACGGGCAAGACGAGCATACCGGCAGCGCGATCCACAAACTCAGCAGCGGCGGGATAGGCTTTAACAACACTGTCTGTGTGATAAATCCGGCTGGCGGCCGTCGTGTTCAGGAAGCTCACCAAGCCAAGAAATTCCTCCTTGCTCGGCGTATGCCCGATCGATTCGAATTCTCCATTAACCCACCCAACGGCTCCGTCATATGGAATGACCGACGCAATACCGTTGATTATGGTATCAAAATTGTCAGATATCGACGTATCTTCGGCAAGCTGAGCCATGAGTTGGTCATGCAGGGACTGGGCACGCTCCTGCTCATCCCTGCCCTCATCAGATTCCTTCTGGTCCAATACAAATGAGAATAGCTGCCCAAACAGTTCCGCGGCCGTACGAACTTCATAGCCAAGCACTCGCGGGCTCTCATGATGGCAGGCGAAAAGCCCCCAGAGCTTGCCCCGCTTCAGGATGGAAATGGAGAGCGATGCCTGAACGCCCATATTTGCCAGATATTCCATATGGATGGGCGAGACGGACCGCAATCCACTCATGGACAAGTCCAGCGGCACACCCTCAGGATTGATGGCAGGAATGATCTCCGCGCCCGAATCCGATACATCCGCGATGATACGCAGGAGGTTGCGCTTGTAGAGTGCCCGCGCTTGCCTTGGAATGTCAGACGCCGGATAATGTAAACCCTTGAAACTATCTATTCCCGGCTTGACGGATTCAGATACAACTATGCCGGAATCATCCTCTGCAAAGCGGTAAACCATGATCCGGTCAAACCCAATCAGGTTGCGCAACTGACGCGCCGCCTCATCGCACAATTGTTGCGAGGTATCAGCGCGAGATATACGCTCCACCATGGGACGAACATAGTTCACATAGTTGGTATCGCGCGCATTGTCCCGAGGCTCGAACTCCATCACGATCGAGCGCCCCGACAGGTGCATGGAGAGGTCGAACAAACGCTCATCCCCGGTCAATGCCACACCGAATACGCGCTCAACAGCATCCGGCGACGCCAGCATGGGCATACGGGATCGAATCAACAGCAAGGCCTGTTCCGAGAAACAGTCTCTCAGGGGCTTGCCTATCAGCTCTTCCGCTGCGGCTCCGATGAACTCTTTGACGTTTACCGAGGCATGATTCACGATCCAGTCTGACGACATGGAGATCAGGCCACCAAAGGACTGTACACGCCCGATGACGTGAATGGGTTCACGGTCGCAATTCGTCAGGTCAACATCGCTCGCGGGCCCGTCAGTTTCGGGGCTGTGGCGGATCATAGGCAAACTTTCTGGTCACGTCCTGGCAAGCCGCCTCAAAAATCGAGAAACAGCCCTTCGCAGATTCTACTATATCAATAAATTCCGATTGGCTAATTTGCGCGTTTGAAACCTGGACAAGAAAATCTGTCCAGCAAGAACGGTCTGTCATCTGGCTCAAAAAGCGACCTGCAAGCCGGACATTCGAATCATCGGCCTGCTGCCATCGTTTGTGCAGAACCGTACCACCGAGGCGGCTACCCGCGATAACATAAATCATTCCAACTGGATGCGCCGCTTCCATACTGGGCTCTGCCTGCCAGGTCGGTATTCCGGCGCCGAGCGAGGCAAGATCAGCCTCTATTTCTTCAAGGGGCAAGTATGGCAATGTGAACCTGCCATGCGGCCGCAAATGACGCTCAACCGTCGTATAGGCGAGATGATTGATCGCGAGAAAGGCGGCAAGCCCTTCCGGCCGAGTGAGGTCATGGCGGCTGATCAATTCGTCCACGCGCGCATGATGGTCTGCGGTTTTTAGGCGCAAATCCTGCCTGACCGTGTCCAAAATTTTCATCAATGAAATCTCTCTGTGCGTCCGCGCAGCGCTCAGGTCGGAACAGAATCGCTCAAACGGCCGCCAATGCGGATAGCTTCAATTCTTGTGGCAAGTCCTGTGGCGTCATCGGTTTCAATATAGGTTCCGCACAAGGTCCCCTCCCCCAAAGCGGGCTGGTAACGCTCTCCAGGCAATTGTGTCTGGAAGCGATACAGGGAAATCTGCTTCTGCATGCCGATGACGCTGTCATAGTCACCGCACATGCCGGCATCCGTCTGATAAGCTGTGCCGCCTTCAAGGATCATCGTGTCGGCTGTGGGGACATGGGTGTGACTTCCAACCACGAGACTTGCCCGCCCATCGCAGTGATGGCCCATAGCCATTTTCTCACTGGTCGCTTCACAATGCATGTCCACAATGATGGCATCCGCCACAGCGCCAAGCGGCATGGAATCCAATGCCGCATCCACGGCCGCAAAGGGACACGGCAGCGTCTGGCGCATGAACACATTCCCCTGCACCTGGACGACCCCGACACGACGCCCATCCGGCAAGCTGAACAGATTGGCTCCCTTGCCAGGTGCGCCGGCAGCCGATGGGTAATTTATGGGGCGCAACAAACGGGGCTCGCGTTCGATATAGGTCAAAGCCTCGCGTTGATCCCAGGCATGATCACCGAGAGTCAGGCAATCAGCACCTGCGGCAAAGAATTCCTCCGCAATGACGCTTGTCAGGCCGAAGCCTCCCGCCGCATTTTCAGCGTTTACTACAGCAAAATCCAGACGCATGCGCGCCTTCAGGCCCGGCAAATGGTCCAGGACAGCCTGTCGGCCAGGCTTTCCGACCACATCTCCAAAAAAGGCAATTTTCATGGCGGAAAGTCTATGCCCCGGCCTGAGTACAAAGAAAAGCGCGCGCGCCCAGTCGGCACGCGCGCGCTTGGAACGGATTCCAGTAGACTCTATTCGTTGCTAGCCGAGAAGCCGAGCGACGACTTAGTCAGCGTAGACGGATCTTCCATCTCAGCAAATGTCGACATCTTGATCGGTGTCGCAGGGTTCAACGAAATGGTTAGCGTCTTCGGATCCGTGATGAAGCTCGACAGGGCCGTAGATGCCTCAGTTGCCAGTTCCATGTCGATCCCCGAACCTGACGCCATCATCGGTGCCATGGCCAGCAGACCAGCCGTTTGATTGCGCAGCTGCTGCGGGTCTTCACCGCTCTGCGCTGCGTAGGCATTGAACGCACGGTCCACAATGCCATCATCATCCAAGGACAGGTCGATGGAGTGGAGCGTAAGCTTCTCCATGACTTCTCCCAGCATTGCCGCCGGATCTGCAGAGTCCATATCCTGCTCAGCCTGAGCCGCCGCCATCGCGCTGGCACCTTCATACTTCGCGCCGAAATTCAGGCGGAAGCCATCTTTCAGCTCCCAGTAATTCTTGCCTTTTTCCAGCGTCACCACGTCTGCATCAGGATCGTAAGCCTGTTCACTGGCCATGGTCAGCTCAAGCTTTTCGTACCCGAGCGTCGCAAGCTGGGTACCCAACTGCTGGCCAAGCTCACCGTCACCAGCGTTCAGAACCATTTTGACGGGCTCAGTGATCACTTTTACGGCACGGCCCTGCTTGTCATGGCTGACATTGGAGACGAGCGAAGGCATGTCGAAATTGACGCCTGAAACATCGAAGTTCAGATCTTTCAGATTGATCGACTTGTAACCGGGATTGGCCGGATCTTTCGGGTTCATGCCGGCCATGAAACCAGACTCAAAGCTGTCTTCCAGAGAGTCGCCCTCAGCTGGCGCAAACACCGACCAGTCAAACCCGCGGATATCCACATTGCTGATATTGGCCTTGACGGTCATGTCGTCTTCAGGATCGAACATGTCGAACTTCAGGCCCTTCAGCATCATCTGAGCAGCCTTCTGATTCTTCATCCCAGAGACCGAAACCGTGTCCACGAGGAAGGTGCCACTTTCGCCATCGTCTTCATCGATCTGCATGTTCATGTCGTTCATGGTCCACAGATCGAAAGAGAGCGCCTCCCCTGTCGGCATGTCAGCAGGTTCTGCATCCGCAAACACGCTCGCGACCCATGCTGCCAGTGCAGGTGAAGGGTTGACCAGTTCGACGGAGCCAATGGACGCGCTGCCATCTTCTGCTTCTTCGGGATCAGTCGGAACCAGCGAAATGTCGGACATGACCATGCGCGAGAAGCTCGCTTTGCCGTCAATCATGGCGAGACCATCGAATTCCAGCTTTTTCGCTTTTACATCGGCGCCATCCAGGTGCGTGCCATCTTCGTCGTCATCGGACCCGTCATCGGACCCGTCATCGGACCCGTCATCGTCGCCTGCCAGAAGCGTCACGTCAGTGAATACGGCCTTGTCCCCGTTCAGCGTGCTGCTGCCGAAGGATATGCGGCTGTCGTCGGCTTCATCCAAAGCAAAAGCCGCAAGCGCCTGTGGCGCGGTTGCCGGATCACCTTTGCGGGCCTTGACGTCCTTTGCGGCATCTGTGGCGTATTCTGAGCCAGCGCCATCAACCGGCTTGTCTTTGTCTCCGCAAGCCGTAAGCATGGCGATGGCGGCAACGCCTGTGAGCAGATATTTCATGTTTGGTCCCTTTAATGATTGATGCCAGCGTTTCATTTGCGCCCGTCACCTAGAGTGAGATTATTAACATGGCATACAACAATGGCCAGACCGTGACATTCAATGGCCCCGACGGGGACGAAATTCGTGTTCGCCTTGAAGTGAATTCGAAGGCACGGCGGTTGATTTTGAGATTGGATGAACGCCGCCGGGAAGCGGTCGCGATTGCGCCATCGCGGCGGCAGATCAAGGACGCCGCCGCCTTCGCAGCCGAGCGAATCGACTGGATTTCAACGCGCCTCCAACACCTTCCAGAAGTTGTTCGCTTTGAAGAAAACAGTCTGATTTCGTATCGGGGTGCTCCCTGCCGCCTGACCGCAGAAGGCTCGGGCCGCGTACCCCGCATGATAACCGGTCAGCCGAACACACTTTGCGCGCCCGGGGATCCGGAAACACTGCATTTGCGGGTCACCCGCTACCTGAAGAAACAGGCGCGGGCAGATATCACCCGCTCAGTAAACCGTCATGCCGCCACGTTGGGCGTCGCGTACAATGGCATTTCAGTGAAGGATACCCGCTCGCGTTGGGGCTCGTGCACGGCCGATGGTAAATTGTCGTTCTCATGGCGCCTGATCATGGCGCCCTCTGAAGTGCTTGACTACGTGGCGGCCCATGAATGCGCACATTTGCTGGAAATGAACCACTCCCCGCGGTTCTGGGCGCATGTTGCAACCTGTTGCAGCGACTGGAAGCGGCAACGCTCATGGCTGCGTGAGCATGGCGCAGGCTTGCAGGCAGCCGGCGAATAGTGCGGCCTAGCTGGCAGCGACCTCTTCAGGTTCAGTCGCGACTTCGACATCGCGGGCCGGACCAAAGCTGATCAACGTGACCCCGTCGCCGCCCTTGGCCTCCCGATTCGGCCCGAGGAAAATCAGCGTGCCATCTGCGCGAATTTCAGCGATCAGGTCCACTTTCGGTCGATCCTTGCGATAATCTTCAAGGTCGTATTCATCCGTCAACTTCGTCTTGCCAAAGGTCCAACCGCGATAATGGTCGCGGATCAGGCTGTCATAGCCCCTGCCCCGACGAATCAGTGTTCGCCCGCGGGTGCCCATGCCAATGGCCCGGGGATCTTCTTCCTCGGTATCCTGTGCCGACAATTGATAGACCCTGTGGCGGCCGAGTTCAGGGGCAAAATGTCCGGAAACGAGCGCGTTGTACGGCTCATTGGCAGACAAGCCAACGACCTGGTCAAAGGCGGCGTGATCCAGCCGAACCTCCGCTTCCTCTGACAGGACTTCGCCGAAGAAGGTGTTGAGCCCGGCCTCGCGTGCAGGTCGCAAGCGCCTCCAGTTATTGTCTGCAAGGATCGGTTCGATACCGACATCCTTCAGCACTTTCGCCAGATCGATACTCCATGGGTTCACACCTACCAGCAAGACGCCGGGTCGCTCCTTGCGGGCGAGTCCCAATCGCCGGGCCATTGGCCCGATCGTAAAGCCGTGGAGGACCACGGTCACGAACACCATGGCAAAGGCGAGCGGGGTAATCTGTTCTGCACCTGAGAAATAGAACCGGGAATCTCCGCGCCGCCCGAGATCCTCCAGCAGGGTTGCAAAAAGGCTGGAAACGGCAACCGCCACGATCCCGCGGGGCGCAATCCAGCCAAGCAGGATTGCTTCATTGCGTTTCAACGTCCCGAATGTGGCGATCCACACTGAAAGCGGCCGCACGATGAACAGCATCGCCAACAGGAAGGCGAGCGTATTCCAAGTCAGTGCGCGGCGAATGACATCTGGCGTAAGGTTGGCCGTCAGGATGACAAACACGCCTGAAACGAGCAAGACGGCGATATCCTCCTTGAATTTTCGGAGTTCCGCGAGCCCGGCAAGGCGCGAATTGGCCAGCGTCATGCCATAGGCCGTGACGGCAACGAGGCCGATTTCCTTTTCGATCATTTCTGCCAGCGCATAACAGAGAATGATGGACGCGAAGATGATCGGCGCCTTGAGGTATTCCGGAGTCCACCCCTGACGGAAGGCGCGCACGATGGCCCACCCGAAGGCGAAGCCCAGCCCGACACCCAGTGCAGCGGCCACGATGATCATGGCGCCCTTACCGAGAATGGACTCCCCCGTGGCGGCCACGCGAATGATTTCGAAAGCAGCCACCGCAAACAGCGCGCCAACCGGATCGTTGACGATGCCTTCCCACTTCAGGAACTGGCCGGTTCGCCCGCCGAGTTTGGACTGACGCAACAATGGCATGATCACGGTGGGCCCGGTAACCACCAGCACGCCAGCAAATACAACAGAACTGCCCCAATCGAGACCGGCGGCATAATGGGCTGCGAAAGTGCCCAGCGCCCAAGCCAGCGGGCCACCAAGGAATACCATGCGCCGAACAGCTGCACCGGCATCACGAAGGTTCTCGAATTTCAGGACGAGCCCGCCCTCAAACAGGATCACGGCGACGGCCAGCGACACGATGGGACGCAACAACTCGCTGCTGCCGCTATTGAACACTTTCTCAGGATTCAGCAGAGGCTCGCCGAAAACAACCGTCCACAACGGACCGACCGCCAAGCCTGCCAACGCCATCAGCACAATGGCGGGGGCCTGTATACGCCAAGCGACCCATTGCGCACCAATTCCCAGCGCCCCGATCAGGGCGCAGGCGAAGATCAGCTCGCTGGATCCGGCGGATGCCAGTGCAAAGTTGAATTGGTCCATAAAAGCCCCGTTTCGTGGTGCATTCTGCCCGTCGGGCGATCAGAAAACTAGGCTTGAGCCGCGTTTATGTCATCAGCAAAGTCAAATCCGATCTCGCGGGTACCATAGTCGCCTTCCTTGTAGCGTTCGATATGGTCGGAGAACCAGAGCAGGATATGCTGGTAAAGATGTTCATAGAATGGTTCAGGATCAGCGTCTTTCAGCGGCAGGCTGAATTCGTATACTGAACCGTCCTCAATCTGAATTTTGAATTTGTCGCCGATCTTGCGGCACTGCATCACCAGCCTCAGCCAGTCCGTATCGCGCGTGACGCGCACGGCAAGGCCGAACGATATCGGCCCCAGGAGACGGAATCCTCGCGGCGGAATCGAAAAGGCTGCATCCCCATGTGCCTTTGGTTTGTAGGCCCCGGCCGGCGGGACGAGGTGGACACAAACGCCATCGGTTGAGCCAAGAAATTCGCAAAACCCGCTGCGGATTTCTTCCGCCAGTGTGCGGATTCGGTCGTAATTCTCGGCAGCGAGGGCCTGATAGGCCTCTACAGTCTCGATCAGATTATCAAAACGTGACACAGCCTGACGGCCCCCTTCATTACCAAAGCCAACATAAATTAGGGTGCCGCAGGGCGACCTTCAAATTTTAAAGTCGCCACCATCGGACAATGATCAGATGCTTTGGGCGTAATCCAGCCGACGCCGGGAAAGCGAGCCCCATCATATCTCGCGGCTCTATATGGCGATCCGGCCCGCACAATCTCAACTCTGGCAGCAGGATTCAAGGCGGCGAGCTTGGGTGACAGGAAGATGTGATCCAGCGCGCCATAGGTGTCGTCGCCGCTATAATGGTGAGTCCATCGGTCATATGGGTCTGCAATGGCGCGGCTGGCCAAATCGATGGCGAACCCGTCGCCTACCAGCGCTCCCAGACCATGCGGCCGTGCCGGACGGCCATCTACTTCCCAATAGTCATTGAAATCGCCCAAAATAACCCATTCCGCTTTCGCCGGGTCATCAAATCGCTGGCTGACAATCCGGCGCACAGCCTGAGCCTCAGCTTCACGCATGGCAACCGTCCTCTTGCGTCCACCATGCATGGATTTGAAGTGGCAGACAAAAAGCGTCAAAAGGCGTCCGTCTTTTTCCACATCCACTTCCAGACAATCCCGGCGAAAGACGTAGTCATTGACGGAAGCCCCTTTGGGGGGGTGAATGCCCAACCGTCCGAAGGTCGCCCGCGCATGGCTGCGCTGGAATGCCACCGTAAGCGACGACAACAGACCCACATCGATTCCGCGGCTGTCATTCCCCTCGTGCAGCACACGTTCGCCAAACGGCTTTCCGGCCCAGCGCCCGACATAGCGATTGTCAAAAGCGGTCAAGGTGACGAGGTTTTCGACCTCCTGCAGTGCGCACACTTCGGCCTTGGTCGCGACCAGAGCCTGCGCGGTCAGGGTGCGGTCATCCTCCGACAGGACATCGAAAACCGCATCCACCTGCTCGGCAACCAGGGCGTCGTCGACATCGGTCAGCTTGCGACGCGCATTGGCGAGACCTGAGCGCGCGAAATCGCAGCGCATCATCAGGTTTTCGCAATTGAACGTGGCCAAACGAATATCAGGCATTCATCGGTGATGCGGCCTCATGCCTGCGGGGTCAACGCAGAATGGCGGCTGTCTCAGGCGACGGCGCGTTCAGCAAAACGGGCGCTCGTCTGGGCCCGCTCAACCGATTCCGCATCGGGGCGCTGATCTACGGGAATGGCCGTGCGGCCGAGTTCTACGGCAATGCCTGGCTGAACCCCGCCGCCAAATGCAGACAACACCGTGCGGATCACATCGAGAGGCTGGGCCTCATCTTCGACAATCTGTCCGAAGCGAGCGGCGACAGGCCCAACTACGCCATAAGCCAAGAATACACCGAGAAAGGTGCCCAGCAGGGCTGACCCGATCATCATTCCAAGCACTGCAGGCGACTGATCAATCGACCCCATCGTCTTGATGATGCCCAGCACAGCCGCCACGATACCGAGCGCTGGCAAAGCATCGGCTACAGTATTGAGTGCACTCACTGCTTTCATGCGCTGGTCAACGTGCAGGGCCACAGACTGCTCCATATGCGCCTCAGCCCGTGCCGGGTCTGACAGGTCGAGCGCCATCAGGCGAAAGGAATCGCAGATCATGTCACGCGCAGCAGGATCGGAAAGCACCGCAGGGGACAAAGCAAACAAGGGCGACGCATCCGGGTCTTCGATATCCGATTCAATCGCGACAAACCCGCCTTGGCGTACCTTGCGCATCAAGTTGGACAGCAGAACCAGCAATTCGCGGTGTTGGGCACGCTGCCAACGGCTGCCCTGAAACGAGCGAACGAACCCACCCAAAGCCTCCTTGGCAACTTTCGGCGAATTACCGATCAGAATGGTGCCGAGCGCAGCGCCACCAATCAGGGCCAGTTCGAATGGCAGCGCCTGCATGGCACCGTGTCCGCCCGTGAGGACGAGGCCGCCCATCACGAGGATGACCACAAGGACAAGACCAATCAATTGGGGCAAGACGCGCGGGCTCCGGCATTAACTCAGCCTGCACCATGACACATTCGTCTTAAGCCAAGCTTACAGCGCACACCCTGCCCTGCCTGCAGCGCTTAACTGGCTCGCAATCCTGCGCCGCCCATCACGGGGTCATGCTCTGCCACAAGGTGGCCAGGAGTAATCTCGACCAGTTTTGGTTGGTACTGTTCCGCGTCCCCATCATCAATGAGTTTGGACTTCATGAAGCGGAGCGATGCACGGCTGTCGAGCGGACTTGGAAGATCGCCCGTCAGGCGCAAGCGTTCCCGCGTGCGCTCCCCGGTCGGATCGGCGTTTGGCACAGCCGCAATCAGCGCTTTCGTGTAGGGGTGGCGCGCTTCGGTGTAGATGGCATTGCGACCGGCAAGTTCTACTACGCGGCCAAGATACAACACCATTACCCGATGGCTGATCTGCCGCACGACGGCGAGATCGTGGCTGATGAAGATCATGGCGAGGCCGAATTCTTTCTGCAGCTCGATCAGCAAATCCACGACTTGCGCCTGGACAGACACATCAAGCGCCGAAACCGCTTCATCACAGATCACCAGTTTCGGCTGAAGGATCATGGCACGGGCAATGCCAACCCGCTGGTTCTGGCCCCCAGACAATTCATGCGGGTACCGGTTGATCAGATTTGGGTCGAGCCCGACCCGCGGCAGGATTTCGCGTACTTTCGCTTCCCGATCCGCGCGCGACAGGCGCGGTTGGTGAACTTGCAACGGTTCGGCAATGGAAGCGCCGATGGTCATGCGGGGGTCAAGGCTGGCGAGCGGGTCCTGGAACACGATCTGGAGATCGTCGCGCAGGCCGTTCATTTCCTTGCGGCTCGCCTTGGATATGTCGCGCCCCAGCCAGGCAACCGTGCCATCGGTTGGAGGGATGAGGTTCAACACGCCGCGCGCGAGCGTGGACTTGCCACACCCGGATTCTCCGACAACTCCCAACGTCTCGCCCGGTTTCAAATCGAACGAAACACCATCCACCGCTTTCAACGGCTTCGTCTTGCCAAACAGACCGCCCTTCACCGCAATCGGGAAATGGATTTTCATGTCCTCTACCTTGAGAACCGGCTCAGTTTCAGGCGCCGGCGGCGCTGACAGGACGGGTCGACCGGGGCGATCTGGTTCGTCGATGCGCGGCACAGCATTCAGCAGCATCTTCGTATAGTCGGCCTGAGGCTTGTAGAAGATGTCGTCGACGCTCCCCTGCTCGACGATCTCGCCATGACGCATGACGATGACGCGGTCGCACATGCGGGCGACCACACCCATATTGTGAGTGATCAGCGCGATGCCGGTACCCGTCTCGCGTTTCAGCTCGTCCATCAGTTCCAGAACCTGCGCCTGCACGGTCACATCCAGCGCTGTGGTGGGCTCATCCGCGAGCAACAGTTCAGGATTGCAAAGCATGGCGATGGCAATCATGACGCGCTGGCGCATGCCACCTGAAAGCTCATGCGGAAACTGGTTCATGCGCCGGGCTGCTTCCGGAATGCGCACATTCTCCAGCCAGTCGACGCATATGCGATCCGCTTCTTCGCCCTTGAGGCCCTTATGGAGCGCCAACACTTCGCGCATCTGCGCGCCGACTGTCATGTGCGGCGTCAAACTGGTCAGCGGGTCCTGAAAAATCATCGACATCCGCGCGCCACGGATATTGCGAAGTGTTGCGTCCGAAGCCTCCAGCATATTGGTGCCATCGAAATCAATCCGGCCGGTTGCAGTGCCATTGCCCGCCAACAGACCCAGAGCCGAGAGCGCAGACTGGCTCTTCCCGGAGCCGCTTTCGCCGACAATGCCGAGGCATTCGCCCTTGGCGACGTCGAAACTTATACCTTTGACAGCCTCAACCACACCGTCAGGTGTGTCGAAGGAAACACGAAGATCTTTGACAGAAAGAATAGCCATGCTGGCATTCTGTATACGCGCGGGCGGGGCGTGCAACGACCGCTCTGCAGAAAGCGGAAAAAAGGCCGCGCTGTCGGGAAATAGCACGGCCCAGGAGAGAGTGAGAACAGGGCGCAATGGGTCAAAGCCCTGCCCTCATGATATGGCGCTCAGAATTTATACCCGAGCCCCAGTCCCACCACGAGTGGATTGATGTCCACATCAGCATCCACTGTTGCGCCAAGCGCCGTGGTGAAATCCACAGTCACATCCGGATTTATCCAGATCTTCTTGATGTCTGCGTTGACAGCCCAGCCACCTGGCTCGCCATCAAGATCGTAATCTACGCCCGCCTGAAGCGCGAGACCGACACTGGTGTCGTAATCTATGCCGTCTGCGACAGGGCCTTCATCCTCGTTGAAGAAGAAGGTCGCATTGACGCCTGCGCCGACATAGGGCTTCCACTGGCTGTCATTCACGAAGTGGTATTGCACCGTCAGAGTGGGTGGCAGCAGCGTGACATCGCCCAGATCGATCGTTGCATTATCGAGTGCGCCCGGAACGGTCACGCCCGTGGCTTTCACGTCATGTGGCGTCACGCCAAGGATCAGCTCGGCAGCGATATTCTTCGTGAAGAAGTAAGTAATGTCCAATTCGGGCACGTACTGGTCTGAAATGTCCACATCCCCTGCAAGGCGCGACCCTGCGACGGAGAGATCGCCGGACTCATCCGGCAGGACCCCGATGACGCGTCCGCGGACCATCCAGGGATTCTCGTCTGCCAAGGCAGCAGGTGCTGTCCCGACCCAAGTTGCCCCGGCAACCAGAGTAGCAAGGAGAAGCTGTTTCATGTCGTTTAACTCCTGTTTTGGCGCACCAATTCGCGCCGGATGCCAAATGCCTACTCCGATGATTTGATGAGGATAATTGCCCGTTTTGACGCGCGGGCGCGTGTCGCGCGTCATGGCATCGCGACTAGGTATTCTTCCCAATTGCGCCGGTGAGCACTTCCTGAGATCTTGGTTCGGTGCGCTTCCGTCCGAGCTATATCCATCCGCCTGCTGCGGCGTACCATCCCGGTTCTCCCACGGTCAGGCTTGAACTGTGCGCTTCCGCTGGGGCACATGGAGGGTGAGGAAACCATCCCAATGAGGACCACACCATGCCCGTCATAAATTATCTCACCACTTGCATCTTTGATTCAGGTGCCTTGAAGCAGCTCGCCGGTACGGCGAAGAAGCTCGGCATGACCCGGCCTTTCATTGTGACGGACCCCGGCATCAAGGCCGCCGGCATTCTGGCGAAGGTCGAAGATGCGTTGGGCGTTGCAGCGGCAGGCGTGTTCGCGGAGACCGTGCCGAACCCGACCGAGAAGCAGACCAAGGAAGCAGCAGCCGCCTACAAGGCATGCGGCGCCGACGGCCTGATCGCACTCGGCGGCGGCTCGTCCATGGACCATGCCAAGGGAATCGGCCTGCTGGTCAGTCATGATGAACCGCTCGAAAATTATGCCGCCATCACCGGCGGTGCCAAGAAGATCGGCAAGATCCCGCCGCTGATCGCTATCCCGACCACATCCGGTACGGGTTCAGAAGTCTCAGTCGGCCTGGTCCTTGTACTGGAGAATGGCCGCAAGGAGACCATCGTCTCTCCAAACCTGATCCCTGCCACAGCCATTTGCGATCCGGACCTGACTCTTGGCCTTCCTGCCGGACTGACGGCCGCCACTGGGATGGACGCCGTCACACACTGCATTGAATCAGTCCTGTCCCCAACCGTGAATCCGCCTGCCGAAGGCATTGCGTATGAGGGCGTGTTCCGTGCTGTCGGGAATGGCTGGCTGAAGAAGGCGGTCAAGGATGGCTCGGACGCGGACGCCCGCTGGCACATGATGATGGCAAGTTATGAAGGCGCTCTGGCATTCGTGAAAGGCCTTGGCGGGGTCCACGCCCTGTCACACGCGGCGGGCCGTCTGCATGACAAGCGACTGCACCACGGCACGCTGAACGCGATCTTCCTGCCGCATATCCTACGCTTCCATGAGGGTTCAGCCGATGAGAAATATGTGCGTCTTCGTCAGGCCATGGGTCTGAAACCCGGCGCGGATCTTGGCGACGCAATTGCAGAGCTGAATGCCGATATCGGCATCCCAGCCACCCTGTCCGCCATCGGATTGTCGGCAGACGACGCCCCCGGCGTGGTTGAGTATGCACTTAAAGACCTCGCCCATTTCGGCAATCCAAAGCCTATGAGTGCGGATGATTATGCAAAGGTCTACGAGGCCGCCCTTTAAGGATACGTGGAAGGGGGCCGTCATCGACGGCCCCCTCGTCCCCCCACTCAGCCAACTGGAATGAAATTACCGTGGAATCCCTGCGGAATGCGTTGCGGAATGTGCACGGTTGCAACCGCCGGAGCGGTGAAATTTGCGGCATCGAGAATGACCAATTCGGATAGGCCCGCATTGGTGTCGACCACATAGCCCATCAGCCAGCCCTCATCCTCTGAGGCCGTTTCGCTGGCAGGAATGAAAATGAATTCGCCCGGCACCCGTCCTGATCCAAAATCGCGAACTTCGCAGCTGCCATTGGTCAGGTCATGCTTGAAGATGCGTGTTTCGGTGAGGAAGCCGTCTGCCGCGACAGCCGTTGTGTAAACATAGCGATAGGGTTTTCCGGTCAGCCGCTCATCATAGCGCGGAAACTCATGAGCGCGGTCATCTATCACACGCCGTGACACGGTTCGCGTCGCCGGATCAATCTTCAGGGATTCAAATTTCGGGACGCCGTCCGGGCCAGTATTGTCAGGGGCAAACATGTGATCATAAACACATGCGTCCATCACGACTTTTCCGTCCTCGGTTTCATAGGCATTCGCAGGATGGAAGATGTAACAGGGATCGACATCACACCAGATGATATCATCCGCACTCCCCTCTCGCGGTAACAGACCAATACGCGCCTTGTGGTTCTCATTCCACCGATACGGAAAGCTCATGCCACTGATGATGGCACTCATGGAGAACGTCACCGGAAGGTCCATCACGATCACGTATTTCGGGGTGATCATGCAGTCATGAACCATTGGGCCATGCTCGACAGGGATTGGCTCATCCCGGCGCACGCGGCCATCAGCGCCCAGCACCTTGTGCCAAAGCAGATTGGTTTGCTGCGACTCGTAGCAGATGGCGTGCATCTCGCCTGTGTCGGGGTCGTAATGCGGATGCGCGGAAAAAGATTGACCCAACGTCCCGTCAAAATCCGAATGCGCACGCGTCTCCAGGTCCTCGGACACTTCGACGGGATACCCACCCGCTTCAACAATCGCCCAGATCTTTCCTGCGTGACCAACAATGTTCGTGTTCGCCACATCAATTCTGGGGTGACGCGGACCGGGCGCACGCGGCTCGCCTAGGGCATCACTCACACTGTTGGACCTCACCCAGCGATTGCGGTACCAAAGCGCCTTGCCATCCTGCAGGCGGACACCGTGCAACATGCCATCCCCTACAAACCAATGATGTGCAGCTGGATTGACCGGTGAAACGGGGTTCGGGCCATTGCGGACGTAAAGGCCATTCAGACCAGCGGGAATCGCCCCCGTCACCTTTGGATCAATTTCGGTGATCTCTTCCGTCAGCGGGGTATGAACGCCTTCAAGAAAGACGTTGGGCTGTGTTGCCTTGCGCCGGCTGCGGTTGAATCCCGCCACCGCCATGACTCCTTTTGTCACGACTCCCCGAATAGCTGTTTTCACAGGGCTGGGCATGGAGATCATCCTCGCGGCTTGTTGTCTGCGCCGCAATGTTTACACTGATAACATGCCGATGAATGATAACAGTGTCAACATGAACGCTCAGGGCGGGAACTACCACCATGGTGATCTAAGGGCCGCCCTGATCGAAGAAGGATTGGCGCAGATCAGCAACAGCCCGGCCGAGAAAGTGAGCCTCAGAAAAATTGCCCGGAATGTCGGTGTTTCAGCGACGGCAGTTTATCGACACTTTCCCAATAAGGCCGCGCTTCTAGGCGCTTTGTGCGGAGTTGGGAGCGTGAAGCTGTCTGATACGTTCCGGGATGCCCTTTCCAAAACTCCAGCGGGCATTGATGCGTTCGAAATCATGGGGCGAACCTATGTCCGGTTTGCAATAGACAATCCGTCTCTGTTTCGCCTGATGATGACGAAAGCGCCTCGCGCCGAAGTGCTTCAGCCAAATCAGGCGAAAGAGACCGGCGCATTCGCTATGTTGTCCAACACGTTGGGGGATGTGTTGCCGAAGGATACGCCGCCCGAATTACAGATGGTCAAACGCCTTCAGGCCTGGTCGATCGTGCATGGATTGTCGATGCTGATACTGGATGGCCAGCTGCCCGACGATGAAAAGATGATCGCCGCCGTCGTCTCTCGAAGCTTTCTCTAGGCCAGCCCGCGAATCCGGCGCATATTGCAGCGCATGTTCGAAGGAATCTCCACCACCGCCACGCATCTTGGTCTGCTCGCTGGTGCGATGGCCGTGGGCGCGTCCTGGGTCGCGGCCATTGCGTCGCCCAATTGCAGCTTTGACAAGCTGGACGGATCGCGCGCCGATCGCCATGTCCGGGAATTGCTGCTCCAGACGTCCACGCCGATCGCCGGCATGATGCTCGCTTCCGGCGCGTTCTTCCTGCTCGCCTCAAGCTGGGCAGCCGCCGTCACCGCCTTGTTGGCCGCTTTCGGGTTCTTCTCCAATCGCTGGATGCTGACACCTGGGAAAAAGCAAAAGGGCGAACGCACGAGCCGCAAGGGTCAGCGCGCCATTTCGGTCAGCCTTTCCCTGATGTTTACATTGGTGGCGATTGTATCAGTCGTACTTGGCATGATCCGCATCTAGCGGGGATCAGGCGAACACGAGCCAGAGACAGCCCATTTCGTGCAGTTTTCTGAAATTGTCGGCCGATTTCCGGGCAGCTCGCAGCGCAATCTCGCCAGCGGCCTTCCTGTTGACAGCTAGCATCATGGTGCAAATTGCAATGCCCGGCAGGAACATCCACCAGACAAAGGCCAGAGATGCCAATACACCCGCAAGGCAGATGAAATAGGCCAACGCGTCCAGAACACGAAAGCGCGTATGCATGTAGCTGCCGAAATCATTGAGCAATTCCGGCTGTTTGTGCAGAATTTCCGCATCAATCGCGAAATGCTGGCCTGGAGCCTGCTCATAGATGATGGCCCGCGTCATGCGACCGCCACGATGGGGATTGGGTTGGCATTTGAGGAACATGGCAATCACTCCATTTCGGGGACAATTTACCTTGTCCCGGTTAAGCTGAAGCTTGCTGAATTCGATCAATTTTGCAGAAAAATGAAACCATGATGTTCCCGTCCCGACCCACGCCTATCTGGCGAATATGTTTGCCCTGACAGGGATTGCCATCTATGCTGCACCGCAACATGAAAGGTGTGTAGCTGATGCTGTACTCACTTGTCGAAATGAACCGGGCGGCAATGGCACCCATGCGGGTTGCCGCGCGCGCCAGTCGCGCAGCGCTGAGTTCGCCGCTGAACCTGATGGGGCAGACCGACTATGGTCGCTCGCTGTCCGCCATGGCGGACGTATTTGAAAGCGCAACACGCTATTACGGTAAACCGGAATGGCGGATCGATACGGTGCGGATCAATAGCGCGCCCATTGATGTGACCCCTGTTGTGGCGTGGCGCTCGCCTTGGTGCAACATGATCCACTTCAAGAAGGATCCAGAAGCGCTTGCCGCCGCCCGGAATTCAGAAAAGCTCGGCCCTCAGCCCCGTCTTCTGATAGCTGCCCCGCTCTCTGGCCATTATGCCACTCTGCTGCGCGGGACAGTTGAGGCGTTCCTGCCGACCCATGATGTCTACATCACTGACTGGCAGGACTCTCGTATGGCACCTGTCTGGTTGGGGCGGTTCGATCTGGACGATTATATTGATCACATACGATCGATGCTGACTCATCTGGGCGCGGGCGCCCATGTACTTGGCGTGTGTCAGCCAGGCCCGCCTGTGCTTGCTGCTGTCGCCATGATGGCCGAGGATGATGACCCGGCCCGGCCCGCTTCCATGACGTTCATGGGGTCGCCGATCGACACACGGCTTAGTCCGACCGTTCCGAACGTGCTGGCCGAGGAAAAACCGCTTTCGTGGTTTGAAGAGAACATGATCCACACTGTGCCGGGCCCCTACCCGGGCATGTTCCGGAGAGTCTATCCAGGCTTTGTCCAGCTCGCTTCCTTCATGAACATGAACTGGTCGCGCCATGTCGATGCGCACTGGAACTTTTTCAATCATCTGGTTGAAGGGGATGGCGACAATGTCGGCAAGCATCGGGAATTCTACGATGAATACCTGTCGGTGCTCGACCTGACGGAAGAATTCTACCTGCAAACAATCGTACGCGTGTTTCAGGAGCACCAGCTGGCCCGCGGCATGTATCGCTATCGCGGAACACATCTCGTCAAACCGGAACTGATCCGCGATGTCGCGCTGATGACGGTTGAAGGCGAGAAGGATGATATTTCCGGCATCGGTCAAACACAGGCTGCACACGACCTATGTGTGAAGTTGCCGGAAGACATGCAGACCGACTATATCCAGCCGGGCGTTGGCCATTACGGCGTATTCAATGGCAGACGCTTTCAGACCGAGATCGCTCCGCGCGTAACTGAATTCACGAAGCGCTTCACGATGCGGGATGCCGACGAAGCCGCCACGGAGCGACTCAGAAAAACGTCTTGAACAGGCTTGAGCTTTTGGGACTATTTCTCAGGTGTGGGCAAGACTCGCGCAATCTGACGACAAATGTCTCGTGCTTCGCTCAATACCGTGATGGGCATCGGATCAGGTGTGTCGAGATAGGCGCTAAGCTGAGAAACTGCACGGGCCTCAGCCTGCTCCGTCAGTAAGGTGTCATCGGATACTTGTAGTGTCCGACGAGAGGTACACGACTGCAGTTCCAGAATGGTCAGGTCAGCCGCGCCGCGATGAGGTGTGCGTAGCAGGACCGACGACGGCAGATCCGGACCATCCGGCACCGCAACCCAAAGCGCATGGATGTCATCCTCGACAACAGGGTTTCGGAAACGGATTGCATAGATCAAGCCCTTGTCCAGATGGCGTACTGAATAGTCCGCCAAACCAGCATCGTTCAGTCCACCAAGCCAGGCAGCGATCATGGCATTGCGCGCCTGCTTTGCTTCGGCACCGCGCCATGCGGCTGCCTCAGCATAGACCTGCCTCAGGGCAAGGCCAGGCTCCTTCAGAAGTGAGCGCGGCGAGGTCGTTTCAACGTTCGCTGGAGGGGGCACATACGCCGATGCGTATTCTGCAAAACCAATCCAACCCGTCAGTGCCGAAGCCAGCAGAGCCGAGCTGAGATGTCTGATCCAGTCGCGAGAGGCCATTGAGCGCGTTCCGTTCCGAGTCGAAGCGCACTTTGCCAGGCTAAGAGTTAAGGAAGGTCCGCTCGATTGCCCACCAGAGCCCAATTGCTCCGATGGCCGCCGATACCGGCCATACCAGAACTGGCCGGTAGAGGTCTGGCCGGCCGGCCTGCTTCAGGGCGCCCCTGATGACAACGGCCACTGCAAGCGCCATGCCGATAACGGCGAGCTGGCCGATCTCAACGCCGACATTGAATCCGATCAAAGCTGGCCAGAAGATCCCCGGTGGCAGGCCAAGATCCCCAAACGCACCGGCGAAACCCATGCCGTGGATCAGGCCAAAGCCGAATACGAGTGCCGGACGCCAGGCGCTTGGTTCCTTGAACAGGATGTTCTCAAGCGCGGCCCAGGCGATTGTCAGCGCAATCAGTGGCTCGACGATACTTGCCGGAGGCGAGATCACCCCGGCAGCCGCAAGGCCGAGCGTGGATGTGTGCGCCAGCGTGAAGGCAGAGATTTGCCAGAGCAGCGGCTTTATCCGCCGACTGGACAGGAAAAGCGCCAGGACGAACAGGATATGGTCCACCCCCATTGGCAGGATGTGCTCGAATCCGATCCGAACATAGAAGATCGCCGTCTCGATCCCGGATCTGTCGAGTTCAACCTCGCTGCCCGGAACGTCGTCTCCTGTTTCAGTTGCGTCACCAGCCCTGTCCAGTTCCTGAAGCTCCCGGCACAAAGCGGGGTCCATCCCTCCCCCCGGCAGGCAAAGCTCGTCTTCCGGGTGGGCGAACGCCGCTTGCGGCGCAGATGTGACAGCAAGGCAGGCTATCAGACAGCATGCCAGAAAGGCGATGAGCCGATGCCGCATCAAATCTCGTCCGGCAGCGGATGCGGCGCTTCCATACGGATGGCCTCGTGATGGTCATCATCATGGTCATGTACCGGCAGGAAGGACAGCACGAGCGCTATGGCGACACCAGCCGACAGAGCCAACAGGCTGCGCAGCGGCGGCTCCTCCTTCATCGGAGCCATCAAGGGGCCGGTCGCAACGTAGAGGAGCAGGCCGGCGGAGGCCGCGAACAAAGCGCCAACCGCCTCGCTGCCCAGGAAATACATGAAGGGCGACGACATAATCACGCCCAGCGGGGTCGTGGCGGACGCAGCCAAGAAGGCCCACAGGAAGGATTGCCGGTTCGAAAAATTGTGCCTGCGCAGGATCGCGAACGCGATCACACCTTCCGGAAACTCATGCAGGATCAGCGAGACCGCCGCATAGACGCCTGCGGAAAAGCTCGCGGCAAAGGTCACCGAATAGATGACGCCGTCGATAAAGGAGTGGATGGCAATCGCGATTATGGGGGTGACAGCCGCCATCCGGCCGCCATTCACGCTTTCCGGGAAGAATGTGTTGAGGCCGTAATTAAGTATCAGCCCGCCAAGGAATCCGCCCAGCATGAAGTATGGCGCCTGAGAACTTTCGGCAAAGGCTTCCGGCGCAATGTGCAACAGGCTGAGCGTGACGAGCATGCCCGCCGCCGCGAGGCCCATGACGGCAGAGAACCGCGCACTCCAATCGCCCCGCATCGCCACAGCGATGAGGCCGACCGTGGTCACAAAGGCCGCGATCAAGCCGAAAAACAAAGGGGCCTGCATGGATTCAAACATGGAAAGCGGTAAGCCGGTCCGTTAACAGTCAGGTGCGGTCTATAACCGCGTCCTGCGGCCTTGCGAAGAAGTGTTATATGGTATCATTATTCAGCTTGCGAGCAGATTTTCCGAAAACACTGAATTCCCCAATCGGGGCAATGGGAGCGATATGATAGACCGATCATGGGGCCGTGGCGCAAAAATGCTTCTGGCGGGTGCCGGTTTGACGCTGTGCGTCGCCTGTAGCGCAGAAGTGCCATACGAACCTGAACCGGCTGCAGTGGAGCCTCCACCGACGGTCGAATCCACTCCTCCTGCGTCAGATACGGAGTACTCGGCTCATACGGCAGAGCACCGTGACGATGATAGTCATGACGAGGACCATGGTGAATATGCTGGCGGCGAAGCCCATGTACACGGCGCTGCAGAGTTGGCCGTTGCGCTCGACACCAGTTTCGTCACGATCACCGTTGACGCCCCGCTCGTAAATTACGGCCTATCGGAAAAAACGAAGAAGAAATCCACCGAGCTTGAAAAATATGCCGAGGGCCTGACAGAACTCATGGGCAATGCGCGCTGCGACCTTGTCGAGCGCTCTGCAGAAGTGCGCCGATCGGGCGATCATGCTGCACTCACCCTGTCCATAGTCTGGGATTGCAAGCGCCCCAGCCAGCTGGATGGCCTCATGTTCACCGGCTTTGAACACTATCCCGCCTTTGAGGAAGTCGACGCCATCTATCTTGGTGAAGAAGGGGAATCCAATTCTGCGTCACTCACACCGGACAGCCCTTTCCTGCCCTTCGGATCCTGACATGGCAGAACCGATTGTCTCTATTTCGAATCTTTCCTTTGCCTGGACGCCAGGCAATGAGGTCCTCGACATTTCAGACTTCCAATTGAAGGCGGGCGAGCGCTTGTTTCTGCGCGGAGCATCCGGCTCTGGAAAATCCACCCTTCTCGGCATCATCGCTGGTGTGCTGGAGGCGGGCTCTGGTGAGGTCATCGTTCTCGGACAGGATCTGGCGACCTTGGAACCCGCAGCGCGGGACCGCCTGAGGGCGGACCATCTCGGTGTGATTTTCCAGATGTTCAATCTCGTGCCTTATCTCTCCGTCATCGGGAATGTCACGCTGCCTCTACGTTTCTCTCCCAAGCGCCGCGCAGCAATCAACGGTAACGAAGACGATGAAGCCCGACGGTTGCTTTCGCGGCTGGGCCTGACGGACGAGACTCTACTGGCACGCCGCGTCTCTGACCTTTCTGTCGGTCAGCAGCAACGTGTCGCTGCCGCACGCGCCCTGATCGGCGGCCCCGAAATCGTGATCGCTGACGAACCGACCTCAGCGCTTGATGCGGATGCCCGTGATCAATTCATTGATCTACTGAGCGAGGAAGCGCGGCGCACAGGCGCAGCACTTCTCTTCGTCAGCCACGATGCCGGGCTCGCCACACATTTCGACCGGGCGGTAGACCTCGGCGAGATAAATCGCGCGGGAGTGTCAGCATGAGCGCTATCCTGTCTCTCGCCTGGCAGAGCCTCATGAACCGCAAGGGATCTGTTTTGCTCACCCTGTTGGCAGTTGCCTTGTCGGTGGCACTTTTTCTGGGCGTAGACAAAGCCCGCACAGGCGCCCGCGAAGGCTTCGGCAACACTATCTCTGGCACCGAACTGATTGTCGGCGCACCTACCGGCAGCGTGAACTTGCTGCTTTATTCGGTCTTTCGAATGGGCAGCGCGACAGCAGAAATTTCGTGGCCGACCTATCAGGAGATCGCCACGCGGCCGGATATAGACTGGGCTGTTCGATCTCCCTCGGAGACAGCCATCGCGGATTCCGCGTCATGGGCACAACGCCCGAATATTTTGACCGCTACAAGTTTGGCCGCAATCAGGACCTGATGATCGCGCAGGGCGAACCGTTTGACGATCTGTTCGATGCGGTCATCGGCGCCGATGTGGCTCGCGAACTGGGGTATTCGATCAATAGCCCCTTGGTCCTGTCGCATGGGCTGGGCCAAGCCGACTTCGGCTCAAGTCATGAAAACCGCCCGTTCCGGGTTGTTGGCATTCTTGCCCCGACTGGTACGCCGGTGGACCAGACGGTACATGTCTCACTGGAAGCCATCACCGCCATCCATGTCGGCTGGGAAACCGGCGCAAAGAATCCGCTAGCCGACAGTATTTCCGAAGAGACCGTGCGGTCCTTCGATCTCACACCCAAGACTGTCACGGCGATCTATCTCGGCCTGAAACGTAAAGGCACCATCTTGACCACACGCCGCGAGATCAACACCAACAAGGGCGAGCCATTGATGGCGATCATTCCATCACAGGCGCTCGCGGAACTATGGAGTGTGACCGCAATTGCCGAACGGGCATTGCTGGCCGTCTCGATATTCGTCATCGCGGTGGGCGTGGTTTCGATTTTAACCTCCATCCTCACCAGCCTCAACGAGCGGCGACGCGAAATGTCGATCCTTCGTGCGGTCGGTGCTCGACCCGGTCACATCTTCACGCTGTTGGTGCTTGAAGCAGGGTTGGTGGGCCTCTTTGGCGCATTGCTAGGCATTCTTCTCATCCATGGGCTGCTGGCAGTGATCGGTCCGCTTGTTTCAGCGCATTACGGCATATCCCTAATTGGCACCGGGCCCAGCCTGAACGACCTGTATACACTGCTGGCGGTCACGGGCGCCGCCCTGGTCGCCGGGGCGATACCCGCCTGGATGGCGTTCCGCAGGTCGCTGGCCGATGGATTATCCCTTCGGCTCTAACCGCTCACACCCACTGGCGGGGTCACCTCGCGCATCCTAGATTGGCATCATGAAAAAACTCTCTCCCCTCCTGACCGCCGCCCTGATGACAGGCTTACTGGCAGCCTGCAGCGAAGCAGATACGCCAGCCGAACCCGCACCTGCTGAAGCAGCACCAGATGCAGCGACCCCACAAGTTGGCGACAAGATTGGCGAAAGCGAAGCTGAGCGCAAAGCCAAACGCGAAGCAACGATTGCCGCGCGCGCCGCAGATCAGGCCCGCAAAAAATCCGAGGCCAAAGCGCGCGGCGTGACCGAGATCGGCTGGGAAGACTTGATGCCGGAAGGCGAAGAAGAACGTCTCGCCCAGATGTACCAGAGCCAGATGTCGATGCTCTATGGTGGCGGAGGCGTAGCAGAAGGATCGGCTGCGGACGCCATGGTGCAGATCGGAACGTTCAACACCGTCAAGGAACTCAACGGCAAATCGATCAGGTTGCCGGGCTATACCGTGCCGTTTGAATATGGCTCAAAAGCCGAAGTGACCGAATTCCTTATGGTCCCCTATTTCGGCGCCTGTATCCACGCCCCACCCCCGCCACCAAATCAAACCGTATTCGTAACGACGGACGAGCCCATCCTGTTGAAAGATCTGGCGCAGGCCGTCTGGGTTGAAGGCATCCTAACCGCCGAGACGCAGGAGAGCGAACTGGCGGACGCCGCCTATACGCTCAAGCTGACTCACATCGAGAAATACGAGTACTAGGACTTACTATTCAACGCGTTCACGAAATATAGGTGGTTTCACGGTTTCTGGGGATGAAACCCTCTCAACAGGCACAAATGGATGTTCTGGAACAAACGCGTCGCAGTCCTGATTTCTGCCCTGATAATTGCGGCGATCACCATAAGCATCCTCACATATGTGCGGCGCCCATCGCTTGAGGGACTTGCAGGTCTGAATGGTCCCACCGCAGATAGCATCATTGCGGATGGTCAATCGTCCAGTTGGTCAGTTCACGCCGATGGATCGGAATCGCGACTCGCCATCCTGCTGACCGATGAAGATTCCTCCTGGCTCGGACTGGCTGAAGGGTTGAAAAGCATCGGTGTCCCCTTCTTGATTACGCGAAACACCAAAGCGGCTGTCCAACACAAGGTCGTGCTCGCGTACCCAGCAATTTCAGGTCGCCTGCTGGATGCCGAAGACTTGGAGACCCTCGCCCAGCACGTGGAATCCGGCGGCACATTGATCGCGACGCAAATCCTTGGCGGAGGATTGCAAGGCGTGTTTGGCTTCGACCGCATCGAAGAATCCCGTGACTATTCGGAGATTCGCTTTTCCGGATCTCAACCCTCCTTGTCCTTTATCGACCGGCCAGAAGAAAGGACCGTCAGGATTGGAAACCCTGATAAGGACCTACACCGCATCGGCACCCAAGCGTTCGTTGGCGCGACAAATATTCTGGCCACCTACGATGATGGATCCGCAGCTGTGGTGGCGCACGCCTCCAAACAGGGTGGACAAGCTTATGCTATCGGCTTTGATCTCGGCTTCTTCATCCTGAAGTCCGCAAACGGGCGCAATGGTGGCGTGTCGAGAAATTACGCGAACGCCTATGAGCCATCTGTCGACACATGGTTGCGATGGATAAAATCCGTCTACACTCAAAGTGAACCGGCCGCGATCACGCTTCACTCCGCGCCGGAAGGGCGAGATCTCGCCGTCGTCATATCCTTCGACATCGATTATTCGAACTCCATGACCAATACGAGGGCATTCAGCGACCTCCTGTCAGAGCTCGGAATTCCGGGAACCTTCTTCATTCAGACGAAGTATTTCGACGACTACAACGACAAGGCGTTCTTCAATGATTTTACGCTGCCCATTGTTCAGCATCTAAACGAGTCCGGAATGGAGGTCGCCAGCCATTCGGTGACGCATGCAAAGACTTTTTCGGACATGCCGCTTGGCGAGGGATCCGAGCGCTTTCCTGACTACCAGCCCCGCGTATTGAATGAAGGCAGAACCTGGAATGCTTCAATTCTGGGCGAACTGCGCGTGAGCAAGTATCTGCTGGAACAGGTCACGGAAACAGAAGTGGTATCGTTTCGTCCAGGCTACCTCGCCACACCGGCGCGCCTTCCTGAAGCCTTGGACGCGAGCGGGTACAAATACGCCTCCAGTGCCACATCGGGAAATGTTCTGACGCATTTGCCCTACCGCATGAATTTCAGCAGGGGCTACGACAGTGCAACAGGCGTTTTCCAGTTCCCCATCGCCATCGAAGACGAAATTCCACCGCACATGAACTTGCGGGAGGAACCGGCCGTGGACCTCGCCAAGCGGCTCGCCGAATATGGGGGCTGCTATGTCGTGCTGATCCATCCCAACGTCACGAAAGAAAAAATCGAATTCCTCAACGCCGTGGTTCCTGAACTGAAGCGTTTCGCCTGGTTCGGGACACTGCAGCAATTTGGCGATTGGTGGACCATGCGCGATGGCGTATCGGTCGACGCCCGCATCTTTGAAGACGAGATGGTTATCACGGTGGACAGCGAATTGCCCATACAGGGTCTTCGCCTGGATCTGGATACGGACTGGATACCCCAATCCCAGTTCCCCGATGGCGTCAGCTTTTCACCGGGGTCCGTCTACATTGCTGCAGCTGGCACAGAACTCTCAATTACAATGAATATGCCTTCAACGGACCGGTAAGCATTCGCTCGGGACGGTTCGTCGGACCTACGCGAAGCGTTCGGTCGGAACTTCCTGCTGGAGATCAGACACATCCAAACGGGCGCGCTCGTCCTTGATACGCTTGCGGATACGCAGAACCAGTTCGTCCGGAATGAAAGGCTTGGTCAGGTACTCAGCGGCACCCCGCTCCAGTGCATCCAGAACATCATGCTCGCCACGACGAGCTGTTAGCATCACCACCGGCAAGCTGGCCGTATCGGGATCATTCTTCAGTCGACGCAGGACTTCAAACCCGTCCATCACTGGCATCATCGCATCAAGCACCATCAGGTCATACTTCATGGTGCGCGCGAGTTCGAGGGCTGCACCGCCGTCTTCCGCGATATCGACTTCAAATCCGGCAACCGCGAGCTTGTGCTCGAGCAGTCCGCGCAACAAGCGATCATCGTCTGCGACTAGAATTTTATTGGACATTTGCAAGAGTCCTTCTGCAAGCGAGGTTTTTACTCAGCTCAGTGTGCCAAATTACGATAAACATCCGTCAAACGAACTATATTGAATTTGATCTATCTCGGGTCATTTTGCAGCTCTTGCAGGTGCGACCTCCCCCAAGCGATCAACTTGCCGTGAACCCCTTCCGGGTCATCACGCCCCAAGAGCCGCTTCTCTTGAGATATTGAACCCACCCCTGAACGCGCCACAAGCTGTTCAGCTGGCGGTATCCAAGATTTTCCAACACACAAATTGCCGTCAAGAGCGCCAGGTCAGATGCCTTGGGCACACGGCGCAGCTGCGCTTCTTCCAATGCAAGAGAACCCACAGAAATGGCCAATCCAAAGCCTGACGTCACTGCGATATAGGCGAGGAAGTAGTCGAGTGGAAGCGAGCCCGTAAATGCCAATATCGGAAACAGGATGAACCCGATAGCATCCACGATTGGTCCAATTACGTCTGTGATCAGCACATTTCCGAAACCCAGGACACCCACCAATCCGTAGCGGGGATTGAGCGCCATCATGCCGTGACGCTCGAATGTTTCCAGCGTGCCGCGTTGCCAACGGGCCCGTTGATTGCGGAGCACGCTCAGCGTCTCGGGCGCTTCGGTCCAGCAGACCGGCTCCGGGATGAACCGGATACGATAATCCTGTTTTTGCTCTATGAGGGTTCTGTGCAGTTTGACCACCAACTCCATGTCTTCACCGACCGTCCCGAGACTATAACCGCCAACCTTCAGGACGGCGTCGCGCCGGAACAAGCCAAAGGCCCCTGAAATGATGAGCACGGTATTCAGTCGGCTCCAAGCGATTCGGGTCATCAGAAAGGCGCGCAGGTATTCGACCGTCTGCAGGAGCGGGAGCATCTTCTTGGGCAACTGCACCTTCAGTATCTGACCGTTCCGGATGACACTGCCATTGGCGATCCGGACAGTCCCCCCCACCGCAATCGTCCGCTCTGGGTCTTCCATGAACGGCTTCACAGTGCGCAACAACGCATCCGGCTCCAAAACGGAATCTGCATCAACGCAGCAAAACAAAGGTGCCCGGGACACGTTGATACCTGCGTTAAGCGCATCGGCTTTTCCACCATTTGCCTTGTCGATCACGACAAGACGCTTTTGATGTTGGGACCGGTAAATCGTCTTGATGGGTTGGTGCGGCGCCAAAGGGGAGTAAAGGCGCGAAGTTTCTACAAGGTTGAACGCATCTTTCAGCACCTCCAGCGTGGCATCCGAACTTCCGTCATTGATGATGATGACCTCATAATTCGGATACTGAATAGCCATCAGCGATGAAAGGCTTTCGACAATAGTTTTCTCTTCGTTATAAGCCGGCACGAGAATCGCGATGGGCGGCGCCGAATCCGAGTAGCGGCGCCAAAGGGCGTCAGCCTTCGCGGCACGCCCCGATTTCGCCAGCTGGAACGCCGCTAACAGCAATTGGACGAAATAATTAGTGTACTGGACAACACCGGCAAAGATAACCACCAGCCCCACATATTTCGCAACGATGAAAACGGATTCCATCATTGGACAGCCTCCATCGCACTCAGCTCCGCAAGCGCCAAGGCTGCGGTACGGTTCGCACTTTCATTGCCCTTTGATATTGCCGACACTTCCAGCAGCTCTCGACCGGACGCCCCCATGTCGGCCAGAGCTTGCGCCGCTTCAAATTGGACCAGCCACACGGGATCGGAAAGCAAGTCTGCGACCTGGGCCGCGTAGGTATCGTGGGATATCTCACAAAGCGCCTTCACCGCGCCTGCGCGCACACTCCAGTCGGTATCCTTCAGGCAACTGGCAATGGCCGGAGCAGCGTCCGGGTGTTCCAGACTTGCAAGTCCGTCGAGTGCCGCGACACGGATCAGGGGCACATCGCTGGAGAGCGCCGCTTCGAGAATATTAAGGACTGAGTAATCCGCACTGCCGCCCAGGGCGGACAACAAGGCCGCGCGTTCGAAGTCCGGAACTCCGGGCCGGCCGAGGTATTCCAGGATGTCCCGTGAACGGTGCAGTGCCAGTTTCGACAGGACCGATTGCAGGCTACGCGTGCTGCCGTTCAGTTTCGAGAATTCACGCATGACATCCGGCACTGTTGGATAGGCACCAACGGCGACCAGCGTTCGTATTCCAGCGATGCGAAGGTCACGGTTTACTGACCGCTCCACCAGCGAGTCAACGGCTTTGGCCGTTGGCAGGCCGGGAAAATAGGCCAGTGCCTCAACGGCAGCGTGCCGGACAAATCTGAACCGATGTCGCAAGAGGCGGCGGAATTCATCGTCCACCCGGTACCTGACCATCCGCGCGACGAGACGGTCGCGCTCTTCGCCTCTAACCAGCGCAACGAATTCAAGAAAGACTTCCGGCACCATGGGGGATTTCCAGAGGGTCTCGTCGGGAATCGCGGCCTCACCCTTTTCATCCCACAGGATTTGCGCCATTGCCTCCAGAATCTGTTGGCGTTGCTTTGTGTAGAGTGACTGCCTGTGCGTACGGATAATCCGAAGAAGTATCAGCGTGATCATCCACAGTAGGGACGCAAGCACCAATACGCATGCAATCTGCCATATCAGGATGAGATAATTCACCCTCAAAAACTCCGCGCAAGCGAAAGGGAGATATCTGTGCGATCGTAGGCAGTGCGAAGTTCCTTGCCGGCCGTCAGGCGTAGCGCGGTGGTTCGACCGAAGCGCATTTCCAGTCCCGCCGCATAGGACTGCACTTCCACTGTTGCGCCATCAGAACTTTCCGGTGCGTCGGCGTAATAGAGATGCACCGCCCAAGGTCCTGTCGGCCTGAAAGTCGAGCGCATACGATAGCCTGAGCGATGCTGGTCGTTCTCGTCTCGCACGTTGATGTACCGCACTTCAATCTCCGCAGCCTCGCCAGAGAAAGTGTACTGGGCGCCCGGAAGAAAGGACGTCACCCGGCCGCTCTGGTATTCTGAAGTTCTGATGTCCGACAGGAGTTCCAGGCCCGGATAGTGCGTGGCAACACCTGCGCCAACGAGAACTGTGGTGTTGGGCAGGAAGGTCGTGTTGGTCCCTCCCCCGATTTCCATTCGGACATGCCCGAACCCCGTACGCTTTGCGGCGCCGATGTGCACATTCGTGTTCGAGCGGTCGAAGCGCTCGGCGTATAGCGCGGAGGCACTGAGTGTAAGCGTATCTGATACTCGGACTGCCACTGCCGGGGACAGGCTGGTCCAGTCCGGCAAGTCCTTCGTCAAACTGCTGCGGCTTGCTGTCAAATTCGTCGTAATACGATTGCGATCCTGCCGGGATGCCTTTTCGCGCATGGCAGCGTAGTCGGCATGATCGGACGACAAGGTTTCTGCAGCGTCGATAAACTCATGGGAACCTTGTGCGTCTCCCTTCATTCTGCGCACGCGCGCCAGCGCGGTATAGGCATCCACATAGTCGGGAGCTTGATCAATGACGTGTTCGAGTTCGCTTTCGGCCTCATCAAGGCGTTCCAGTGCGATCAGGCAGAGTGCCGCGTTCAAACGGGAGTCTACGTCTTCAGGATTTGTGGCGAGCAACGCTTCGAACATTCCAAGAGCCTCGTCGAAACGTCCGGCGAACCTCGCTTCCACGCCCTGCGCATACAGGCTGCGAAGGTCCGTCTGAACAGGCGACGGCACGGCAGGAATCGTTTGGTCGAGAAGCACCAGTTCGATCATGAAAGTATCACGACTCTCAGGCCGGCTTGCTCGCACGTGGCGGCGCACGCGCGGCGCTCCAGTGTGAGCCGCAAGAATAGCGTTCCAAGTTTCATGATCGCATGTCCTCCACGCTGGATTCAGGTTTAATCCAGCGTCTGCAATTGATTGCAAAAACAGATGATCGTCAGGTTAATCAGGCGGTCTGGCGAGAGATCGGCATTCGCGCGGGACGAGGTTGCTCATGTTTTGATTGCCCCAGAATCCGATCGTTTCAGCAAAGCGCCGAACACCGGATCAGGACCGCATGCTGTAGAATTTACTACGGTTTGCGATGGACCGCCCTCAGTCGAGTAAGCACCCGTCATCTTGCGTTGGAACCAAGCGAATTTCGTTCACAGAGAAATTTTAGGGTCGCTGTCAAAATGTGATGTTCGCAAGCCAGACCAGTTACCCATGAAAGGATCAGCGCGCGTCCTATGCAATTGGTACCTCTGGCCGGACTCGAACCGGCACTCTGTCACCAGAAACGGATTTTGAATCCGTCGCGTCTACCAGTTCCGCCACAGAGGCCCTTTGCAGGGAGCGCTTCTCCTGCCGCATAGCTGGGCCTCCTGTCAATCTACTCGACGTAGCGATCAAAGACATCTAACAGCTTAGGCATGTCTTCCACCGAGATTCCGACCGAAAAAACCCTGTTGCAGACCATCGAAGCGCTTGCCGCAGGTGCGCCCGAGAACGGGTTCTCGCTGCGGGAAATCTTTGATCAACTGGATGAGAGTGCATTTGGCGCTGGCCTGTTCCTGCTTGCCCTGCCTTGTTGCATTCCGTTTCTTTATGGGGTGCCGCAGGTCGTATCCTTGCCCATGATGGCCCTGGCGGCCCAAATGGCGATGGGCCGCGAGCAGCCCTGGATGCCGGACAAGCTCGCCAATCGCCACATTGATCGCAATGGCCTTACCCAGATGGCGTCTGGCGGCCGCAAATGGCTCGGCTGGATCGAGCACATTGTACGCCCGCGCCTGACCGTCATTACCGGCAAGCGGTCGGAACGCGTCATTGGCCTGTTTCTATGCATATTCTGCGCGTCAATCCTCGTGCCGTTGCCGATGACCAACACGGTGCCGGGCTTTGCCGTGGCCATAGCGTCTTTTGGTCTCATGCAGAAAGACGGCTTGATGGTGATTGGCGGCCTGATCATAGGAACAGCCTGGGTCAGCGGTCTGATAGGCGCTGTGATGCTCGGTGCGGTCAGCCTGTTTGGATGATAAATAACGGCAAAGTGACCTTGCGCCGCATTGTGGTCACGACGCAGTCCGGTTTTAGCTGAAGCATGGATTTCATGCGATCTCTCCTGAAAGACTGGAAGTGGCCCGCGGTGGCCGTGGCGGTGTCCGCCTTCATGTTGGCAGCCGCCCACGCGTTTGAGACTTTTGGCGGCCTGCCTCCCTGCCCACTCTGCCTGCGGCAGCGGGAAGTCTATTGGGCGCTGATCGCGATGACGCTGACGGGCCTTGTGCTCTGGCGATGGATCCCGAAACGCCGGTTCCTGGTCGCACTCAACATGATGATCGGACTCGTCTTTGTCGTCGGTGTTGTGGTTGCCTTCTACCATTCCGGTGTCGAGTGGGGCCTGCTGCCGCCACCAGATGGTTGTTCCGGTGAAGGGGTGATCGATCCAATGGCGATTCAGGACTTCAGCAAGCCGATGCATGTGCCGTCCTGCACGGATGCGCCTTTCTACATTCTCGGCCTTTCCATGGCGGGCTGGAATGGCGTGGTCTCTGCCATCATGGCGCTGTTCAGCTTCATCGCGGCAGGCGCGACGTTCCGCGGCGCCGTTCATTCACCCGAAGTCGCCTGACCTAGAGCGGCGGCGCGGCCAGCCGGCGCAGGCGCTGTTCCCGGATTGTGATGTACAGGGTGGCTCCAATGATGATTGCAGTGCCCACCCAGGTCCAGAAGCCCGGCAGCATGTGGAACAGACCCCAATCGACCAGTGCTGCCATCGGCAGACGCATATAGTCGATCGGCGACAGGAAAGATGCATCGCCAACGCTCATGCCGCGAATGTAGAAGTACTGGCCGGTCACACCGCATACGCCCATCAGACCGATCCAGGACCAGTCGATGACAGAGGGCGCCACGTCCGGCCACGTCAGGATGGCGAGCGGCAATAACAGGATCGACGACAGAAGGTTTGCCCAGATTAACAGGGTCACCGGCCTGTGCAGGCGCGTCAGAGATTTCACAAGTGTGATCGCCCCAGCCAGACAGAACGCCGCCGATACGGCGAGGACCATGCCCAGACTAATACCGAGTTGGGGCTGCATCATGATCATGACCCCGACACATCCGGCGATTGTGGCGCCCCAACGATGCACACCGACCCGTTCCTTCAGGATGAAGGCCGCGAGAAAGGTGACGAACATGGCCCGGGAAAAACTGATCGCATTGAATTCGGAGAGCGGCAGGCCAACCGCGTCCGACACGGCATAGAAGCCGAGGGCAAAGCCAAGCGTCCCGAACAGGCTGCGCAGCAAGATAAGACCCGGCTGGTGAATTTTCATCACACTCCAGCCCTGTTGCAGGATAACCGGAATGACGACGATCAACGCAACGCCAGAGCGCCAGAAGGCAAGGAAGCCTGGATCGAAGGTTGCAGACTGGACCTTGGAAAGCGTGAGGAACACGGTGAAGGTGGCCCCGGAGGCCAGCATCCAGAGCGCGCCTTCAATATTGCGCGGTGCGGGCCCCACCTCTAGGTCTGTCTGCTGAGTCTGATCGGGGCGAGAATCCATGGGCTGCTTTACGCCTTCCGAAATTGACGAGATTGATCGCCTGTGGCGGGAACTTCCGGCCGGTCACATGTGGACCGGTTGGGCCGCTTCAGGAAGCGAACCAGACCAAGTCTGGATATTCAGGACCCGCGCACATTGGCGCCGGTTCCCGCTCACTAAGTCAAAAACCGGCTTTGTTATAGCCGACGAGCGAGGTCGTCCGGTCGCTCGTGCAAAAACACTCCCTGCCTTGCTCCAAAAAGTGAAGCTGATCCCAGGCCTTGAGGCGCTGACGGAAGACCCGTAGCGCCTCACCAACGACCTAGCTGTTCATCTGTTCCCGCATCTGTTCGGCTTGTTCCGGCGTGATGCCAAGCGCATCCAGGAGTGGACCGCCGGCGGCCTCGTCCCAAGAATGACGTGGACCGACCGTCATGCCGCCATCCACGAGGAATTCGCCGCCCGTAATGAAGCTCGCTGCGTCGGAGGCGAGGAAGGCTGCCATTTCGGCAATGTCTTCACCTTTGCCAACCCGGCCAGCTGGCTGCATGCTGCCACCTGCTTCGACCAGCATGGCCGCCATCTGGTCTGCCTGCTCGCGCGGCAAGCCGAGCGACGCGCCGAAGATCGAGGTCGCGATAAAGCCCGGCAGGACCGCATTCACGCGAATGCCATACTTGGAGAGCTCTGCAGCCGCCAGTTTAGAGAAATGTGCTACGCCCTTCTTGGCAACAGAGTAGGTGATTGGCGCATATCCGGCGCATACGGCGCTGATTGAAGACGTGTTGATAATAGCGCCGCCATTTTCCTTCATGTGTGGAACAGCAAACTTGGTTCCGGCAAAGACCTGTTTCAGAAGGAGAGACATGGTTTGGTCATAGGCATCAAGATCCAGTTCCTCCACCGAATCCGGCGTGCCACCATGCCCCGCATTATTCCAGAGAATGTCCAACCGTCCGAAATGGTCGACGGCCTTGCCCATGATACCTTCCAGTTCGGCCATGTCCGTCACGTCGCAATGGACAAACAGGACCTTGTCGTCGCCAAAGCGCGTCTGAAGCGCCATGCCCTTCTCGTCCTGAATGTCTCCAGCAACAACTTTCGCGCCAGCCGCAACAAACGTCTCGACTCCCGCAAGACCGATGCCGCTCGCCCCTCCCGTGATGATGGCGACTTTGCCGTCAAGATTGGCCATGTGCGTATTCCTCCCGTTTTCATTTTTCAGGAGAATGCGCGCCCCTTCCCCGCGGTTCGTCAATGCCCGCAGGAAAATTTACTTGCCGGGCTTCGTCATGCCGAATCGCTTGCGGAAGACCCCATCCAGAACACGCTTGGGCAGCAGCGTCGGAATGTACCAATTCGTCAGCTTGTTCGGCACAGGGGAATAGCGCGCCCTGGGAGTGGCGTCCTCCAACGCAATTTCGATGACTTTCGCAATTTGTTCAGGCGGCAAGCCGTCGCGCCCCCCCTTCAGCATCACCTGCTCAAATTGCTTCAACGCGTCCGACCAGGCACTTCCAGAATAGGGGCCATCTGAATTGGCTTCCTCTGCCTTATCCCATATCGGCGTTTTCACTGATCCTGGCCCTACGGCAATTGCATCAATGCCGAAGATCACCAGTTCCCGGCGCAACGTGTCTGTCATCGCTTCAACGGCATGCTTAGTGGCCGTGTAGGCCCCAAGGAAGGGTGCCGAAATGCGACCACCCACGCTGGTGATGTTGACAATCCGACCGGGAGCACCGGTGCGAGTCTTGTCCATCCCAAGAAGTGGCGCGAAGGCTTGAGATGCGCGCAACAGGCCGAAAACATTGACCTCGAAATGGGCCTTGAAATCATCAAGCGGTTGAATCGCGAGCGGCCCCATATTTGCGATACCCGCATTGTTGACCAAACCCGTGAGCGTCTCGCCCTTCAGGGTTTCGGACACAGTCCGCACAGCGGTCTCCAAATGCTCCTGCCTCGTCACATCCAGAATAAGCGGGCGAATATCCCCTTCGGAGCTCGCGGATAGCGCATCGGCATCGGACTGCTTTCTGACCCCGGCATAGACGCGCCACCCATGCTTTGCGAGGTAGAGCGCGGTCGCTTCGCCAATACCGGTCGATGCACCTGTGATTACAACGGTCTTCATGCGGGTCGTCCTTCCAATTCGGGGAATATGGAAACTATACGCATCAAACTCGTGTTCGGGTTTACTCGGTCTGCTTTCCACCTTCAATGACCCGGAAGGCGGGACGTTTCTTCGGCGGTTCATCTTCGGGAGATCCCGGGACAGGAGAGGTGGGCTCCACAGGCGTCAACTCCGACGCACGGACCAATTTCGGCAAGCTCCGGGTGGGCGGCTCAGAATGTCGAGCGGCCGGGTCTTCCGTCAGATCATCATCCAACTGGCGCACTCGCGGCGTCGGCCGCTTGTTGAAGCCACCGGGCTTCTTCTTTGCGCCGAAGCCAGTCTTGGCCTTTCCACGAGCTTTCTTGTCAATTTCCTTCAGCTTCATCTGCTGCAGGCTGGAAAGGGCTTCGCCGTCGCTCCCTTTCAAAGGATCTGCAAACGCAGACCCATAGGTCTCGATGCGCTCCTCGACCTCTTCAAGGAATTGCTTTTCCCAGTCAGACAGGGGCGGACCAAGCCCCTGCTCAGCCAATGCCGCTGCCTTCCGTAGTTTACGGAGCGCGGCGCGTTTCTTGCGTTCGTCAACATCTCGGCCCATTGGCAGAGAATATGGTGATTATTGTGCCGGAGGCAAACCGGGTCAGGCTTCGCCAAGTGCCAGCAGGTAGGTGTCGAGCACCATTTCCTGCTCTTCGCGCTCGGCCCGGTCGACCTTGCGCAGCTTGATCACCTGACGCAGTGCCTTGGTATCAAAACCGAAAGCCTTCGCCTCAGCGTAGATTTCCTTGATCTGCTCGGCAACTTCCTTCTTCTCCTCTTCCAGACGCTCGATCTTGGCGACGGTCTGGCGGAGTTTCTCGCGGGTCGCTTCGGTGAGATGGGTGATCGAGGCTTCGTCGTCCATGAGAGGCTCCTTGGGAATCGGGATCGGAAAAGAAGGCGCGTCTTAGCGGGAGTTTCACTCGCTGGCCAGACGGCGAATGGCATCAGCAACAGCTGCACCTTCGCCATGGTGTGGCATGTGCCCCTCATGCGGCAGGATCACGAGATCCACTGGCACCTGTTTCTTCAATTCACCTACATGAAGTCTTGGGGAAATCACGGTATCGCCGCTGCCAGAGAACACCGTGATTGGCACTTCCAGTTCACCATAGCGTCTGGACTGCGCGGCCAGCTGATCTTCCAGCGCCTTCACATCACGGGCATTGGCCCGGAAGTTTGGCGGGCGAAACAGAAGTCCGATGGCAGAATTTTCAGAGTAATTGTCCGGCACAGGTGCTGGCTCGAAGACGCCGTCAATCCCACGGGCAAGTTGGCCAGGGCCAACCAATGGCAAGAGCTGGCTGAACACAGGACCAACGACTGGCCGAGCAGCGAACGAGTTGTACCATGCCTGACCGCCTCCGCCCCAATCATGGGTCACCGGCGCGAGCAGGACGAGCCCTTTTACAAGATCAGGCCGGTCCAGCGCCACGCGCAGGGCAACGGCCCCACCAAAGGAATGGCCGACCAAAATGGCTTTTTCGTCCGGTGCGAGTTGGTCCAACACGCCCGCCATTTGTGTCGCTTGCACGCCAAGATCCTGCGCGTCTTCCGGGCGGCTGGAATAACCGTGCCCGGGCCGATCTGCCATCAGAACGCGGTAAGCGCCCTCCAGCCGAGGCGCGAGCGTCCATGTGAACTCACGAGCATTGGCACTGGCACCATGAATCATCAGGACAGGTGGACCTGCCTCTCCACGCTGAATGACATGCACAGTCTCAGTTCCTACCGATACGGGCCGGCCAATTGGTGGGTGGGTGGCTTCCACCTTGTTCTTGTAGGCTGCACTGGTCACGCAAGCCCCCGTACCGAGCACGCATATGCCGAGGGCTGTTGCCGTAATCACGCCCCTCAAAGACCCTGGCCCTCAGCAAGCTTGGACAACCGCTTTTCTGCGGCCAGTGCCTGCTGCATGCGCGGATAGATTTCAATGGCCTCGCGATAGGCTTCGAGCGCATGCTTGGGAGATCCCATGCTTTCGAACATCATGCCCAACCCGGACCACGCGCCGAAATGGCGCGGCTCGAGTTGCAAGGTCTCGTTCAGGTCGCGCAATGCCTCGGTGTAATTTTCATCCATCAGGAACAGGGCAGCTCGCCGGTTCCACGCCTCGGGATAGTCTGGCTTGATCAGGATGGCCCGATCAAAGAAGGCGCGCGCCGTCTCGAAATCTCCTGCGGTCTGCGCATCGACGCCCCGCTCCATGATGACATCCACCGTCGGTGAGCCGGATTCCATCCAGGAGGCCCAGATATCCATGGCCACGTCATTGGCTTCGCTGTCACTGGGCGCAGTCCGCAGCTTCTCGAACATCTCATCGGATGGTTCCGCATGCGCCGCGCCCACGAGGAACAGGACGGCCAGAAGGAGCGCTCTTATCATCAGTCCGATATTATGCCGCGCGCCGGGCGGGGCAACCACAACTTGCTGTCACAGCAGGCCTTCACACAACAAAGCGGTCTCCAGGCCCTCTGCATGCTTGAAATGATGTGTCCGGAAGCCAAGCGCGTCAGCCGCTTCAACATTGGGCAGGCTGTTGTCAATAAACAGCACGTTTGCTGGCTCCGGATGGTCCATGACCTCCAGGGCGACATGATAGATTTCGGTGCCGGGCTTGATCAGGCCGATCCGGCCAGACACGATCACATCGCGGAACCGTCGCAGGATCTCGAACTCCTGGAGCATTTCGTCCCAAGGATCGGCTGGCATGTTCGTCAGGGCATAGAGCGGCACCTGGCGGGCATCCAGGCGCCGGATCAGTTCGGCCGTACCTTCCACATAGCCATCGAACATTTCCATCCATCGCCGACCCCAGGCGAGGATTTCAGTTTCGTACTGAGGATATTGCCGGATCAAATCAACGGCATTCTCGGCAAAGCTTGCACCAGCATCATGCCGTGTATGCCACGCCATGTTACAGATATCCGCCAGGAACATTTGACGTTCCTGCGGCGTATCGATGATCTTCGCGTAAAGTCGTGCAGGGTCCCAGTCGAGGACCACATGCCCAAGGTCGAACAGGGCAATTTCAGCAGCCATAGTGCCGCCTTATTGCCTGTTCATGTTCACGTCAGCCCTGCTTTGCTTTGAAGCGGGGGTCAGTTTTATTGATGACGTAAACGCGGCCCTTGCGGCGCACGATCTTACAGTCGCGGTGGCGCGACTTGAGCGATTTGAGAGACGAGCGGACTTTCATGGGCCTAGCCTGTGGATCATAAGGAATTGGAAAGCGGAGCGGGTAATGAATCCGGTAAGAAGAGTCAAGGTTGCACGCTGTCATGAACGTGCGGTTTCAGGAGCTGGAAGAATGGCACAGATTGCGCTGCGGCGCTCACATATCATCGCGGCTGCGGCGATGACCGCGCTGGTTGCCTCCTGTGCCCATAGTCCGGGCCAGGCTGCGCCTCCACCGATCGCCGCGCCAGTACCCGCTCCCGAGACAGGCGCGATCACCTACGCCTCCTCCGGCCATGCCGGAATGGACATTTGGCGCGTAGCGTTCTCTGAAAAAGCACTCGCCGCTGGTCATGATCGCGAGGTCGTCAAATCTGTCCTTACCGACATATCTCCGCTAGAACTCTGGCTTGGATCGTCTTTCCAACCCGCTAAGACAGGGATCGAAGACCAAGCCGAATTCGCCAAGCCGATCTGGGATTATCTGCGCGTGCCGATGAGCAATAGCCGCGTAAGCACAGGTGCTTCGCGCCTTGCTGAAAACCCGGCACTTTTCGACTCTCTTGAAGCCGCCTATGGCGTAGACCGCGAAGCCATCGTCGCGATCTGGGGCATGGAAACGAGCTTTGGTGCCGTGAAAGGCAATTTCGACGCGCCAAACGTCCTGGCCAACATGGCTGTGGAAGGTCGACGCAAGAGCCTCGCTGAGCGTGAACTGCTCTCCCTGATCAACATTCTCGAACAAGGCGATGCAGAGCGCGACGACCTGATCGCCGGGTGGGCCGGCGCGATGGGCCATACCCAATTCATGCCATCGACCTTCATCGCCTATGCCGAAGATTTTGACGGCGACGGCAAGAAGGATGTCTGGGAGAGTGAGGCTGATGCCCTCGCCTCGACCGCCAATTATCTGGCAAATTCCGGCTACACACTGAATCAGCCTTGGGGAATTGAAGTGCTGGCCCGCACCGGGTTCGATTTCGGACTGGCAGATGGCAATGAACGCCGGATCGAAACATGGGCAACTGAAGGCCTGGTACCTGCACGCGGCGGCACCTTCGAAACAGGCGGAGCCAATTATGCTGAACTCTGGCTGCCAGCCGGTGCGGAAGGCCCGAAATACTTGCTGTTCAACAATTTCAAGGCGTTCAAGACCTACAACAATGCCGATTCCTACGCGTTCGCCGTGGGCCTGTCCGGCGATGCGATGGGAGGCCAGAATGGGCCCATCGCGTCTTGGCCAACACATCTGACACCTCTCACCGTTAGCGAGATCAAGATCCTTCAGGCAGCGCTCAACGCCCAGGGTTTTGACGCTGGCGGCGTGGACGGCATTCCCGGTCGCAAGACCAAGGGCGCGTTGCAAGGATTCCAAAAATCCAGGGGCCTCGTTGCGGACGGCTACCCGACAAAGCAGGCCCTGGCATTGGTCACTGGCGAAGCGAATGTTGGTGTCGCATCCAGCCCGTCCGGCACAAATTGATCAAACTGCGTCGGCTTCCTCATCCGGTTCGCCGACGCCATCCTTCAACCCGAACCGGGCATACAGGATCATGAAACTCAGCAGGCCCGCGCAGAATATGAACGGAAGATGCGGGTTCACATACTCATAGATGAACAAGCCGAAGAAGGGCGTGATGATGAAACCCATTCCATTCGCCGAGATTACGAGACCTGCGACGTTGCCTTGAAGCTGAGGTGAGACGGCCAGTGATGCCCCGCTTGAAAATCCCGGCCGCGCGAGCCCCTGCCCGAGGCCAATGCAGAACTGCGCCAGGATCAAGTTTGCATAGTCATTTGCGAAGACCATCAGCAACGCCCCAGCCAGCAAAGGCAGGCAGCCTCCCCACATGAGTGTCTTGTTCTTGAGCTTGAGGCGAGGGATCAACACAAGCTGGGCCAGCAGTACGGCGAGTGCGCCAACGGTAAAGGCCGGCCCGGTAAATTGCGCCGCTTCCTTTCCGGAAACGCCCAGTTTGTCCATTACTGAAAAGACAAAAACCTGCGTCAATACACCGGTCGTCAGCGACAGGCACACGGCGAACACAAGGAAGGGCAATACCGGCCCGGATCGCCAAAGACCCCGCGCACCGGGAATTTCTTCAAACTGGGTCGCATCCGTTACCGGCTCGCGCTCTTCCGGGAGGCGGAACCAGATCAAGGCCGACATGGTAAAGGCAATAACCGCCGTCAGTAGCAAGGGGCTCAGCAGGCCAAGCGTTGCCACCAGCGCCGCGGCAAAAGCGGGGCCAATCACCGTGCCAACGCTGAAACCCGATGTGATGAACGCGATTTCGGACTGTCGCTCGGCCTGACTCGTGCGATCAGCAACATAAGCTTGCGCAGCCGGGTTCGTGCCAGAGCCCAGCAACCCAAAAATCGAACGCGACATGGCAAGGCAGGCAAACATCATGAACGTGCCGGTCAGTACGCCAGTCATGGTAAGCCAGCCGGTCAGGAACAGCAGGAGCATGGAGATGCCATATCCCGCAAGTCCCAAGGCGGCGACAGGCCGCCTTCCCCAGCGGTTGGACCGACCACCCCAAAACGGCGACATCAACGACCAGCACAGCGCCGACAATCCAAAGATAGCCCCGGCCATCCAGTCCGGAAGACCAATCTCTCGCGTCAGTGGCGGCAATACGGCGGCAATCAGCATCGTATTGCCAGCCCCGATCGCCATCAATGAGAAGAACAACAGGAAGAAAGCGTTGCGCCGGTCCGGTCTGGACACGTCTGGTGGAATCGTCTGCCCCTCGCTCATTCTCATGTCATCGGCCGGTCTTCTGGAAATGTCCAGCAACAAGAAAATGGTGCCGTAAGGAAAGCCGGGCTTCCGATTTCACGTCAACAAGTGTCAGGTTGAAAAGCGTTTGCATTGGACAATGCCCCACCCTCGTCATAATCTTGCTAAAGGGTTAATCTAAGGAGCTGGGAGTATCTTGGGAAACACACGGGGATATCTCACATGCTGCGGAAACTGATATCGACGCCGGGCCGCCTCGCGCTCGGAACTGCTTTGGCCAGCCTGCTCGTGCTGTCCTCATGCGACCAGCAAGACACAAGGCTCGAACGCGCTCGTGATCTCGCCGAGGCAACTATGGACCAGTTGAGCGGTCGGACCATTGTTGAACCGGACGCTCCGAAACCGCTGGAAGCAGCTGACGTCATGGACCGAGCCATTGCCGGTACGCTGCGCAATGACATGAATTTCGAAACGGCAAGCGCGAGCCCGATGTTTGCGGTCGGATCGATCATTGCCAAGCCACGGGACATCCCCCCTGCTGAAGCCATGGCGGTCGTGGAAGACGATGAAGTCTTCCTGGAAGATCCGGAAGCCTTTGACGAATTTTCCGACGACCCGGTCGAGGCTGAAAGCGCCCCTGCTGCAGAGTCCGATGCCACCGCACCGATCACTTCTGCGCCTGCCCCGTCACGCAGCCTGTCGGTTCAGCCTGCACGCGTCATGCCCAAGGTGAAGCTCGACCCAAAAGCACGAGAAAAAACTCTGCAGGAAATTGACAAGGCATCCAGGCAACTGGAACAGACCGCCGCGAAAGAACCATCGCCAACGGCGCGCACCCGGTCCCTCAATCCCCGTTCCTTGGAATCTGCACCGGTTCAGGAAAAAGTCGCAGCGCGCAAGCTTGCGCGTCGTTCTGTTATCAGTCGTGATGCCATTACAGCGCAACGCGATGCCAATTCCGTAATGCTGGACACATTGTCGAAGTATGGAATGGGCGGCGAAGTGGCCCTGTCTCGCGAGGGGCAGATGGTCATACAAATCGGCGAGGATGGTGGCAGCCCCACTCGGTTCACGCCAGCCGGATCCCCTCGCAACACGATGCAGAATTTCCTCGCCGTCGATGCGAAACTCGAATGCCCAGACAATCCTGATATGGTCACCGTTCAGTCGAGCCCGGTGCTCGCGACAGAATGTATCGTGAAAGACCTGAAAGCGTCTGGTCAGTTCGAATATGTCGAGAAAGACTATATTTTCGAAAACCAGTTCGCTCGTAAACCACGCCCCGACACACCGGCCACCGGAACCGATGTGACCCCGGACGTCATCACCGACACAACCATCACCCCGAATGACCCGCTTTGGGAACTTCAATGGCATTTCCAGAACAATGGTACAGGCGAAGGCGAGTCCGTAGGGGGCTCAAGCTTCCAAGAATTCTGGACCCGTCAGGGCACAGATGGATCAGCAGATGTTGTCGTGGCTGTTGTAGACACCGGCCTGCAACTAGAACACCCCGACATCAAGGATTCCCCCAACATCGCACCGGGTTGGGATATGGTCTCCGATCCACGTATGGGAAATGATGGCGACGGCCGTGACGGCGATCCGAACGATCCGGGCGATCTCTGTGATCCGTCGGTCCCATTTGCAGAAGACACATTTCACGGCACACATGTGGCGGGAACGATTGGCGCAGCCGCGACCAACAATGCCTCAGGGGTCGCGGGCGGGGCGTGGAACGTCAAAATCGTTCCAGTGCGCGCGCTCGGCAAATGTGGTGGGCGTCTCTCCGACATCAATGATGCCATCCGGTGGGCAGGCGGCCTGATCCCGGCCGAGGATGAGGAAGGCAACGAGATCTGGAACGACAATCCGGCTGACGTAGTCAACCTCTCCATCGGGCTGTTCGAATACTGTCCTGCATCGCTGCAGGATGCGATTGATTCGGTCACTGAGCGTGGTGTGCTGGTCGTCTCGGCAGCCGGCAATGCCCGCGTTGCGACGCAGTATTATGCGCCGGGTGGCTGCGCGAATGTGATCACAGTCGCCGCCGGCGATGCCCGCGGACATATAGCCCCCTATTCCAATTTCGGACCGGAAGTAGATCTCCTCGCCCCTGGTGGAGACCTGACACGGGACGACAATGGGGACGGTCGTCCAGATGGCGTCCTGTCCACCAAGGCTGCAACGAATTGCTATGACCCGGTCACGGGTGAAGCCGTCGAAGACTGCTTCTACGCTTTTGAACAGGGCACATCGATGGCAGCGCCGCATGTCTCAGCAGCACTTGCCCTCCTCAAGGCACGCGATCCTGACGCCACGCCGGAAGAGCTGAAAGCCACCCTGCTCGCTGCATCCAGCCCGCGATCTGCGATGCAATGCTCTGGCTCATGTGCACTCTACCCGGGCACCACTCCGATTGAGGGAAGCCCCGACATGTGCACACGTCCATGCGGTCAAGGCTTGCTCGACCTCGCCATGGTACCGGAACGGCCGACCGGCGGTGGCGGAGACTGATGCCAAAACGGCGCCCTTCTCCCGTCCATCTCGGCGGGCCGCTTGGCCTTGCAGGGGTCACCCTGCTGGCCAGCGCGGTGGGGTTGGTTATCGTGGGGAGTGATGACCGCAATAGCTCCCACTCTCGGCCTGAACAGGACAGCCCCGCCACACAGGCGGCGACCGACCCACGTCCGCCAATCGGCACCGTGGGTGTAGAACAGGTCAAGCCTGCTGCCGTCAGTGGCAGCAGCTCGTCCAGTTCGAGCGGTGCGGAAGTCACCTTTATCGTCCGCCTCAAAGGGCGGTCTGAAGTTGATACGATTGCGCGCAATTTCAAACGCGATCGCGAGACCGCTGATGCGGCATATTCGGATCTCGTAGAAGACATCCCCATCCTGAAGGATTTCCGTCTCGTGGGCGCCAGCTATTCCGGCGAAATCAATCTGGTGTACCAACTGCCCGCCGGTGTCGAGGCGACACGCGGGCGAATTGAAGAAATCCGCCAACAGATATTGTCAATTGATGGCGTCGCCTATGCAGACCCTGACTTCGTAGCTCATCCCGGAGAGGACAAACGCAAATGACATCTATCCGTACCATCCTGATTGTCGGTGGGTGCGCGCTCTCGCTTACCGCATGCGACTTCTTGATTGCGAGAGACCGCGACGAACCAGCACCGGTTGAAACCCAAGAGCCGGAAATTGCTCCTGCAGAAGAAGCTACGCTCGTTCCAGATCAACCTGACGGTCCGGTGATGGTCGCCAGCACTGCAACAATCGACTGGGACGCTGCACGAGCAGATCTTGCTGCCACACCCAGCGAGCAGCGCGAGACGAGTTTCCAGGTGGAATCCGGCGGCACCGCGCCGCCCGTACCGGTCTTGCTTCCAACCGGCATCGTCGTGCCACAGGGCGCCGAGAGTGGCATCCGCTTTCAGCCCATGTCGGACGGCTATTTCGCTGCCTATCCCGGCATAGACTATGACATTGTCGTCAATGGCACGAATGAAGTCATTGGAGTTGATACCACCAATGCCCAAGACGATACGCCCGTCCTGACCTACACGCCAACGATGAGTGGTGCACAAGTCTCGTTCTCTCGTTATGGCGCAGACTACCTCGTGGAATTTGAATGCAAATCCATCAAGGGAGGTGAAGCCGACTGCATCACGGAGCAAGAAGCTCTCGATGTGACCAACAAGCTAGTAATTGCGGGGACGCGTTGATGAAACCAACACGATTGCTGCTGCTGGCGAGCGCAGCCCTCATGCTGTCCGCCTGCGACTTTGTCAGATTTCCGGGAGATGGCGGACCAAGTCCGACAACGCCGGATGCGGGGCCTGCTGTACCGCCCGGAGCGCCCGGACCTCCGCCGCCGTCTGCGCCGGTCGACAATCCCTATGGGGCAGACGGTGAGGACACGCCAACGGACCCTGCGGATGATGCGGAAGATACAGCCAACTCGCCTGATACGGATGATCTCGGGGACGGACCTGATCCAGTAGACGCCGACAACCCCGCTACCGATCCGATTGATGTCGACACCCCCACCGAAGACATTCCCGACGTCGACACACCAGATACCGATCCCGCGACAACTCCTGAAGATGAGGACGCTTCGGACCAGGACACCAACCCTGAAATGGATGCTAACACCGCTACGGACACGGATACCGAAACACCGGGCGACACGCTTGATGACACAGATATTCCGGCTGAAGATATCAGTGATGATGATGGCGACGACGCTGCCAGCCTGCCCGACCCTATTGAGCCGGTCGAACCAACCTTCAGCTATTTTGAAGCCGGAGCGCTTCTGCCTGGCTCAGGCCAAGGTGCACCGGAGCAGATTGCATACGCACCTGATCTTGTATTTCCTATCGCGGATGCACCAACTTACCTACAGTCCCAAGTGTTCAGCTTTGGCGGGGGTGTCGCGGGGGGCGACCAGTGCGATTCCCGCAACTACGCCTATCCATGGCGGGACAATTTCTGCGAAGTACGCAGCGCCAATCGGACCTCTCCTTACTGCCCCCAACCCAAGGTCCACCAGGGGCAGGACATTCGGGTCGGCACACCACAGGAATGCAATACACTGCGCAGGACAGCTGCCAGTGACCGCACCCTGCACAAGGTTGTCGCGGTGTCTGATGGTGTCATCTCACACGTTGGCACTTACAGCGTGAATCTGCGCGCAGGCGGACGTATCTTCAAATACATGCACATGAACATGGACAAGCTGCAGGTAAAGGCGGGGGACCCAGTCGAGGCCGGCCAGCATATTGGGTATGTCTCGAATGATTTCGGCGGCACGCCCACAACGTTTCACCTTCATTTCGAAATCACACAAAATGATGGTGGTGCGGGCTGGGTTCACGTCCCGCCATATCTCTCGCTGGCTCAGGCTTATGAGCGTCGGGAAGGCGGTCCTGGTGAGGTAGTTGAAGCCGGAAATGTCGGTGTCGCTACCACGCCATTCGTAATCCCCGAGGGCATGGAAATCATCGAGTGATCCGGAATCAGGCCGGCTTGAAGGTCAGCGCAACGCCATTGTTGCAATACCGCAAGCCGGTGGGTTCCGGCCCATCCTCGAATACATGCCCCTGATGGCCCAGGCATTGGGCGCAGTGGTATTCCGTGCGCACATAAATCAGCTTGCGATCAGGTTTGGTTCCCATGGCGCCCGGCAAGACATCGTAGAAGCTCGGCCAGCCCGTGCCGGAATCAAATTTGGTGTCCGATGAAAACAGGGCGAGGTCACACCCGGCGCAATGATAGGTACCTGTGCGGGCCTCCTTGTTCAGGTCCGATGTAAAGGGACGCTCGGTACCCTCTTCCCGCATAACGCCGTAGGCGACCGCGCTCAGGCGCGCACGCCAGTCATCATCGGTAAGCTGGCGCCATTCGGAATCAGCATATTGCTCCTCATTATCGGCGTTTTCAGCGTCTGCTGCTTCCGATGTAGAATTGATGGAACAGGCGGCAAGGCCCAGTGAAGCGGCGCCGGACAGGAGCAGCGAGCGTCGGGAAATCGTGTGGGTCATGCGGTTCATACGCGGGACCATACCGAAAGGTTCAGTCCCGCACGACACACAAGCGCGTGAGCATCATGTCAGCCAGCTTCCTCGACCCAGACTTCACCGTCGAGGTCCTCCAGCTTGCCCTGCAGGTGAGCGCGGACATCTGCGACAGCCTGATTGTAGACGGCCGGACCGAGCGTCGTCAGCATCAGGTCGACGATGTCATCTGCCCGAAAATCGCTGAGGCGCTCGTCAAATTCGGTTGCAAACAGAGTTTGCAAATGGCCACGCAACGTCGCGCGACGCTCCTCGGTCAGTTCAAGCGCCTTCATCCTCATCTCCCTTGGGCAGGTTCCGCCCGAAGTTAACTGCCCCAGAATCCTGGCCCGCATCAATGATGGCCTTGCGGATTGAACGGGCGCGATTGAACTCGTTGAAAAGCGTTTCTCCGTCGCCCCAACGGATCGCGCGTTGCAGCGCGGCAAGATCCTCGGAAAACCGGCCAAGGCACTCAAGTACGGCGTCCTTGTTGTTCAGGAAAACATCGCGCCACATGACAGGGTCGGAGGCGGCGATACGGGTGAAATCCCTGAAACCACCAGCAGAATACTTCACGACCTCACCCTGCTCGACGGTCTCCATATCGAACGCGGTTGCAACGATATTGAACGCAATCAGGTGTGGCAGGTGCGAAGTGATCGCGAGGACCCGGTCGTGTCGCGCTGCGTCCATCGTTTCAACCGTTGCACCAAGTTGCGTCCAGAACGCCTCCAGCATCGATACAGCAGCGCCGTAATTGTCGTCCCCGTCTGCCAGGGGTGTCAGAATGTGCCAGGCATTCCGGAACAGGGTCGGAAAGCCCGCCTCCGGACCGGATTGCTCCGTACCGGCAATGGGGTGGCCCGGGATAATGTGCACGCGGCCATCGGCGGCGGCCGCAAGCGCTTCGGTGGCTTGGCCTTTCACTGAGCCCACATCGGTCAGGACGGCTCCTGCCATCATCAGCGGCACAGCGTCTGCAGCAACGGCCTGCAAGGCGCCGACGGGGACACAAAGGAACACGCAATCTGCCTCTGCCACGGCAGTGGCAAGATTGTCCGCGACATCCCCCAACGCAATTCCAGCGGCGCGCTGGCGCACATCTTCGCTGGAATCATAAAGGCTCACAGTCCCAGCCGCGCCGTACTCCACAGCCGCCCTCGCAATGGACGCGCCGATGAGGCCGGCGCCAATAATGGCGATCTTGTTGAAGACGGGTTCGGTCATGGTGTTCCTGCAGTCAGATTTCGCCCGTTCTGGTGCGGAATACGGCGACCAACGTCAAGGCCTTCATGCCCCTGCAACCATCTACCGCAGATGACACCAGCCAAGCGGTCCTTACATGGGTATGGAAAGTGCCGGTAAAGGTCTGACCACGCATCCGGCTCAAAGAGGTCCAGAATCATGAGCAACCCCTCCCCCATCATTTCCGGTATCCGTCAGCGATGCGGCCAGTGCGGCGAAGGCAAATTGTATAGCTCCTACCTGAAGCTCAACGAATCCTGCCCCGTTTGCGGGCGGGACATGACGGCGGCCGATACAGCAGACGGCCCGGCCTTTTTCGTAGGTTTCGGTGTGCTGCTATTGCTGGCGCCGTTTCTGTTCCTGTTGCCGATGAGTCCGCTGCCCCTGGTGCCGATGGTCATTGCCTTCATCGCGCTATGTGCGGCCGTGATTGGACTGTGCTTGTGGTTGTTACCGGTTGCAAAAGGCGTGCTGCTGAACCTTCAGCTCCACCATGGCGCCGAACAGGCAAGCTTCAAGTCCGAAGACCAGAACTAGCCGGACACAGCCTGTTCGTCGCGCTCACCGGTGCGAATCCGGATAATGCTGTCGAGATCATAGATGAAGATCTTGCCGTCACCGATTGTGCCCGTATTGGCAGCCTGCGTTATCGCTTCGGCGTAGCGCTCGGCCGAGGCGTCAGGGCAGGCGACTTCCACTTTGACCTTGGGCAGGAGGCGCACTTCGTATTCCGCGCCGCGATAAACTTCGGTTTTGCCAAGCTGGCGACCATAGCCGCGCACTTCCGATACGGTCAGTCCTGTCGCGCCAGCTTCGGACAGCGCGTCAATCACCGCATCCAATCGGCTCGGCTTGAAGATGGCTGTTACGAGTTTCATGGCACGCAATCCTTTGATCTGTAATGCGAATTAGGAGTTTCTAAACTACCGAGGCGCGCGTAGCGGCGTCAATGGCTTTCGCGACCATTGCTTGTCGCAGGCCGCGCCAGACGCACTTTTTCGGTCACTGGTGCTGTAGCGCCGCCTCCAGGAGAGGCATAAAGGCGTTTCACTGCCTCCACCAACACCACACCACCAAGCCCCGGCGCAAGCATTCGGCCCATCACTTCCCAGCCTTCGGCAGCCGAACTCACCAAAGGTGTCGCCATTGGCGGCATGTAAAGCGCACTACTGGACGCTGTAACCTGAAACAGCCCGATCGAGAGCAGATTCATGAGCTGGGCGCGTGTCCAGGGGCGGCCCTGACCAAACGGCGTCTTGGTCGCGCGCGACCACAAGCCGGACCGGTTGGACGCCGCCAATACAATACGCCCCTCCGGAGCCGTTATCCGCCAGATTTCCCGCAAGTAGGCGCGCGGATTGCCCGATTCCTCGAGCCCATGCAGCACGATCACACGATCAAACATGCCGTCCGGAAAGGGTAGCCGAACATCGCCTATGGCGACCGCCGCATTGCCGCGACCGAACGGGTCCCATGAGACGGGTCCATGATCGAGCGGGATACCTGCCACGCTGCGCCCCGGCGCAGCACCAAAGGCCTCGAGCACCGGAATGGCGTATCCCAGCCCCAGCAGAGAGAGGCCGCGCGCATCTCCCCAGAGATCCGTCAGCTTGCCGGACAGGATGCGCGTCGCTGCCTGCCCCAAAGGCGAGGCATAGAAACGTTGCAAGGTGACGGCATCCTGACGCATGAAGTGGCCTGTGCTAGTCTGGTCTGCAGGAGACGCTAATGACGAAAATCACCCTCGACATACACAAATTTCCCTGCCTGAACGATAATTACGGCTATCTGGTTCATGAACCTGTCTCAGGAAAGACTGCGGCAATCGATACGCCGGATGCCGAAAAGTACCTTGCCGAGGCCGATCGTAGAGGCTGGACGGTTACGCACATCCTGAACACGCACTGGCACCCCGACCATGCGGGCGGGAACTTGCGGATCAAGGAAGTCACGGGATGCACCATTTACGGACCAGCCGGTGAAGCGGAAAAAATTCCCGGCATTGATGTGAAACTATCCGAAGGCGATATCGTCGAATTTGGGCGTACGAACGCGCGCGTGATGGATGTGCCCGGGCATACGCTAGGCCACATCGCCTATCATTTCTCAGATCAAGACGTCGCATTTGTCGGAGACGCTGTCTTTGCACTAGGTTGCGGCCGTGTTTTTGAAGGCACGATGGAGATGATGTGGAACAGCCTGACCAAGCTGAAAGCTCTGCCGCCAGAAACCCAGCTCTACTGCGCGCATGAATATACACAGGCCAATGCAAGGTTTGCCGTCACGGTCGACCCGCAGAATAAAGCACTGACGGATTACGCGCTCTGGATTGACGAGCGTCGTGCAGAGGGCCTTCCAACTGTTCCAACGAGGTTGGACAAAGAACTTGCCACGAACCCATTCTTGCGTGCCGACGATCCTGTACTCCAGGCGGCGATGGGTCATCCCGGCAACACCGTCGAAACCTTCGCCGAAATACGTGGACGCAAGGACCGCTTCTGATGCGGGGTATTTCCGGAGATCTCGGCGCCCGAGAGATCATCCGCATGCTGGATCTGACCCCTCACCCAGAGGGAGGACACTTCCGGGAAACGTATCGCGCGCCGACATCGGACGGCAGCCGCGCCAGTTCCACGATGATCTACTATCTGCTGCAAGCTGACGAAGTCTCGGCATGGCATAGGGTAGATGCTGACGAATTCTGGCTATGGCATGCGGGCGGCCCTCTTTCCCTCACGCTATCGCCACCCGACGGCCAAGGGGCAAGTGCGGTGACGCTCGGTCCTGACCTGCGGGCTGGGCATCGCCCGCAACTTGTCGTCCCTTCGCAACACTGGCAGACAGCGGAAACGCTGGGCGCATGGACACTGGTCAGTTGTATTGTTGCCCCGGGCTTCGAATTTAGCGGGTTTGAAATGGCCCCCCATGATTGGCGTCCAACCGTCTAGCGACGAGCCTTGAGGGCGCGCACCATGACTGGTGAAATCAGCGTCACCATCAGACGCTCCAACGGGCCGTTCGCAAATTTCCTGAAATACTTCACAAGGCTGCGCGCCTTGTGCTCGACCACAGCCTCAGAGGGAACGTCCGACGTCGACCCATAATGCAACGCGCCCGCATGAGGTTGATAGACTACGCTACCGCCAGACTTCAGGACCCGGCGACAAAGGTCGACATCTTCGACGTGCAGAAAATAGCCCTCGTCGAACCCTCCCATCTTGCGAAAGGCCTGACGATCCATCATGAAAAAGGCACCTGACACTGCACCAACTTCGATGGAGTTTCGGGGCGGCGGGTCATTTTCCAACGTCCACTTCCCAAACCCCATCGCACGCAAGAGCGTCAGCGTGTTGCGTCGTGCGCCTCGCTCCTCACGACCGTGGATATCAAAAATCTTGCCGCCGACCAGGACGGGTTCAGCACGCTTCTCCATTGCCGCCACAAGTCTTGCAAGCGAACCGCGGCGCAGAACCGCATCCGGATTGATGACGAGAAGCAGATTGCCGAGCGCCCCCGCCGCACCCTTGTTCACCCCGGCCCCAAAACCGGGATTCGTGCCATCACGGACGATGTGGACTTTATCTGAATTTGCCTCGAACTCATCGATCCAGGACTGTTCCTCTGGCCGATTTCCGTTGTCGACAATGATAATTTCAGAAATGTCCGGATCGGACTTCAGGGCATAGAGACATTCATGCAAGCGAGGGCCGGTATGATAGGTCACAACGATCGCCGTAATTGTCGGGAGAGTCATCCAAGCGATCCTCTCACACGGCGAGACAGAACAATCAGCGCAACGACAGCGAGCGCCAAGGTAGACCAGAAAGCTTCATTCCAGACACTATAGGAAAAACTGAACAGGCAGAACGCCGCCGCCAGCATGCCGCCAATCGCGTAGTGAATATCCGCGCGTAAATTGTGCCCAATTGGCAGTCGCCATCCGATCAGCAGAACGGCAAGTGCCGCAACAAATGCACCAACTGCGCCCGTCTCGGCCCATATCTGCAAGGCCATATTGTGCGGATGTCCCGGAACGACCGGATACCGCGCCCAGAAATCCGGCAACTGCGCCATCCATTCCGGATAGGCTGCATACGTGTCCTGCCAGGATTTTGATGCTTCGATACCATGCCCCATCAGCGGTGCCTCCTGAATCTTCCCGATCACGACTTCCCACGACCAGGCGCGAGACTGGAAAGACCCCGGCAAGTTCACACCACTTCGCTCCAGCATGTAGAGCAGCCCACTCATCAAGATCGGCGCTAGCGCAATATAGGCAGCGACAGCCGTGAACAGGCCGCGCAGGCCATACTTTGGGAAGACCCGAACAATAACGAAAGCGACGAGCGTCAAAGCCGCGCCAAACATGGCGGCTGACGATCCGAGAACGCCGAAGCTGACAAGGCTGGCCAGCGCAATCATCAGTGCGAGCCCCTTCCATGCCAAGCCTGGCCGGGCCCCAACATATGCTACAAGTATAGGCAGTACGAGCGCAAAAGCGTTCGCACCCCGATCAAGGTTCTGAAAGCCTGAGGAATGATTGAGCGGATCATCCCCGTAGAAGACGGGCATCACTGAAGTCGCGAAGACCGGGCTGAGCAGGATCAGCAGACCATGTATGGAGAGGCTTCCCAATATCAGGCGGGACGAGATCTGTGCGCGCCCGGGCGCAGTTCGCAATGCACCGGCTATCAAGAGCGTGGTGAAGAAAAGCGTCAATATGATGCGCAGCCCGGCGGACCGAATGGCAAAGTCGCCGCCCATCAATGTCCCACTGATGATTCCCCGCGAGACCGGAGACCAGGACTCACTCGCAACGGCCCAGACCAGAAAGGCCATGCCCGCCAGCAGGTAGTGGGCGGGACGGATACCGGGCCGTGCAACAAGTAATGCAGGAATCGCAGCCAGCGCGAGCAGCAGGACGTTACCTTGCGTCCCTGCGATGGAGGTCAAAGGCCACAACAGGAAGGCCGCGGCGAGAAAAGGTGCGTAGCTCATGCTGCGCATCTTTTCGTGTTCCGCAGTACCTGTCACCTGTTGATCCGGACTAGTCGGACTTCAGGTCTGGTGCGAGGGCTTCTTGGGCGAGATCGCGGCAGGCATCCTCCAGCGAGATCATTTGCTGACCATTGCTGCCAAGCCGACGCAACGCCAGTGTACGGTCCTCAGCCTCACGACCACCAACCACCGCAATGATTGGCACTTTCTGAACCGAATGCTCGCGAACCTTGTAGTTAATCTTCTCATTGCGAAGATCGGTCTCGACGCGCAGTCCGGCCTTGCGCAGAGCAGCCGCTGCTTCCTCAGCGTACTCGTTCGCTGCGTCTGTGATCGCCGCAACGACAACTTGCACCGGTGACAGCCACATAGGGAAAGCGCCGGAAAACTCCTCGATCAAGATACCGATATAGCGCTCCATCGAGCCAAGGATGGCGCGGTGCAACATGACCGGGCGCTGCTTTGAACCGTCCGACGCCGTATATTCAGCGCCGAGACGCTCTGGCAGAACATAGTCCAGCTGCAACGTACCACATTGCCAAACCCGGCCGATCGCGTCCGTGAGTTGGAATTCAAGCTTGGGTCCGTAGAAGGCCCCTTCCCCGGGCATGATCTCACATGGCAGGCCCGCTGCATCAACGGCGTCCTGCAGGCCTTTCTCGGCCCGGTCCCAGGTTGCGTCATCCCCGGCCCGGACATCCGGACGTGTGGAGAGTTTCACGGCGATATTCTCAAAGCCGAAATCCCGGTACACGTTTTCGAGCAGGCGACAGAAGCGGATAGACTCTTCGACGATCTGGTCTTCACGGCAGAAGATGTGCGCATCGTCCTGCGTGAATTGACGGACCCGCATGATGCCATGCAGCGCGCCATGCGGCTCGTTGCGGTGGCAACACCCGAATTCCGCCAAGCGCAGCGGCAGGTCGCGATAGGATTTCTGGCCCTGTTTGAAGACTTCGACATGCGCCGGACAGTTCATGGGTTTCAACGCCATCAGTTTGGCATCGTCAGGCACCGAAATGTCCACGCCTTCATCACCTTCAGGAATGAAGTCCGGCACGATGAACATGTTCTCGCGATACTTGCCCCAGTGACCGGATTTCTCCCACTGAACCGAATCCATCAATTGCGGCGTCTTGATCTCTTCATAGCCGGCCGCATCGAGACGCCGGCGCATATAGGATTCGATCTGCAACCAGATCTGGTAGCCTTTCGGGTGCCAGAAGATGGACCCGGCCGCCGCCAGGCCGTCGAGATGGAACAGGTCGAGCTGCGTCGCGAGTTTGCGATGGTCACGCTTTTCGGCCTCTTCGAGGCGTAGCAGATGCGCCTTGAGGTCTTTCTCATTGGCCCAAGCCGTGCCGTACATGCGCTGAAGCATTTCGTTCTTGGAGTCGCCACGCCAATAGGCGCCCGCCAGCTTCATCAGCTTGAAGGCCTTCGGCAACTTGCCCGTGCTGGGCAGGTGCGGGCCGCGGCAAAGGTCGAACCAGTCGCCTTGCTTGTAGACGGTGATCGCTTCGCCCGGAGGGATGATGTCGTCGATGATCTGCGCCTTGTAGTCCTCGCCGATCTTCTTGAACGTCTCGATGGCCTGGTCCTTGTCCCAGACCTCGCGGACAATCGGATAGTCCGCATCGACAATCTCGCGCATTTTCTTTTCGATCTTCTCGAAATCTTCCGTCGAGAACGGCTCTTCGCGAGCAAAGTCGTAATAGAAGCCATCATCGATGACTGGGCCAATCGTGACCTGCGCGTCGGGATAGAGTTCCTGCACTGCCTGCGCCAGCACGTGGGCAGCGTCGTGGCGTATCAGTTCGAGGCCTTCGGCATCATTCGCCGTAACGAGTTCGACCTTTGCGTCGCCGTCGAGCGGGCGCATCAAATCTCTCAGCTCGCCGTCCACCCGGGCGGCGAGCGCCTTCTTGGCGAGGGAATTGGAAATCGATTTGGCGACGTCAAAGGACGAAGCGCCCTCTTCATATTCGCGGACGGAGCCGTCTGGCAGGGATACTTTGATCATGGTCTAATCTTTTCGTGCATTCTTGCGCTCTGTACAGCGCGGCAAATTCGGTTCCGGTCAGGCCCTTTATCCGGCGTCTGCTTAACGCGACTTCACCAGATTTCCCACCCCATACGCATTTCTCGCGCAGTGGCGGGGTTTTCGGACCCTATCCGGGCTTCTTTTGGGCTGTTTATGGGTACATGAAGCGGGCGCGCACAAAGGCGCAGCCAAGGGGCGCGTCAGGCACCCCGGCGAGTTCGTGTGGTCAGGCCAACGGGGCCGAGAAAGCAACGAATATCACTCATCGGGTTTCATATGGCATGACGACGGGCGGTTTTCAATTCGTTCCATGGCCTTGCGCGCCGACCATGCGCCATACCGCCAAGGCTGCCAGACCGGCACATCTGGCAGGGTTTCCGGCACCGGGTCCTTGCCGAGACTGCCGCCCGGTCGACACCGGATGAAACGCGCCAGCGCCATCCAGATGCCCGGCCACCATCCAAACCGCGCAACACATTCGGCGCCATATTCACTGCAGGTGGGCGTGTGCTGGCAGCGCGCGCCGAACGCGTAGAACACCTGGCTTGGGCCATGCTTGTAGACCCAAAGCAGACCATTCGCTGACCGGCGCCGCAAACCGGCCATCTCAGCCTGCCGTCTCGCGCGCGAGACCGCGGCTTGCCAATGCCTCCTCGATGGCAGCAACCGCCGCTTCAAAAGCTAGCAGCGTGGACGTATGGCGAGGGGGATAATCGGCCACGGGTTCCAGATGGCGCAGCTCCCAGAAGCGGCCTTCCGGCGGAGGTCCATTGCCTTTCAGCATGTCTTTCAAAGCGTCCCGTGCCGTGATCACCTCTTCGATCGTTGCACCAATGGCGTGTTCTGTAAGGATCGAGGTAGCCGCCTGGCCGAGAGCGCAAGCCTTTGGATCCACTGCGATGGCCGTGATGCGCGCGCCCGCTTCGTCCAATTTCAGATCAACCTTCACGGTCGAACCGCACACACGCGATACCTTCAGGACAGACCCGTCAGGATCTGTCAGATCACCCACATGCTGGATGTCCGCTGCGAGTTCGAGAACACGATTATGGTACAGTTCGCTCATCGCCTGAAACATGGCCTTCGCTGGCGCACGGCGCAAGGCTGAGGCACGGTGACAAAAAAATGCCGCCTGACTCAGGCGCGAACGCGAGGCAGGCGGCAAAGGCGTGTCGTGCATTGAAAACGGGGCGCTCAGGCCGTGGCCCGAACACACAGGAGCGGCCTGTTAAGGTCAATTAAAGCTTCCGTCATCGGGGCAATTGCAGTCGGCCTGAAAAATCAGATACGTCGCCAAGTCGAGCCACCGGCCCCATCCATGATCTCAATACCTTCGGCAGCAAGTTGATCACGAATGCGGTCAGCCTCAGCCCAGTCCTTGGCTGCACGCGCATCGATACGCGCCTGAACAAGCCCATTTATGCGGTCATTGCCATCATCATCCCCGCCCTGTTCCCAGGCTTTGGGAGTCAGGGTCAGAAGCCCAAGCATTTCGCCGGCATCGAGCAAATTTGCGCGGGCCGTCGCCATAGCATCCGTATCTCCCTTGTCCGCCGCCATGTTCGCTTCGCCGGCAATACGCGAGAGCGAAGCGAGCGCTTCGGGTGTATTCAGATCATCACAAAGGGCGTCGAAGACGCCCCGGTCATCGACTTCACCGCCTTCAGCGTCCCACACACGGCGCAACGCGCCATAAATCCGGTCGAGCGTTGTCTTGGCCTGTTTCAGCAAGTCTTCCGTCCAGTCGAGCGGCGCACGGTAATGCCCGCTCAGCATGGCAAAGCGCAGCACCTCACCATGCCATTGCTTCAATAGCTCGTGCACCAGAACGACATTGCCGAGCGATTTCGACATCTTCTCGCCGCCCATATCCAGGAAGCCATTGTGCATCCAATAGTTCGCCATGATCTCGCCATGCGCGCATTCGGACTGGGCAATTTCGTTTTCATGATGCGGAAACTGAAGATCAATCCCGCCACCATGAATGTCGATTGTCTTGCCGAGATGCTTTGCGGCCATGGCCGAGCATTCGATATGCCAGCCGGGACGTCCCCTGCCCCACGGGCTGTCCCAGATCGCATCTTCTGGTTCGCCTTCCTTGGCGAATTTCCAGAGCGCGAAGTCGGCTGGGTCGCGTTTGTCTTCGTCGACAGCAACGCGTGCGCCGGCTTCATTGTCTTCGAGCTTGCGACCAGACAGCTTTCCATAATCCGGCATGGAATTGACCGAGAACCAGACGCCTTCCTTGCCGACATAGGCATAGCGTTTGCGGACGAGCTTCTCAATCATCTCGATCATTTCGCCGACATGATCGGTCGCCCAAGGCTCAATGCTGGGCGCGAGCACGTTCAGTGCGGCCGTGTCGGCATTGTAGATTTGGGCGAATTTCTTCGTAATCATCTCAATCGGTTCGCCGGTCTTGACGCTGGCCTTGATGATCTTGTCTTCAATATCGGTGATGTTGCGCGCGTAGATCACCGCATCCTCACCATACACCCTCATCAGCAGGCGCCGCAGCACATCGAATGCAATGGGCGGACGCGCATTGCCGATATGGGCGTAATTGTAGACAGTCGGGCCGCAGACATACATCGTCACGCGCGCCGGATCCTGCGGCTGGAAAACGCGCCTCTTGCGCGCGGCGGTGTCGTAGATGCGGATTGTCATGGTTTTTGGGCTCGATTTCGGAAGTCTGGACGTGTCGCTGGCGCTACGGGTAGCTGGCCAGCCCTAATGGCGTGTTGATGCGTTAACAGCAACACCGGCAGGCAGGACGACAACAAAATCGAACACGTTCCATGTAGACGGCGATATCATCGGCGCGCAGAAAAGCCAAGAATGGAGTCATCCAGTCGCGCGACGTCAGCGTAGAAAGGGCTGGAAACAAGGCCATCGCACCCTTATGTTCCTCATATCGCCCTGAGGGTATCAACTCCGGGCGGGCGTTAAGTCCGGGCAGGGGAGCATTTTTACGCTTTCCCAGACCAAGCCTCGGCTCGACCCTCGTCCCTCAGTCGAAGGAAACTTCAATCATGGCCATGGATGCCATCACTCCCAATAAAGACAAGGCACGCGCAGAGCCCATCAAGCGCCCTACCGTTCAAGAGGCCGAAGAAGCCGTGCGCACGCTCATCGCGTGGGCTGGCGACGATCCGCGTCGCGAAGGCCTGCTCGACACGCCAAAGCGCGTTGTCAACGCCTACAAGGAATGGTTTTCCGGCTATGAGGAAGATCCCGTCAAATACCTGTCGCGTACCTTTGAGGACGTGCAGGGCTATGATGACATCGTCATGCTGCGCAACATCGACGTGGAGAGCCATTGCGAGCACCACATGGCGCCCTTCCTTGGCAAGGCCTATGTCGCCTACATGCCGTCGGCAGCCGTTGTTGGTATTTCCAAGCTGGCACGCGTCGTAGAGATCTTCTCGAAGCGCCTGCAAACGCAGGAAACCATGACCGCGCAAATCTGTGATGCGATTACCGACAGCCTTGCCCCGATGGGCACGGCGGTCCTGATCGACGCCGTACATGAATGCATGTCGACACGGGGCGTCCACCACAAGGATGTCAGCACGATCACGACGCAGTTCACAGGCGTGTTCAAATCGGACGCCGATTTGCGCAACCGCTTCCTGCGCATGGCCGGCAAGGGCTGAGCCGACTTTCTCTCAGAATTGATCAACCCCGGCCCTCAATGCCGGGGTTTTTTATGGACTCCGTCCCCAGCATTGATAGCCTCGAAACCGAGGTAGAGTGCAAAAGAACAAACCTGAAAGACGGAGGAGACTTCCATGAAACTCTTTTTAGCGGCGAGTGCGGCAATTACGCTGTTCGCTCTGCCTGCAATGGCACAATCCACCACGGTCGAATTCGCAAGCAGCGATGGTACGACCGCCCTTGTTGTATTCTACGAAAACGGCACGGCCTCCATGGATGGAGGCGATCCCATTCCGTACACGATGGATGAAGAATCCAAGACAATCTGTGGCCAGACACCCGAAGGTGATATTTGTGCAACCTTCGACGAACTGGGCGAAGATGTCGGCTTCTCGACTGGCTTTACAAACACTGCGGGCCAATCCGGCACGGCAACAATCACAGCCGCCGACTGATCGGCTGGAAGGACTAAACGGGTTTAGAGGCATTCGCCAATCGGCGGGTGCCTCTTTTCATGACCGCCTCAAGCAGCAGGTCTCGTCTTTGCAAGCCAGGTAACAATGTCCGAAACCACCTTGTCAGTACCCGGCTCATCCACGATCCAATGGGCATTGTTCGGATATTCCAGAAAGTCACCCGCTACTGGGCTTTTTGCGTATTTTTGCCCCACCTTGCGGACGGCCTTGGCAGGCGTCGCACGGTCTGCACCAGCAGCGATCGTCAGTGTTGGAATTGTAAACAAGGTCTCGTCGATCTCGATTCCATCTGCGATGTCGCCGTAAACCTTCCCGGAGTCGTACAGCGCATCAGCGTAGATCTCAGCATGACGACGCGACGGCACCTTGTTGAGCACGCCATAACGAAATCCTGACTCCCAAACTTTGTAAGCTTTCGAACGATTCCGGCTGATAAGGATGTTAAGAAATGTATAGGCGACCGACAGGGTCACCGCGCTGCAATCCTTGGGCTGAGCCGGCGTCAGGAAGACCGCCTGACTCACGAGCCCCTGCTCGACCAGGCATTGGGCAATCAAGCCCCCCATCGAATGGCCAATCACGGCAGGCGGGCTGCCAGTTTCACTCTCAATCCGGCGAACCGTATCCGCCATGGATTTCACATAGTCATCCAGGCCGAGATCAGACAGCGAAGCTGGAGGAGAGTCAGGCACCCGCTGGTCCGGAAACAGTGTTGGAGCGTCGCAGTTCCAGCCTGCCGCCTCGAACCCCACGCGCATCCGATCCCAGACCTCACCGCCACACCCGATCCCATGGATCATCAGCAAGGATTTTGTCATCGGTTTACGCCTCTATTGCTTGGAGGGTTTCAACCCTGAACTTCCTTGTGGCCGGGGACCGGTTCGGCCCAACTGGTGAACCGCTGGGAAACTTCAGAATACACCATGCGCTTGAACGGCACGACCAGCGAAGGAACTTCCTCGAGCCGCGCCCAACGCCAAGCATCGAATTCCGGCGTATGCCGGTCGAGGCGAACATCGCTATCGGCCCCCTTGAACCGGAAAGCGAACCATTTCTGCCGCTGACCAATATAAGGCCCGGGCAAACGCTTCTTCAAATCAGGTGGGAAATCGTAGAACAACCAGTCCGACGTCTCCTCGAGAACATCCACCAGTTTTTCCGGTACGCCGACTTCTTCTTCGAGTTCGCGGAGTGCGCCGACCAAGGGCGTCTCGCCCTTGTCGATGCCACCCTGCGGCATCTGCCATTGGAACGCTCCCCGGCCATTGATGCGCCGCCCAATAAAAACATAGCCTGCTTTTGAAAACAGGGCGAGACCGACATTGGGTCTGTAGAGGTCGGGATCGGGCGCGTGTATCGTCACCCTTCCGGGTTTACCGGAGCCTGAGACAAGCTTCCAGTCTGGACGCGCTTCGGTTGGGAAGTTTTTGCAGACACCGAAATCAGGGCAGACGCCGGTGCCAGAACGACCCCACGTTTCTGCATGTCCTTCGTCCAGTCCTTGGCGATCTCGATTGTCAGCGGGAAGGCATACCCAGTTCCCATGGACGCGCCGTTTTCCTTCGCGAGCGTTTCGAGGCCCAGCAACTCGGTCCGGATGTCATCTGCGGTCAGCTTTGCGTCAATTGTGGCTGCGGCGCGTGCAAATTTCATTTGTGTGCGTCCGGCGGCGCGGTCGAAGGCCCCGGTCTGGAAGCTGCCATCCTCGACGAGGGCGATGCCGCGATCATGCAGGGCTTGAAGGACGGGGCCGACAGCGCCGGGATCTTCGGCGAATTTGGCACCCTGATAATTGATGATCCCAAAATATCCGCTTGCCCGGCTGAGCAGCTTTTCGAGACGCGGCAAATTGCGTTCACCGGTGTCGCCGGCCAACAGGGTTTGCGGATGCATCTTCATGCGACCATACTCGAAGGATTCCATTGGCACTTCGATCAGGACTTCGTGTCCTTTTTCGCGCGCCTTGTTGACCCAGTACTGTAGATTGCCCGCGTCTGGCGCGAAGGACAGGGTCACTTCAGGCGGCAACTCTTCGATTGCTGCCTTGGTATGGGTCGCATTGATGCCAAGTCCGCCAATGACGACCGCCACGATCGGCTGGTTGCCGGGATTGGCAAAGGGGCGAGCATACACATCGGACGGTGCCTGGCCGTCAGCAGAAATGCGCGGCAGGGACAGTCCGTTGATCCGCTCCGTCAGGCCCGGAACAGGCGCTGTATCGAGCGACGCTACACGCGTGACCTCGCCATAGGACTCGCCGGGACGCACCAGCTTTCCATTGATCCGAATGCCCTCACCTGAGGACTCTTCATCCCCCTGCCCGGTCGGGACTTCCGACGGACGGGGGGATGAAGCCTCAGCATATTCCACGCCCAAGCTTGGCTGATCAGAAACCGCATCATCTTCTGCCAAAACAACACGCGCGCCCAGATCCTGGGGCGTCTCCGCCTTCAGCCGGGATTTGAGTGCGGCGGTAGACCCTTGGCTGGTCTCAAACAAGGCCAGCACTTCGCTCGGTCCGGAATCTGCGGGATTGCCGGAATAATGGATCGCGGCGCCAAGACTGGCACCCACTCCACCAAATACAAGCAGGCTCATAGCAGCATGGGTCAGACCCGTGCGCAAAGGAGATGGGTCGGCATCCCTGCGGCTAGCCATCGATGGACCTCGTCAAACCAGTTTAAAAGAATTCTGAACAATCAGAATTGCATCCAACTGGTTAACAGGTTGCAAACATCCGGTTAACCTGCGCGCCTCATTGCACTGGCCGTGACAGTGCCTTCCTTGAGCATTTCAATCGCTCTCTTGAGCTGAAAATCCTCACCATCCCAATCTTCAGGCGGCTGCTCATCAGGCAAGGAAACATCTTTGCGCGCTTCACCGTCTTCATTGGCCAATGCGTGCGGCAGGTCGGCCTCGGACCAGCGATTGATCTGGGCAAGCTCTTCTTCAGACAGGCGTGCCTGGGTGATCTCGATGTCCGGGTCGATGCCGAGCGCCTGAATGGAGCGACCCGCTGGCGTGTAATAGCGCGCCGTCGTCAGGCGGACTGCGCCGCGATCTGCGCCAAGTGGAATGACGGTTTGCACCGACCCCTTGCCAAAGCTGGTCGTACCCAAAACGGTGGCCCGATGCCGATCCTGCAAAGCGCCAGCGACAATCTCGGAAGCCGAGGCTGAGCCGCCATTGATCAGCACGATCATCGGGACGCCCTTAAAGACTTCCCCGGAACGGGCGTTATAGCGCTCCATGTCGGAAATGCGTCGGCCCTGCGTCGACACAACCTCACCGCCAGAGAGAAACATGTCGGAGACCGAAACAGCCTGATCCAGCAGACCGCCGCCATTGTTGCGCAAGTCCACAATCAAGCCGCGTGGACGCGAGCCGGTTTCTTTGGCGATGCCTTCGACTGCCTCTTCAAGCAGCAGAGTCGTGCGCTCGTTGAAGGTTGAAATACGGATATATCCAATATCGCTTTCCTGCATTTTCCAGGTAACGGATTTCTGCTGAATTACTTCCCGGGTCAAAGTGACGTCAAAGGGATCCTCGCCTTCGCGCAGGATCGTGACATCGATATCGGTGCCCTTTTCGCCGCGCATTTCCTTGACGGCTTCGTTCAGTGTCTGGCCGATGATCGGCTTCCCATTGATGGATGTGATCAGGTCACCCGGCTGGATACCTGCACGGCTCGCAGGTGTATCATCCATCGGAGAGATGACTTTGACGAAACCATCTTCCATTGTGACTTCAATCCCGAGACCACCATATTCTCCGCTGGTCTGAACCTGCATCGAACGAAAATCATCCGGATCGAGATAGCTCGAATGCGGGTCGAGTGAGGTAAGCATGCCGTTGATGGCGGCTTTCATGGCGGCCTTTTCGTCGACTTCCGTTACATAATCCTGGCGGGCGCGGGCGAGGATTTCTGCGAACAGGTCCAACTGCTGGTAGGTGACCATGCGCGGATCTTCAGCCCGGTCCTCAGGAGAGGCGAAGGCGGAAAATCCGACAGCCGCGCCACCCAGAACGACACCAAGGGCAGCCCCTGTCAGTAGTGAACGCATATTCCAGTCCTCCATAATCCTTTTGACCTTAGCTCCGGCCTGGCAGCCAGTCTGCCGGATTCATAACCTTGTCGCCAAGCCTTAATTCCATATTCAGCTCGGGAACCGGCTCGGCTCGATCAGGCATGCGTCCAACAGGCTCGCCCACAGAAACGCCTTGGCCTTCAGTGACATAGATCCGGCTCATGCCTGTAAGAATAACATGGTAACCGTCACTCGTCCGCAAAATTAACATTGATCCATACGTTCGAAATGGCCGCGCATACTCAACCGTACCGCCAACCGGTGCGACCACTTGGGCATTTGCCCGCGTGGCAAAGGCGACCCATTCCGACTTGCCACCAGTGGGCAACTTTTCGCCAAAGGCCCGCGCAAGCGAACCTGCAACGGGGGGCTTCAGCGCCCCGATGACAGCACGCCCCAGTGGTCGCGAAGCTGGTGTACGCGCAACAGCGGACGTGGCTGACGGTTTCGACGAAGGCGAATTGGACACAAGGCGCGGTCTGAGGTCCGGTTTGGCGCCGGGCGCAGACGGCGCCTGAGCCTCGAGCGATGCCAGCAATGATCTCAAATCTTCTTCCCTGGCACCAATCTCTGCCGCGTGTGCCTTCAACAACGCGATATCGCCGGACAAATCCTCGAAATTCCCACGCTTGGCAGCGGCGAGCCGCTCAATCTCGACCTGTTTCAAAGCTAGTGTCGCTTCGGCAGCGTCGAGTTTGGCTTTTTCGCCGCGGATACGGCGCTCAAGCTCGTTCAGCGTATCGATTTCCCGCGACAATTCTTCCGATTCCATCGCAAGGCGCGGAGTTGTCTCGCTCATCAGGATGGCCCGGCGCACAGCCGTGTTCGCTTTGCTCGGGGACACGATCAAGGCAGGCGGCTTCCGGCGATTGGATGCGGCAAGCGCTGCAAGCAGGTCTTCCAGAGCCTGGCGGTTCTCGAGCAGGCTCATCTGCGCCGATACTCGACGCGCACCAAGATCGATCAGGGATTTCTCGGCGTTCGAAGCCTGTTCTTCACGGCGCTGGGACTCCATAGCCGCCGAAATCAACTGGCTGTCGATATTCTTTATGTCGCTCAGCGTATTTTCACCGGCGGCCTGCAGCGCTTCAAGCTTTTGCTCGGCGGCCTGCCGCTCAGCTTCGAGTGCCTGCAACTCTTCCCGCGAAAACGTATCCGGCGCTGCCGCCGTCAAGACAAACGCCGCAATCGATACCGTCAGGGGTCGCCAGAATGCGCTCATCTCTCCCTTATTGCAGTCGGTCATGACTTCAATATTAACCAATCAAGGCAAGTCGCTCGCTGATCGCAGAAACCTGATCAGAAATCAGTGCGCAATAGACAGCATGATTTGACCTATCGAAGGCCGGAGCAAGGCAAACCAGATGCGTGACCATCTCCACGACGATCTGCCCGTCTCGAATAATTGTGCTCGGCCGTCCGGCAAGAACGCCGTGCACGACCTCGTTCCGGTATCCAGCGAGCCGAAGGACGGCGTCGGACTGCCCCGACGTTGCGGGAAGCTGCTCCGGAGGCAGGAGATATCGATCTGATCGCGCGCGTCGCAGCAACAATTTCAGAGGTGCAACTCTTCCAGGCATTTTCAGATCAGCTGTATCTTCCTCCAAAGCGGTCTCATATCCGGAGAGGGCAGCAATGATCGCGCAATTAATCGCCGTGACGAGACCAACTGCAACCCAGCGCCAACGTTCGGGATCCTGATCCACATGATCCAGTTCCCGGTGGGCCAGTTTCAGCCCCTCGAGCGCGGCCGCGAGGGCTGGCCCCACTTTTTCAGACGCCGACATACGAGGACGTCAGTCCGAACCCATCGATGTCGGCTCCGACTTCCGGAAATCCCATCCTGTCTGGGCCGCAATGTATGTGAACGCCGCGTACACCGCAACATTCTGACGGAATGCCTCCGGATCAATCTTGTCGAATGTATCGTCTGGGGTGTGATGGTAGTCAAAATAGTCCCGGCCATCCTGCGCGGGCGTTACGACAGGCACCCCTGCCCTGCGGAGGACGCCGATATCAGGCCCACCGCCGGCTGCATTGTCGCCTTCTGACACACCCAGTGGGGTCAATACCTGCTTCATGACATCCGCATAGGATATTGCAGCCTCACCAAAATTGGTCTGGAAACGCCAGATGCGGCCGGCGCCAAAATCGCTCTCAGCCGCAAGCATATGCTTGTCGAGATCATCCCCATGTTGCCGAGCGTAAGCATTCGCTCCAAACAGGCCGACTTCCTCAGAGCCGTAGAGAACGACACGGATCGTTCTGCGAGGTTTTCCCGGCAAGTCCGCAATCAGCTTGGCGGCCCCGACGACGATTCCGCAGCCCGCGCCATCATCCAGTGCGCCGGTACCAAGATCCCAACTGTCGAGATGGCATCCGATCAGGATGATTTCGTCTTCCAGATCAGATCCTTCGACTTCAGCGATCACATTTCCGGACGGCGCAGCATCGGCATACTCAACGCCAATATCGAGATTCACGCGGACCGGGCCCCTGTCCAACAATCGTGTCAGCTGATCAGCGTCAGGGCCAGACAAGGCCGCTGCGGGGAGCGCGCCGAGCGCCCCTTCCCGGAACATGCCACCTGTGTGCGGCATGCGGTGTGGCTGTGTACCGACAGAACGGATCAGGCAGGCAACTGCCCCCTTCTCTGCGGCTGCATTGGCACACCCGCCCCGCTTGCGCACGGCAAGCCCGTAGCCCGAGCCATCTTGGGTCTTGTACATGCGCTCATCAATAAACGCGATTTTTCCCGCAAGGCTGTCAGCATCAGCCGCCTTCAGATCGGAAAGGGTTTCAAACCGGACGATATCAGCCTCCAGTCCACCTTCAGGCGTCGCACGACTGCCGCCGAGCGCCGTGATCACGAGATCTTGCGCATTCGCGCCAATCACGCGGGCCGATTCACGGGTCCGCGCCCAATACGGGATCGTGAAATCCTCAACGCGCGTGCGGTCAAAATTCAGCTCCTTGAGCGCGTTCATCGCCCAAACACGCGCCCGCGCCTCATCCGGCGAGCCGCCAAGGCGGGCCCCGACTTCTGTCGTCAGGTCTTCGACAAATTGCAGGCCAACCTCATCCAGCAGGGCATCCGCGATCAGTTGATCCGTCGTTGCCGCGATTTCCGGCGACAGATCGGCATCCTGCGCGAAGGACGGCGCACCGACCAATATGGCCATGCCAGCCAATAATCCTGCAATATGCCTGATCTGTCTCATCCGCTGTGCCTCTCAATGATCTATGCAGCGCAAGACTACATGTCCTTCGAGCAGAGTGAATAGCCCCGTTGCCTAAAGTTGTTCAGCAATCTGCAGGATAAGGTCGAGCGATGGGCGGTCCTTGTAACCTTCCTCGCGCAATACTGCCCGGACCGTCTCATCTGTGCCGATAAACATGATCGCCGGGTGGGGAATGCCGAAATAGCGCGAGCCAGGCTTCATCTCTTCATTCAGCAAATTAAACGCCGAAATAGCTTCCGAACCGGGATCGGACAGGAGTTCAAATCCAAGACTGTTCTTGCGGGCAAACTTCGACAGAATCTCGGGATCGTCATACGAAATTGCGACAAGAGGCCAGCCCAGGTCGTTGAGGTTGGCCGAGATATCATCAATCTGCTTCAGCTGTTTTTGGCAGTAAGGGCACCAGTCCGCAGAACGCACGAAGGCAACCGCAATCCCCTTCTCTCCCATGAGTTCAGACAGGCTCGCAGCCTCTCCAGTGTGTCTCACCAGATTGACCGAAGGCGCAGATTGACCGAGCGCCAGACCAATCTCAGGTGCTTGCATCATGGCAGCCGTATCCGGCGAGGCAGTGATTGTGTCGGCCGTCTCCTGGGCGTTCGCCGCCGCTGGCAGCATGGCAAGCACGGAGGCAAGAGTAAGCGTACGGATCATGGGGCGTCTCCTCTGAAGTCTGTGCACCAGCCTTACCCGCATGCAGGATCAGTGGCGAGGCGTAAACGGCACACCTCACACAGGCTTGATCGGTCGTTATCAGTTGCGGCGGGCCCGCCATTCATCGGCCGTCTGGCCGTAGACATCCCACATCATGCCCTCAAACGGCGGCGGCGTTTCCTGTTTTCTCATGAAGCGGCTACCCAGACGCTCGGCTACGCGAACAGAAGCTGCGTTCTCTGGCAGGATCGTATGGATCACCTCACTCCAGCCCAGAATATCCACCGCATAGTCCATTGCCGCCGTCGCGCCTTCGGTCGCGTATCCCCTGCCCCAGGACGACCGCACGAGTCCCCAGCCGATCTCCGTACCCGGCCAGCCGTTTGGTCTCCAAGGGCCGAGCCGGCCCACCCATTCTCCAGTAGATTTCTCGATCACAGAAAACATGGAGAAGCCCTCAATCGTCCACGCACCGGTCATTGTGCATATTGATCGCCAAGTCAGCTCCGGCCCCTGAACGCCGCCGAGGTGGCGCATCACGTCTTCATCGGCATGAAAGGCGTTCCACGCGGGGATGTCTTCTGCGCGAGGCGGACGCAGGAGTAATCGTTCGGTCTCGATTGTCGGACCTATGGCCATGATGACACCCCCCGCCTACCACACATAAGAAAGCCCCGCCTTGCGAGCGGGGCTTTGTCTACTCTTGTCAAACCAGCGACGCTAGTCGCGACCCGACATGATGGCCAGCAGGAACTGGAACATGTTCACAAAGTCCAGGTAAAGGCTGAGCGCACCAAAGGTTGTGGCAACCGCCATGGCCCGGGCATTGCCGGCAATCTGGAAATACATGTTCTTCAGGCGCTGGGTGTCATATGCGGTCAGGCCAGCAAACACCAGAAGGCCGACTACCGAGATCACCATGTGCATCATGCTCGACTGGAAGATCAGCATGTTCAGGATTGACGCGACGATGATGCCAACGACGCCCATGATCAGGAAAACGCCCCAACCGGACATGTCGCGCTTTGTGGTATACCCGTAGAGCGACAGGCCACCGAACGCGATGGCCGTTGTCAGGAAGGCCTTCGACACGATCAGCATGCCGTCCGGCTGGCGGGCATAGACATACACGATGGCGCCCATGCCGACACCGATCAGGGAGACGACCGACCAATAAACAAGGTTCGCCGCTGTGGGCGACGGGTTCTTCATGACGAAGCCTGACAGAAGCAGGATCGCCAATGGAGCAAACATGATGACAAGACCGATTGGTGGGGTCAGGAGGGTCAGTGTGACGCTTTCCGGCACCAGCGCGCCAAAGGCATAAGCCAATGCTGCGGTCAGCAGCAGGCCAAGCGCCATCTTGTTGTAGACGCCCAGCATGAAGCTGCGCAGACCTTCATTGACCGACATGTCCATCGTCTGGCCCGATGGCCCCGGCGAATAGGCACGATTGAAGTCATTCATAGGTGCAATACCCTTTCTGGTTGAAAGGCGGGGATTTATCACCCGCCAAACTGATTTCGAATATGGTGCTGACAGTTAAGTTTAGCAAGTTAAACCAGCGGTAAATGCGACCGCCTCCGTTCGCAATGCCTGCAGGCGATCAGGCATCTGAGCCTATGTCGAATTAGCAGAACCTGCCATGAATCCTGACCTCCGGCGCGATGTGTTGTCCTGAAAACTCATTTGGGAGAAGGATCAGGCCCTTTCCTGCTGCAATCAGACAGGTCTTATGGATTGACTTGAAATTACCCAAGGTTAATTTTCGTGTTCTGGCGTAATTCCAACAGTGGGGACGCCAAGAATGAAGGGGACAAAAATGGCAGACGCATCTGAATATGCCGAAAACATCAAGAAATATGCGAAAGGCTACAATCAGGCCGCAGCAGAAAAGATCGTGGGACGACTGGGGATTGCCTTGCGCAATCGGGACAGTTCCATTGTCGCCTGCAGCGATTCTGTTGAACTTGATCGCATTCGCGAGAAGTGGTGCCGCGGCAAGCTGGGTCTGCCGCACACTCAAGGCGAGCTGGACGCAGCCATCAAGGCAGTTTGCGACCAGATGAGCGCCGAAGGTGGCTCAAAGTCACGCGTGACGTTCTACTATTTGCTGGCAGAACACTTCGGTAAGCTGGACGCACTCGCCAGCTGAACTGGGCGAAAAGCAAAAGTTTCTGAAAACCCGGTCGCTGTACCGGGTTTTCTTTTGCTTCGGAAACCTGTTCAACCGGTCCATGTATCGCTTGTTTGCCGCCCTCCCTGTTCCGGAAGAAATTCATCCGGGCCTGATCCAGACGCAAACCGGCCTGTCCGGTGCCCGTTGGCGACCGCCCCGGAATTTTCATATTACATTACGTTTCTTTGGAGACGTCTCACACGCCGACGCTCGCGACCTCGACGAATTGCTTGTCGAGATATCCTGTGCGCCGTTCGAGGTGTCATTGGAAGGCATGGGATGGTTCGGCCGGCGGGAACCTTCCGCCGTCTGGGCACGAGTGCGCGAGAGCGATGCCTTGCGTGCGCTGTCCGCGCAATGCGAACGCGCCGCCCGTCGCCTGGGCCTTGCGCCGGACCGGCGCCCGTTCACGCCGCACGTTACCCTCGCCTACCTGCACGGCACTCTGCTCGACGAAGCCGCGGCATGGGTCGAACGCCATCATGCCTATCGCAGCACTGTGTTCTGGGCCGAGGGCTTCCATCTGTACTCGAGCCATTTGGGCGATGGACCCAGCCGCTATGTGGCTGAGGCCGACTATGTGCTGGGTTGACCGGCTGCTGGCCTAATAGGTCACCGACATCTGGAAGAACTGCTGCCAGTCGCGGTTGTCTTCATCATACGGCGTACGGGTGAGAGGCTTGGCAAGTTCGATTCCTGCCGATAGTCGGTCAAGAATGTTGATCCGCAATCCCAGCGCAGCGGACTCCATGTCCTTCTGTCGGACCCCGGTCGGCGTGTCATTCCAGACCATCGCGGCGTCGTATGAAACATAGCCTTGCGCAAACGAGATCAGATCGCTCTCAGGCGAAAAGCCTGCGCGCAATTCCAACAGGCCAGCGATGCCCTCATCACCGGATATTTCACCATAGCCGTACCCGCGTCCCATTACCGATCCGCCCACAGAGAATTCCTCTGCGGACAACAATGGCCCATCGGAAACCTGCCCCGACAGCAAAGCGTAGATGCCAAAATACTTCCCAATGTCGTGATAGTAGGATGTCTTTGCGTAGAGCTTGGTAAAACTCGCGTCTGCATCGTAGCGGGATCGGAACTCAACGGACTCGCCAGACGCGCCGAGAATGTCCAACCCGGATGAGAGTTCGACGAAAAAGTAGGTTTTTGATCCATCATCCGTCTGGAGACCGCGAAGCGCCACACGTGCAACTCGCAATTCGTCTCGATACCCGCCCCCTGACGTCCAGTCATTCTCCAAATGTGCCGCGTCGAATTGCACGCTCGCATACAAACGGTGCGTCCGCCGCTGAATGAGGGGACGCTCATACTTCATCCAGAGTGACAGGGACTCTCCGCCAATTTCGGGACTGTTCGGATTGTGCCCGTCCTGCGACAAAGCCGTTGCGGCCCCAAAAAGCAGGCTGTCGCCCGGCTGGAACGAGTAGCGATAATTGGCGCTCACCCTGGCATACTCGCCCGGGTCAACGGGCGTTGTGAACACGTTCAGCCGGAATTGGTCGCGATCTGCGAGGACGGAGTTGAACGCCACTCCTCCATATGCCTGCAATGGGCCAACGCGTTCAGACCCCCGATTGCTCAGCCCTGCATAGCCTTCCACCGGATCGAAATCTGTCGTCAGCACCAATTCGTGGCGGGAAGGATCCTCCGGGTCGGGCCGGATACGCGAGGTGACAGACATGCCTCGGATCGCCTTGATCCGGGCCAGTCGACGGTCAAGGTCTGGGAGATGCGCAATCGGTGCGTCGGTGAAGCCCTTCATGATGGGCGACGCCAGGTCAGTACGTGTGCCATCGAACTCAACCTGTGAGATGTGACCTTCAATGACCGTGATCGTGGCGATGCCCGCCTCGAGCGCCTGCCGGTCAACCACCGCTTGCGACAGGAAGTAGCCTTCGTCCCGGTAGGCCTGGGTAATACGATCCGCGATGATCACCAGATCTGACATTTGAGTCGGCTTGGCCAACTGCTTGTCGTAAGAAAATGACAGTTGCTCAGGCGAAATCGTTACTGCACCGACGACCGATACACCCAGAAGAGTGAAGCATCCTTCGTCGCCAAGCTGACATGATGGCGCAACTTTTTCCGGACTTTCGAGACGCCCCCGCAGCAAGCTCGACAACGCGTGTGCTGGACTGGCCATTACAGATGATACCGTTATCATCGACGCAACTGCGAGCAGGCGAAAGCGAAGATTTTTCGTGCGCGCAGCTCGCAAGACCGTGTTCCATTTATTAGAGTATGAGACTCGTTCCTATTCGGAATTTGTGAATGCCATCTTAAATACCTGCGTTTCATATTAACTCGGTATTTAGAGCCGTGATGTCTAATAATACCCTGATATATATGGGGTTTATATAAGATGTTTCGATTTCTGGTTGCCAGTATTCTCAGCGCGTGCCTAGCGGCAAGTTTTCAGTTCGCGTGTGCGGATTCAGACTCCTGGCAACTCGCGGAAAGTCATGGTGTCGTTCGCGTCATGGTGCCTGGAACGGCTATCGCCAAGGCGCGGTCGGGCATGGAGCTTCCCACCGGAACATTGGTCACGACCGGCAAGACAGGCACGGCCACACTCGTACGAAATGACCAGCGCATCAATATCGCCTCCGAGAGCCGGCTGGTCCTGTCGGAAAACTCCGACGCAATGACCCGTATCCGTCAGGATGCTGGTTCAGCTGCATATGAAGTCGATCGCCGCAAGTCGAAACACTTTCGCGTTGACACTGCGCTCATCGCAGCTGTGGTGAAGGGTACGGTCTTCACGGTCTCAGCCAGCCCGGAAGCCGGTAGGGTACACGTGTCAAATGGCTTGGTAGAAGTGCGCTCGCAAGGCGCAGGTAACTCTGTAGACGTACACCCCGGCGAAACGGCGTCCATCGTTCGCAGTGCGCCTGACGAAATCACCGTGCGTGGTCCGAAGGACGCATCCAACGGTGTCGAAGGCTTGAATGTACCTCCAATCGATTACGCAGAAGCCTCGGAAAACCTGCTTGAGCCTGTCGAAGCTGGCGTCGAAGCCGCGCAAGACCGGTCGAATGGCAATCAGGGGCTCGGAAACTCTGTGGCGAACACCGCTTCTGAGGGGAGTTCAGACGAGCACGCTGGCGGACCGAATGCCAACGCGGCAGCCGCAGCCTTCGCCGCCGCAACCAATGCTCGGAATGCCAGCCTGAATGGAAATGGCGCTGATAAAGGGAACGGGAATGGCAATGGAAACGGTGCCGAGAACGGAAACGGCAATGGTAACGGAAACGGTGCCGAGAATGGAAACGGCAATGGTAACGGAAACGGTGCCGAGAACGGAAACGGCAATGGTAACGGAAACGGAGATGGGTCGGACGATTTCGACGGTGACGATGGCGATGATGGTGACGACGATCGGGACGACGACTAATCACTGTGTCCAAAAGTCCGAAACTCTCCGCTGTCTATGATCTTTTTTGGCGAATGCGCGGGTGCCTGATTGGCTGCCTGAGCCTGGTGGTATTCTCTTTTTCCGGCGCATCAGTATCCCTCGACAACAATCTCGCCTCTACACGGATGAATGCGCTGTCGCTCGCGCCAAGCGGCACGGTCACGATCGTCACGATCGACGCTGAAAGCATCAGCAAGGCTGGCGAATGGCCATGGCCGCGCGAGCGTTTCGCACAGGCACTGGACAATCTGAACGCCGCCGGTGCTGGCATGATCGCCCTCGACGTGGATTTCAGCGCCCGGTCGTCACCGGAGGGCGATGCGGCACTGGTTCAGGCTGTCCAGGACAATGCGGGCTGGATCGCCCTGCCGGCTTTCCTCCAGCGGGATTACAGGCAGTCAAATACTCCGTTTGGTGAACTGGCAGAGAACGCCGTCATCGCAAGTGTGAATGTGGAGCTTTCCCGCGACGGGCGCCTGCGCAAGTATCGTCGCGGTTTTGTCCATGAAGGAAAGTACATTCCCACATTGGGAGGCCTTCTTGCCGGAGCGGAGCCCAGCGATACACGCGCATTCATGATCGACTATGGTATTGATGCAGACCAGATAGATACGATCAGCTTTGACGATGTCCTACACAATCGGTTTGATCCCAAATTGATCGCTGGCCGCAGCGTCGTCATCGGTGCCACGGCACTCGAACTGGGAGACCTGCTTTCTACTCCGCATTCCCCTGCCATGCCGGGCGTCTATGTGCATGCGCTGGGCTATGAGAGCCTTGTTCAAAACCGAGCCCTGACCAGCCCGTCCAAACTTCCAATGCTCATCCTCGGAATGGCGCTGCTCATGATAACCAGTGTGGTGGCAAGACATACGCCGCTGCGACAGCTGTTCGGCATCCATGTTCTTGTGATGTCTTCCGTTCTTGTCATTCCGTTCATCATACAGAATTTCTTTCCAATCAGCATCAACACATCCAGTTTGATCTTCGCATTGGGATGGAGTTCGGCTGCAGGCATCTGGAATGCCTTCTCCAGGCACAAGCGCGCACTTCTCGAGCAGGAATCAAACTATCTGACCTATATGGCCGAACATGATTCCGAGACAGGCATGCCCAATCGTCGCTCGATGCTGGCCGCCCTGACGGACCTGCACAGAACAGACCCCGAGGCGAGCATACTCGTTGTCACATTCGGCATCAGGAGGTTCGGCGAACTACGCGGCGCGATTGGTTACACCAACGCAAAAACCCTGATCCGGTCAGCTGCCGAACGTCTCTACGAAACCGGCACAGGTCTCACGCATTACCATTTGGGAGCATCCGTCCTCGGCACGCTGATCAGAATGGGCGACCAGGACAGTGTCGAAAAATGTATCGATGACGTTCGATCGGCGCTGCAACACACGATCGTCGTCGCCGGTCAGTCGCTCCCTATCGAGCTTTCGGCAGGCATCGCCATGATCGCGAGCCAGACCGACGATGAAGAAACAGCGTTGTCCCGCGCCTCCTTGTCATTGGACCATGCCCGACGGACAAGACGCGACCTGGTTCGCTGGGGAGAGGCCCAGTTTGAAGATCCCCAGCTCAGGCTCGCCCTGCTGACGGAAGTGAACGCGGGACTGGACCGTGATGAGTTCCACCTCGTCTATCAGCCCAAGATATGTACCAGAAGCAATGAAGTTGTCGGCGTCGAAGCGTTGATGCGCTGGAACCATCCGGCCTTCGGTCAGATCGCGCCGGACAGCTTCATCACCGTCGCCGAGAAAACCGGTGCAATCGACAAGCTGACGCTCTGGGCGATCAAGCAGGCGATACGAGATCAGTCGACGATGCGCCTGATGGGGCTAGACGCCGCCATTGCCGTGAACATGTCTGCCAGGTCGCTGCTTGAAATCGACTTCTGTCGGCAGCTCGCTGGCACGATCAATCAGTCCGGCGCGACGATTGCGATCGAGATCACCGAAACGGCTGTGATGGAACAGCCTGAACTCGCCATCTGCTCAGCGAATGCCTTCCGCGATGCCGGAATCAAGCTGGCGATTGATGATTATGGCGCAGGGCAATCCTCAATTGCCTATCTCAAGCGTCTGCCGGCCGATGAACTGAAACTCGACCGGAGCATGATTTCGGATGTCCGGGACAGCCAGCGTGACCGCATGATCCTGAAATCCACATTCGATCTTGCACACGCGCTGGGCATGCGGGTGGTATGTGAAGGTGTCGAAGATGAAGCCACTTATGCTGCACTCAAGGCGCTCGGCTGCGATGCGATCCAAGGCTACCTCACGGGGCGCCCCATGGCAGTGGACAAACTGATCGCATTTTGCCTTGCACGGTCCTCCCGCGAGCATTCGGCGTCTTTAGAACGCCGGCTCGCCTGAATGGCCAGGTAACACCTGTTGTGGGTGAGCACTCCGACCAAATCGCTGACATAGATTAGTGCGGCCCAGCGTGTTCGTGATATGTTCCATATCTTGGAGAACAGATCATGGCGCGTCGAACGATCATACAGAAACTGGAAATTCTAGCGGACGCTGCGAAATATGACGCGTCTTGCGCGTCGTCAGGGTCCAGGAAACGCAATGCACTGGGCACAGCCGGAATCGGATCCACCGAAGGGATGGGAATTTGCCATTCCTACGCGCCGGATGGGCGGTGTATTTCACTTCTGAAAGTGCTGCTGACCAATTTTTGTGTCTTCGACTGTCGCTACTGCATCAACCGGTCGTCATCGAACGTGCAGCGAGAGCGTTTTTCTGTGGACGAGATCGTCAAACTGACTCTGGACTTCTACAAGCGCAATTATATCGAAGGCCTCTTCTTGTCATCAGGTATTATTCGATCTCCGAATTATACGATGGAACAATTGATGGAGGTTGCCCGCAGCCTGAGGGAAGACCATGGCTTTCTCGGCTACATACATTTGAAGACCATCGCCGAGGCCGACCCGGAACTGATCCGCCAAGCCGGCATTTACGCCGACCGGCTGTCGGTGAATGTCGAGCTTCCATCCGAACAGGGACTGTCTCACTACGCCCCGGAAAAGAGCGGCCAGACCATTCGCAAGGCGATGGCGGATATACGTCACGAAATCGACAATGCGAAGGATGCCAAGACCAGCCGCCTGCTGAAGCGTGCCAAGCCGCCAGCTTTTGCTCCGGGCGGGCAATCAACCCAGATGATTGTTGGAGCAGACGCATCCAGCGATGCCGATATCTTGCAGTCATCCTCGCGACTCTATGCTGGCTATGGCCTGAAGCGCATCTACTATTCCGCCTACAGCCCGGTGCCGGATGCCAGTGCCGACCTGCCACCCATCCGTCCGCCCCTGATCAGGGAACACCGCCTGTACCAGGCTGACTGGATGTTTCGCTTCTACGGCTTCTCGACCTCAGAAATCACGTCGGTCGCCGAGGGCGGCATGCTGGATCTCGACATCGATCCAAAACTGGCTTGGGCACTCAAGAACCGAGGGGTGTTCCCAATGGATATCAACAAGGCCTCCTACGGAGAATTGTTGCGGATACCCGGGCTCGGTCCGGCGTCCGCCAAGCGCATCATTCAAGCGAGACGGCATACGCGATTGACGCTGACAGACCTCGGTAAGATCGTACGCAGTCTGAAAAATATCCGGCCATTTATCACAGCGGCAAACTGGTCGCCGGGCCATCTGACCGATTCCCTTGGCTTGAGAGATCGCTTTGTTTCGCGGCCAAGACAGTTGGACCTTTTTTCATGATCACTGTCGAATTGCAGTCACCAACAGACTTTGACGGTTGGCGCAGATTGTCCCGACATCTACTGGCCGAAGGCGTCAAACCGGACGAAGTCGAGTGGCACATTGCAGGTGACGCTGGAACATTGTTTGCAACACCCGCTTACCAGCCGCACCCCGCTCCGCCTTCGTCTTCCAGACCTCGTGTTCCGAAACTGTTTATTGACCGCGCCAGACGCGTCGTCTGTCACACCGACACCAGCCGGTTCATCCGGCTCTACAGGATCCTGTGGCGACTCCAGCAGGAGGGTGCCTATCTCAGCCGTATCACGGAAACGGATGTGAAATGGTTGGAAGATTGCGACAAGACGATCCGGCGGGATGTTCACAAGACCCACGCCTTTGTTCGGTTCAGACAGGTAAATGCGGGGGGCGTCGGTCGGCAAGAGTTTGCAGCCTGGTTCGAACCCACTCATCGGACACTTGAACTCAGCGCACCTTTCTTCCAACGCCGGTTTCCAAACATGGACTGGGTCATCGTCACACCGTCCATGTCCGCCGCGTGGGACGGCACAACGCTTCGCTACGCCGACGGGGGAAGCAAGTCCGATGTGCCTCCGGCTGACGCGGTTGAGGACCAATGGCGCACCTATTTCAAATCGATCTTCAATCCAGCGCGCCTGAAAGTGACTGCGATGACTTCGGAGATGCCGCGCAAATACTGGAAGAACCTGCCTGAAGCCGACCTCATCCCGAACCTGATTGCGTCCGCATCAGAAAGGGCGAAATCCATGCAGCTTCAGCCCGAGCGCGCACCGAACCCGCTGGCCGAAGTCCTGACCCGCCAGCGGATCGGAAAGGCCGCCCCTGCCCCGGCGCATCAGACATGGCCCGAAATAAGAAAAGCGCTATCGGCGTGCACGCGGTGCCCACTCTGCAAGGACGCGTCTCAGTCAGTACCTGGCGAAGGACCGACCGATGCGCGACTGATGATTGTCGGTGAACAGCCTGGAGATCAGGAAGATATTTCCGGCCGCCCCTTCGTTGGACCTGCCGGACAGTTGCTGGACCGGGTGCTGAACGACGCCGGGCTGAACCGGAATGAGGCATATGTCACCAATGCCGTGAAGCATTTCAAATTCCAGCCGCGCGGCAAACGGCGCATGCATCAAAGACCCAATGCGGGAGAGATCGACACCTGCCGCTGGTGGCTCGACCTGGAACGCCGGCATGTTCAGCCGGACCTGATCATTGCGCTGGGGGCAAGCGCGGCGCGCGGCGTGCTGGGCCACTCGGTCAAGGTGTCGAATATGCGCGGCAAGATCTTGCCTCAGCCCGGCGCGGCATCCGTGCTGGTCACGGTCCATCCGGCCTATCTGCTTCGCTTGCCAGACCCGGACCGTGCCCGAACCGAATGCCAGCGTTTCGCGCAGGATCTATCAACAGCGCGCGCGTTTCTGGAGGGGACTGCGCATCGGACAAGCGCCTGAAGGCAATGGATTGTCGGAAAGAAAATGGTGCCGTTAAGGTGACTTGAACACCTGACCCCCCGCATTGCGAATAGGCTTTTATTCCTAATTATATACTTGACAAAGCAGTGACCAAAAAGCATATTGTTCTCAACGGAGAACGACATGACGAACCTCACCAACCCAATCTTTCAAAACGCCGACGCAGCCCGCGAGCACCTTGAGGCCCAGCGCTGGCCTGATGGCGCGGTCTGCCCGCACTGCGGATGCGTGGGGGATAAGCACGTCACGGCCATCAAGGGCGCTCGTTCTCGTCCGTCTGCCGCGCACCCTGAAGGCAAGGAGCGCAAGGGCCTCTACCAGTGCAATGCCTGCCGCAAGCAATTCACGGTAACGGTTGGCACCGTATTCGAGCGCTCCAAGGTTCCGCTTCATAAGTGGTTGCTGGCAACCTACCTGCTGACCTCCTCCAAGAAAGGCATGTCTGCCCATCAACTGCACCGCACGATTGGCGTTACCTACAAGACGGCTTGGTTCATGTTCCATCGCATCCGTGAGGCAATGAAAGAGGACGGCACGTCCGGCCCTCTGGGTGGCAAAGGCAAGGTGATCGAAGCCGACGAAATGTACCACGGAAAGCGTGACGTGCCTTACAAGTCGCCTAACCGCAGAACGCCTTACACCAAGTCCGGCAAATCAGGCGGCGCACAGAAGCGCGTTATCGTTGGCCTTATTGAGCGCGGCGGCCAGACCCGCACCTTTCATGTGAACGTGGCCACCAAGAAAACCGTTCGTGAGATCCTCGTGAAGAATGCAGACCGCAAGTCGCGCCTGCACACCGATGAATCTCGCCTCTACACGACGACAGGCCAAGAGTTTGCCCGTCACCAGACTACCAATCACTCCGCTGGCGAGTATGCCCGTGGCGACGTGAACTCAAACTCAATCGAGAATGTGTTCTCCATCTTCAAGCGCGGCATGATCGGCGTGTACCAGCATTGCGGGGAAGCCCACCTGCAACGCTACCTGACTGAGTTTGACTTCCGTTATAACCGACGCACCAAGCTTGGCTTTACTGATGAGGATCGCCACAACGCACTTCTCAAAATGGTTGCAGGCAAGCGCCTGACCTATCGGCGGACTGGTGAAGCCGGTTTCGCATAAGCAGCACGTCCGACGCGTGAGAACACTCCGCGAACGAAGCAAAAACCAAATGAAAACAAGGGATTCGACTCAGAACCCAAATACTGGTTGAATCATCAGGTGATTGCGGTGATTCGAGCCGGTCCAACAACTCGAATCACCAATCGGCTAACCCACTGGAGGGGCCGCGCCGACACTCGCTTTAGTGAAGCGATTCCATTGAATCGCAAAGGTGGGATGCAGTCAACGGCCCCTCGGTTAATAGAGGAGCCATTGACATGGCTATTAAGAGAAACCCGCCCAAGAAGGGCACTTTCAAGATTGGCCGCGACGCCACGTCAGGTCAGTTCATCACGATTGCGCAGGCGAAACGCCGCCCCAGCAAAACCGTGGTGGAGACCATCAAGAAGCGCTCTTAGAGCGTGGTGACTTCGAGGGCGCGGGCTTCGGCTCGCGCCCCTTCTTCATCTCCTCATGCGGCTTTGGCTTTGCGTCCATCATCCGCTTGAGGGTTTCGTTGAAATCTTTGTCTTTGGGATCAGTCATGAAAACTCCTGATAGATTCAAGCGACCGTCTGACTTTCACATTTCTGAAAAACAGCATCGGTCGGTCAGTGTGATGGAAAGTGAAACTGGAATCGCAATCCAATTATCCACGTTCATTGCCCAGTTCGCCGCCATCGAACTAAGCCTACCATTTCTGTTTTCCAGTATCACAAAACTAGATGACTCCGCATGCCGACACATTCTTGGTGTTAATACCGACTTCAGTAGGCGTTTGGACATGCTGGACAAGGCTGCCCGAACAATCCCTACAGACGACAAAGAATGTCGCTTCTTCGACAGCCTGATTTCAGAAGTAAAGTACCTGGTCAAACGCCGAAATATATACTGCCATGCGATGTTTTCTAAGACAGATAAGGAAGGGGAGCTGAGTATGCACCTCTACTTCCATGACGGTAATAGAGGGCATGCCGAAGAGATCATAACGGAAGATATCCTTCGAAAGGACTGTATTCGAGCCGAGCGAGTGAATCTAGCAACGCATCAACATCTTCAGGGCCTAAAGTCCGAGCTGCGACCATTACGCGATATAGGTCGGCCACCAGCTCCTCAAGGTCAAAAAGCCTGACCTCTGTTTCAGCATACTTTCCAGAAAAAAGGCGAGCGCCCGCCTCGATCATCTGAGAGGTCACCTCAATCTCAATTGTGAGTTCCGGCCTGTCCATAGGACTAAAGAATCACATTCGGGGCTGCTTTGTCAACGATATAATTAGGCTTTTATTCCCATGAGCAAGCTTGCGGACCTCTGCGGAAGTATGATATTTTACAACGAAAACAAAGTGCTGCAAGATATTCATGTCTGCGCTCGTTTGACTACATTTGCGCACAAAAGCGCCACCTGTGCGGACATGGTGCGAGCACAAAACAGCCGTATGCAGATGAAAATATGGGAGATATGAGCCGGAAAATGTCGTCACGAAAACACAAGCTCACTCAGATTTTTATCGATTCAGTCGAACCAGAAGACAAGCGCTTTATCATCTGGGACACCGAGATCGCCGCGTTCGGCCTCCGGGTGATGCCAACAGGCGTCAAGTCCTTCATTATCCGATATCGTATCGGCCAGGGGCGTCTGGCGCGCGAGCGCATGGTTTCGCTTGGCAAGACGACTGACCTTCGGTGTGAAGCGGCACGAAGCAAGGCGAAGGACTTCCGGTCTGAGGCCCGTATCGGACTTGATCCCGAAGCGGAACGCAGGCGGGACGAACTCGGGATCATGAAAGTGTCAGCCCTCATTGAACTTTGGGGCCTCATTGAACTTTGGGGAAAGGAAGCTGCGCCTTTCAATCGCCGAACAGGTGCGCCCCGCAAGCCGCAACGATACAATGACGACATCCGGCTGTTGCGGGTCCACGTGAACCCCATTCTCGGGAAGATGCCGGTTACCGAGGTCAAGAAGCACGACATTGTTCGTCTGCGTGACGGAATCGCGTCTGGCGCCACAGCCAAGAAGCAGAAAGCGAAATCTCGGGTATCCAGGAAGTCAAAGGCGGTATGGGCACCGCGCGTCGCACGATCGCGATGCTCAAGAGCGTCTTCGCCTATGCCCTGGATCTCGAACTCCTGGAAAAGAACCCCTGCCACGGTGTCCGCATTCCCCTCGGTGTGCAGCGCGAGCGATATCTCACTCAGGCCGAGGCGCGCGGCGAGGCGGCAAGTGCCCTCCGCATCATTCGTCTTTTGTCCCTCACCGGTGCGCGACGCGGCGAAATCATGGAATTGAAATGGTCCGAGATTGATTTCGAGCGCGGCTTCCTTCGGCTGGATGCCACGAAATCCGGCAAATCTATTCGACCCATCTCAGGCGCGGTTCAAAAACTCCTGTCTGAAGCGCCGCGCGCTCATGAAACCTGGGTTTTTCCGGATGCAAAAGGCACGGGCCCCTATCAGGGCCTCCCCAAGATCTGGCGCGAGGTGCGCGAGGCTGCCGATCTGGAAGATTTTCGCATGCACGACCTGCGGCACAGCTTTGCCAGCTTCGGTGCAGCCAACGGGCTGTCACTCCCCATCATCGGCGCCCTGCTCGGCCACAAGAATACATCGACCACTCAGCGCTACGCACACCTGACCGGCATCGCAGCAAGACAAGCGGCCAATGATGTATCGGACATGGTCGCAGCCGCATTGGGTGTTTCGACAGGATGAGTTGGCCCATGGACTGATGGGCTCAAGTACGCACAGTTAGCATGCTTTCTCGACGAATTGATCTCTCTTGATGCCATCTTCGACGATTGATTGCAGTTTTCGACGTTATCGAGTAATTGTTCTTTTTCGACGATACTGCAAAAATCCAATTATATTTCGACACCAATAAGAGTTTTTCGACGCATGGCCTTCCCTTCAGACTCTCCCGCCAGCTTCCAGGACGAAATGCTCCCGGAAAACTCCAACCTGATCGGATGGGCCGCCCTCGTGCACGGTCTCGGGCTTGAGGCACCTGTGCGCGCTCCCGCCTGTGTCTCATTTGGTCATATCAGCGGAAGTCAGCGGCGCGAAGGACCCTGGCGGCTGTTCGACAAGAGATACAATCCGGGCAAGGATCCAATCGCCCACATAGTCTTCGCGCTCCGCAACGAAACATTCGACCTTCTGATTCTGAAGCGCGCATTCGATGCCCTCGGCCCGCAACCCCTTGAAGCCTATATTGCAAGCGCACCAACAGGCGTATTCGCCCGCAGGCTCTGGTTCTTCTACGAAGAGTTCACGGGCCAGAAACTGGATATCCCCGACGCGGCAAGCATCGCGGCGGTCGATGCGCTTGATCCCAGTGACTATATTACCCTTGATCGTCCGCATCTTTCGCAGCGCCACCGCGTCAGGGACAATCTGCTGGGCAGCAAGGGTTTCTGCCCGATCGTGCGCAGAACCGAGGCTCTGCAAGGCTTCATTGCCAGAGACCTTGCACACGCAGCGCAGGAAACCGTAGGCCAGACCGGCGCGCATCTGATTTCCCGAGCCGCCAGCTTCATGCTTCTGGCAGACAGTCAGGCGAGTTTTGCAATCGAGGGCGAACGTCCCCCGCGCAGCCGTCTTGAACGCTGGGCCAACGCCATTAAGGAGGCCGGTAGACGCCCAATGAACCAGACGGAGATCTATCGGCTACACAGAATTCTTCTGGGAGATGACCGCTTCACCTCGGTCGGTTATCGGACTGCCGGTGTGTTTCTGGGTGAACGCGACCACAATCAGGATCCACTGCCCGAATTCATTGGTGCAAGGCCGGTCGATCTGCCGGACATGATGCTTGCCTGGAATACTTGCAACAATCGGTTGCGCATAACGAAGGTCGATGCAGTCATTCAAGCGGCCGTCCTTGCGTTCGGCTTTGTCTATATTCACCCGCTCGAGGACGGAAACGGACGCCTGCACCGCTGCCTGATCCATCATGTTCTGGCCGAACGGAAATTTGCCCCTGCGGGCATGGTGTTTCCGGTCTCCAGCGTCATGCTCGACCGGATCGACGAATACAGGGCAACACTGCAAGCCCACACCGCTCCGCTGATGCCATTTATCGACTGGCGCGCCACGCCTGAGCGCAATGTCGAAGTGCTCAATGACACGGGCGATCTCTATCGCTACTTCGACGCAACAGAAGCAGCAGAGTTCTTGTATGCCTGCGTCCAGCGAACCATCGAGACCGACCTCCCAAAGGAAATCGCCTATCTTCGCGCCCATGATGACGCTGAGCGCAATATCATGAACCGTGTCGAAATGCCGGACCGTCTGGCCAAGGACTTCATCATGTTCGTTCGGCAGAACAACGGCCATCTGTCCAAGGCGAGACGGACCCGCGCTTTCGCCAAGCTGACCGATGCGGAAGTCACCGAACTGGAAGAGATCGTACAAGTCGCATTCGCGGACTATTCTGCAGCCGCATACGATTGATCCCGTCAAAAAGTGCCTCGACGGCCCTTTTGGCATCAATTGTGCTTTGCCAAGATTCTAGTAATGATGGAGTCGGCCATTCCGAATCTCGCGCTGTCACTTGCCGACGAAGCCCGGTTTTCCCGGCTCGCAGAGCTGGTGCTGGTAGAACTGCTTGAATCGCTAGATGTGGGAATCAGCGGTATCGTCTCCAAATCGCCCCAATAGACCGAGACATCGCGCCAATGGTTCGGTCAAATCTTCATATGCGTTGACTCGATTTGCTCTGAGACCCAATTCTGGACCATTGCCGGTTAGAGTTTTCCGGCCTTTTCACGATGGCGGACTGGTGACGCCTGCGTGATTGATCAGCGCGGCCGGGGGTTTGTTTCCGATCGCGCTATGAGGTCTTACCGTATTGTAGTTTCCACGCCAACACTCCAGCTTTTCGCGGGCATCTGGCAGGCTCATGAACCAGTTTGCAGACAGGCACTCCGCCCTTAATCGACCATTGAACGCCTCGATAAACGCATTGTCTGTGGGCTTTCCAGGCCGTGAGAAGTCCAGGGTGACGCCGTTTGCGTATGCCCACAGATCCAGGTCGCGCGAGATAAGTGATCGCACGATCACTCGTAACGCTTGCTTAAATAGATGTTATTATTGGATAAAAATGGTGCCGCTAAGGTGACTTGAACACCTGACCCCCGCATTACGAATGCGATGCTCTACCAGCTGAGCTATAGCGGCATACCCACTTATGAGCCCCGCGTCATACCGACAGAGGCCCATTTTCGCAAGATGCTTTTGTGCGGGGCGGCCCGGCAGCTGCAGTCGCCAAGCCTAGTCGTCATCCGTGACATAATCCAGCGGCGGCATGCGGGGGTCGCTCGGCGCAGTGGCAGTGGCGAGATCATCCTCTTCATCCGGAGACGGCAGCGCCATGACCCGGCCGGCTTCAAGCTCGCGTCCGAAGGATTCATAACGTGGATGGACAAGGTCTCCGACATCGCCAAACGTGTAGACGAGCCGACTCCAATTACGCTGCGAGAAGTCGAACGCCATGCCTTTCGGATCCAGATCCGACCAGTCCGGCTCGCGCGACGCGGAAACGGCCATGCGGCCCCAGCGTTCGGCTTCAGACGTATCACCATAGCCTTTCAGGGCGCGCTCCATCAGCAAGCAAAGCCGTGCCGTCGGATTCTCTTCGACCAGCAAGGCAAGCGCCTTGATCGCACCTGTCCAGTCGGCCAAATCCATAGCCAGTTCGGCCTCCAGGATACGGCTTTCGCGATGAGTGGGGTTTGTATTGATCAGGGCCCTGAGGCGCGCTGAAATATTCTCTGGCGTGTCCTGTGGAACAAGGCGACGAGACAATTGTGCTAGCGCCGGATGTGGCCGCGCCTTCCAGCCCGTTTCCAGCACGCCTTGCGCTGATTTTGCCTTGCTATCGGTCATCAGCTGGCGTGCGCCATGCCAAGCCGCAGGCGAAAATGCCGGGGCAGATCGCATGGCCTCGGCGAGTTCTTTCTGGGCTTCCAATTTGCGGTCATGCGGCAAGCCAGCGGCTCGCGCCGTGTGCAATACGGCCCGGCGACGGCGTAAACTATCGCCCTTGATGAGTCCGCGCTTCTCACCAATTGAGAGCGTTTCCAGCGCCCTGGTCCACTCACCTCGCGCGACCTGCAAATCGAAAAGCGAGTTGAACGGCCAATCGGCCGAGGATTTGATGCCCAGCGCCTCTCGCGCCCGGGACTCCGCCGTCTGCTGGTCACCGCGCTCAGCCGCAGCCGATGCTGATCCGCGCAAGCCCGCCAGCTGCCCGCCCGGCAGCCGTGTCAACTGGCCCCAAGCCCGCTCAGCGCCAGCCCAGTCGTCATTGGCTTCGGCGGCGCGGGCTTCGAGCAACAATTGCAATCGTTCATCGTCCGCATGCTTCCCGGCCTTGCGAGCCAGTTTCAGCGCGGTATTGGCATCGCCCGCTTCGGCAGCAAGCAGGCCTTCTGTCAGCGCGGAATTGGCCTTGCGCGTACGCGATACCTGGCGGGACTTTCCAATCTTTCCAGGCAGGATGAACAGGCCGCTCAGGATCCACCAGGCAAAGGCGATCACGCCGCCGAGCAACAGCATGAGAAATGCGGCCAGACCCGACTGGATCGAGATCTCCTGCTCGCCATACGGAACAGTCACCGCACCCGGCAGTGACAGTGCCCACCAGGCGAACGAAGCCGCTACTGCAAACAGCAGCAAGATTACGACAAACAGGACAATCCGATTCATGGGGGCCTATTGTTTCCCTTCAAGGAGGCGTTGTTGCAAGGCTTCCAGCGCCGCTTCCAAAGTGATGCGCCGGTTTGCCTGCGCGGTCCAGTCGGCCATGGCTCCGGCGGGCTCGCCTTCAAGTCGGCTTATCATTTCTACCGTCTCTCCGAGGTCGCCGACTGCCAGCGCTTCACTGGCCTTGGCAAGAATGGCATCCGGTTCGCTGTCCTCGCCGTCCAGCCGCCGCACACTGACAGCGTCCCCGAAAGCGCGGTTGAGCCAGGACAGTCCCTCTTCCGACGTGTCCGGAATGGCCGCTTCTGCTTTCAGTCGCGCGACATCAAAAGAAGCCTGGAGCTCTGCAACCGTCGGCGCCCCGTCCGCGGATATGGACGCCAGCTGTCGAACTGAAGAATCATCCGGTAATTGCGACCTGAGCATGCGCAGTTCCGGCGCAAAACCTCCGCCTTTCCGAGAGGCAGCCTCTATTGCGGACACCGCACGGGCCATGTCGGCCGTTTGGGACGCTGCTTCGGCTGCCCCGCGCGCAGCGGCCTCATCCTGACGCATGCCCGCAATCAATCCCGCCATCTGTTCGGCGTCGCGGCTGTTCGAGAGCTTGGCTTCATTCAAATCGTCGCGCAGTTCGGCAAGTTTGGTTTCAACCTCGATCACCCGTTCGATCTGGACGCCGCTCGGTGCCGCTTCCAATTGCTCAACTGATCGGGCGAGCCTGTCCATCCGAGATTCAAGGCTGGCAACAGCGCGGGAGACATCTTCCGGACTGACCTCACCTGTCGTGTCGATAGACTCGAGCGCAACGACGCGCTGCTGAAGCTCATCAAGCGCGCTTGTATCTATCGTAGCGGCTGACCCGGTTTCGCGCTGGGCCAGCGCTTCGACCTCGGTTGCGAGGGCAGAGATGCTCGCACTCAATCCGTCCTGCTCGCGGATCGTCCGGGCCAGACGGATGGATACTTCTTCCTGACCTGACTCCATGTCGGTCAGGCGCGAATCCACCCTACCGGGATTGGTCGGATTGTTTGCCAGATATCGTGAACCGGCCATGCCGAGAATACCGCCAAGACCGGCCGCAAACAGGGACAAAACGAGTGCACCCAGCCAGCCTGGCCCCGCAGAAACGCCACCGCGTCCCCGCGCGCCTTCTTCAGGGGCAGGTTCGAAATCAGCATCAATCGGCTCAGATGAGCCGATATGGTCATCTTCCGGTGTCGAATCTTCGGTCATCAATCACATTTCCCTTCAGACGGGAGTTCGGGCCACAATCGCATATAGTTCGGCAGCGATCAAAGCTCTTTGCAAGCCAGCAACAAAGCCTCCATGAGCGCGTCCTCATTGGGCCTGACAGCAGATATAAGGGCCCGCGCCTGCGAAGACTTTAACGGGGCTGCGGCAGCCTCCGAAATTGCGACGCAGATATTGGTCTCCATTGGTATGCTTTCAGAAAGAGCCGCAAAAACATGCGCAGCCTTGGCTGAATGAACCAGAACAACCGCACCTGAACCGGAGCGGAGTGCCTGAACCGCATCCGCAGGCAGGGCTGATGCTGGAACCGTCTCATAGAGCGCCAGAAATCGGGCATCGCATTTGGCAGCGGACAGTTGCGCGACCAGGTTTCCGGCTGCCGCCGAATTCGCAATATGAAGAAAACCGTCTTCTGTGCATTCCGAAGACAGGATCAAGCGGGCGAGTTCATCAGAATTTCCATCTCCCCGTACAATTCTCTGGAACCCTGCTGTTTCAGCCGCATCCGCCGTCGCGGGCCCTACACACCACGTAGTCAGATCAGCGACGTGCTCCGTGATACCTCCGACAGCTTCCACGAAGAACCGAACGCCATTCGCGCTCGTGAAGACCAGATTGTAGATGCCCGACAAGTCCACCAACGGCGCTTCGAGCGCTTTCAACTCGAGCATGGGAGACCGAATGGCATGAAAATCCATATCCATCAGCCGTGTCACGGTCTCGGAGGCTCCAGGCTCCGCACGCGTCACGATGACCGGTGGCTTTACCATGCACTGCCGAAGGCTGGCAGTTCACCGCCCGCCGCATCGCGGATGTCAGCGGCAAGCCTGGCCCCCAGATCCGTCATCTGCTGCAATGCGGACGCCTTGGCACACGATCCGCTGGCAGACCAAGTCTGCTTGCCGTCCAGCGACAGAACTTCGCCCTTCACAAACCAGGTGTCGCCCTTGTCAAACGTGTGCGCCGCAATCGGCGTGCGGCAACTGCCGTCGAGTGCTGCAAGAAAAGCCCGTTCGATATGGGCAGCGGCCTCGGTCGGAGCGTGGTTCATCTTCCCGAACGCCTCTGCAGCATCCTCAGCCAGACTTTCGCGCGCCACAACGCCGACGATCCCCTGCCCAGCGGCTGGCAGCATGTCATCCAGCGGGATCGGGTGCGCCAAATGCGCCATGCCGAGGCGGGTCAGACCGGCCATTGCGAGATAGGTGGCATCGGCCAAGCCCTCTTCCAGCTTGCGCATACGGGTCGCGACATTGCCGCGGAACGTCACGATCTCGACGTCGGGGCGCAGCGCCAAAGTCTGCGATTCCCTTCGTAGGGAGGCGGTGCCCACACGTGCACCCTGTTTCAATTCGTTCAAACTGGTTGCATGTGGCGACAGAAAACCTTCGCGCGGGTCTTCCCGATCCGGGAACGCCACAAAATGCTGCCCCTCAGGCAAGACCGACGGTACGTCTTTCAGACTGTGCACGGTCACGTCCACCTCTCCCCGGTCGAGCGCCGCATCGAGTTCGCGTGTAAACAGACCCTTGCCGCCCGCATCAATCAGACGCTCAGTTGTCAGCTGGTCTCCGGATGTCGTGAAGGTAACGATTTCGCCACGCCATGCTCCGCCGGAGTGAATTTCCAGCGCCGCCGCCACCTGCCGGGCCTGCACGAGCGCGAGCGGCGAGCCGCGCGTGCCAATGCGCAGCACACGCTGGTCGCGGCGGGACGTGTCGTCGGGAGAAATACGTGGATCAGTCATCCCCCTCCCCTAACGCCCTCAAGCGGACTTGCCAATTGACACAGCGCCGCGGAAAGGAATACCAAGTCTTATCGTTATTCGAGAAAAATTTTCCGGAGTCTCTCATGATCAAGCAAACCGCCACCGCGATTGCCCTTGCGCTTGCGCTGACCGCCTGTGGCCAGCCCACCCCCGCCGCCGAACCTGAAAAGCCATCTGTGACGGCAGAAGAAATGGCAGCCAATGGCGAACGCCTGAATGCGTGGTTTGACGCGAAATACGAAGAAGAACTGCAATTCAGCCCGATTGGCCTGACTTTCCTGGGTCGCAAGGACAAGAATGACCAGATCGACTGCTTCACCCTTGAGTGCCACGAAGAACAGCTGGCTTGGCGCGTTGCAGCCACCGAAGAGATGGAAAACGAGTTCGACTATGATGCGCTCTCACCAGCAGACCGTATCTCCTATGATATCTGGAAGTACCAGACCGAGCAGGAAGTCGCCGGTGAAGAATATCTCTATAATGGCTATATCTTCGACCAGATGAACGGCCCACAGGGCTTCATGCCCACCTTCCTGATAAATTTCCACAATGTGGAATCGGTCGAGGACTTCGATGCCCTCGTCAATCGGATCAGCGAGACCGGTCGCGCCATGAATGAGGCGATCCTGATCGCGAAGGAATCTGCTTCGCGCGGCGTCCATGCCCCGAAATTTGCCTATGAAGGCGTGATCGACCAGTCGAAGAAGGTCATCACAGGTGCGCCGTTCACCGAAGGCGAAGACAGCGCGCTCTACGCCGACGTCAAATCCGAGATCGCGAAACTTTCAGAAGCCGGTGAACTGACCGAGGAAGAGGCTGACGCCAAACTGGAACAGGCCCGCATCGCGCTGGTCGATAACTTCCAGCCCGCGTACGAGGCCATCATCGCTTTCGCGGAAGAAGACATGGCCAATTCGCCGGATCCGGACAGCCCGGTCGGCGCCGACACCCAACCAAATGGCAAGGCATACTACAACCACCTGTTGGCTACACAGACCACGACCGACCTGACAGCCAACGAAATCCACGAGATCGGTCTGGAAGAAGTCGCCCGCATCCACGAAGAGATGGAAGCCATCAAGAAGGAAGTCGGTTTTGAAGGCACGCTGCAGGAATTCTTCACCATGCTGCGCGATTCCAAGGATGATGAACGTTTCTACTATCCGAATACGGATGAGGGACGTCAGGCCTATATTGACGACGCGACCCGCGACATCGAAAACATCAAGGCGAACCTGCCGGAATTTTTCGGCATCCTTCCAAAGGCCGACCTTGTCGTGAAGCGCGTTGAGCCGTTCCGCGAACAGGACGGAGCTGCCCAGCACTACTATCCGGGAACGCCGGATGGATCGCGCTCAGGCACCTATTACGCTCACCTGTCCGACATGACCGCGATGCCGAAACGCGAACTGGAAGTGATCGCGTACCATGAAGGCATTCCGGGTCACCACATGCAGATCTCGATTGCTCAGGAGCTGGAAGGCGTGCCGCAGTTCCGCACCCAGGCCGGCTTCACCGCTTACATCGAAGGCTGGGCGCTGTATTCCGAATGGCTGGCCACGGAATTCCCGGATACTTATGAAGATCCGTATTCCAATTTCGGTCGCCTCGGCTCCGAAATCTGGCGGGCAATCCGTCTTGTTGTCGACACCGGTATCCACTCCAAGGGCTGGACCGAGGAAGAGGCCGTTCAATACTTCCTGAACAATACGGCCATCACCGAGATGCAGGCGCGCTCCGAGATCCAGCGTTATATCGTGATGCCGGGTCAGGCGACCAGCTACAAGATCGGCATGATGAAGATCCAGCAGCTGCGCAAGAAGGCTGAAGACGAGCTTGGCGACAAGTTCGACATCCGCGCCTTCCACGACACGGTTCTGGGCGGCGGCGCTCTGCCGCTGGAAATCCTCGAACGCCGCATCGATCAGTGGATCGAGGAAGTAAAAGCGGCCTGATCCAGTCTGCGAGCTGAGCGCCCTTCCGGGCGACGCGAGGGCAGGGCTTGCTTGAGGCAGGCCCTGCCCTACGCTTTTCAGGAAGGGAGAAAATGCCATGAACCTCGATTTCAGCCCGGAAACTGAAACCTTTCGGCAGACCGTCCGCACCTTCTTTGAAACGGACTTTCCGAAGGACATTCTTGAGAAAAACCGCGCAGGTCAGGCGCTGACAACAGCAGAGGTCCGAAAGTCGGAAATGGCGCTTGGCGCGAAAGGCTCGCTCGCCTCGGCATGGCCCGAAGAGTATGGAGGCCCCGGCTGGTCCGTCGAGGAACAATACGTCTTTGATGAAGAATTGGAGCGCGCTGGCGTACCAACCGTAACGCCCATGGGCGTCGTCTATGTCGGGCCTGTACTCTACACATTCGGGTCGGACGCTCAGAAGGAAAAATGGCTTCCTGGCATCCGCGACGGCTCGGTCGGCTGGGCACAGGGTTATTCCGAGCCGGGGTCAGGATCGGACCTCGCATCACTCCAGTTCAGTGCAGAGCTGAAAGAGGGCAATTATACGCTGAACGGTCACAAGATCTGGACCTCGGCCGCCCAGCATGCCGACTGGATTTTCCTGCTGACGCGCACCTCGAATGACGGCAAGAAGCAGGAAGGGATTACCTTCATCTGTTGCCCCATTGATGCGCCCGGCGTGACGGTGAAGCCGATCATCACGATTGATGGCAAGCATGTGCTGAACGAAGTTTTCTTCGACAATGTCACCGTGCCGGAAGAGTATCGCATCGGCGAAGAGGGCAAGGGCTGGACCTATTCGCAATACCTGCTCGGGTTTGAGCGCACCTCCTATGCTCGCATCGGCGGCAAACGGGCCATGTTGCGCCATGTGCGCGAGATCGCTCGCTCCTTGCCCGAGAGCGGCAATTACCGCCTGATCGATGATCCGGGCTTTGCGCAAAAGCTGACAGAGGCGGAGATGGCCGTCGATGGCCTGGAGATGACCGTCTTCCGCATCCTCTCCGCGCTCTCCGCAGGCGGATCACCGGGCGATGCCGCATCCACAGTCAAAATCCTGGCAACCACGACCCACCAGCAGATTACCGAACTGATGCTGGATGCCGTCGGCCATTTCGGACAGCCCTTCGGCAAGAGCGGAGATCTGCCCCCAAGCTTGCCAGCCCATGCCGCGCCCGACGTCGCGACATATTTCGGAGGGCGCGCCCAATCGATTTATGGCGGCACCAACGAGATCCAGCGCAACATCATCGCAAAAAAGGTGCTGGGCCTCTAAGGCCGGTCTGCTCAGAAGTCGTAGGCAATACCCTTGCGTTCCCAATCGCCATACCGGGTCGGCTCGATCTTGCGAGGGCCGCCACGCTCGTTCTCCGGCAGCTTAGAGACGTCCTCAGCCATCTCGATTCGACGCGCATCTGCTTCTTCCAGCGCGCGACGCGCCTCTGGTGTCAGGGTCTCGCGACGCGCAATTTCGGCCGCATCAGGAAAGTCCGGTGTGCTCATCTGCACTCCCCATTTCGTTAACAATCCCCATATAGGTTTCTGGGGAATTTAAACATCCCCCGACTGAAACCACTGGAGACGTGTCACCCATGGGTACCGCAAAAACCTTCATGTTACTGGCTGCGCTAACCGCGCTGTTCATGGCGGTCGGCTATCTGATCGGCGGTGTTCTCGGCATGGCAATCGCCTTTGTCGCTGCCGCTGGCATGAACGTATTTTCATGGTGGAATGCCGACAAGATTGTCCTGCGCATGCAGGGTGCCAAAGAGGTCACGCCGGAGACCTCCTCCCCCATGCTGCGCACATTTGCGGGTGATGTGGCCCGCATGGCAGAACGCGCTGGCCTGCCTGCGCCGCGCGTCTACATTATTGAAACACCGCAACCGAACGCCTTTGCGACCGGGCGCAATCCCGAAAACGCCGCCGTCGCCGCGACGTCTGGCCTACTCGGCTCGCTGACCCGCGAGGAAGTCGCAGGCGTCATGGCGCACGAACTCGCGCATGTGCAAAACCGCGACACGCTGACCATGACCGTTACCGCAACAATTGCGGGTGCGATCGGCATGTTGGCAAATTTCGCGCTGTTCTTTGGCCGCGAGCGGGCAGGCCTCATCGGCTCTCTCGCAATCATGATCTTCGCGCCGATGGCGGCCGCCCTTGTGCAGATGGCCATCAGCCGATCACGGGAATACGAGGCCGACAAGCGAGGCGCAGAGATTTGCGGCAATCCGCTCTGGCTGGCCTCCGCGCTTCAGAAGATCGAACGCGGTGCCCGCGCCTCGGTCAACATGGCGGCCGAGCGTAACCCCGCCATGGCGCACATGTACATCGCCAATCCCCTCAATGGACGCGGCGCCGACAATCTGTTCTCAACCCATCCGGCAACCGCGAACCGGATCGAGGCATTGCGCCGCATGGCAGCCGAGATGGGCGTCAGCTCCGAGACTGCGGATGCACCGCGTCGCCGGGCCGGACCGTGGGGCTGATCATGGCGCCAGACTCATGAGCGGCGCCCTGGCACGGCGCGCCGCAGCCGAATTGCTCATGCTGGCGCTGGACAGCCGCCGCACGCTGGACGAGGCGATGCTCAAATCTGACAACTTCAACGGGCTGGAAGGGCCAGATCGGGGCTTTGCCCGACTGATGGCGAGCGCCGCCCTGCGCGAACTTGGCCGCATCGATGCGGGTCTCTCACCCCTGCTGTCGCGACCACTCAACGCCACCAGCCCTGCCATTCGCGCCCTATTGCGCGTTGGCGTAGTGCAGCTTTGGCGGCTGGAAACACCACCTCATGCCGCTGTGTCGGAGACGGTTGAAGCGGCCAAGGGCTGGCCGGATGCGCGTTCGGGCGGAAGTTTTCTGAACGCCGTGTTACGGCGCGCAGCCGACACACCGCCTGACCTTGATGCAATGCCCGCGCGCCTGATCTGGCCGGATTGGCTGGCCAGCCGGTTCACGAATGATCTTGGCGCCGATGGCGCGGAACAACTTGCCACGCACCAATTGGACGAGCCGCCTATCTTCCTGTCTGCAAGGACCGACCCACGCGATGTTGCTAGTGCAACCGGTGGCGACCTATTGCCGACCGGTTCTGTCCGGCTGAACAGCGCGAATGTCGAGGCCCTGCCCGGGTTTGAAGCAGGCGGCTGGTGGGTTCAGGACGCCGCCGCTGCCCTACCCGCAAAACTGCTCAATGTGACCAGGACCGATCAGGTCGTGGATTTGTGCGCGGCGCCAGGCGGCAAGACACTTCAACTGGCGGCCACCGGTGCGAAAGTGACTGCCGTCGATCGGTCCAAGCCGAGATTGGAGCGCCTCAGGGAAAACCTTGCGCGAACGGGCTTGTCTGCAGACATCGTTGCGGCCAATGCCGATGAATGGCGCCCGGAGATTCCGGTGAACAGATTGCTACTGGATGCCCCTTGCTCCGCATTTGGCACCTTGAGACGTCATCCAGAGGGCGCATGGATCAAGCGAGAGGAAGAAATTGATCGCTTCCCGGCAGCGCAGACGCGCCTCCTGACAGCCGCCGCCGACATGGTCACGTCGGGCGGCATCGTCGTCTATTGCGTCTGCACCCCGCTTGACTCCGAAGGACGCAATATCGTCGATCAGGCGATTACGGCGGGGCTTTATTCACGTCAGCCTGTATCCGAAGCAGAAATTCCCGGTTTCGAGCATTGCCTGACGCCGGAGGGCGATCTGCTGACCCTGCCGCAAGACGGCGCGGGGCATGATGCCTTCTACATTGCGCGCCTGCAGCGGACTTGATCGATTTCAATCCGCGCATGGTTTTCAAGCGGTAAACAGACTTGCCACAAAAAGGTCTCGCAGAGTTCATCTGCCATTCAGGGCGAATTGTGCAATGATAACCCATCTAATGTGCAGGGAGCACTCAACATGATTACCGAATTTTCTCCCCGGAAAGTTGCTGCGGGCGCATTTGCTGCCCTCGCTTTGGCACTCACCGGATGTGCAAGCAATTATGGCGCTGGGACAGCCACGCCAGGTGCGGTCGGTCAGGCTTCTACCGTTTATACCGGTACAGTGACTTCGGTGCGCGCCGTAACGATCCAATCGGACCGGTCCCTGATTGGTACCGCAACAGGCGCCGTGTTGGGCGGTCTGGCAGGCTCCGAGCTAGGTGGCGGCGACAAGGCCCAGACTGCGGGAGCCATTGGTGGCGCCGTCATCGGCGGCATCGCCGGTAACGCAGCTGGCAAGGCCGTCGGCAAGCAACAGGGTTATGCCTACATTGTCCGTTTCTCGACGGGTGACGTGAAGGAAATCATTCAGGGCGCGGATGTCTATATCGCGCCAGGTACACCAGTCGATATCATTGCCGGGGCTGATGGTTGGAAACTGGTTCCGGCCGGCGGCTACTAGGCCCGATCTCTACACTTTCGGACAGCCGGCCACCTTGTGTGGCCGGCTGTTCCAGCTTAGGGATTGCGCATGCGCGACGTGTTGATTTCCCCCTCGATTCTCTCTGCAGATTTCTCTCGCCTTGGTGAAGAGATTGCCGCCATAGACCATGCTGGCGCAGACATGATCCATATCGACGTCATGGATGGGCATTTCGTGCCAAACCTGACCTTTGGCCCTCCGGTGATCGAAAAGCTCCGCAAATGCACGGATAAGCCGTTCGATGTGCACCTGATGATCGCCCCCGTGGACCCGTTCATTGCTGCCTTTGCGAAGGCTGGCGCAAACATCCTCACGGTTCATCCGGAAGCCGGACCACATATTCATCGCACGATTCAGGCGATTCGCGCTGCCGGCATGAAGCCGGGAATTGCCTTAAATCCGGGCACACCCGCCAGCATCATGGAGCCCATACTGGACGATATCGACCTGATCCTGGTGATGTCAGTCAATCCCGGTTTCGGCGGTCAGACCTTTATCGACAGCCAGTTGCGCAAGGTCGAACAGCTGCGCCAGATGATCGATTCGACGGGCCGGGACATCATTCTGGAGATTGATGGCGGCCTCAATTCGGAGACTGCCCCAAAAGCCATCGCTGCAGGTGTAAATGCGATTGTCGCCGGATCAGCCGTTTTCAAGGGCGGCGGGTCAGCCTATGCTGACAATATCAGGTCGCTCAGACCAAATCTAAAAGTATAGTTCTTGACGGAATGGACGGTGGACGTGGGAGGCGGAGATAGCGAAATCCTTGCTGACCGCACGAGAACCGGCGCAGATGACGCCGCTCTCTGGCGCAGGTTTCGTGGAGCTTGTGGCGATGATGCCAAAGTCGGTGTCCTGCAGCGCCTGAAGCTGTCTGGGCCAATTCCAGATGCGTTTTCCCATCATCTGACTCCCATTGTGCCGACGGATGACCGGCGCGGCGAAGCGCTGATGCAGGACATATGGCGCATCGGCATGGAGCGTCTGACCCTCGCGCCGGGCCAACCCCCATGGTCGAGTCCCCTTCCCTCCAAACACTTCGCCGATCGGCTGCATCGGTTTTCATGGCTGCCTGACCTGTTTGATCAGGGCGACCTTGGGGCAGAACGTGCCAGACGCTTTGTCGACGACTGGATCGAATCCCATGGAAGCTTCAATGGTTTCTCCTGGAGGCTGGCGCCTACCAGCGTGAGGTGTTGGAACTGGATGTTGTGCGGCGCGGCTCTTTTCGAATCAGGCTCCGCAGATGCCCAACGAACCCGGTCGGAATGCCTGGTTCGGCAAATCCGCTATCTTTCTGATCAAATCGACGCGGCAACCGATCCCAAAGCGCGCTGGTACGGTGCGGTCACAATCGTTGCAGGCGCATTGTGCATAGACCGCGCAATGAGCCTGGAGACCGCCCTCGCAAGACTGGACGCAGAATGCACGGCGCAAATCCTTCCCGATGGTGGGCATGTAAGCCGCAGCCCGTCGCGAAACCTGCGCGCTCTTGTGCATCTTCTGACGCTTCGGGACCTGTTCCGACGCGCTGGGCATCCGGAACCGGACTTCTTTGAGAAGTGGGTTTCACGGATGGGCGCAATGGTCGCTTTTTTTCGAGCCGGCGACGGCGCGCTCAGCCCGTTCAATGATAGCGACGAGGAGAGACCGGAAGTTGTCGAGGCGGCGCTCGCCCATTTGTCCTCTCCACCCCGCCGGTTCACTTTCGCGCCCAAATCCGGCTTTCAGAAGCTTGAAAAAAATAACCTTCGGCTGATCCTCGATTGTGGCGAAGCGCCCGAGCGCCCCTTCAGCGATTTTGCCCATGCAGGCGCGCTTGGATTCGAGCTCTCGGACGGACCAAGCCGTCTTGTTACGTCTTGCGGTTATAGCGCCGAGGTGAATGTGGACTGGCAAGCCGCCGTGCGGCGCACGGGAGCCCACTCCACACTGATCCTGGCGGGTCGGGACTCATCTACATTCTCACTGAATGACGAATCACGTCTACTTTCTGCCCATGGACCGGAAGGTATTTCGGCCAAGCGTTTGGAAGAGGGCGACGAGATATGGCTGGATGCGCAGCATGGCGGATACAAGGCACCGTGTGGATTGCTGCACCGTCGCCGCCTTTTCATGTCGGGCGATGGCCAGCGATTGACGGGCGAGGACTCCCTTGTGAGGCCAGTCTCCCAGCCACCGTCGGATGACCGGAAGTTCATTGGCTTTGAAATTCGCTTTCACCTACATCCAACGGTCACAGCGATCATGGGCCGAGATGCCATTCGTTTGGTGTGCGATGATGGTACGGTCTGGAAGTTCAAGACAAGCCATGAAGGTGCGCGCCTTGAACGTACAGTTTATCTTGCGCGCGGCGTGGTTGAAAGACCCGAGCAAATCGTTATGGCTGGTTTTGCAGATCCTAACGGGGACGGACAACAGCCGCCGAATTGTATTCGCTGGGCATTTCTGAAGGAAAGATCCGCATGACGCCAAAACAGGCCGCTCGACGCGCCATGACGCTGACCCTCGGGTTCGACATCAGCATCGCGATCATTGCCATGGCGTTTTCCGGATTACTGGTCTGGTCGTCCGAGGCGCCCCGCGCTGACTTGCCCTTCAATTCGATCGCCATCAGCACCGCCTTCTTCGCTGCAGCCGTCGCACTATCTTTCCTCGTGCTTGGCATCCAGAAGCAGGTCTGGCGTCATATGGGCTGGCCGGATGCGGTGCGGATTTTCCAGGGGGTTTGTCTTGCAGCCCTGATCTACTTGCCGGTCATGCTCATGTTGAACGGGTTGCTGGCCACGCCCTTCGCCACATTGAGCGTTGCGCTCATCTTGTGGACGCTTGGCCTGTTCGCCGGACGCATGTTCGCTCTCTCCCGCACGACACACGAGCCGTTTCAAATCTTCAGCCCGGTCGCCAAGAACGGTCAGCCGGTTCTTCTCGTTGGTGATTCGCAGAGCTGTGTTCAGGTCATTCGCCGCATCCAGTCATCGGCCCAAAGCAGCAAGATTCGCCTGCTCGGACTGGTCGACGTGGAGGCAACCGAGCCGGGCCGCGCCATTCGCGGCATTCCAATTCTCGGCTCTCTCGACGAATTGGGCGACCTGATTGAAGTGTTGACGGTGCGCTATAAACAAACGCCATGGGTGGCTGTGACGGGCGCTGCACGTAAACGCGAGACGACGATCCGGGTACTTGAGACCGCTTCTAATCATGGCGCCGAAATCATGGCGCTGAATCGGGATGAAACGGCACAAGTGCTGGAGCCCGTTCGCCCGTCCGACTTGCTGTCGCGCCCGGAACGTCATCTCTGCATCGAGCCGGTCCGCGCTCTTCTGAGCAATGCGAATGTCCTGGTGTCAGGTGGTGGCGGAACGATTGGCTCGGAGCTTACACGCCAAGTCGCGCGGCTCGAGCCTGCCTCTATTACCGTGTTCGATGCCTCAGAATTCAATCTCTACTCAATCGACATGGAATTGGCGGGCATCCTGCCTCCCAACCGGCGCACGGCCCGACTGGGCGATGTTCGCGATATGAACCGTGTCCGCGACGTGTTCACGCGCGCAAAGCCGGATGTCGTCATCCACGCGGCGGCGCTGAAGCATGTTCCCTTGATGGAACGTAACATTTGCGAAGCCATTCTGACCAATGTGGCGGGCGCAGTGAACGCGGCCAAAGCCGCAGCGGCAGTCGGCGCGAAGAGCTTTGTCTTTATCTCCACGGACAAAGCGGTCGATCCGGACAATGTCATGGGCGCCACCAAACGCCTGGCCGAGATGGCCGTATCTCGGGTTGCAGCGCAAACCGGCATGGCCGCGTCTATTGTTCGCTTCGGAAATGTACTTGGCTCATCAGGATCAGTGGTTCCCTTGTTCGAGCGCCAGATCGCGGCGGGCGGCCCTGTCACTCTGACTGATCCCGGCGTGACCCGATACTTCATGACCGTCGAGGAAGCCTCTTCGCTCGTCCTTCAGTCGGCCGCACTTCAGGATCGCACATCAGAAACCGGCCTCTACGTTCTGGATATGGGCGAACCCATGCCGATCCTGCAATTGGCCGAAACCATGATCCGCATGAAGGGCCTGGTTCCGGGTGTCGACATCAAGATCACCACGACCGGCCTGCGCGATGGCGAAAAGATGCATGAGGTGCTGACCTATGAGCATGAAGCCGTAGTCTCCACCAAAGTGGACGGCATCTGGCAGCTCGAAAACCTGCATGCGCCTTCCGAGCTTTTTGAAAAGCGGCTCGGGGAGCTGATCGAGGCGGCATCCCGGCGCGAACGCTCTGAAGCCCTTCGACTGTTGGGCGTTCTCGTTCCGGAATATGCCAGCGAGCGAGCCGAAAAGGCGCGACGCTGGAGCGCTTGACCCACGCCGCGGTCATGATACGCCCCGCGGCACAAGCATTCAGCCTGCGCCAAAGGAATTCTCAACATGACAGATGCCGCCACCCGCGGAGCTCCCGTTCGCATTCGCCGCGCCCTGCTTTCCGTGTCCGACAAGACCGGACTGGTGGAACAAGCTCAAAAGCTTGCCGCCAAAGGGGTCGAACTGGTCTCCACCGGCGGCACATCGAAACTTCTGAAAGAAGCCGGCCTGGATGTGAAAGATGTTGCCGACCTGACAGGCTTTCCGGAAATGATGGACGGCCGGGTCAAGACGCTTCACCCGGCGGTGCATGGCGGTCTGCTCTATCTGCGCGACAATCCCTCCCATGTGAAAGATGCCGAAACACACGGAATTGGCGCGATCGACCTGATTTATGTAAATCTCTATCCGTTTGAGGCGACGGTTGCCTCTGGCGCAAACTTCGACACTTGCATCGAGAACATCGATATCGGTGGTCCGGCCATGCTGCGCGCGGCGGCAAAAAATGGTGCCTTCGTCGCCGTCTGTACCGATGGCTTTGATGTCGACGCAGTGCTTGCTGAAATGGAGACAAATGATGGCCATGTCAGCGTCAGCCTCTGCCGCAAGCTGGCCGCGAAAACTTATGCCCGCACAGCGGCCTATGATTCCGCAATTTCCAATTGGTATGCAGACCAACTTGGCGAGAACGCTCCAGACTGGGCCAGCCTTGGGGGCAAGCTCCAGCAATCGCTGCGCTACGGCGAAAACCCGCACCAGAAAGCCGCCTTCTACGTGACCGGCGAGAAACGTCCCGGCGTGGCAACAGCAAAACAACTGCAAGGCAAGGAACTGTCCTACAACAACATCAATGACACAGATGCCGCCTATGAACTGATTGGCGAACTGGGTGATGAGATCCCTGCCGTCGCCATCATCAAGCACGCCAATCCATGCGCCGTCGCGCAAGGCCGGAGCATCATCGAAGCCTATCGTTCGGCACTGGCATGTGACTCGACTTCTGCCTTTGGCGGGATCGTCGCGCTGAACCGCCCGCTGGACGAAGCAACCGCTCAGGAAATTTCCCAGGTCTTCACAGAAGTCGTCATAGCACCCGGAGCAGATGCAGCCGCTGAAGCAGTGTTTGCCAAAAAGAAAAACCTCCGCCTCCTGATTACGGAAGGCCTGCCGGACCCGGCTTCGACTGGCCGGTTCGTCAAGACGGTCTCCGGTGGCTTCCTGATGCAGGATCGTGATTTTGGCCGCATCGGCAAGGCCGACCTGAAGGTCGTGACGAAGAAAGTCCCAACCGAGCAGGAATTGAATGACATGCTGTTCGCCTGGCGCGTCGCCAAGCATGTGAAGTCCAACACCATCATCTACGCCAAAGACGGCGCTACTATGGGTATTGGCGCAGGACAGATGAGCCGGATTGACTCCGCACGCATTGCCGCGCGCAAAGCAGAGGACGCCGCAGACATCGCAGGCTGGCCTGAGCCAAAGACCAAAGGATGCGTTGCCGCATCCGACGCATTCTTTCCGTTCCCAGACGGGCTGCTTCAGGCCGCTTCAGCGGGCGCAACAGCCGTCATTCAGCCGGGTGGATCGATCCGCGACGATGAAGTCATCGCCGCCGCCGACGAGGCTGGCCTCGCCATGGTCTTCACCGGTATGCGCCACTTCCGCCACTAGAGAAAGATCCATGATGAAGCGCCCACTACGCGCCAGCCTTGTCGTTCTGGCTCTGGCAGCCGCCTGCGGCCAGCCAGCAAAACAGGATTCGGACGCAGAATTCCTGTCTCGATTGACTGCCCTGTGCGGACAGGCTTTTGAGGGCGAGATTGTCAGCAAAGATCCAGAAGATGATGCATGGCGCACAGAGCGTATCGTCATGCATGTTCGGGATTGTTCTCCGCAGGAAGTCCGTATTCCGCTTCATGTCGGCGATGATCGCTCCCGTGTCTGGGTCCTCCACAGTGAGGGACCCCGCCTGGCCTTGCACCATGCGCACACGCATGAGGATGGCAGCCCCGATGAGGTCACATGGTATGGCGGCGCACGTAATGACCAGGCCAGCGCCAGCCGCATGGCCTTTCCGGCGGATGATGCCACGAAAGCCCTGTTCGATTCTGAAGGCATTCCCCAGTCAAAAGACAATACCTGGGCGATCGAGGTGCGTCCGTCAGACAATTTGTTCGCTTATGAGATGAAGCGCCCGAAACGCTTTTTCCGAATCGAGTTCGTTACTTCACAACCCGTTGCGCCACCTCCTGCGCCTTGGGGCAGTGAATAAGGATTCAGAGACGGAAGCTGCCCTCGATCACTGTTACTGCACGACCGACAAGCTTGGCGCGATCGCCTTCAAGACGCGTATCGATCTTTGCGCCCCGGCCCGGATAGGCTTGGTAGCAAGACATCTCGTCCAGACCAAATCGCTCGCTCATGACCCGCGCCAGCATCGTGTGCCAACTACCTGTTGCAGGGTCTTCATCGATTCCGCTTCCTGGCGCGAAGAAGCGGCTGGTTACGGTGACACGATCCCCGCCAGCGGCAAAGCACCCGAAATTCCCACGATCCCAGCCTTCACCCGGCGCGCCAAGATTTTTTAGCGCCTTCAGGTTCGGTTTGAGTGCACGTACGTCCTCGGGTGTTTCAAAGCGAGCCGCATAGAACATGCCGCCCCAAGCCTGAACAGGGCGCGTGCCAAGCGCATCCGCTACCTCATCCGTTACCGGAATTTCTTGAATGGGGGCCGATGGAAAGTCCATTTCCAATCGTCCATCTTTCAAACGCCGAACATGCAGGCGGCCGGACTTCATCGTGTCGAACGCAATTGCCTCACCGGTGTACCCAAGCTCCTGGTACAGCACATGTGCAGTTCCAAGAGTGGCGTGACCGCAAAGGGGAACCTCAACCGACGGCGTAAACCAGCGAAGCGTCCACACTCCCTCCCCCGCCGGAACGATATAGGCCGTCTCGGCGACGTTGTTTTCTGCCGCAATCGCCTGCAGGGTTTCATCCGGCAAGAATGTCTCCAGCGGCATGATGCACGCCTGGTTGCCTTCGAATGGCTTTGAAGCAAAGGCGTCAATTTGGTAGAACGGCAAAGTCGGCATGACAGAGTCTCCAATCAGGACGACTGAATGCCACGGGACGCGTACTTGGAAAAACGATGATTTCTGAACGGTCGTTGAGGCGGTCTATTCCTCGTCAAGTACCCAACCATGATGAACCGGACCATGGCCGGTCCCGAACCCCTTGGCCGCGCGAATCGCTCTCAGCAAGTATTCCCGGGCCTGTTCAACCGAGTCCGGAACACTTTTTCCTTGTGCCAGAAGCGCGGCAATGGCCGACGCCAGTGTGCAACCCGTTCCATGGGTCGAACTCGTCTCGATCCTGCGGCTTTCAAACACCCATTCACCCGTCGTCGTCTGCAACACATCCGTGATGACATCTCCGCCAATATGCCCGCCTTTGACCAGCGCGCCATTCGCACCAAGTTCCAGCAGGGCCTCAGCGGCACGGCGCTGGCCACTGACCGTATCCACCGCCTTCCCGGTCAATACTTCCGCCTCGGGGGCGTTGGGCGTCACGAGGCGCGCGTTCGGGACAAGTTCGGACCGGATCGCCTCAACCGCTTTTGCGTCAACCAACCGGTCACCCGATGTCGCGACCATGACAGGGTCGATGACACGCGGCACCAATTGAGCACGCTCCGACAACAGTTCCGCAACCGCTTCGACCAAAGGGGCGGACCCCAGCATACCAGTCTTGATTGCGTCGGCGCCGATGTCCGCAAGCGTGACCCGCATCTGCCCGATCACGCCCTCAAGGGGCACTGGCCACACGCCATGTACGCCGCGCGTATCTTGCGCTGTGATGGCGGTGATGGCGGTCATCGCATAACCGCCAAGCATGGTGACCGCCTTGATATCAGCCTGAATACCCGCACCACCGCCGGAATCAGATCCGGCGATAATGAGGACGCGGCCTTGAGGGCCGTCTGGCATTGCCATGTCGATCAGACCTTGATGCCGGCCTTCGCTGCGTCAGCCAGGAAGGTTTCCAGACCCTTGTCGGTCAACGGATGCTTGACGAGGCCCTTGATGACAGATGGCGGCATGGTCGCCACATCTGCGCCAGCCAGCGCCGATAGTTTGACGTGATTGGCTGTCCGGATCGACGCAGCAAGAATTTCCGTATCAAACAGGTAATTGTCATAGATCTGGCGAATATCAGCGATCAGCTCCATGCCGTCGACATTGATGTCGTCGAGACGTCCGATGAAAGGCGAGATGAATGTTGCGCCGGCTTTGGCCGCCAACAGCGCCTGGTTAGCCGAGAAGCAAAGCGTGACATTGACCATCGTGCCGTCATCCGACAGCGTCCGGCAGGCCTTCAGGCCTTCCAGCGTCAGCGGAAGCTTTACGGCAACGTTGTCAGCGATCTTCGCCAATTTACGGCCTTCAGAGATCATCCCGTCATAGTCGGTCGCAACAACTTCCGCGCTGACCGGGCCGGGTACGATCTCGCAGATCTCCTTGACGACATCCGCGAATGGGCGGCCCGACTTCGCGATGAGTGACGGGTTGGTGGTAACCCCGTCAATCAGTCCGGTCGCCGCCAGTTCAGCAATATCGCCAGTGTCTGCGGTATCTACGAAGAATTTCATGTTCAGGATCCTGTTTGCCTAAGCGCCTCAGATAGACGGGCGACCGATGGATGTATACTTGAAACCACGAGCCGCCATGTCGTCCGGTGAATAGATGTTCCGGAGGTCTACCACAATGTTTGTGCTGAGGGCTTCCTTGATTCTTTCAAAATCCAATGCGCGGAACTGGTCCCATTCAGTGATAATCACCATCGCGTCGGCATCCTGAACGGCGTCATACGCGCTCTTTGCGAATTCGATATCGCTCAGCAGATGCGCTGCTTCATCCATAGCTTCCGGATCATATGCCCGGATCTTGGCACCGGCCGCTTGCAGAGCCGGAATGATGTCCAGGCTTGGCGCGTCGCGCATGTCATCCGTGTTTTGTTTGAACGCGAGACCCAGCACACCAATTGTCTTGCCGTTCACGTCGCCGCCCATGGCCGCAATGACCTTCTCGGCCATTGCCTTCTTGCGCGCCGCGTTCACCTCAACCACCGTATCGACGATGCGAACGGGAGAATTATGGTCGTTGGCCGTCTTGGTCAGCGCCAGCGTGTCTTTCGGGAAACAGGACCCCCCATAGCCGGGACCGGCATTCAGGAATTTCTTGCCGATCCGACCATCCAGGCCAATTCCGCGAGAGACCTCCTGAACGTTCGCGCCGACTTTTTCGCAAAGATCCGCCATCTCATTGATGAAGGTGATCTTCACAGCGAGGAAGGCGTTGGCGGCGTATTTGATCAGTTCAGAAGTACGCCGGGCCGTAAACAGAATCGGCGTCTCATTCAGGAAGAGTGGACGATAGAGTTCCTGCATGACTTCACGGGCGCGATCATCATCGGTTCCAACAACCACACGGTCGGGAATCTTGAAGTCCTTGATCGCCGCGCCTTCACGCAGGAATTCAGGATTGGACACGACAGCAAATTCGCCATCAGGGCGCTTCTTGCGGATGATTTCCTCAACTTCATCGCCCGTACCGACCGGAACAGTCGATTTGGTGACGATCACGGTGAAGCCATCCATGAGTTCGGCGATCTCTTCAGCCGCCGCGTAGACATAGGACAGGTCTGCATGTCCATCGCCGCGCCGTGAGGGCGTGCCGACCGCAATGAAGACGGCGTCCGCATCACGGATCGCATCCTTGGCTTCGGTCGTGAAGAACAGGCGCTCTTCCTTGACGTTCTTCTCAACCAGGCTGTCGAGCCCGGGCTCGAAAATCGGCATGATGCCGGCTTCCAGCTTTTCAATCTTGGATGCATCCTTGTCGACGCATGTTACAACGTGCCCAAAATCGGCAAAACAGGCTCCGCTGACAAGGCCGACATAGCCCGTTCCAATCATCGCAACGCGCATGAAAAATCCTCACAAGATACTAGTGTCTTCGCGGCAGGGGGTGCGATTTTTATGCCAGTTGGTCAAGGGGCTGAGTGTGCCATTCTGGCCAGTTCACCAGAGGGCACTTCCCACCGGCCCACGCGGGTTGCTGCGAGACATTATGCCCGGTTAAAATGGATCAGGCCCGCTCCGGGCGATACAGGCCTGATCATGTTCTAAAGAGTTTCCCTTGGCAGAACGGGATCAGATTTCCTGATTGTATGCTCCGACTTCCGGATGCTTGCCGAGGCGCGGCTTGATTTCCTTGTGGAAGAGGCCCCGCATATCATCGGCGCTCGTCATGGATTCAACCACCACAACCAGTTCCGGCTTGTTGGAGGACGCACGTATAAGAACCCAGGACCCGTCTTCCAGTGTCACACGGGCACCATTGACAGTATTCACGTCAATGACTTTCCGACCAAGGATTTCAGTACCGTTCAGGCCTTCATATTCTGCGACCATCTTGTCAACGACACCATATTTGGTTTCATCATCGCAATGCGGTGACATGGTGAGCGAAGTATAGGCAACGCCCAGCTCCCCCTTCATATCGGCCATTGTCTTGCCCGGATTGCGATCCAGCATTTCGAGAATGGCCTTCGCCGCAACCAGCCCATCATCATAACCAAGCCCAATTGGAGGCTGGAAGAAGAAATGACCGGACTTTTCAAAACCTGCCAGCGCGCCCAACTCATTGGTGCGGCGCTTGATGTAGGAATGGCCGGTCTTGTAGTAATCGACCGTCGCACCGTTTTCCTTCAGCACGGGATCGGTCTTGTAGAGGCCGGTTGACTTCACATCGACGACGAAAGTCGCGTCCTTGTAGAGTTTCGACAAATCGCGCGCCAACATCAGGCCGATCTTGTCAGCAAAGATTTCCTCGCCTGTATTGTCCACAACACCACAGCGGTCGCCATCACCGTCAAAACCGAGCGCGACATCTGCGCCAAGATCTTTCACGGCCTTCGACATTTCATGCAGCATTTCTGCATCTTCCGGGTTGGGATTGTATTTCGGGAACGTGTTGTCGAGGTTGCAGTCCATCTCGACAACTTCTGCGCCCATCATACGCAACGCATCCGGCGCAAAAGCGCCCGCAGTGCCATTGCCACACGCCGCAATCACCTTGATCGGACGACTAAGCTTCGTATCGCCAACGACTGCCTTGATATACTTGTCCCGCAAATCATCGACCCGGAAATGACCGCCGCCCGCACGGGGCTGAAACTCGCCACCCATGACGATTTCTTTCAGGCGGCCCATCTCAACTGGTCCGAATGTCAGCGGCTTGTCGGCCCCCATCTTGACCCCGGTCCAGCCATTTTCGTTGTGGCTCGCTGTCACCATGGCACAGCAGGCTGCATCCAGCTCGAACTGGGCCCAATACACCATTGGCGACAGGGCGAGGCCCACATCCAGTACTTCACAGCCGCCCTGCACCATGCCGAGAATAAGCGCGTTCTTGATCGGCTGACTGATCGAGCGGAAATCATGCCCGGTCACTACTTTGGGCTCGACCCCCAATTCATGGAACAGCGTTGCCATGCCGAGGCCCAGCGCCTGAACACCGGTGAAATTCAGTTCCGGTGCCTTCTCCTTACCGATTCCGTTGAACCACCAACGCGCATCATATTCGCGAAAGCCTGTTGGCTTCACCAGCGGCAGGGTCTCGAACTCCAGCGTGTTTGGCTTAATGTCAGCCAGCGGTTTGGGCATCATATGCGTACGTCTCCGAAGATTTTGTGCGTCCCTACAACACGAATGTGTCACTTCGACAAAGAGTATGCAGGTTTCGCGCCACAGGGGAAACCTGCGAGTTTCAAGGGCGGATGCCCCCTGCCCCCGCTCAGGACTGAGTCAGGAACCGGGCGATCCAGCGTCCCAAACGCTGATTGTCGAGCGGTTGTTCCAGCGACCCGATCGCCATTTCGACAGCGTTTTCGGCCAGCGGACGCCCCTTTCGGATCGTGTAGAGCGCGGCCGAATAGTCAGCATCAAATTCCGGATGACACTGAAATGAAATGGCCGGTGTCTTGCCATACTCTATTGCCGCAAATGGCGTGAAATCCGACCGCGCCAGCACGCTGGCACCCGGCGGCAATTCAACGACCTGATCCTGATGGCTGACCGGCACGGAAATCGTTGCCGGGCAGTCGCCCCCCATCCAGTCGGGACATGCTTTCACATCATAGGAATGCCGACCGATCCCCCAGCCCTTGGGAGATTTGATGACCTTTCCGCCCAATGCCTCCGCCATGATCTGATGACCGAAACAGATACCGATTTGTGGCACGCTGGCTGAGGCCGCATCCCGGATGAACTGCATCAGCGGCGCGATCCAGTCATAGTCATCATACACGCCCGCAGGAGAGCCCGTGATGAGGATCGCCTCCAGCCCGGCGATATCAGGTAAAGGCTCTCCCTGAATGACCGACACGGTTTCATACTCGATATCCGGGTCTGCGGCAGATATCAGGTTCCGGAACATCTCCGGATAATCCGCAAAATCCGCCCGGATGGGTTCAGGCACGAGCCCGGTCTCGATAATGGTGAGTTTCATGAAGGCTCAGTTTGGCAAGACATTGGGAGCCGAGGGACTGATTTGTTGTGTATCAATCCAGTCATCGATGCGCACTTCCAGCACATCGAGGGGTACAGCGCCCTCTGCAAGCGCCGCATCATGAAATGCGCGTAGATCGAAATCCTCACCCAGTTCAAGTTCCGCCTTGGCCCGCAGCTCCCGGAATTTTAGCTCGCCCACCTTGTAGGCAACCGCCTGCCCCGGCCAGCCGATATAGCGTGTCACCTCCGTCTGGATGTTCAGCGGGGCGAGCGCGGAATTCTCAATGAAACACGCTTCGGCTTGTGACCGTGTCCAGCCATACCAGTGCAGGCCCGTATCCGCGACAAGCCGGCAAGCCCGCCACATTTCATAAGACAGCGCGCCGAAGCGTTCATAGGGCGTGCGATAGATCCCGGCTTCGCCCGCGATTCGCTCGGCATAGAGACCCCAGCCTTCACCGAAGGCTGTCGCATAATAGTTCTTCCGGAAGTCCGGCTGGTCCGACATTTCCTGGGCCAGCGCAATCTGAAGATGATGGCCAGGAACGGCCTCATGCGCAGACAAGGCGGGCAATTCATAAAGGGGTCTTTGGTCGAGGGCATAGGTATTCACAAGGTAAATGCCGGGGCGCCCCTCTTCCGGGTCGCCCGACACATAACGGCCGGTCGTATAGCCCGGCGCGATCGAATCTGGCACGGGCTGGACCTCAAATTCCAGCTCCGGAAGCGTCCCGAAATAATCCGGCAAACTGGCGCGCAAGCGTGAGGAGATTTCTTCGGCAGCCTCCATCAGCTCATCGGCAGACTGGGCGTAGAATTGCGGATCGGTCCTCAGATAGGTCAGGAAATCCTCAAAGCTGCCTTCAAAGCCGATTTCTGCGATGATTTGTTCCATCTCGGAGCGGATCCGCGCGACTTCCGACTGGCCAAGAAGATGGATCTCTTCCGGACTGTAGCCCGCCCCGGCCGTGTAGTGTTCAACCGCCGCAGCATAAACCTCGCGTCCATTCTCGAGATCTGCGATTCCTGCACCCTGACGCAGATACGGCCGGTACTCGATTTCAAGGAAGCGCAGGACATCCAGATAGGCGGAAATGGCACGAGCGGTCGCCCGAAGGCCTTCCGCCCTGAGACGCGCAGCGATTTCGGGGTCCATGTCTTCCGGTAGAGCCTTGAACGGCGCGTACAGGCCGCTTTCAGACGCATCGTCCATGATCTGTTCCCGGATCTGGTCGATCACGGTTTCAAGGGGATCCCGGTTGGCGGTCCACCCGGTTTCGATCCCGCGCCTCATATTCTCGATATTCTCGGCGAAATAGCGTGGCACGTCGTTCAGGCGTGCAATCCAGGCCTCGGCGGATTCCACGCTGTCGATATCTGTCCGCATTGCGGCAAAGACAGGTTCGGCCTGAAAACCCCAGTCACCCGTAAACGGGATGCGGGCCGAATCAGTCTCCGTCCAGTTGATGTCCGATTTCAACAGGCGAATCAGGATCGCCTGATCAATGACATGCTCGGTTTCAGCTTTTTGCACATCTTTCAGAAGGGCCCGCGCGGCGTCCGTTTGGGCAGCAATAGAGGTCGGCCGAACATCCGCCCAGCGATCTGGCGCGCGATTCTCTTCCCGTGCTGCATCTTCAGGACTGACGGCGTCCACATAAGACTCATAGGCTGGAATCAGCGCGTCGAGCGGATCTGCAGCAGCTCCCAGTGCCAGCACAGCTGTGAGCGCCCCTGCGGCAAGTGCAAAAAGAAAAGGTTTCATATTGTCGCTCCCTAGCCCTGTGGCGTTGACAGGACCATAGAGAAACCTAGAACCCAAGCCAAAGCGTTCATTGCAGGCAAGCAAGGTCATCCCTCATGGCAAGCACTTCCCGGGCAGATCCTCGCCCATTGTCGCCACATCTCCAGATCTGGCGTTTCCACATTACGATGGCCGCGTCCATCACCCACCGAATTACCGGCACAGCCCTGTATTTCGGAAGCTTTCTTATCACCGCCTGGATCGTCGCGCTCGCGACAAATGCCGAATGGTATAGTGTGATCGAAAGCGTCATCTCAGCCTGGTATGGTCAGGTCATCCTGTTCCTGTGGGCTGTCGCGGTACTCTATCATTTCGCGAATGGCATCCGTCACCTGCTCTGGGATGGGCCGCATATCGGATTTGACCCCAAAACAGCCAGCACCGTGTCGGTGTTTATCTATCTTTTCGCCGTTATTGGCGCTGCGGCCATCTTCGCCGCAACGACCTGGCTTTAGGGGGCGACGGACATGTCTTCACACGATTTCATTACGCCAGCCAAAATGGCTCGTGGCCTCGGCTCGGCCAAGTCCGGCACCGAAACCCATATTCGTCAGCGCGTGTCCGCGATCGCGCTGATATTCCTCGTACCGTGGTTCGTCTACTCCATCATCAACGCGATGAGCGGCGATATCGTTGACGCTCAGGCATGGGCCGCCAAGCCCTGGAACGCCATCCTGCTGATTCTGACTGCCGGCGCGGCGTTCTTTCACATGCGCATTGGTATGCAAGTGGTGATCGAGGACTATATCGCGAAGACAGGAACCAAGTCGGCCCTGCTCATCCTGAACAGCTTTGCGTGCATCGCGCTGTTCGTGACGGTGGCCCTGTCGGTTCTCAAAATCTGGATTGGCGCGGGCGTCTAGCCTCGCGGGAGAAACATAAGATGAGCAATTATACCTGGACCGACCATACATATGATGTCGTGGTTGTTGGCGCCGGCGGCTCTGGCCTCCGCGCAGCTTTGGGCGCCGCACAGGCAGGCCTGAAAACGGCCTGTATCTCCAAAGTCTTTCCAACGCGCTCCCACACGGTGGCTGCACAAGGTGGCATTGCCGCCTCGCTCGGCAATATGGGCGAGGATGACTGGCGCTGGCATATGTACGACACGGTCAAAGGGTCAGACTGGCTTGGCGATCAGGACGCCATCGAATATCTTTGCCGTGAAGCGCCCGCTGCGGTTTACGAGCTTGAGCATTGGGGCATGCCCTTCTCGCGAACAGAGGAAGGCAAGATCTACCAGCGCGCATTCGGCGGCATGACACGTGATTTTGGTCAGGGCCCTGTCCAGCGGACATGTGCTGCGGCTGACCGTACCGGTCACGCCATGCTGCACACACTGTATGGTCAGTGCGTCAAGGAAGAGACCGAATTCTTCATCGAATATTTTGCGCTCGACCTCATCATGGATGAGGAAGGCGCTTGCCGAGGTGTCACCGCGTGGAAACTCGATGACGGCACGCTGCACCGCTTCCGCGCGCAGAAAGTCGTGCTTGCGACCGGCGGGTATGGCCGCGCCTTCTTCTCCTGTACCTCGGCTCACACATGTACGGGTGACGGCAATGCCATGGTGCTGCGCGCCGGCCTGCCATTGCAGGACATGGAATTCGTCCAGTTCCACCCAACCGGTATCTACGGCTCCGGCTGCCTGATCACTGAAGGCTCGCGCGGCGAAGGCGGTTACCTGACCAATTCCGAAGGTGAGCGCTTCATGGAGCGCTATGCCCCGTCAGCAAAAGACCTCGCGTCTCGCGACGTGGTCTCCCGTGCCATGACCATGGAAATCCGCGAAGGCCGCGGTGTCGGTGCGGAGAAGGATCATATCCACCTCCATCTCGAGCATCTCGGCGCGGAAGTCCTGGCGGCCCGCCTGCCGGGCATCTCCGAGACGGCGAAAATCTTTGCTGGCGTGGACGTCACGAAAGAGCCGATCCCGGTGCTTCCGACCGTTCACTACAATATGGGCGGCATCCCGACCAATTATCACGGCGAAGTACTGACCAAGAAGAATGGCGACCCGGATTCGGTTGTGCCTGGCCTGATGGCCGTCGGCGAAGCGGCCTGTGTCTCCGTGCACGGCGCCAACCGCCTCGGCTCCAACTCGCTGATCGACCTTGTCGTGTTCGGCCGCGCTGCGGGCCAGCGCTGTGGCGCCACCACGGAAGCGGGCGCAACCCAGCCGGAATTGCCGAAGGGCGCAACCGACAGCCACCTCGCGCGCCTTGACCGCCTGCGCAACGCAACGGGCGACCAACCCGTCGCAGCCCTCCGCCTCGAAATGCAAAAGGGCATGCAGAACAATTGTGCTGTCTTCCGCACCGGCGATGTCCTGAAGGACGGCGTCGATGCCATCGAGGAAGTCTACAAGAAAGCGCCCGGGATCGACGTGAAGGACCGCGGCATGGTCTGGAATACGGATCTTGTTGAAGCCCTCGAGTTCGACAATTTGATCGCGCAGGCTGCTGTCACCGTGAACTCTGCAGCCAACCGTCAGGAAAGCCGCGGCGCGCACGCTCGCGAAGACTTCTCGGAGCGCAACGACGAAACGTGGATGAAACACACGCTGGCTTGGTGCGATGAGGCCGGCAAGGTCACGATCGACTATCGCGAAGTGCACAATTACACGCTTTCAAACGAAATCAGCTACATCGAGCCCAAGGCCCGGGTTTACTAGGACATCAAGGCGAGCACGACATGGTTCAACTTACTCTCCCCAAAGGCTCCGCGCCCAAAAAGGGCAAGACCTGGCCGAAGCCGCAAGGCGCGACCAATCTCCGCCAGTTCCGGATCTATCGCTACAGCCCGGAAGAGGGCGGCAATCCGCGCTGGGACACTTATTGGGTGGACATGGATCGCGCCGGCACGATGATCCTGGACGTGTTGTTCTACATCAAGAACAATGTCGACCCGACGCTGGCCTTCCGCCGCTCCTGCCGTGAAGGCGTCTGCGGCTCCTGCGCCATGAACATTGCCGGCCAGAACACGATTGCCTGCACCAAGGGCTTCGACGAACTGCCGGGCGGCATCATCACGATTGCGCCCCTGCCCTCGCAGCCGGTGGTGAAAGACCTGATCCCGGACCTGACCAGCTTCTATGCCCAGCATGCCTATGTGCAGCCATACCTGAAGACGGTTACGCCAGACCCCGAAAAGGAATGGAAGCAGTCCGAGGAAGACCGTGAAGAGCTGAACGGCCTTTACGAATGTATCCTTTGTGCCTCCTGCACGACCTCCTGCCCGTCCTACTGGTGGAATGGCGACAAGTATCTGGGGCCAGCGGCCCTGCTACAGGCCTATCGCTGGCTGATCGACAGCCGCGATGAAGCAACCGGCGAGCGCCTCGACGACCTTGAGGACCCGTTCAAGCTGTATCGTTGCCACACGATCATGAACTGTGCACAGGTCTGCCCGAAAGGCCTGAATCCGGCCAAGGCAATTGCCAAGATCAAGCACATGATGGTCGAACGGGTTTCCTGATCCGCGGATCCAAATTAGCCTCCATCCCGGGTTGATCCGGATGGGGGCTTTTTTATATGTCGACTTCACCTGACATTGATGTCTTTGGCGAGGCGCCGGAGGGTGAGCGCCCCCGCATTGACCTGGCAGCCGAGCACAAACCCCGCATCTGGGCTCGCTTCCTGGCCAAATGGATCGATTTCTACCTCTGCCTGATCCCCTCTTTCGCGATCATGATGGGGCTTATCTTCATCTACGGCTTTGTGGCGACCCTGCTGGCATGGCCGGTGGATGAGGCTTTCTTCGACGGCTATATCTTCGTGGGCGTCTTTCTCGTGCTTCACGCACTGACCTTCACGGTGCTTGAGGCATTCTGCGTTTCCCAATTGGGAAATACGCCCGGCAAGGCCCTGATGGGCATCAGAATACGGAACATTATTGGAAGCCGGCTGTCCTTCCGGTCCAGCCTGAAGCGTTCAGCCCTGGCGATGCTTGCCGGCATGGGGCTCGGCATTCCATTGATCAGCCTGATCACCCATTTTATATGCGCCCGAACGCTGAGCGAAGATGGTCATGTATTTTGGGACCGTGTCGACAGTCTTCAATACCTGACCCAACCTGTCGGTGCCTGGCGTTGGATTTTCGCCCTCGTCATCTACATCGTCTGCCGGGCCCTTGAACTTGCCATGAACTATCTGTGAGGCAAGCACTTACCCGTTTGTGCTGAACACGTCTCGCAAGCCCTCCGGCTTTTCCATATGCTTGAGCTGGTCGATCAGGTCATCCACTTCGAATTCCCACACCGTCGTCGGCGGCAACGGTCGAATTACCTTGCCCCCGAGCGCCTTGAACAGGCTGTTGGCCTTTCGATTTTCGGGCAGGGTTTCAGCCACCAGCGTGGTAATGCCCTGCGCGCGGCAGGAGAGCGCCACCGACGCGATCAACAGGCGGGACAGACCATGCGCCTGGTACTGGTCCAGTACGCCAAGCGCGAGTTCGGCTCGCTTGCTGTCCGGCTCTGCGCGAATGGCATGGGCCGCTGCCATGAGTGGTGTGTCGTCTTCGCTGGTGTCGAGAATGCCCCATGCAATATGAGCCTTGCCATCCGCATTCGCGAGACTGTGGACAACCGCATCGGGCACAGGATTGGCGCCGCTGAAAAAGCGCAAATAGCGCGACTCCGGCGACATGGATCGGAATATTTGCTGGAAGCGTGGCTCGTCATCCAGGCCGACGGGCCTCAACAGGATTTCGTGTCCGGTGTCGAGCGACACGTGAAGGGGCGCATTGCACATGAAGCCTGCCAGCCTCCGCTTTGTTTCTCGTCGCGCAAGGCCCGCGAAGAGGGGTGCGCAATGGCAGAACCCGTCGACAAGAAGAACGTTCCTGACTCGTTGGATAACGGTAGTGTTCAGCAGGCGAAAGGCAAGCCGTTGTACAAAAGCAAAAAAGCACGGCCGAACTGACCGCGCTTTTCAGACTTTTTGCTGGGACCCCAGCGATCAGGCCGGATTAGGCTCCGGATCGCCAACGCCGCCATCGCCCTTGGGCTTGCGGCGTTTGCCAATCACCGGCACCGCCGAGCCCGGCGTCGTGTCATCATCGCCCAGATCAGGACGCGATGGTGGATTGCCTTTGAGCAAAGCCGAAATCTCGTCACCCGTCAGGGTTTCATATTCCAGGAGACCGGTTGCAATCGCCTCCCAATCCTTCCGGCACTCGGTCATGATCCGGCGAGCATCATCCATGCCGGTCTGGATCAGCGTACGTACTTCTTCCTCGATCTTCCGCGAGGTCTCTTCCGAGACATGCGAGGATTGCATCAGCTGCTGGCCGAGGAACACGTCGCCCTGATCATCGCCATAATCAACTGGGCCGACCGCGTCGGCAAAGCCCCAGCGGGTGACCATGGCGCGTGCAAGGCGTGTCGCCTGCTGAATGTCAGAGGCTGCACCAGCGGTGACATTGTCTTCGCCGAATTTCAGCTCTTCGGCCACGCGACCGCCCATCATGATCGCGAGACGCGAAGTCATCTCGATCTTGGACATGGACAGCTTGTCGTCTTCCGGCAACTGCATGACCATGCCCAGCGCACGGCCCCGCGGAATGATCGTGGCTTTGTGGACGGGATCTGCAGCCGGCACTTTCAGCGCCACGACGGCATGACCAGCTTCGTGCCAGGCTGTCAGTTCTTTTTCCTTTTCGGACATCACCATGGAGCGACGCTCTGGTCCCATCAGGACCTTGTCCTTGGCATCCTCGAATTCCTGCATGGCGACAACCCGCTTGCCGCGACGCGCCGCCAGCAGGGCCGCCTCGTTCACGAGGTTGGCAAGGTCTGCCCCGGAAAAGCCCGGCGTGCCGCGCGCAATCGTCCGCGCCTCGACATCCTTGGCCAAGGGTACATTGCGCATATGAACGCGCAGGATTTTCTCACGACCGATGATGTCAGGATTACCGACAGTGACCTGACGGTCGAAACGACCGGGGCGCAGCAATGCCGGATCCAGCACGTCGGGACGGTTGGTCGCAGCAATCAGGATAATGCCCTCATTGGCTTCAAAACCGTCCATCTCGACCAGCAACTGGTTGAGCGTCTGCTCGCGCTCATCATTGCCGCCGCCGAGGCCAGCGCCGCGTGAACGGCCGACCGCGTCGATCTCGTCAATGAAGATGATGCAAGGCGCCGAGCGCTTGGCTTGCTCAAACATATCGCGGACGCGGCTTGCGCCGACACCGACAAACATTTCAACAAAGTCCGACCCGGAAATTGTGAAGAAAGGCACGCCTGCTTCGCCTGCAACGGCGCGCGCCAGCAAGGTCTTACCAGTACCTGGAGGGCCCACCAGAAGAGCGCCTTTGGGAATTTTACCGCCAAGACGTTGGAATTTGGACGGATCCTGCAAAAATTCGACGATCTCTTGCAGTTCTTCCTTGGCTTCATCCACGCCTGCAACATCGTCAAACGTCACACGGCCATGCTTTTCGGTCAGGAGGCGTGCTCGGCTCTTGCCGAAGCTCATCGCGCCACGACCGCCACCAGACTGCATCTGGCGCATCATGAAGAAGACAAAGCCAACGATCAGCAGGATTGGCAGGATGGAAAAGATCAGAGACGCGAATGTGTTCTGGCCGCTGTCAGCATCCACCGTGAAGGGCACCTGGTTCTCTTCGAGGAATTGCTGGGTCGTCATGTCGAGTGACCGCAATTCGCTGACCATGGTCCGGCCGTCGGTGGTGGTCACGATGATCCGCTGGTCACCGAGGGTCGCATCCGCGACTTTTCCATCCTCGACCAGTTCATAAATGACAGACAGTTTGGCCTTTTCAGCACGTGCTGCCTGAGGGTTTCCGCCCATGGCCACGGCCATGCCGATGACCAGGAGGGCAATTGCGCCCCAGATAGCCAAGTTTCTGACGTTCATTTTGCGTCTCGCTCCAAATTCCGGTGTTCATCCCGTAAGATAGGGGGCTTATCGCATGAAAACGACTCAAAAGCTCTTAAAATGGCTGTTTTGTCACGTATCGCCGACATAGAGCGCTTGCATCGCGTTGAAACGGGCGCGCGCCAGTGCGGGATCGGCCGCAATACCTGCTATTCCGGGCTCTGCCGACAGGACTATGTCACCCTGCTTGCGGTAGATCAGGACGCCGCCCAGCGTGGCACCGCGAAACGCCTCGTTACCTGAAAGTCGACCCGCCAGTGGCTGCACGGCATCCCGCCGTGGAGGTGTTTCCTTGCCACCGACGATCTGAAGCATCAGGCCGAGGGCGCGCTCCAGACGCTCTCTCGGTAGCCCGGACAGATTCAGTCGTGCGCCACCTTCTCCATCCCACGCAACACAATCGGCCATCCAGCGCCCAATCAGACGCTCTTCCAGCCGCCGCAAGTCCTGCAGACGCGCCTGACAGGCAAGGATGCGCGCTTTCAGGTCAGCATGGCCGTCCAGCAGCGCCCGTACGCGCACCCGCTCATAGGCCAGGTTGCGATTGGATGGGTCATCGACCCAAAGGATTCCGCGCGGGGTCAGGCAGGTCCGCAATTCGCTGCGGCTGTGTGAGAGAACCGGCCGGGCAATCATCACCCCCTGCCCTTCGGGCCAGACCGGCGACATGGCACGCGGTTGCATGCCTGCCAGACCATACCAGGTCGAGCCCTGCCGCGCGCGCATGAGGAAGGTTTCACATTGATCGTCAGACGTGTGCCCCAGCAGCAGGCGCGTCCCTCCGCGCGCCCGAAGTGCCGCGGCCATCAGGCCATGCCGCGCTCGCCGGGCCAGCGCCTGTCTTAATACAGGCGTTTCCCAGACCAATGTCTCATGAGCTATGCTGAACTGCCCACAAATACTGGCCACATGGCGCGCCTCATCGGCGGCCTCCGGGCGCAGGCGATGATCTACAGTGAAAGCCACAAGTTCTCGACCAGACCGCGCGGCCCAGTCATGGGCCAGCACAAGCAGAGCAAGCGAGTCGCTGCCCCCGGACACTGCAATGCCAATCGGCCCTGAAGCGGTGCCACAGAGCCGATCCAACGCATCCATCATGTGTCAGGAAGTCGTCTAGTTGTCACAGCCGGACTTGGTGCGCTCAACCGCAGCCAGATCCCGCGTCACACCCGAAGCGTTCGGATAGCGGCTCGGCAGCGTACCAAGGGCCAGACAGGCCTTTTCCTTGTCACCGATCAGACGCATTGCCCGCGCCAGCTTGACCAGCGCATCCGGCGCGCGGGGATTGTCGGGATAAGACCGGATCATCGTCGTATAGGCTGCGCCGCTGTCGGCATACGCTTTCTGCTGATAGAGCGACTCTCCCAGCCAATAGTGTGCCTCACCAGCCTGCGGGTCATCGCCGAACCGCTCAAGGAAGGCGCGAAAGGCCTCTTCCGCACCAGCATAGTCAAACTGGATCAGCTTGGATTTCGCAAGGGCGAAGAGCGGGCCCGCTTCGCCCGGCAGGGCGCTGGCAGGAATCGTGCCCAGTGAACCTTCCGGCAGAGATTCGCCGGCAGTGGCTGCGCCGCCCATGGTCAGGCGGGTCGGGCCGGACGTATTTGAAGTCGTTTCACCCATGGAGGCGGGTGCATCAAGACGGCGTGGGCCAGAATTGAAGCTCTGGTCAGTCGCCGTCCCCATTTCCGGCATCGTTCCGAACTCTCCGCCGGCATTGCCCGGCATGGGGTCAGCCTCGGGCATGATGCCCGCCGCTGAAAGATAGGATTTCAGGGAGGCAATATCTGCAGACTGATTTTCCAGCTGCGTTCGCAAATCATCGGCCTCGTCGATGAGGGCCTCATTGTCGCGTGACAGGTTCTCGTTTTGCTCGCGCAGTTGCTGGAGCTGGAATTCAAGCGTTTCCACCCGCCCGGTCAGTTGCATCACGTCCCCGGTCAATCCATTGACCTCGACCTGAACCTGCGCGCTTTGCTGGCGGGCCTGCGCCACCTGTTGCGACAGGTCGGAGCTGGTGACCCCTTGCGTTATGGGTGCAGCGCGCTGAGCGGCAGCAGGACCAACAATCAGGCAAAAGCTGGCGAGGACAAGAGCGGGCGCTTTGAACATGGGGGAAGCCTCCGGAGGATTGTGGGCGAACATACAAAAACAGCCGGGGCCAAAATAAGGCACCCGGCTGCATCTTGTGAAGCTATTCGCGGCAGAAACCTAGCTGTTTGCGCCGGAAACGATTTGCGTGAAGCCGTTACGGTTCAGGGCCCATGCCTGCTCGTCGGAACCAGCAGCGATTGGACGCTCTTTACCGTAGGAGATCGTGTCAACGCGGGACGGGTCGACGCCGAGGCTGACCAGATAGTCCTTCACGATAGAAGCACGACGCTCACCAAGGGCAAGGTTGTACTCGCGGGTGCCGCGCTCATCACAGTTACCTGCAACGATGATGCGAACGCCCGGATAGGACGACAGCCAAGCAGCCTGACGCTTCAGGATTTCCTGGTCGTCGACATCGAGGCGGTAGCCATTGAGGTCGAAGTAGACGCGCTCACCAACGTTGACGCGGAAGTCTTCGAGCGAGCCTGCGAGCGGACCAACCGGTGCGGCTGGCGCTGCTTCAACTGGAGCCGGAGCCGGTGCTGGCTCAGCAACTTCAACTGGTGCCTGCTCCTCGACCTGCTCAACAGGCTCTGGTTGGGATGCACACGCGCTGATCGAAAGAACAACCGCGGCTGCGGCTGCGAGTTTAAAAGTGGTATTCATTGCTATTCAGACTCCCCTGGATGTCCTGAGTGCTAATTGACGCCTTAACGGCTGGCGTTTGTCAACGTTGTGCCGGGTGTAGCGGGTATCTGTCTCCATATTCTGACAGAATTCGGGCGACAATCGGGCGGAAGCAGAGCTAACGCCCAGATTCGATACTATTTTGACGTTTTGTCTCCAAAAAGCAACGCCCCCGGACGAAAACCGGGGGCGAAAGCCATGAATTTATTGCAACAATGGCGACCAGGCCGGATCGGAAGCGTCGGTCTGGGTCATCATTCTGCGCTCATTTCGGCCTGAAAGATCGACCGACCAGAGCTGTGGCCCAGCGCCGGGGCGACTTTCGCGGAAATACACGATCACGCGCCCGTTTGGTGACCAGTCCGGACCCTCATCGAGATATGATTCGGTCAGCAGGCGCTCGCCTTTGCCATCTGTCCCGATCACGCCGATGTAAAATCGACCGCCGAGTTGCTTGGTGAACGCGACCAGATCACCTCGTGGGCTCCAGACCGGCGTTGAATACTGGCCCTTGTTGAAGGTGATGCGGCAAGCAACATCCCGACCACCGGAGGGGCAGGTCCGCGGACTGCCATCGGTGTTCATGATGTAGAGCTGCGGGCTGCCGCCACGGTCAGACGTGAATACAATGGCGCGTCCGTCCGGTGACATGGAAGGTGAGGTGTCAATCGCCGGGTGGTCTGTCAGGCGACGCGATTGGCGTGTCTGCAGATTCATGAGGTAGATTTCAGAGTTGCCGCCCTGGGCCTGGGTCATCAACACACTCTCCCCATCCCGCGAGAAGCGCGGCGCGAAGGTCATGCCCGGAAAATTGCCCAGCAATTCCTGACGGCCCGTCTCAATATTGAAGAGGTAGACGCGCGGACGGCCGCCCTCATACGACATGTAGGTGATTTCCTGCGCTGACGGGCTGAAGCGCGGCGTCAGCACCGTGTTCGTCCCCGCAGTCAGATATTGTTGATTGGCACCATCAGCATCCATGATCGCCAGGCGCTTCACACGCTCGGTCTTTGGGCCGGTCTCGGCAATGTAGACGATCCGCGTATCGAAATATGGGTCTTCACCGGTCAGGCGGTTATAGATGGAATCCGCAATCTTGTGTGCGATGCGGCGCCAATTGTCTGGCGTCGTGGTCAGGCGACGGCCGGGCTGGCCGTTGATCCGCATGACTTCGCCGCCATAAACGTCCCACAGGCGGAACGAGACGGCGATCTTGCCGTCTGGCAATTCTTCATACGCGCCGACGACAAGGCCCTCGGTCTGGATGATTCGCCAATCCGGAAAACGTGGCTGAACATCAATCGAGAGATCCTTCTGGATGAAGGAGGCCGGGTTCTGGATGTCGAACAGGCCGGTCGATTCCAGATCGGCCCGAACGACATCGGCGATGTCTTCGGCCATTTCGGCATTCGTGCCGCGGACTTCAAAGTCCGGAATGGCCAAGGGTGTGGGCTGGAAATTACCCTCGTCCACGCGGACCTGTAGCTGCGCAGCTGCAGGCATGGCGAGACCGATGGGTATCATGAGGGCCAGCACCAAGGCTGTCAGGATACGGGTCATTATAAACTCTCCTCAGAATGTCTATTCAGGTCACTTGAGCGGGCCGATTGTGACCTCGATATCTTTCCACTCGTCATAATCGTCTTCAGGCAATTGGTAGTTCGCACACTGGCGCACGGCTGTCAGGGCCCGCTGCACCACAACGCCGCGGCGGCCAATCGGCATCGAGCGCGGCGTCACAAGGCTTGCATTGCCATCCAGCGAGCCGTCCAGGTTCAGCCTCACCCGGATCACCACGTTGATCTGGTCATCCTTGGGCAGATCATCCACGCCATTCCAGCAATAGCCGATCTGGCGGCGCATCGCGGCTTGCAGGGAGGCCGTGTTGCCGCGCCGCTCCCCTGCCCCCTTGCGGGGCTGCTGGACGTCTTGAAGCACCGGCTTATTGATCGGAGGCGGGGCCTGTTCTTGCGCAGCCTTGCGCTGGGTCTGGGCCTTGTCCTTCAGGATGTCCTCGAAATCATTCAGAAAGTCGAGGTCGTCAGACTCCGATTTCGGCTTCTGCTTCTCGATCAGCTTCGGCTCCTTCTTCGGAGGCTCTTCCTTCTTTGGCTCAGGCTCTTCCGGCTTTTCCTCGGGCTCGGCCTTGGTGTCTTCGACAACAGGCTCTTCTTCGGCTGTTTCGGTTTCGCGTGTCTCGTTCACCTCGTCCGGTTCTTCCGGCGGATCCTCGACGATTTCGGCATCTTCCTCGACAGGGTCAGGCTGCTCTTCCGGTTCGGTCTCTTCAGGCTCCTCTTCGGCAGGCTCCTGCACTTTCTGGATCGGCGCAACGTCCGTAACCAGACCAATATCGACAATGTCGATCGGCACATCAATCGTGCTCGCGCATTGCGGCAGGCGCAGCAGGATATCGACCGGCGAAAGGCCCGGCTCCTCACGTTCCAATCGTTCGATCTGCTTGTCGCAATCGCTCTTCTTCATCGGCCACGTCATCACCGCCGCGGCAAGCACGGAAGCATGAAGAAGGGTCGAGATGGTAAAGCCGCGAAGCATGTGGGGCTGGTCGCTCCTACTTCTTTTGTTCGGTCACAAAGGACACACGTGTATAGCCTGCTGCCCGGATTTCGGCCGTCACTTCCATGATCCGGCCATAGGGCGTGTTCTCGTCACCGCGAAGATAGATCGGCTGCTCGTAGCCTTCGCCAATAATTGCCTGCAATTGCGGACCGAGCGTGGCGATATCCTCAACAAGGGTGGTCTGAATGAAGACCTCGCCATTCTCGCGGATGGAAATCGCCAGCGGGTCGTCATTCGGTTCGGTCTTGATCGGGCCGGAACTCGTCTTTGGCAAATTCACTTCCTCGCCGCGCACCAATAGCGGCGCAGTGATCATGAACACGATCAGCAAGACCAGCATGACGTCCACAAAAGGCGTCACATTGATCTCGGCATTCAGCGCGCGACGGCCGCGCCGTCCGCCCTTGCCACCTGAACCAAGGATCAATCCCATCGCCTAGTCCCTCGCGGATTCAGAGGCACGGCGCGACAAACGCACCAGAACATCCTGCGAGAACGTGTCCAGCTGGTCGCCCAGCTTGGTCAGATCGCCGGTGAATTTGTTGTAGAAGATGACCGCCGGGATGGCCGCAACGAGGCCCATGCCGGTCGCGAACAGCGCCTCGGCGATCGGGCCGGCCACGGTGCCCAGGCTGGTATCCTGCTGTTCGGCGATGTTGAGGAAGGCGTTCATGATGCCCCAGACGGTCCCGAACAGGCCAATAAAGGGTGACGCAGATCCGATGGTCGCAAGAATGCCGAGGCCGTTTCCGGCGCGTCCGATCTCGCGATCCACCGCTGCGCGCATTGATCGCTCGGCGCGGCTGACAAGGGCCGCCGCCTCGCCGGAACCAGATTGCAAACGCTTGGCGTCAGACCATTCGCGCGCGGCCGCTGCAAACACGCGGCTGGCGGCGTCATTGGTTGCCTGACCGGGCCGCATGTCGAAATCCTCGGTGCGTCCGCTCCAGAAGGCTTCTTCGAACTGGCGTGATTTCTTGCGTACAGCGCCCAGCGAGAAAAGCTTTTCGCCAATCACCATCCAGGACCAGATAGATGCCAGCAGCAGGAACAGGAGCACCAGCTTAACAATTGGGTCAGCCGCCATAATGAGGCTGAAGAGCGAGAAGTCGGCATGACTCGCGGCAGTGCCTATCGCTTCTGATTCCATGGGGGCTAAAGCTCCTATCTACGCGTCATGGGTGATCAGCCGCATCCCAAACGGGACCGGCACACCCCTTCATCCACACCAAATTCGGCAGAAACACGGCAGGATGGCCAGTTTCCGCAGCACAGTTAACGGCTAAGGGTGTTTTCTTAACGAAACGTGGGCAATCGGCCGATATTTGGCACCAGACCTGCGATCAATTGGTCAGGTCGGGCAGGAACCATCGCGTGCCGACATAGAAGTTGTAGGCGCGGTTGATGCCATCAATTCCGCCTAGGTTCGACGCGACGGCCTGATCCGAATACGAGACGTATTCACTGCCCAGCGACAGGCGGAAATTGTCCGACAGATGATAGGTCGCGCCAGCAAACAGATTCCAGTAGGCACTGGAATTGGTGTCCTTGCCGACCACGATGAAATCCGGATTAATGTCCGCGGGACCAGAGAAGTTGAAATCGAGCACCCCTGCCCCGCCGCCCGCACCCAGGAATGGGCGCAACCGCTTGCCTTCCCGGAAATCGTAGAAGGCGTGGACTCCGATCGAGCGGCTTGTGAAATCGCCACTTGCCGTGCTCGCACCGTTCAGTCCCGCGATATTGGCCCAGCGGAATCCGTATTCGGCCTCCAGACGAACAGAGTGGTTGACCCGGTAGCCCAGTGCCCCGGCGATCTCGCGGCTGTCATCGAAAATCAGATTGTTCTGGTCCCCAATCGACCCGTATCCGCGCACAGCAACATAGAAGCCGCGCTCGGCATCAAAGTCTGCTTCTGCCTGCGCAACCGCCGGATAGCTCAGGCACGCGCCCCACAGCGCCAAGTGCATCAATTTCAAGACTCGCCCTCCCAGCGATATGCTTCCAGTTGCTTCACCAATTCGCGGATCGGACGGCGCGGGCGGCCATCGGCGTGGATCATGACAGCTGTGATCTCACCCTCTGCAATGATTTCCTCTCCCCTGAAACAGGTCTGGGAAAAAAGGATGCGGGGTCCGTCGGTGCCGATATAGCGCGTCCGGATATGCAGCAGGTCGTCTACCCGCGCCGCCTTGCGATAGTCAACTTCAACCCGCGTCAGCGTGAAAGCCGCCGGGTCTTCCCGCTCCAGCAGGGATTGATGGGAAACGCCAGCGTCGCGCAGATGGTCTGATCGACCCCGCTCAAAGAAGCGGAGATAATTGGCGTGATAGACCATGCCGGTGAAGTCGGTGTCTTCATAATAGACCCGCACGGTGATCCAGTGCTGGCGCTCGGCATCGAAATTGTTGGCATCAAGATTGGGAAGGCTCATTGGGTTCGCCTACCAAAGCTCGCGAGAATCGTCACCCCTGTTCCGATTGCAGGGTCATTTCGAGCGGAGCCGTTTCGTATCCAAGCTCTTCGGCACGCGTCTTCAGACGCTCCAGGGTTTTCCCATCAAGCTGCGCCGTGCGCGAGAGGATCCACAGATACTTGCCGTCCGGACTGCCGACGAGGGCGGCTGAATAATCCGGCTCCAGAGCCAGCACCCAATAGTCGCCCTCTGCAAACGGAACCCATGCGGGCGCAAACTTCACTTTCAGCTTGCTGTTGCCAGACCCCTCCACGATGCGGGCCTTGCCTTCAGCCACCGTTTTCTCTCCGTCGAGCGATCCCTTGAAACACGTATTGGTCACCGACACGGTGCCATCGGAGTTCAGGCCATACTCAGCCGTCACACCTGTGCAATTGCGTTCAAACCCATTCGGATAGCGGGCAATTTCGTACCAGAGGCCAGCATACCGATCGAGATCGACAGATGGCACGGTCGGCGGCGTTGAATCGCTGGCGCGATAATCGGGTTGGCTGGTACAGGCCGCAAGCAGGGCGGCGGCAATGGCGGAAAGGGCGAGGCGCATATGGGGTTCTCCTATGCCCCTTCTACGCATGAACCTGCCGACTGGTTTCCCGGAGACCTATTCGCCGTTTGGCTCAACCGCCTCGGGCTCTGCGGTTTCTTCGGAATAAATGGCGGCAAGAAACGCACGGAAGTCTTCTACCGAGGCAACAGGCTGCTCCTCCTGCGGGATATGTCCGGTCTCGGGATAGATGATGAGCTTCGACCCCGGGATGGCATCGGCAAACTTTTCCGCATGTGCCACGGGAATCAGATTGTCAGTATCCCCATGCAGGATCAGCGTCGGCACGGTGATTGCGCTCAGCCTCTCCTTGGACGCAGGCACCCGCAGTGTCGTGCCGCTCATGATCTTGAGCAGCGCCTCGCGATGGCACGGCGCACGAGACATGGCCGAATACCGCTCCACCATTTCATCCGTTACCAGTTCAGGATCCGCAAAGCTGTTTTCCAGGCCCGACCGGATCAAGGCTGACATGTCGAGATCCTTCATCACGTTGCGGGCAAACCCATTGCGCAGCAATTTGAAAATCACCGGGTCCTTATCGTCCTCGCCCGGCGCACTGAGCCAACCGGCCGCATCCACCAGGACCAAACCATCCAGCCTTTCCGGATGAGCGAGTGCATAGGCCCAGGCGGTGTGCCCGCCCATGGAACTGCCGACGAGGGTGAACTGGTCGACGTCCAGTGAATGCGTCACGCGGTCGATGCTGGCAATGAATTGCTCGATGCCGATCTCATCATTGTCGACGCAGCGCGACAGGCCATGGCCCGGCAGGTCCAACCGGATGACCCGGTAATCCTTACGCAGATTGCGCACCCATGCGTCCCAGGTGTTCAGAGAGGCAGAATAGCCATGCACAAGCACAAGTATTGGCGCGTCGCGCGGACCGGTATCGGTAAAATGCAGCTCGACCTGACTACCGGATTTCAGGTACCGGCTGTTCGATTTCGAGTAGACCGACTCCAATGTGTTGTAGGAAATGTCCGGACGGCGCAGCATCAACCAGCCCGCCGTGAGAATGATCGCAACCGTCACCAGCACGACTAGCAATCGTTTCATCTTGTTCCCGGCTCCCGCAGTTTCAAATCAGGTGATCGGCACTAAGCCCCCCTGACGACGCCAAGTCAAATCGCACGCTCAGTGCCGCAGACACTACAGGTTGCATCGCGCCGCAACCGGACTTTCCTGACGTCGGCCATCAAGCCATCGATCAGAATAAGGTTTCCAATCATCGGCTCTCCGGCGCCTGTGACCAGCTTCACGACTTCAAGCGCCATGAGCGTTGAAACCATTCCGGTCACGGGCCCGACCACGCCAACTTCATCGCAAGCCGCCGCATTCGGCGGCGTTTCGGGCACCCAGCAGCGATAGCATGGCGCGCCGTCCCGGCAGCCGGACGCAAACACGCTGGCTTGCCCGGTCCACCCTGCGGCTGCGCCGTGCACCAACAAGCGTTCGCTCAGGTGGGCCGCTGCGTTGAGGGCGTAGCGGGTCGGGAAATTGTCCGTCGCATCGACCAGAATGCTGCCGGACAGCGGGTCGGAAGGCGACCATTTCTTTCGACGCGTGCTGATCCTTGTCCCGGGATGATCCGTCGCCAGGCGCTCAGCCAGGATATCCACCTTGGCCTTGCCGAGGTCGCGTTCTCCAAACTGGATTTGTCGCTGCAGATTCGACCGCTCAATGACATCATCATCCCAGATTTCGATCTGCCCGATGCCTGCAGCCGCCAGGAACATTGCGCATGGCCCGCCGAGCGCCCCTGCCCCGACAATGGATATCGACGCCGCGCGCAGCTTCTGGACGCCGGGTCCGCCTATTTCCTTCAGCATGATGTGGCGCTTGTGCCGGGCGAGGTCTTCCGGGCTGAGGCTCATTGTCCTGCTTTCTTCTGGCGAATAGCGGTCGAGGAGATCGGGTCCAGCGGCGCAGGCAGGTAGACCCATGCAGGCGGATCACGATCCGGCAGCGAGGCGGCAGCTGAAACCGGGACACGACTACTGGCAAAGCGACGGGCGAACGGTGAGTTGCGAGCACCCGGCCCAATCCCCGGACGCGCCACGATGGCGATCGGCATCATCTGCGCAATCCCCTGCCACGCGCCCCAGAGATGGAAATTGACCATATTGTCAGCGCCCATCAACCAGACGAATTTCGCAGCGGGCGCTGCCGCTGTCAGCGTCGACAAGGTACGATAGGAATAAGTCAGGCCGAGCCGCGTCTCGATATCTGTCACCCGCATTCGTGGATGGTCTGCGACCGCCTCGGCTGACCGGAAGCGGCCCGAAAAATCTCCGTGTCCGGTCTTCAGGGGATTCCCGCGCGCCACGATCCACCAGACCCAATCTAGCTGTAGCCGTTTCATGGCTGTGGATGCCACATGGAAATGGCCGGAATGGGCCGGATTGAAACTGCCGCCGAACAGGCCGATGCGGAGGCCAGCCGATGGTCCCGGTAAAATTGCTCGGCTCAAGGACGAACCTGCCCGGTTCCTCGCACAATGTATTTGTACGTCGTCAGCTGTTCTGCCCCCACGGGTCCGCGCGCATGGATGCGACCCGTGGCGATACCAATCTCGGCGCCCATGCCGAACTCGCCGCCATCCGCAAATTGAGTAGAGGCATTGTGCAGCAAAATCGCGCTGTCGACCGTCGCAAAGAAGCGGTCTGCTGCATCAGAATCTTCAGTAATGATACATTCTGTGTGTCCGGACGACCAGGAGCCAATATGCGCTAGCGCTGCGCTCAAATCGTCGACAACCGCAACGGCCAGGATCGGCGCAAGATATTCGGTGGACCAGTCGGCCTCGGTGGCTTCGATCATCTCTGGCACGATGGCGCGGGCGCGGTCATCTCCGCGCAATTCACAGCCCGCTTCCAACAGGCCGGCCGCGATCTTCGGCAATAGATCGTCCGCCACAGCCGCATCGACCAGGAGCGTTTCCGCCGAGCCACAGATTCCTGTCCGGCGCATCTTGGCATTCACGACAATGGAAACTGCCTTCTCGGGATCAGCAGCCTTGTCGACGATGACATGGCAAAGCCCTTCGAGATGACCGATCACGGGAACGCGCGCATCCTTTTGCACGCGCTCGACCAGGCTGCGCCCACCGCGCGGGACGATCACGTCCACATTGCCTTCGAGGCCGGCCAGCATGTGGCCTACTGCGGCGCGGTCGGTGGTCATGACCAGTTGCACCGCGTCTTCCGGTAATCCTTCGGCCTTCAGCGCGCCGCGCATGGCGTCGATGATTGCGCGGGACGAGTGCGTGCTTTCAGACCCGCAGCGCAGGATCGCCGCGTTGCCCGAGCGCAGACAGAGCGCGCCGGCATCGGCGGTGACATTCGGGCGGCTCTCATAGATGATGCCGATCACGCCCAGCGGCACGGCGATGCGCGCAATGTCCAGCCCATTCGGCCGCTCCCACCGGGCGAGTTCCTTGCCAATGGGGTCGGGCAAGCCGGCCACGGCTTCCACACTGGAGGCAATCCCTTCAAGGCGCGCGGCATCCAGGGCCAGCCGGTCCAGCATGGCCGCGTCGAGCCCCTTGGCTTCGGCAGCGTCCATATCCTGCGCATTGGCCGCCAGGACTTTGGAGGCAGACGCACGAATCGCGGCCGCGACCGCCTGCAAACCGCGTGTTCGGTCAGCGGGCGTCATCTGGCCCAGCTTGCGAGACGCGGCACGGGCGCGGCGGCCCATGTCGAGCATGGTTTCAGCGAGGTCTACGGTGTCGGCTATCATCGTATCAGTCATGTCATGGGATGTGCCGGAAAGCCGGGCCGACCGCAAGACGGCTAAACGTCGCCTACTTCAGCTATCCCAATAGTGATTGCAGGTGGGGACGGGCTGACTCTTCGGGATTTTGCCCTAGAATAGCTTGAAAGAAACAAGAATTTCACCGGAGGAACCCATGATCGATGTAGAGGCAATGCCTCATCTAGCCGATATCCCGCGCGTCCAGGCCAGCATCCGCCCGGATGAGGAGGCTTTCTGGTTCGAAGGCGAGACAACCAGCTTCGCCGAACTGGAGACACGTTCCACCCAGATTGCCAACGGCCTCATCGGCCTGGGCGTGAAACCGGATGACCGGGTCGGCTATCTCGCCAAGAACATGGCTGTCTATTACGAGATGCTGTTCGGCGCCGCCAAGGCCCGCGCAACGATGACCGCCGTCAACACCCGACTCGCCGCACCCGAAGTGAAATTCATCCTGTCGGATGCGCGGGTGAAAGTCCTGTTCGTCGGCAAGGATTTCTACGGCCTGATTGACCAGATCCGCGCCGAATTGCCAGACCTTGAACATATCATCGCGATTGATGGCGATCGGGAGGATTGGAAAGCCTACTCGGCATGGCGCGACAGCCAGCTGACCGATCCACCGGGCCTCACGACGCGCGACGACGATGATGTCATCCAGCTCTATACATCCGGCACTACCGGCATGCCCAAGGGCGTGCAGCTGACCAATGGCAACTACCGCGCCATCTTCGAGCAGGCCGGCATGCTGGAATGGGCGAGCTATGATGTCGGCGACGCGGTCATGAACGCGATGCCCCTCTTCCATGTGGCGGGCGTAAACATCGGTATCCTGACGGCCGCACAAGGTGCCAAAGCTGTCGTGCTGCGTGAAATCGATCCGGCAGCAATCTTGAAACTAATCCCCGAGCACAAGATCGCCCATGCGTTCTGGGTCCCCGCAGTCATCCTGATGCTGACCCAGATACCGAATGTGCGCGACATCAACTGGTCGAGCCTGAAGCAGGTTTTCTATGGCGCCTCTCCGATTGCCGAGAGTTTGCTGCTTGATGCGCAGGACATCATGGGTGCGCGTTTCACCCAGCTCTACGGACTGACCGAGACGGGCGGCTGCGGAACCTATTTGCCGCCTGAAGCCCATGACCCGGCCTGGGGAAAGCTGCGCTCATGCGGCGTGCCCTATCCGGCCACAATCGTGCGATGCCTCGACGCAGAAGGGAATCCCGTCCCCACCGGCGAAGTTGGCGAGATCGCCATCAAGTCCGCCTTCGTCATGAAAGGATACTGGAACCGCCCGGATGCCACAAAGGAATCGGTCGACGCGTCCGGGTTCTTCCGGACAGGAGACGCGGGCTATTTCGACGAAGACGGATTTCTCTATATCCACGACCGCGTAAAGGACATGATCGTGTCCGGCGGCGAGAACATTTATCCCGCCGAAGTCGAGAATGCGATCTTTGGCCACCCTGGCGTGGCGGACGTGGCAGTTATTGGCGTGCCCGACGAAAAATGGGGCGAGGCCGTCAAGGCCATCATCGTCGTCAAACCGGGCGAAGCGCCGACTCAGGACAGCATAATCGCCTGGGCGCGCGAACGCATTGCCGGCTATAAATGCCCAAAGACGGTAGAGTTCATTGAGGTGCTGCCCCGTAATCCGTCCGGCAAAGTCTTGCGCAAGGATTTGCGCGAAACTTACTGGAAGGACCAGGCGCGTCGCATCAGCTGATCAGAAGGCGGATGGCATGGCGTCCCCCATGCCGTCCGCTATCAATCATATTGGACTAGTTGGCGAGGCTCAGCCAGTCGCGGGCTGAAGACAGCGCCACTTTGACTTCTTCCGAGCTCAGCATATCAGCCATTTCCTGCCGCTGCACGCGGGCCTCTTCATGTCCCTTGGACACAGCGAGGTTGAACCATTTGTGCGCAGAGATCAGATCCATCTCCGATCCGACACCAGCGGCACAAGCGAGGCCGGCCTGATAGAACTCATCTGCATTCGCGTCGGCGCCCAACAGGCCACCTGGCTGTATTTCAATATCCGAAAAGGGCATCTTGTTTCTCCTGTCACCCTGCCTTCACCGCCACCCTGTTTCGGGCATGTCAGCCAAGACATCCATCCGTCACCAGAGCATTCCGACGACAGGCAAAGAGTGCCTTCTCTCCTTTGCCGTATGGTTAACAGGAACCTGCCCAAACCCCGGCTATTTTAATATTCCGGGTCCGGTTGTTCATTTTTGATGCAATTTGAGGACTTCGGACATGAAAAACCCCCGCACGGCGAGGCGGCCGTACGGGGGTTCTGCATGATCGAAAGGAGTTGGAGGCTTAAGCAGCCACTTTCTTCTTTGCGAGAGATTCTGCGAGTTTTTCCATGGCGTCGCCCTTCTCGATATTCTCGACGGCGGCGAGTTCACGAGCCATACGGTCCAGGGCGCTCTCATAAAGCTGGCGCTCGGAATAGGACTGTTCCGGCTGATCTTCGCCGCGGTGCAGGTCGCGAACGACTTCCGCAATAGAAATCAGATCACCGGAATTGATCTTCGCTTCATATTCCTGAGCCCGGCGCGACCACATGGTCCGCTTGATGCGCGCACGACCACCCAGGGTCTTCAGCGCATCTTCGACCAGCTTGGAACCCGCCAGTGCGCGCATGCCAGAGGCTTCGGCGCGATTGGTTGGGACGCGAAGGATCATTTTGTCCTGATCAAAGGACACCACATAGACCTCCAGGTCCATGCCGGCCACAGTCTGCTTCTCAACGCTCGTGATCTTGCCCACCCCGTGTGCGGGGTAAACGACGCTTTGACCCACTTCAAACGCCAGTTCCGCAGATGCTTTTTTAGCCATGTTGGATATCGCCCTTTTCTACGCATTTAGAGCCGACAAAATCCCCCCCAGTCCGACGCATTTGACGGTCTGAGTTGAAGTTTCCGGATCTTTTCAGTTATTACTCAAGTCTGAACGATAGCATAAATGTGCAGCTTTTTCAACAGACACGCCCAGATGCTAACCAAGAGTAAAGTTCCCAAGGTCGCTGATTTTGTTAACGTTTATTGAGAAACCCAGCAAAATCAGGGTTCGGACGACCCGATTCAGGCGTCGCCTTCACCCGGTTTGGGGCTGAAATATTTCTCCAGCTTACCGGTTTCTTGCGCAAATTCTTCCCGGTCTGCCGGCGGTTCCTTCATCCGGGTGATATTTGGCCAGGTCTGCGCATACTCGGTATTCAGCTTCAGCCATTTGGCGTCCGGGTCATCCTCGGTATCGGGCTTGATGGCCTCCACAGGGCATTCCGGCTCGCACACACCGCAATCGATGCACTCATCCGGGTGGATGACCAGCATGTTCTCGCCTTCATAGAAGCAGTCGACAGGGCAAACCTCGACGCAATCCATGTATTTGCAGCGGATACAGGCATCAACGACAATATAGGTCATGGGCAGGAGGGCCTTCTGGGGTTTGTGCACCGGCGAAATGGCGCGCGCAGGCGCTCATGTCAATGAGGTGTTCTGACAGGAGTCTTCAGGAAGCGTCGGCGATCCGCTTTTCCGCCGCCTGGCGAGCCTGTGCGCGAGAAATATCGTCAATATGCAGCAGCGAGGCGACATGGCGGATATAGGCATCCTCGATATCGCTTTTTTCGCCATCAGCCAGCGCGACCCGGTACAAGCCTTCAATGATGGAAATCCGCTCCGCAATCGGCAGCTTCTTCACATGCTTGGTAAACTGGTGGGAACCGACCGCCTCTTCAGCCAAGGCTTCGCCTTCGGCCAGCACGGCATCTGCCTTGTCTGCATCGAATTTGAACGCTTCCAACAGGATTTCAGCGATCATGTCGCTTTCAATGTTCACATAGACCCCATCGGACAGGGCAGCCTCGACAAGTAGCGCCGCAGCCGCGACTTGCGGGTCCATCGGTCTCTCGGCAGGCGTTTTCTGCCGGAACAGATTTTTCAGCGTGTTCATCATGTGTCGGTCTCCAGCGTCGTGTACATTGCCGCCGCCTCTTCTGCCGGCCCTCTCCGAGTGCCCAGATCCAGCACTTCGACGGTCCTGATATGCGCGCCTCGCGCCAGCGTGACAACATCTCCAACGCAAATAGCGGCGCCCGGCTTGTTGACGCGCCGGGTCTGGCCATTGCGGGTCAATCGGACGCCCCGCTTGCGAATATACGATCCGGACAGGGCGCGAGTCTTGAAAAACCGTGTCCGCCACAGCCACACATCAAGGCGCAGCGTTGGCGTGTCCGTCATTGAAAGGGCTTGTACTCGAAGCTCGTATCAGCTGCGCTTTCAGCGGCGGCATCCGGCTTGGGTTTTGGCTTGCGTTTCTTTTTCTTTGGTTTGCTAGCCGCCCGCTTGGGCTCCGGCAGCAGGGCTGCGAGCGCCGCGAACGGGCTGTCCGGGTCCGGCTGGCGCGACTGCGGGGCACTGCGGGAATTGGACCGCCCGCCCCCGCCTTGCTGTTTTGGTCCGCGTGGGCCTTTCGGGCCTTTGCCACCGGCATTCTGATCTCGGCCGCGCTGGGGCCGCCCGCCTTCAGACCGCCCCTCGGGACGGGCGCGGGACGCATAGCGCCACAAAGTAACGGCATCCGTTTCCTTGTCCTTTTCCGCAGGCGCAAGGCCAAAGCCTTTCAACACGGCGGGCCAGTCATCGGCAGGGCAAGAGACGACGGAAGCCAGGTCGATCTCGATGGGGAATGCGTTCTTCGAGGCTTCCTTGCGGCGCTTGGCGATCTCCCAGCCGAGACGTTCGGCAAGGTCTGCGCGCACGGCCCGGCGGCCGAAACGAAGATAGCCATTGGCGGCAAGCGCCTCTTCCGGCCATGTGCCATCAAGCGCAAATGACCCGGCCCCCTCGGGTGCCAGTGGGAAAGGCTGACCTTCAAACACAGCGCGCAGAATGGCGATCATGCGCTGGCCTGCAGGCTTTTGCGCATCCGGCACATGTGCCGCGACACGGCCTGCTCTCACCCCAATGCCTTTGAGGGCTTCACGCTGGTCGCCGGTCAGACGCAGACTTGGGTCATCCTGGCGAAGATCAACCGCAGCCCCGGTTTCAAGAAGACGGAAGGCAATCCCGCGCGCGAGACCTTCCAGCGCATCGCCCGCTTTTTCAACGGCCAGCTTTGTATGAGTTGGCAGGATCTTGGCGGTCTCGGCCGCGGCCCATTGCTCCAGCCGCTGGCGCGCAGCTTCACGCTCGGCCGGGTCGACTTCGGATGCGCCGACAATCTCGACGCGCGGCGCCATCCAGCTCGATCCCTTGGCCAGATGGGCCACGGGCGAATTGATGTGTTCGATCTGGCCTTCATCATTCAGTTTGAACGCATCATCCGGCGCCGCCACGATCAGCGACAGGCGTTCCAGGATCAGCGGGCGCACAGCGGCCTGGGCTGCGCTGCGCACCGCCTTGCCTTCGAGCGTACGGGCATCAAGAACAGGTTCGAAGGTCAGGCCTTTCAGGCGTCCAACGACATGGCCTTCCACACGGACATCACCTTCCGGGGTCAATTCGGTCACGAGGGCGTCTTCCTTCTTCAGGCTGGCAAGCAAAGCGGTGGTTCGCCGGTCCACGAACCGGGCAGTCAGCGCTTCGTGTAGCGCGTCTGACAGGGAGTCTTCAATCTCTCGTGTTCGATCCTGCCATTTTTCCGGGTTTTCCAGCCAGTCAGGCCGATGGGCGGCATAGGTCCAGGTCCGTATATTGGCAAGCCGCTGCTGCAGCTTCGCAATATCGCCCTGGGTCGAAGAAAGATCATCCAGACGGCGCTCCAGCCCCTTGTCGGCAAGGCGTGCATCCGGATTGGCGAGCGTTTCAGCAAGGCCCAGCACGAGCCGCGCATGGCCTTCCGGCCCGGCTTTGCGGAAGTCTGGCAGGCGGGCCAGATCCCATAGCCGCCGCACTTCGCGCGTACCCGCCACATTCGGCCCGATGGCCGCATCTTCCGCCATTCGGCGCAGCACCCATTCATCCAGTGCATGCGGATTATGGATCAGGGATGGATGCCCGGATGGGGTCTCAAGGCTCAGGATCAGGCGGCGCAGGCTGGAGAAGTCGAGTGCAGAGTTGCGCCATTGCAGATGATCCACCGGATCGAACCGATGCGCCTCGATGGCCTGCCATGTCGCTTCATCGAATGGCGGACAGGTCGCTGTCTCCCCAAATTCACCATCGGTACGGAACCGCCCGGCCCGGCCCGCGATCTGTGCGCATTCTGCTGGTGTCAGCAGGCGATGGCGCCGCCCATCGAACTTCGAGCGTGAGGCGAACACGACCCGGTCGACATCAAGGTTCAGCCCCATGCCGATCGCATCAGTTGCAACAATGTAGTCGACTTCGCCGGACTGGTAGAGCTCAACTTGCGAATTCCGCGTGCGCGGGCTCAGCGCGCCCATCACTATCGCCGCTCCCCCCTTCTGGCGCCGCAGCAATTCGCCAATCGCATAGACCTCATCCGCGCTGAATGCGACAATGGCCGTACGCTTCGGCAGTTTGGTGATCTTGCAATGCCCGGTATAGCGCAGCTCTGAAAACCGCTCGCGAGGCTCGGTCTCGGCGCCAAGGTCCAATTTACGCAACACACTGCGCATCGTGTCGCTGCCCAGCAGCAATGTCTCGTGATTGCCGCGCAAATTCAGGATACGGTCGGTGAAGACATGGCCCCGATCCTGGTCTTCGGCCAGCTGGATCTCGTCAATCGCGACGAAATCCACTTTCAGATCCACCGGCATTGATTCCACTGTGCACACCCAGTATCGCGCCGTACGCGGAACAATGCGCTCCTCACCAGTAATCAGCGCGACATGGGCCGCGCCCTTGCGCTCGACCACACGATCATAAACCTCGCGCGCCAACAGGCGCAGCGGCAGGCCGATCATGCCGGTGCCAAACCCCGTCATCCGCTCGATGGCATAGTGGGTCTTGCCGGTATTGGTGGGGCCGAGAATGGCCTTCAGGGTGGAACTCATCGACGTTGCGTGGCGGGGCCGCCATTGAAAGTCAAGTTGAGCCTGCAATCGGCCCACACCCCCTGCCCCCGAACCGGTCAATCTGGCAGGAAACTGCCCTTGATCCTGTCGCCCGGAAAAAACCCGCCTGTCGATCCAATTAGAAGTTGTCCGCCTCTGCGCACTCCCCTAGAGCCCTCGGAAACAATGGGGACTTCGCGTGACAATGACCGCCATGAATCAGGCTCGCTCTTCGAGCCAGAGGTTCTATGTCCTCGACGGCATGCGCGGGATCGCGGCGATCATCGTGATGCTCTACCACTATATTGGAAGCGGACAGTCCAGGCTGCTCATGAACAGCTATATTGCCGTGGACCTGTTCTTCATCCTCAGCGGCTTTGTCATCTATCATGCCTATGCCAAGGCCCTGCGGGACGGCATGCCTGCGGGCGTCTATGCCAACAAACGGATTTCCCGGCTCGCCCCGACTGTCGCGGGCGGCGTGGTACTCGGCGCCATCGCGATGCTGATCGTGTTTGCCGAGACCGGGCGGGCCTTCAACCCCCTCCAGTTCACCCTGACCCATATCGGGCATTTCGCTTTCATCCCGGCGCTCAGCGATTACGAGATCCCTGCGAATGGCACGCTGGAACTCTTCCCGTCCAATCCGCCGCTCTGGTCGATCTTCTACGAATTTGTCGCCAGCATCGCCTTCATCTGGATTGCGCGCCTGCCGAAATGGCGACTGGTCGGCACCTGCCTTGCCGCCTTCTCGCTCTACCTGTTTTGCTGTCTCGCGCTGGCCCGCCTGTCCGGCAATGACCTGACCGCCAATGTCGGCTGGAGCCATCAGACCTTCTTCTTCGGCTTTCCGCGCGTTTTCTCGGCCTTCCTCGCCGGGATCATCATCTACCGGCTGGTCCAGAATCCTGCCGGCCCGGTGGCCCGATACCTGCCACGCTTTACAGGCCTGATGCCCACGCTGATCGCATTCGCGGTAACACTCGGCATCCTGATGTTTCCCGTCTACGCAAAAGGCGCCTATCAGTTTATCGCCATCGGCCTGCTCTGCCCGCTGCTCATCCTGATCGGCGCGCGCGTCCAGCCGGGCAGCCTCTGGCTTACCGGGGTCTGCGAGCGTCTCGGCCTGATCTCGTTTCCGCTCTATTGTGTGCACGAGCCCGTCCGCCACCTGACTGGCGTTCTGCTGCGCCGTACCGGTCTGACGGACATCCCGACCGAGTTGCGCGTCACCCTGACCGTGATCCTCGCCCTACTGGTCTCAATCGGCTTGCTCTGGCTCCTCGGCCAATTCCAGGCCCGCCGCCGCCTCAGCGCCAGTTTGAAACCGTTTTTGGGATAGGATGGATCAGGCCATCGCCTCGGCGCGGACCAGCTCTGCGACCGGCGCTTTTTCGTTCACCACATGCGGCTGGAAGTGGAGCAGTTCCCAGCGTCCGTCATGATGCTCGACGAGGGCCGTGCAGCTCTCTACCCAGTCGCCATCATTCATGTAGGTGATGCCGTCAATGTCGCGCATTTCGGCGACATGGATGTGACCACAGATCGCGCCGTCGAATTCCTTGCGACGACAATAATCCGCCACATGGCCCTCGAAATTATGGATATGGTTCAGCGCCCGCTTGGTGCGCTTTTTCAGGGCCTGTGACAGCGACCAGTACGGCATACCGAACCAGCGACGGATCGCGTTCAGCTTCGTATTGGTCCAGAGCAGGAAATTATAGGCATGATCGCCCAGATGCATGATCCATTTGCGGTCGGCCCGCATCATGCCGTCAAACATGTCGCCATGTACGACCAGATAGCGCTTGCCATCTTCGCCCTCATGCACGGCGCGGTTCTTCACCTTGATGTCGCCAAAGGCGAGCCGGAACTGCAGGAAAGCGCGCAGGAACTCGTCATGGTTCCCGATGATATAGGTCACGTCCGTGCCGCGCTTCGCAGCCGTCAGGATACGGCGGATGACGTTCGTGTGTGATTGCGGCCAGTACCATTTCTTGCGCATCCGCCAGCCATCAATGATGTCGCCCACCAGATAGAGCTGCTCGGATGTATGCGTCTTCATGAAGGCGCACAGCGCATCGGCCTGGCATCCGGCACTGCCGAGATGCACATCGGAGATGAAGATCGAACGATAATCAGGGCGAGGATTGGCACGGGTCATGATGCCCGCCCTTAAGTGCGTTCGGTATGAGTTTTATGACAGTTTACCCCCTATTTTCGTCACAAAAATGCAATAAAAACAGGGTTAACAAAAAGACTTGTCCTCCCCCTCCGCAGGCGGAGGTATAATCAGAGCATGGATGACGCCTTCGCCACTTTGCGAAACCTGCCGCCGCACCTGCGGCCGTACCGGTTCTGGATCTGGCTACAGGTCGTGATCCTCACCTTTCACGTGCGCCATATCCAGCGGGATATGCGCGCCATGATGGTGCGCATATCACCCCGCGGAGAGGTCGATATTGTCGCTGTCGGGGACGGGCCGGAAACGATCAAACCTGATCCGCTGGCCTTTGAGCTATCGAAGGGCTTCCGCCTGGCGATGGGGGAGTTGGATTTGGCTGTGCCAAGGGGCGAGCGGCTTCAGTCAGCCCCTGCCGTCACAATGCCACGTCGGCCCTGTGCGATCGGCACCCGCCTGCCGCGTCCCGACACCTGACGCGAAGTGTCCCGATGAAAACCCAACTGTCTTCCAAGCGCCTTCACGGGCGTCGCATGCGCAGGAACAGGCGGTCTAACCTTCCTTCACGCCCCCACCGCGCCGGGCGAGCCAGACACCACCCAGGATCAGGGCGAACGCGATCAGCGCCTGCCAGCTCTGTGTCTCTCGGAAGAAGACCCAGCCCAGCACGGCGCTGACCACTGGAATCGCATAGCCCGTCAGGGACAAGAATGTCGCGCTCGTCCGCGCGATCAGGTACATGTACAGCGCCTGTGCAATTGCCGTCGGGATCACGCCAAGCCCCACCACGGCGGCCCAATGCGTCCAGTCGGCATTGACCTCGGACGGGTGCACCGTGAAGGCCAGCGGCCACGAAACCACCGCCGCCAGCGTGACGAAACCGGTCGCGAACGGAATGGCCTCGATCCGGGGCGCGCCGCGCGCCATCAGGCTTGCAAGGGCGTAATTCATCGTCGCGAGGATCAGCAGCAGCTGCGCCACAACACTCGCATCGCCAAGCCCCTTCATCGCATCCGGCCCGAACAACACAGCCACACCCGCAAAACCGGTCAGCACGCCAATCGCGGTTCCGCGATTCATCCGTTCATCCGCAAACAGAAAGGTTGCCCCACTCACCACGAAGATCGGTACAGCGGCGGTATAAAGTGCGGCAAGGCTGGAATTGACCGTCTCCTGAGCGGTCGTGATCAGGAAGAAGGGAAAGACGGAGCCTGCGAGCCCCATCCCGATGATCGCCACCCAGCGCTTGCGGTCTCTCAATGGCGGCAATTTCTGCCCCCGTGCCAACATCAGCACCCACAGTACCGCCGCGCCAATCGTCAACCGCCCCGGCAGCACCCAGGCCACCGGCAGGCCCATATCCGGATTGCCCTTGTCCACCGCCACCCGGGTCAGCGCATAGGCCCCGGCCCAGAACAGGGTCAACAGAGCAAACAGCCCCCAATCAGCGGCAGAGCGACTTTGAAGCTGGGGCCCATTCATGGCATCGCCGCGCCGCGCGACGCCTCGATCATACTGTACCAGTCCGCACGGCTGAGCTGGATTTCCAGCGCGCGCGTCGCCGCCTTCAGGCGCGCCGGAGTCTGCGTGCCCAGCAAAACAATGGGCTGCGCCGGATGCATCAGAACGAAAGCCAGCGCCACTTCGCTGCGGCTCACGCCATGCCCGGCCGCGATCCTGTCGAGCGCCTGATGCACATCCACCAACCTTTCAGGATCATCAGGCTGCGGTCTATATCCATCGGCCAGCCGACCGCCCGCCAGCGGCGACCAAACCAGCGCCGCCGCACCGACTTCCTGGCACCAGTCCAGTGTGCCGTCTTCCAGGGGCGCCAGATGCAGGGCGGAAAATTCCGGCTGCGTGCTGACAAGCTTCGGCCCCAGATGTGCCTGCAATGCGCGGGTTTGCGCCACGGAGAAATTGGAGACTCCTGCTGCCCCGATCTTGCCGTCTGCCAGAAGCGTTTCCAGCGCATCGGCAACTTCCTCCCAAGGGGTCAACAGGTCCGGCCGGTGAATTTGGTAAAGGTCGATCTGCTCAACGCCAAGCCGCGCAAGCGACGCTTCGCAGGCCTCGATCAGGTATTTACGACTCGAATTGTAGGGCGCGGGGGGAATAATTCCGCCCTTGGTCGCCAATACCATTCTCGTGCGCCGCGCAGGATCGGCTTTCAACACCTTGCCCAGCAAGACCTCGGCCGCGCCAAATCCATCCCCGCCAAATCCGTAGATGTCAGCCGTGTCGATAAGAGTCATGCCCAGATCGAGCGCGGTCTCAACAAGATTCTCCGCATGGGACAATTCATGTCCCAAAAAGCGCCAGCAACCGAAGCCCAAAGCACCCGCGCGCAGTCCGCTCGTTCCGATCCCTACCTGACGCATGAAACCGCCTCCTCGTGACTTCAGGCCATAAGAGGCCGCTGAAGCCAAGTCCACGACTGATCTCTGTTAGCGAAAACAGGCAGTAAGCGGCGCGAGGCCGCATGGGCAGCGGGTGGACGAAATTGCGCGGGCGTCGTAAAGGGCCAGCAGATTTATAGCCTGCCGCTCCAAAGGAGATTTTTCATGGCCGCTCGCGTTGCAATCAATGGTTTTGGCCGCATTGGCCGTCTCGTCCTTCGTTCGATCATCGAGCATGACCGCAAGGACATCGAAGTCGTCTCGATCAACGACCTCGGTCCGGTGGCCACCAATGCCCACCTGCTCCAGTATGATTCCGTTCATGGCCGGTTGAACCAGACGGTCGAAGTGGACGGTGACACGATCATCGTCGGCGACCGCAAATTCCTCTGCACCGCCGTACGCGACCCCGCTGACCTGCCGCATGCCGAGCTGGATATCGACATCGCAATGGAATGTACCGGCATCTTCGCCGACAAGGAAAAAGCGTCTGCTCACCTCAAGGCGGGCGCCAAACGCGTGCTGGTCTCTGCTCCGGCGACAAATGCTGACAAGACCATCGTCTTCGGTGTGAACCACGACACGCTTACCAAAGATGATCTCGTCGTCTCCAACGCATCCTGCACCACCAACTGCCTGTCGCCCGTCGCCAAAGTGCTGAACGACACGGTCGGTATCAAGCGCGGCTACATGACGACGGTCCACTCCTATACGGGTGACCAGCCAACCCTCGACCGGATGCACAAGGACCTCTATCGCGGCCGCGCGGCTGCGATGTCCATGATCCCGACCTCGACCGGCGCAGCAAAAGCCGTTGGCCTGGTCCTGCCGGAACTGAAGGGCAAGCTCGACGGTTCCGCCATCCGCGTCCCAACGCCAAACGTCTCGATGATTGATCTCGTCTTCGATGCCGGCAAGCCAACCACGGTCGAAGAAGTGAACACGGCCATCAAGGCCGCCGCTGACGGTTCAATGAAAGGCGTGCTCGACTATACTGACAAGCCGCTCGTCTCCGCAGACTTCAACCACGATCCGCACTCGTCCACCTTTGCGCTCGACCAAACGCAGGTCATCGAAGGCACCATGGTTCGGGTACTGTCCTGGTACGACAATGAGTGGGGCTTCGCGACCCGCATGAGCGATACTGCCCTCGCCATGTCCAAACTCATCTAAAACCCTTCTCCAGAGCGCTTCCCAACCGGGAGGCGCTCTTTTTCCATGCCGCATCGCACCCGGTTGGCCGGGCATTCTGGAGGAAATACCATGTCCAGCTTCAAACGCCTTGCCGATGCCGGCGATCTGACCGGCAAGACCGCGCTTGTCCGAGTCGACTTCAATGTGCCCATGGAAAATGGCCTCGTCACCGATGACACGCGCCTGCGGGCCGCCATTGATACGGTGCAGACCCTGCGCACCCAGGGCGCCAAGGTCGCCCTGCTCGCACATTTCGGTCGCCCCAAGGGTGAGCGCGTTGCAGACATGAGCCTTGCGCCGATTGCAGGCGCCTTCGCCAAAGTGCTCGGCTCGAATGTCAGCTTTATCGCCGACTGCAAGGGCGAGCATGTGAAGCAGGCCATTGCTGATCTCGACCCTGCCGGCGTGATCCTTCTGGAGAACACCCGCTTCTATGCAGGCGAGGAAAAAGGCGACCCGGAACTGGCGAAAGAAATCGCCGCGCTCGGCGACATCTACGTCAATGATGCCTTCTCGGCCGCGCACCGCAAGCATGTCTCTACGGCTGTCCTCGCGACCCTCCTGCCCGCCTATGCAGGCGTGAACATGGAAGCTGAACTCGACGCGCTCGACAAGGCGCTCGGCACGCCGGAACGTCCCGTGCTGGCTGTGGTCGGCGGCGCGAAAGTCTCTTCCAAGATCGACCTTCTGAAAAACCTTGTCACCCAGGTCGACTCGCTGGCGATTGGCGGCGGCATGGCCAACACATTCCTGGCCGCGCAGGGGATCAGTGTCGGCAAGTCCCTCTGCGAGCATGATCTCGCTGAGACCGCCCGCGAGATCATGCAGGTCGCTAAAGAAAACAATTGCAATATCCTGCTTCCGGTCGATGTTGTTGTCGCGAAGGACTTCAAGGCTCACGCCGAGAATCGCACCTGCGCAACGGACGAGGTCGCAGACGATGAGATGATCCTCGACGCTGGCGTCAGGACGGTCGCACAGTTGGTTGCCGCGATGGGCAACTCAAAGACACTGGTCTGGAACGGGCCGCTCGGCGCGTTCGAACTGACCCCTTTTGACAAGGCCACCGTCGCAGCAGCGCAAGCCGCGGGTATCCGCGCAAGTGACGGCAAGCTAATCGCCGTCGCCGGAGGCGGCGATACCGTTGCCGCGCTCAATCATGCCGAGGCCGCCGACGAGTTCACCTTCGTCTCAACCGCAGGCGGCGCCTTCCTTGAATGGATGGAAGGCAAGCCCCTGCCCGGTGTGGAAGCCCTCAAAGCCTGATCCCTTTTGAGACAGCCTGCGGCAAATCGCGCAGGCGGCTGCAAATGACAACGTTCTCATCGGTTTGCTGCGCGGCGTCAGAAAAAATTGATGTTCCAGATGAAATCGATTTCAGGCCCTGAATCCCACACGTCTCTGGCAGTCCTTTCCCCCGAAACTGCCCGTACTGCCTGAGATTCGGGCGGGTGCGAGCGCGCTCACATCAATCCCTGTCAGCCTGTTGACCCAGAAGACAGGCACGGTACTTGAATGCAAAGTTTGCAAATTCCACGCATGCAAGGGACGCCCCGTTAAAATCATGACCAATCCTCAAATGGCCCGGCAGATTGCCGACAAGAATGGCTTCATCGCAGCGCTTGATCAGTCGGGTGGCTCCACCCCCAAGGCTCTGCGCCTCTACGGCGTGAACGAAGACGCCTATTCCAATGACGAAGAAATGTTCGGCCTGATCCATGAGATGCGTGCCCGCATCATCAAGGCACCAGCCTTCAATGGCGAAAAGGTCATTGGCGCGATCCTGTTTGAACGCACCATGGATGGCGAAGTCGATGGCACGCCAACCGCCGAATACCTCTGGAACGCCCATAAGGTCGTTCCCTTCCTGAAAGTCGACAAAGGCCTCGCAGACGAAGCCAATGGCGTCCAGATGATGAAGCCGATGCCGGACCTCGATCACCTGCTCGAACGCGCGGTCGGCAAGGGTATCTTCGGTACCAAGATGCGCTCGGTTATCAATGCCGCCAATCAGGAAGGCATTGCTGCCATCGTTGCACAGCAGTTTGACGTTGGCCGCCAGATCTTGGGCCACGGCCTGATGCCGATCATCGAGCCTGAGGTCACGATCACGATTGCCGACAAGGCCGAGGCCGAGGATATTCTCCTGGCCGAGATCGCCAAGCAGCTCGACGCGCTGGGCGAGGACAAGCAGGTAATGCTGAAACTGTCCCTGCCGACCAAAGCAAACCAGTACAAGTCGCTGGTCGATCATCCGCGCGTGATGCGCGTTGTCGCGCTTTCCGGTGGATATTCTCGCGAAGATGCCTGCGCCAAGCTTGCCAATAATTCCGGCATGATTGCCAGCTTCTCCCGCGCCCTGACCGAAGGCCTCTCGGCCCAGCAAAGCGACGAAGAGTTCAATTCCACGCTTGCCGCCACGATTGATTGCATTTGTGCGGCATCCAGCGCCGGATAGGCCGGGTTTGTCCTAGACTCGCGCCCGACGCGAAAGCAAAGTGCCGCCCATGTTAAACATGAGGCGGCATTTTTTGTTCGCCAATCGATTGGGGACTTAAAGGCATGATCAAACACACCGTAACAGGCGCGGTATCCGCGCTGTCGCTCCTGGCGGCTGCTTCTTGCATGGCAACCGTCGAGCCGACAGCGTTGGAACAGGCAGAGGCAAACACGCCAAGTCTGCAGGACGAAGCCAGCGCGATGCTGGCCGAGCTCGTCGTCAATCCGGCCTCTGCGGAAGTGTTCGAATCCCGTTGCGAGAATGCGATGCTGCTCGCCGGAAAGTTCATCACCGATCTTGAAACCCGCGACACGCCGCCCGGTGTTCAGGACATTCAGGATTTTGACTTGCTGACAAATGTCGCCTTTTCGGTTGGCTACGGAGAAGCGGCTATCGTGGCCGAAGCAAACCCGGACGAAGCGTTGAGGGAAGTCGGCAGCGCATGTCAGGAAGACACAGCCAGCATTATCTCGACGCTCTCCCTGTCCGGCCCCATCTACGAACGCATGGTCGCGATTGATGCCGACGCCCTCGATGATCGCTCCGCCCTCATGTTGTCCCGCATTCTGAGAGACTATCGGCGCAGCGGTGTCGACAAGGACGAAGCGACGCGAACGCGCGTAGAGGAACTGAACGCCGAACTGGCGGAGATCAGCACTGAGTTCAGCAAAAACCTCCGCGAAATTGTCGGACAGGTCGAAGTCGATTCAGTCGACGCGCTGGAGGGACTGCCACAGGATTATATCGACGCCCACACGCCCAATGAGGATGGCAAGATCGTCATCACGACCAACTATCCGGACTTGATGCCTGTCTTCAACTACTCCCCGAACGAAGACTTGAAGAAATCCCTCTTCATTGCCTCGGCCAACCGTGCGTATCCGGAGAATGTAGAGCCACTCCGGAAACTGCTCGAGAAGCGCTACGAACTTGCACAATTGCTGGGCTATGAAAATTACGCAGCCTATATCACCGAAGACAAGATGACGGGCTCGCCAGAGGTAGCCATCGACTTCCTCGACGGTGTCGAAGCCGCCGCCCGAAACGCCGCTGAAATCGAATACGAACGCCTGCTAGCTTTTCAACAAAACAGTAATCCCGACGCGACGCAGGTCAGCCAGTGGCACAGCGGCTATCTTTCAGAACAGATTCGCCAAACCGACTATGCGCTCGACGCCCAGGAAGTGCGCCAGTACTTCGCCTACAATGACGTTCGGTCAGGCATATTTTCGTTGGTACAGGACCTGTTCGAAGTCGAGATACGTGACTGGACCGATGCTCCGATTTGGCAGGAAACCGTAACCGCTCACGAAATCTACAAGGATGGCGAACTGGTCGGCCGTTTCTTCCTCGACATGCATCCCCGCGAGGGCAAGTTCAAACACGCGGCCGCCTTCCCCATTCGGTTCGGCCCAACATCTGAAGGCGTGCCAGTTGCCTCACTGATGTGCAACTTCCCTGCGGGCGATCATACGACCGGTCTGATGGAGCATAGACAGGTCGAAACCTTCCTCCATGAATTCGGCCACCTCATCCATGCGATGTTCTCTGGCCAACCAGACTACGCCGATCTCAGCATGAGCAGCCTTGAATGGGATTTCATTGAAGCCCCGTCACAGATGCTGGAAAACTGGGTGTGGGATTATGATACGCTGGCAAAGTTCGCCGTAAACTCCGACGGCGAAATCATTCCCGTCGAACTGGTCGAGAAGATGAACGCCGCGCGTGACTTCGGCACCGGCCTCGGCACGCTCCGTCAGCTGACCTATGCCGGCGTCTCGATGAATTACTATAATCGCCCACCCTCTGAGGTCGATTTCGAGAAGATCTGGCTTGAACAGGAAGCTGGCCTCAGCCCGTTCGAGACCCTGCCGGACCTCCATCGGTATGCCAGCTTTGGGCACCTCGATGGCTATTCTGCGATCTACTACACTTATCAATGGTCACTCGCGATCGCGACAGACATGTTCAAGCAGTTCGAAGCAAACGGCTTGCGCGACGAAGTCACCGCTGAACGCTATCGGGAACTGGTCCTAAGCGCCGGATCATCAAAACCGGCCGCCGAACTCGTGCATGATTTCCTTGGGCGCGATTGGTCGCCTAGAGCGTATGAGCAGCACTTGATCGACGCCGCGGCGTCCGCACCCAGTGTGGAAGCTGAAAAGGACTAGCAGTGATGTTGGAGATGCGTCCGAACTGTGAACGCTGCGATACCGATTTGCCGCCGGATGAAGCCGGAGCGTTTATCTGCTCGTTCGAATGCACGTTCTGCTCTGATTGCATGGACGGTCCTCTCGATGGTCGCTGCCCGAACTGCGGCGGCGACCTCGAGCCCCGGCCGATGCGGCGCAGCAAGCCACTCGACGCCTACCCCGCCAGCACGCAGCGGGTTTTGAAGACTTCCGGCTAGGCACGCCCTGCGCTATAGCGCGCGCCATGAGCAAGACCGAAGACTATGTCCGCCCGCGCACGCGGCTTTACCTGATAACTCCGCCCCGCATCGAAGATGTGGAGAGCTTTGCAGCCCTATTGGAAACGGCATTGTCAGCGGGCGATGTCGCCTGTCTCCAACTGCGCCTGAAGGCTGATACCGGCGAGATCGACGTCGACGCCACCCGCGCCGTTGGCGCAGCCGTTACAGAAATGGCCCAGGCCTACGGCGTTGCCGTGCTGGTCAATGACAGCGCCGAACTTGCCGTCGAGATAGGTGCAGATGGCGTTCATGTCGGGATGGATGACATGCCGGTCAAGAAAGCCCGGGAGATCGTCGGCCCGGACATGATTATCGGCGCAACCGCCAAGAACTCACGTCATGCTGCCATGCAGGCATGCGAGGCTGGCGCAGATTATGTCGCCTTTGGTGCGTTCTTCCCGACCCGCACCAAGACCGGTACGGTCGAGGCGAATCCGGACCTTCTGGAAATATGGCAGGAAAGCATGGAAGTGCCCTGTGTCGCGATTGGTGGCATCACAGTCGAAAACGCCGAGCCGCTCGCTGTAGCTGGCGCTGATTTTCTCGCGGTCTCATCCGGGGTCTGGGATCATCCTGAAGGCGCGCCGGTAGCGATTGCCCACTTCAATGCGCTTCTTGACCGGCTCGATGCATCGAAGGCCTGACGCTGCAAGCTCGCTGTAAAACCCTGCATGAACCGGTCCCGCATTAACACTCCGCCCGCTTGACCGTTTCGGGCCAAAGGCTTACGCCCCCGCCAAACCTTCAAAAGGACACGCCCCAATGGTCAAGATCAATGGTAATGAAATCAAGCCCGGCAACGTCATCGAGCATGACGGCACGGTCTGGCGCGCCCTGAAGACGGCGTCGGTCAAGCCCGGCAAGGGCGGCGCGTTCAATCAGGTCGAATTGCGCAACCTGCTAAATGGATCGAAATCGAACGTGCGCTTCCGTTCTTCCGAGACCGTTGAGAAGGTCCGTCTGGAGCAGAAAGACCATCAATTCCTGTTTGCGGACGATGACGCTTTCACCTTCATGGACCAGGAAAGCTTTGAACAGATCGCGATCCAGCGAGACTTTATCGGCGACCAGGGCGCTTTCTTGCAGGACGGCATGACCGTCTCCATTGAGTTTTATGGCGAGACGCCGATTGGTGTTGATCTGCCGGAACAGGTGATCCTCGAAGTTCAGGAAACCGAGCCGGTTGTGAAAGGCCAGACGGCTGCCAACAGCTTCAAACCCGCAATCTGTGACGGCGGCGTCCGGGTCATGGTTCCGCCCTTTGTCGGCACCGGCGAACGCATTGTCGTCCAGACAGCCGATTCCACTTATCTCCGTCGCTCCGACTAGGAACTCCCATGTCCAAACCCTCCCCCGTTGGCACCGTCATGATCGCCGCTGCACGTGCAGCTGGCCGTTCGCTTGCCCGTGATTTCGGCGAAGTCGAAAATCTGCAAGTGTCCAAGAAGGGCCCGGCAGACTTTGTCTCCAACGCCGATCATCGCGCCGAAGAAATCATCTACTCAGCGCTCGCGAAGGCGCGGCCCGGCTATGGCTTTGTCATGGAAGAACGGGGCATTGTCGAAGGCACAGACAAGTCGAACAGATTCATCGTGGATCCTCTCGACGGTACGCTGAACTTCCTGCACGGCCAGCCGCACTATGCAGTCTCCATTGCGCTCGAGCGCGAAGGCAAGCTATTGACCGGAGTGGTCTATGATGTCGCGAAGAACGAGATCTTCTGGGCTGAGACCGGACGCGGCGCATGGCTGGAGAACCGCAAGCTGCGTGTTGCCGCTCGCACCCGCCTCAATGAGGCTGTGGTGGCCACCGGAACGCCCTGGCACGGCAAAGCCGAAGAAATGCACGCGAATTTTGCCCGCGAAATGCTTGCGATGACGCCGGCATGCGCTGGCATCCGCCGCTATGGCTCCGCAGCTCTGGATCTCGCTTACGTCGCCGCGGGACGGTTTGACGGATTCTGGGAACGCGACCTGAAACCCTGGGACATTGCTGCAGGCATCGTGCTGGTGCGCGAAGCGGGCGGAACCGTTGCCGAAATCGATGGCGGCGACTTCATGAAGACCGGCTCGGTTCTGGCTGCCAATGAAGAGCTCCATCCGTTGATCGAACAGCAGCTGCGCCATGCTGCGGCCTTCGCGCGGAAAGCGGACTAAACCCTTCCGTAGCGGCAAGGCCTCCTGACACCAGAAAGATCGTGACACCCGCGTCATTTTTTGGCCTTATAGGCTGAAAAAATGGGCAGGAAGCAGTCATGATACATACCGATACCGACGTTCTCATCATCGGAGCGGGCCTTTCCGGCATCGGCGCCGCGGTTCATCTCGAAAAGAAGTGTCCAGGCCTCGGCTATCAGATATTCGAGCAGCGTGGCGCAATTGGCGGCACTTGGGACCTGTTTCGCTATCCGGGCATTCGATCTGACAGCGACATGCATACGCTCGGTTACAACTTCAAACCGTGGACCGAAGCGAAGGCCATTGCCGATGGGCCTTCGATCCGGAAATATGTCGCGGACACCGCCAACGAATATGGCGTCACACCCCACATCAAATTCAACACGGCCATCGTCGCCGCCAACTGGTCCACGCCCGACCAAGCCTGGCATGTGACGCACGAGGATGAATTTGGTGCGCGTTCAATCACGACGTGTCGTTTCCTGTTCATGTGCGGCGGCTACTACCGCTATGACGAGGGCTATCGGCCGGACTTCCCGGGCGAAGACGCCTTCAAGGGCCAATTCATTCATCCGCAGCATTGGCCGGAAGACCTCGACTATTCCGGCAAGAAAGTCGTCATCATCGGATCTGGCGCGACCGCCATGACACTGGTGCCTGCCATGACCGACAAGGCTGCGCACGTCACCATGCTCCAGCGCTCGCCAACCTATGTTGTTTCGCGCCCGGCGGTAGACAAGTTCGCCAATTTCCTGCGCAAGATACTGCCTGACAGCTGGGCCTACTCCTTCATCCGCTGGCGGAATGTCCTGCTGCAGCAATTTTTCTTCAAACAGACCCGTTCAAATCCCGACAAGGCCCGCGAGCGGCTGATCGGCATGGTGAAAGAAGAACTCGGCCCGGACTATCCAGTCGAGACCCATTTCAATCCGTCCTATAACCCGTGGGAACAGCGGTTATGCCTCGTGCCGGATTCCGATCTTTTCAATGCGCTGAAGTCTGGCAAGGCGAGCGTGGAGACCGATCACATCGAGACGTTCACCCACAACGGGATAAAGCTGAAATCCGGCAAGGAGATCGGGGCCGACATCGTCGTCACCGCGACCGGCCTGCAATTGCAGTTCATGAATGGCGTGGACGTGTCCGTTGATGGCACCCGCACAGATGCTGGACGGCTCTTGAACTATAAGGGCGTGATGCTGTCCAACATGCCAAATCTGGCGGTCACCTTCGGCTACACCAACGCCTCATGGACCCTGAAGGCCGACCTGACATCTGAATATGTCTGTCGCCTTCTGAATTACATGGACCAGCATGGTTACACGTCGGCCATGCCGAAACTTGAGCAATATCCAAACCAGACCGAACCGTTCGTGGACTTTTCATCTGGGTATTTCCAACGCGTCATGGACCAGTTTCCCCGCCAGCACACGGAAAAACCGTGGAAGCTGCACCAGAACTACAGCGCTGACGTCAAGAACCTGCGCCGAGGGCCAATCGCCGATGGCGTGATGGATTTCACAAAGGCCGAAGAGGCCGTCAGCAAGCCGCGCGTCTTGCAAGCCGCAGAATAGCGTTTTGCTATATTTCTTTTCTCGGGCTCCCTATATTGAAAATACAGGGTCTTGATGAAGGGAACAAAGATATGTGGCTATGGCTGTTATGGTGGTGCGTAGACGATCATCTCGCAGCGGCGCTGGATGCGCCGGGGTTGGGAGAACTGCCCATCTGGGTGCCGCTGGTTCTGTCACTTGCCTTCGCCTTCACGATTGATGGCAAGGTCAAGAAACTCCGCAAGAAATAGGTGGGTCAACCTTCTGCAAACTGCAATTCAGCGAGGCGGGCATACAGGCCGCCCCTGGCCACGAGTTCCTCGTGACTGCCTTCCTCGACGATGCGTCCATTTTCCATCACGATGATCCGGTCAGCCCGACGCACCGTGGAGAGCCTGTGTGCGATCACCAGTGTGGTGCGGCCCTCGGCGGCGTTGGAAATGGCCCGGCGCACAGCCGCTTCGCTTTCGGAATCGAGCGCTGAGGTGGCTTCATCCAGCAAGAGCACCGGCGCATCGCGCACAAGCGCCCTGGCGAGCGCAATACGCTGACGCTGGCCGCCTGACAGACTCCTCCCCTTCTGGCCAAGATCCGTCGCAAGCCCGTCTTTTTCAGCAAGGAAGTCGAACGCTTCAGCCATGCGAGCAGCCTGCTCAAGCAAGGCCTCGTCAGGCGTGTCGGTACCAAAGCCGATATTCTGCGCTGCAGTGCCTGTGAACAACGCCGATTCCTGTGGCGCATAGGCAAATTGCTGACGCCAGTCACGCGGATCAGCCTGCATGGCTGAAACTCCGTCAAGTGTGACCGCGCCTGATGGCACATCGAACAGGCGCAAGGCCAGGCGAAAGACCGTCGTCTTGCCTGCGCCGCTCGGCCCGACAAGCGCCACAAACTCGCCCGGCTTTACCGACAGGGAGAAATGATCAAGCGCCGAGACAGCTTCATCGCCATAGCGGAAAGTAACATCCTCAAAGGCAAGCGCGCCGGTCACCTTGCCCGGCAGTGCGACAGGGTTTTCTGGTGCGGTGATTTCGGGTTCAGCGTTGAGCACTTCAGCGGCACGGTCGGCCGCGCCGGCCGCACGCATGACTTCGCCATAGACTTCCGCCAGCATGCCAAAGCCCGATCCTGCATAAAGCGCGTAGAGCACCATGGAGGCGAGATCGCCAAAGCTCATGGACCCAGTTGCGACGGCCCGCGCGCCCATCCAGAGCACACCCACAAAGCCGCCAAACAGCAGCACAGAGACCAAAACGATCATCAGCGACCGCGCCCCGATCCGGCGCATCGCCGCATCAAACGTCGCCTCGACCGCCTCGGTAAATGCTCCCAGCCGGCTTTGTTCCCGATTATAGGCCTGAACCAGTTCGATTGCGTCTAGCGCCTCGGCAGCTTCCGCGCCCGCATCCGCCAATCGTGACTGCGCCCGGTTCGACATCTTCCGGATCACCCGGCCAATCGCCATGACGGGCAGAACGGCCACCGGCAACATGGCCAGCAAGGTGAGGCCGAGCTTCCAGTTCACGACCAGCATCATGGTCAGCGCGCCCGTAGTGGTCAGCAGCGTCCGTGCAGCCAATGACGCCGACGAGCCAAGAAAGGTTTCGATCAGCGTGATGTCTGCTGTCAGGCGCGACACCGCCTCGCCAGACCGCATCTGCGAATGATAGCGGGGCGACAGTTTCAGCAGGTGCGCATAAAGATCCTTGCGCAGGTCGGCCGCAATCCGTTCGCCAAAGCGTGACACGAAATAGAACCGGATCGCGCCAAGCACGCCTGACAGAATGGCCGCCAGCGCAACCCAGAGAAATGCGCGGTCGACCAGCGCCAACAATTCCTCGGCGCTGCCCTGCGCGGCCTGGCCCGCATCCGCGGCGCTGCCGAGCAGCAAAGGTATCGCGAGACTAACGGCCGCCGCCGCCACCAGGAATACGAGTGCGATGGACACGGTCACCCAATGACGGGCGACATAGGGCATCAGCAAGGCCAGTGGTTTCAACGACTTTGCCTTGGGCCGGTTGATCGCTTCGCCGCCTGCTGGTTCTGTTGCACGGCGGTCTTCTGTGAAGGAGCTGTCTGTATCGGTCATGCCCGTCTATAAGTCCTTTCAGATTCCCTGCCAGCAGCCTCTTGCAGAGGTCGCGTCTTTCAGTTACACGCGCCACTTCGAAAACAGGCTGAGACAAGCCCGCGCACCCAAGCGATGGCAGCGCGGTTGTCCTTAGAGTTCAAGAGAGGCGAAGGCCATGAAAAAAGAAGGTCATCCCGACTATCACTTCGTCACCGTAGTGATGACAGACGGAACCGAATATCAGACGCGCTCCACCTATGGCAGCGAAGGCGACCGCCTTGTTCTGGACATCGATTCCAAATCGCACCCGGCCTGGACCGGCGGCGACGGCAAGATGCTCGACCGTGGCGGCCGCGTCTCGCGCTTCAAAGACAAGTTCAAAGGCTTCATGTAAGCGTTCTTCGCTTCGCATGATGCGTATAGTGGAAAGCCCCGGCCTTTTGGCCGGGGTTTTTCCGTTTGGTCCCTATTTCCAAAATTGACCCCACATCTGACCGGTTTACCCTCGCTTAACCCGCCATCGCCAGCGTGCGCCTCACACTTTCAGGACGCACGAACATGTTGCGCGGCATTCAAGTCAAATCTGCCCTGTATTCCGTGGCGATTCTTGCCGGCCTCGGCGGCGCAGCCGCGCTGGCAGCTCAGGCCGCAATCGAACAGGACGGCCTCGTCTATTGGTCCGACGGCGATTCCGGGCGCCTGCCAGGCGGCACCAAATTCCGCCTGCATGGTGTCGACGCGCCTGAGACGCGCAGTCTGAAACAGCGTGGCGGGGCCGACTGCGAAGCCGAACGCGAACAAGGTTATATCGCCAAGGAAAGGGTGATCGAACTGACTCGTGGCAAGGAAATAGCTGTGACACGCGATTATGGTCTCGACCGATACAAGCGGCTCGTCGTTGATATCAGCATCGATGGTGAAGATCTCGCCACGCGCCTTGTGGCCGAAGGCAACCACCAAGTCTGGGACTATGATGGCGGTGCTCCAAAGCCAGACTGGTGCAGCCCGCACCGTAGATTGACAACATCTGGCCAAGTCAGCCCGTAGTTCTGCAAACCAGGCCGCTGCATTGCCCCGTAGCGTTCTTGTCTCTAGGTTCTGCCCAGATCGTACGACAGGAGCCACGCCAAAAATGATTTCCCGGAAGACGGCCGCTGCCGCATCAGTCCTGCTTGGTAACGCAGTCCTGTCCGCGTGCAATGACCCGTCCCCGGCCCGCACGGCGGCACCGGAAACCGCGCCACCAGAAAATTCACTGCAAATCGAAACGGACCCCGCCCTGACAGGCAATGAGGTCAGCACGTCGGCCGGCGTACGCATCCTGACGGCAGACAAGCGCGTCGCTGTACTCGCCGGTCATATTGAGGCAGGCTTGGCACTCTACCGCGCGGGCGCGCCAGACCTCGCAGCGGCGCAACTCAATCACGCGGTGTCGCTTGAAACCCAATCGGAACGCAACGGATTTGGCGAATTTGGCTTCGACACCGGCGTCTATGAGACTGTTCACGCCGCCGCAACAGCCGGAACACCCGCAGAGGACGTTGAAGACGCGCTCATTGCCGCCAAGGCCAACCTTGCCGAGACGCTGGAGGCGACAGGCCTCGAACAGCTGGATCTTGTTCTATTCCTGCTGGAACTTTGCGGCGACGAATATGGGGTCGGCGTTATTGATGCCGCGATCGACCGCGCCCCGGCCTATCAAGCGTCATATGGCTATGCGGCGACCGCGCGCGACGTGGCCCGTAATATGGAAGGCGCGGATGACCTGGTGCTGGAACTGGAATTGCTGGTCCGCATGTGGCCCGGCGACGGTCCGGTCATGGTCGATGCGGTTGCGCCTGAACCGGCCATGGGAACCCAGATCGCCCGGGCCCGACTGGCAGCCTCAATTCTTTAGCAGTGCGTCGATAAATCCGACCGCTTCGATAGAACTCCAGTCGGCATCCCCGGCCAGGCGCGCAATCTCCACGCCACTCGCATCGTACAGGATCGTCGTGGGAAAGCCCTGAACGCCACTATCGTAGACGATCTCATACTGTTCCGGCGTTGCGCTGTGGAACGTGATGTTGCTCGCACCCAGTTCACCGAGGCGCTGCGCGGCATAGGAAAGGTCTTCTTGGGCATCAACACTGATCGCAACCACTTCAAACCGGTCCCCGCCCCGCGCTGTCTGAAGCGCTCCGAGCGACGGCATTTCCTTTTCACAGGGCGCACACCATGTGGCCCAGAAATTCACCAGGACGACTTTCCCCATGAACGCATCCAGCGAAACGGCTGAGCCGTCTTCCAGATAGAAGGGCGCGTTTGAGGCGGATGTTCCAGCCTGAGAGAAATCAAGTTTCTCGATTTCGCCTCTCGCATAGGCTTCCAACCTGTTTTCTGAAGGTTTTCCACCCCCTGCGCTCATCAGCGCATAGACAATTGCGATCAGGCCGATCAAGAAGAGGGCGATATAGGCCAGACGGGTCATGGGGCGCGGTCTCCAACACGAGTTTGAAGGGATATGGCAGTGACGACAGGCAAAGGCCAGACAATGTGGGGCGGACGCTTTGCCGCGACCCCGACAGACATCATGGAAGAAATCAACGCATCCCTCGATATTGACCGCCGGATGGCCGCTGAAGACATTGCTGGAAGCCGCGCTCATGCTGACATGCTGGCTGAAATGGGCATCATTTCCACGGTCGACAATGAAGCCATCCAGGGCGGCCTTGATACGGTTGCCGAGGAATTAAGGAACGGATCGTTCCCTTTCCGCCGGGAGCTCGAAGACATTCATATGAATGTCGAAGCGCGCCTGAAGGAGCTGATTGGCGAACCCGCAGGCCGACTGCACACGGCGCGATCGCGCAATGACCAGGTCGTCACCGATTTTCGCCTCTGGACCCGCGGCGCACTCGACGAGGCCATGCAATTGGTCGCTGGCCTGCAGAGCGCTCTGGTCAGTCGCGCCGGCGAGAATACAGAAACCGTGATGCCGGGATTCACGCACCTCCAGACCGCACAGCCCGTCACACTGGGCCATCATTTGCTGGCCTATGCCGAAATGCTGGAACGCGACCGCTCGCGCCTGCTCGATTGTGCCGAGCGTTTGAATGAGTGCCCGCTGGGCTCTGCGGCGCTGGCTGGCACCGGATTCCCCATCGACCGAGACATGACCGCGGAAGCCTTGGGCTTTGCCCGCCCCATGGCCAATTCGCTGGATGCGGTGTCGGCGCGCGATTTTGCACTGGAGGCACTGGCGGCCCTGTCCATCGCTGCGACGCATTTGTCTCGCCTTGCCGAAGAGATCGTGCTCTGGACCAGTGCACAGTTCGGATTTGCGCAGCTCACCGACGCCTGGTCGACAGGCTCGTCCATCATGCCGCAAAAGCGCAATCCGGATGCTGCCGAACTGATCCGTGCCAAGGCCAGCCTGATTACAGGCCTCTACAGCTCCCTGCAGGGCGCGGTCAAAGCGCTACCGCTGGCCTATGCCAAGGACCTTCAGGACGACAAGCGCCTGACCTTTGAAGCCTTCGACACCTATAATCTTTGTGTTCGCGCCATGACCGGCATGATCGAAACGATCCGTTTCAAGCCCGAGAATATGCGCGCGGCAGCCGCGAAGGGATTTTCGACCGCCACCGACCTTGCTGATTGGCTGGTTCGTGAGCTGGGTCTTCCGTTCCGGGATGCCCACCATGTCACGGGCCAACTGGTCGCGAAGGCTGAGGAGAAGGCCTGCGATTTGTCAGATCTGACATTGGCCGACATGCAGAGCGTGAACTCCGAAATTACCGATGCGGTATTCGATGTGCTGACAGTTGAGGCGTCTGCCTCATCTCGGACATCTTATGGCGCTACAAGCCCTGTTCGCGTTGCCGAACAAGTGGCACAGTGGAAACAGAGACTTCGACTGGAGTAGTCATTGATGAAACGCCCTCTTCTTCTCGCTGCGGCGCTGCTCGCATCTACCAATCTGGCCGCGTGTGGCCTGACCGGGGATTTGAAACGCCCTGACCCGCTTTGGGGTGAGCCAACCGATGGTCTGGAACCCGCTGAATTGCCGGACCAGAATCAGAACAACCTGCCAAGCCTACCGGACCGTGAAGACGAAGGCAGCGATACCGGAGCCGATGATGAATTGCTCGGCGGCGCTTAGGAAGCATTCCATGAAATCACCCAAGCCAGTCTCCGCCGCGCGATGGATCGCCGGCATTACGGCCTTGTGCCTCGGCGCCGCATGCCAAAGCCAGCCAACGGCTCTGGTTGTCGAGGCGGTTGCACCCGTCGAAACGGTTGAACCGGTCGCAGTGGCGACGGAACTCGACACGACCGAACCAGACGGCCCGATCACCAATCAATGGGGCGGCGTCATCCCAGACGCCAAACCGACGACGCCCATAGACAATGGCGCGCTCGGCGAAATCGAGTAATTCATGCACCACTTTACTTATCAGGATGGCTGCCTTCATTGCGAAGGTGTGAATCTCAACAAGATTGCAGATGAAGTGGGCACGCCCTGTTATGTGTATTCATCCGCAACCCTGGTGCGACATGCCCGCGTCATCGCGGCGGCGTTCGAGGGGCAGGATTGCCTGATCGCCTTTTCGGTAAAGTCGAATGGCAATATTGGCGTCCTGTCGACACTTGCCCGCGAAGGCTGCGGCGCAGACGTGGTCAGCGGCGGCGAGTTGCAGCGCGCCCTCAGGGCAGGCATCCCCGCCGAGCGGATAGTGTTCTCAGGTGTGGGCAAGACCGCCGAGGAAATGCAGCTGGCCCTGCGTGCAGGCATTCACCAGTTCAATGTCGAAAGCGCCGCAGAGCTTCGGCGCTTGTCAGAGGTTGCCAGCATGACCGGCGCAGAATCGCCTGTGGCCATCCGGGTCAATCCGGATGTCGCGGCCGGCGGTCATCCGAATATCTCTACCGGCAAAAAAGGCGACAAGTTCGGCGTGCCGTGGAGCGATGCGGAAGACCTCTATGCTGAAGCCGCCACCCTGCCCGGCATCCGGATTGTGGGCGTTGATGTACATATCGGCAGCCAAATCGGCGATCTTGTCCCGATGCGCGCCGCGTTCGAAAAGGTCGTGGGCCTCACCAAACGCCTGCGTGAGGCCGGTCATGATATCGGCCGGATCGATCTCGGCGGTGGGTTGGGCATCCCCTACAAGGACAGCGACGCGCCAGCCCCGCCATCTGATTACGCGTCGATGATCGCTGAGGTGACACAGGATCTCGGCGTTCAGGTCATTCTAGAGCCCGGCCGCGTGATCACGGGTAATGCAGGAGTCATGCTCAGCACGGTTCTTTATGAGAAAGCCGCGCCGGAGACGGATTTCCTGATCATTGATGCAGGCATGAACGACCTCATGCGTCCGGCGCTTTATGATGCGCACCACGACATTCTGCCGCTTAATCAGGCTGGTGCAGGCGCAGAGCGCAAGACCTACGATGTGGTTGGCCCGATCTGCGAGTCGACCGACAAGTTTGCCAAGGGCCGCGAAATGACTGCTGTCCGCCCCGGTCAGCGGATCGCGTTCATGTCTGCAGGTGCCTATGGCGCTGTGCTGTCATCCTCTTACAATGCAAGACCGCTGGTTCCGGAAGTGCTGGTAAACGGGTCGTCATTTGACATCATCCGTCGCCGCCCGGACTTTGAAGAAATGATCGCCCTCGAAAAGGTTCCTGATTGGCTCACAAAGACGGCATGAAGGCGCTCAACGCCAAGGTTTCCGCCACGCGGCGGAAGCTGATGGTCTACGCCTTCTTCAAGGCGTTCTGGCCCTTCCTGACCTTTGTTGCGATCTTTCTCGCCATCGCCTTGGCGGGCGTCATTGATCGCATGGGCTCGGCCATGGCCGCTGTGGCGACGATCCTGTTTCTCGGCGGGTCTATCCTCTTCATCCTGCAAGGCGGACGGCGCTATACGCCTGTCAGCCGCGAGGATGCAGCTCGCCTGCTCGACCGACAGTCAGACCTGCGGCCTGTCTCGTCGCTAACCGACCGCCCGGCGAGCGTGAGCCGAGGATCGCAGAAGCTGTGGCAGAAGCATCGCCTGCGCCTGTTGAAAGAAGCCCAGCGCCTGAAACTGCCGTCCCTGTCGCGCGAGTGGAGCCGCCTTGATCCATACTGGATGCGCGCGGTCCTTCCGGCACTTCTGGTCCTGATGGGCGTTTTTGCGGGTACGGATGCGAGCGCGCGCCTGCATCGCGCCCTGTTTCCAGATTATGGCGCCCTGGTTGGTGCAGACCGCATGGTGGTCGAAGCGTGGATCACGCCCCCTGAACACACGGGCCGCGCACCCATTTTCCTCACTCCAGAACTGCTAAATGTCCGCGTACCGGAGGGCTCGGAAGTCACCTTGCGCACCGAAGCGCATAGCGCGCCGAAATTGGTTCTGAAGGGCGAAGCGACACGTAAGCAAAAATTCGAACCGACCCCCGATGGCGCCTTTGAAGCCCGCGCCCGGATCATGGAAGACACGCGCCTGTCGGTAAACTGGTGGGGCGAGCGCGCAAGCTGGCGCCTACTGACCTCGCCCGATGATGCCCCTGAGGCCCGCTTCGTGAAAGCGCCTGAAATGGGCCGGCAAGACCGGACCGAAATTTCCTGGTCGGTTTCTGATGACTATGGCGTCTCGGCCCTGGAATTGCGGATCACTCTGCAAACCCCAAATCCAGCCGCGCCAGATGACGCAGACCATGTCGCCGTGCCGTTATCTGGTGCGGCGCCGACATCGGCCGAGGACATAACCCAACTGGACCTGACCCGTCATCGCTGGGCTGGTATGCCGGTGACGCTGCGCCTGGTCGCCACAGATGGGGCGGGACAGACCGGCCTGAGCGAACCGGTCGACTTCAAGCTGCCGGAAAAACTGTTTCTCGATCCAATCGCGCGCGTTGCTCAGGAAGTGCGTCTGACTGTGCTGCGCGAACCTCGCGACTATGCAGAGCTGGCAAAGAATGAAGACGCATTGCGCCAGGATGCACTGAATGTCACGGCGTCAAACCGCCTCGGGACCGCGCCGCCTGATATCCAGAAGGCCGCCCTGATGCTCGATGCCATGACCTATAAAGGCGAGCGTTACATTCGCGATCAGGGCGTGTACCTCACTTTCCGGACAGCCAAGGGTATTCTGGATGCAGCGGCCACGAAGGATGAGGCCGAACAGGTTGATCCCCTGCTCTGGGCACTAGCTCTGCGCGCGGAGTATGGCAGCGCCGCAGATGCCCTGAGACGGCTGGAAGCGGCGCGGCGTGCACTGGAGCAGGCCTTGCGGGACGGGGCCTCTGAAGACGAGATCAAGCAGCGGATGGAAGCCTTCCGTGATGCGGCCAATGAATACCTCGCTGCCAAGATGGCCGAGGCTATCGCGAATGGCGGCGAGCAGCCGCAAATGCAGATGGATCAGGAAGCGATGTCCGGTGGGCCCGATCTCGGCGGGCAGGATTTCGAAGACATGCTGAATGCGCTGCAGGACCTCACGGAGACCGGCGCAACGGATCAGGCCCGGCAGCTGCTTTCCGACATCACGAACATGCTGCAGAATCTCGAATTCCAGCAGGGTCAGTCCGGCTCGGGTGGCATGCCGGGCATGCCCGGTCAGCAAGCCGATGGCGAACAGGAAGACCTGCCGCCCGAAGAACAGGAACTGACCGATGCCATGCGGCGTCTGTCGGAAATCCTGCGGGAACAGCGCCAGCTGAATGATGACACGCTGGCCCAGGAACGTGGCGAGCGTCCCGGCCAGTCTGGACAGGAACAGGGCGGCCAACAGCCAGGCCAGCAGTCCGGGCAACAGTCTGGCACGCAGCAGGGACAGGATTCCGGTCAACCCGGTGGCGGAGAAGCCGGTAGCGGTCAGACTGAAGCCCCACAAGGCGGCGGAGAGGAGAACGGCGAACGCCCCGGTAGCGGCGGCGGCGAATTTGCCGAAGGCAATGAGGGCGAAGGTACAGGGCCGGGACAATCGGAGTCACTTGCCGAGCGACAAGCCCGGCTGGGACGGCTGGTTGAGGAGTTCGCCCGCGAACAGGGTCTGGGCGCCGGAATCGAGGGCGAGAACGCCCTGGAAGGCCGGGTCGATCCGGACGCGTTGGAAGATATTCGGCGCGCCCAGAGACAGGCTGAAGATGCGCTTGAGCGTGGCAATGAGCGCAGGGCGGCACGTAATCAGGAAATGGCAACAAATGCCTTGTCTGAAATTTCGCGTGACCTTGCCGAACGGCTCGACACGCTGGAGCGAGAACGCAACGGACAGGACGCCCAGCAAAGCGACCCATTTGGGCGCCCATCGGGCGGGCCGGGAAACAGCGGTGAAGAGGTCAATATTCCGGACGCCACCGAACGCCAGCGCGCCAAGGACATCCTGGAAGAATTGCGCCAACGCTACAATGAATCCGATGATGAGGAAGAGCGCGAATACCTTCGCCGCCTGCTCGACCGGTTCTGACCTTGCCCTCCCGTCCATTCCCTGCCTTGATGCGGGCGAGGACGGGAGAACATGATGGCTGAACGCTGGACCTACACACATGGCCTGAAGGATCTGGGAAACGGGCTCTATGCCTGGCTGCAGCCGGATGGCGGATGGGGTTGGTCCAATGCTGGCCTGATCCGGGACGGTGACCAGTCTCTGCTCGTGGACACGCTGTTCGACATGCCGCTTACCCGCACCATGCTGGGTGCGATGCAGGATGCGACCGGTCTTGCGGCAGAGGACATTGGTGTCATCGTCAATACGCACGCAAATGGCGATCATTGCCATGGGAATGGCTGCTGTCCGCAGGCGGAGATAATTACGTCAGAGGCCAGCGCCAGGGAAATGATCGAAGTCCCGCCTGCCATGCTTGCCCAGTTCAAAAAGCTCGGCGGACAGCTCGGGCCTGCCGGCAGCTATTTTGCCGACATCTTTGCGCCGTTCGATTTCGATAGTGTGGAAGAGCGCGCGCCGACTCAGACATTTACAGGCCAAATGGACTTGAAAGTCGGTGACAAGGCGATTGAGTTGATTGAAGTCGGCCCGGCTCATACAGCTGGCGATGTGCTGGTGCATGTGCCGGATGACAAGACGGTCTTCACCGGCGACATCCTGTTCATTGAAGGCACTCCACTGATGTGGGCTGGCCCGGTCTCCAACTGGATCGGCGCTTGCAACCGAATTTGCGAGATGGATGTCGATGTTATCGTTCCTGGGCATGGTCCGGTGACGGACAAGGCGGGTGTGCGACGCGTTGCCGAATATCTGAAATTCGTCGACACAGAAGCGCGCAAGCGATTTGAAGCTGGTCTAAGTGCGCGCGACGCTGCGCTGGATATTGCCCTCGGGGACTATTCAAGCTGGGGCGACGCCGAACGCATCGCCGTCAATGTCGATACGCTCTACCGGGAGTATCGCGGGGACGGCGTGGTTACACCCGTGATCGAATTGTTCGGCCTGATGGCTGAAGTGCAAGAGACACAGCGCGCCTAGCGGTTGGCGCCCGGCACCCATTTCACATCATCTGCGCCATTATTGTTTGCGACACGGCCTGCGACGAAAATCCAGTCTGACAAGCGATTGATATAGGCAAGCGCCTCAGGGCTGACGATTTCGTCTTCCATCGCAAATACTTCCGCCACTTCCCGCTCGGCCCTGCGGCACAGCGTCCGCGCGACATGGAAGTGCGCGGCGAGATCACTGCCGCCCGGCAGGATGAAGCTGTCCAATGGGGCGAGATGCTCGTTCATCGCGTCGATTTCGGTTTCAAGCCGTTGCACCTGACTTTCAATGATGCGCAACGGAGTCCATTCCAGCGGCTTGCCCCGCTCTGGCGTGGCAAGGTCGGCGCCGAGATCAAAGAGGTCATTCTGGATACGGCGGATGGCGGCAAGCATATCACCCTCGGCCTTGAGCGCGGCCACACCGAGGGCGGCATTGGTCTCGTCCACCGTGCCATAGGCCACAACACGCGGGTGCCATTTATCAACAGGCTCACCCGTCGAGAGGCGTGTCTTTCCCTTGTCTCCGGAGCGCGTGTAAATCTTGTCGAGCTTGACCATGTTGCTGCCCTCAGAATCCTATCTTGATGGCACCAACCACCATGCCTAGACCGACGAGCAGCGCGATCACGATAGCCTGTACCAGAACCCGCAGGCGCATAAGCTTGTTGGAACGGCTTGCCTGATTGTCATCGGTCCGCGCCAGATTGGCGATGCCGAGCCCCAGCACGATTACCAGCGCCGCAAGCGCGATGTAGAAGCCTGTCATCAGAATGGTTTGCATGAGGCAGCCTTTCAATCAGCATGAAGGTGAGAGCATAGAGCGCGACAGACGGTTTGCCACGCGCAAAGCGTCGCGGGGATCAGCTGCCGCTTTCCATGCGTTCCGCCAGAGACGTAATCCGGCTTGCCGCCTTGACCAGGGCTTCGGCGGCCCTGGCTTCGCTGGTGGCGCTGCCGGGCGCTGAGCGGCGCGCTGAATCCAGTTCGTCCAGCAAGGCCAGCGCCGTGATCAGCAGAAGGCGCTCATCGCCAATATCACCCACCGCGCCTGCGATCTGGGTAACTCGCGCGTCGAGTTGTTTCGACAGGGCCTCGATACGGCTTTCCTGTCCGGGCGCGCAGGCAATGGAATAGGACCGGCCGCGCAACTGGATATCCGCTTTAGCCATCCTGCTGCCCTTCCCGGCCGATCGCCGCGCGGACTTCTTCAATGGCTGAGCCAAGTGCTTCGCTCGCCTCGTCGGCAAGCGCCTGCAATTGCTGCTCACGCGCCAGCGACGCATCAAGCTGCTGGGCAAGGTCAGAACGGTCAGAAACGAGAGCGGCAAGCTCAGCTTTGATCACGTCCGGATTGCCGGCGCGGGCCATCAGACTGTCGAGCGCGCCTTCCAGTCGTGACAACGCCTCGTCGAGCTGGCGGATGGCAGGATCGATTTCACTCATATACACAATGAAGTAACGGTATTATCCCAATCCGCCAAGCGACTTGACGCAACGGCCTTAGTCTGGCCTACGACTTCCGCAAACCAAAGGAGACCAGCAGAATGGCTGTCACGAACCGCGACATGGCTAATGCCGTCCGCGCCCTATCCATGGACGCCGTCGAGGCGGCCAAATCAGGTCATGTTGGCCTGCCGCTCGGCATGGCAGATGCTGCAACCGTACTGTTCCGGAAATTCCTGAAATTTGACCCTACCCAGCCTGACTGGCCGGACCGAGACCGGTTCATTCTGTCGGCGGGCCACGGCTCGATGTTGATCTATTCGCTGTTGCACCTCACTGGGTACAAATCTGTCAGCCGGGACGACATCCGCAATTTCCGTCAGCTGGGCGCCAATACGCCGGGCCACCCGGAAAACTTCGTCACCAAAGGCGTTGAGACGACCACAGGCCCGCTTGGCCAGGGCATCGCCACCGCCGTCGGCATGGCGATGGCAGAGCGCCATCTGAATGCGCGCTTCGGCGACGACCTCGTTGACCACAAGACGTATGTGATTGTTGGCGATGGCTGCCTGATGGAAGGCGTCAGCCAGGAAGCGATCACGCTCGCGGGCCACATGAAGCTCGACCGCCTGATCGTCCTCTGGGACGACAATTCGGTCACCATCGACGGCAACATCGATGTCGCAGATTCCACCGACCAGTGCGCACGGCTTGAAGCCTCCGGCTGGATCACCCGCAAAGTGGACGGCCATGACGAGAAAGACGTCGAGGCGGCCCTGAAATGGGCCCAGAAACAGAAGCAGCCTGTTTTCCTCGCGATCAAGACCATCATCGGGTATGGCGCGCCGAAGCTGGCCGGTACCGGCAAGGCTCATGGCGGTCCTTACGGCCCCGACGAGATCGCCGGTATCCGTAAGAACATCGGCTGGCCTCACGCGCCATTCGAAATTCCAGACGCCATCGAAAAAGCCTGGAAGAAAGTCGGCGAGCGTGGCGTTGAGGCTCGCAAGGCCTGGAAAGAGCGTCAGATGGCCTCCCCGCACAAGGGTGAGTTCAATGCGGCCATGGCCGGTCGCCTGCCGAAAAATCTCTCAAAGGCGATCATCAAACACAAGAAGGCTGTGGTTGAAGGCGGCGAGAAGAAAGCCACCCGTCAATGGAGCGGCGCGGCACTGGAAGTCATCACCAATCTCGTGCCCGAAACGGTTGGTGGTTCAGCTGACCTGACGGGGTCCAATAATACTCGAACCTCTTCAACCACGGCAATGACACCGTCTGACTGGGCCGGTCGTTATGTACATTATGGTGTTCGCGAACATGGCATGGCTGCGGCGATGAACGGTATGGCGTTGCATGGCGGCATCATCCCCTACTCCGGCACATTCCTGGTCTTTGCAGACTATAGCCGCGCCGCAATCCGACTTGGCGCCCTGATGGGCGCTCGCGTGGTACATGTCATGACCCATGATTCCATTGGTCTTGGCGAAGACGGCCCGACCCACCAGCCGGTTGAGCAAGTTGCCTCGCTCCGCGCCATGCCGAATATGCGGGTCTTTCGCCCTGCAGATGGCGTTGAAACGGCCGAGTGTTGGGAAGTGGCGCTCAGCAATGCCGAAGGCCCCGCCACGATGGCACTGACCCGCCAAGGACTGGCCCCGTCGCGCAAGGAGCATACGGACGAAAACCTCAGCGCACTCGGTGGCTATGTGATCTCTCCATCAGGTGTGAAGTCGCGCGAAGCTGCCGTGTTGATCGCGACCGGTTCGGAAGTGGAGATCGCCCTTCAGGCCCAGGCCGACCTTGCCAAAGAGAAGATCCATGTACGCGTTGTGTCGATGCCATGCATGGAATTGTTCGCTGAGCAGGACGAGAAGTACCAGCGTGACACACTCGGCGGTGACCTGCCAAAAGTGGCGGTCGAAGCCGGCGTGCGCTTTGGCTGGGATCGTTGGCTTGGACCTAAAGGTGCCTTTGTCGGGATGGACGGTTTTGGAGCGAGCGCGCCTTACCAGAAACTGTATGAACACTTCGGCATTACCGCAGACAAGGTGGCCGAGGCAGTAAAGAATCTGATCTAACTGGTCTTGAATAGGTCCATCTGGCGAGGATCAATGTAGCGTTTACGGCGTGGTTTGGTCCGGCCAGACCGGAAATAGAGATCATCGGTATGATCTTCCACCGGCGGCTGTTCAGCCGCCGGTTTTTTCTTGGGTGCCTTCGGCAAAGGCATGATCCCCGCCTGATCGACCAGCTTCCACCAGGTCACAGCCAGGACAGGGTTGCCCTCATTGTCTTCGTATTTTTGGAGATGCCCGTGTGGGCCATTTTCACCTGCATGCGATGACAAGTAGGCCTCGGCCTCTTCTTCGGTGACATCTATCCAATCGGTCGCGAGCGAGTCGATCTCGTGCTCTGGCACCAAGGCTTCGGCCTCTGCGCGTGTACGCGCCACTTTCACGCCCGGCTTCAGGGCGTCTTCTACACGTGTCGCAATGGGAAAGGCATGACTCATGAGGGTCAGGTAAGCAAGCCCGGTGCCGCCGTCCAGCCAGTATCTGCCGACTGGGTCAATCGCATGGCCGCCAGACGTGCCAGTCGCAGGGTGACGGCCTTGCGCCGAGCTGCCGACAATTTGTCTTCTGGCGCCGCCCGAACTACCGCCCCGCCAAATGCGTCGGCCACGATCAAGCCGGTTTCATCCGGGATCAGATCGTGCGGAAAATCGTTGGCGACCGCGAAATAGAGTTGGTCGCAATAAGGCAAATATTCCGGCCATTTAGAATCCGCGCGGAAATCGGCAATTGAGGATTTCACCTCTACGATCCATATCTCACCGGACAGGCCAATCACCGCGATGTCCGCTCGGCGATTGTTGGCTAGGCTCATTTCCGTCACGCCAAAAAAGCCGAGCCCGCCGAGCAAGCGCCGGGTTCCTCGGACGATTTCGCCCGCCCGCGTGTTCGGAACACCAAGATCTGCCAGATCCGTCATGAGTCCTTCAATTTTGTTCGCCCAATGTTCCGAAAACCGTAAGGTCGATGCCACCTACAGGTCAAGCCCACGCTGCGTCGGTGATCGCGCTCTCCATAAAGTGATTAAAATCGGGAACGAATCTGATCCAGCGCGCGCTCTTGCCCGTAGAGACTGTGTTAGTTTGGCAACAAGCCACCTCGCAGAAGGAGATGACCCGTCATGGCAAACGCCTATAGCTCCAATGGCCCGGCGGATCGATCATACGTCAAGAAGGCCATGAAGACCCCCATGCTGGAAGCCGAGCATGAACTGGAACTGGCCCGGCGCTGGCGCGAGGAAGAAGATGAACGCGCACTTCATGAGTTAACTCGCGCCTATCTCCGCCTTGTCATCGCAATGGCCTCGAAATTCCGCCATTACGGCCTTCCCATGCCGGACCTCGTCTCCGAAGGGAATGTCGGCCTGATGATGGCCGCGGCCCGCTTTGAGCCCGATCGCAAGGTGCGCTTCTCAACCTATGCGAGCTGGTGGATTCGTTCTTCCATTCAGGATTTTGTGCTTCGCAACTGGTCTATCGTACGAACAGGTACGACCTCTTCACAGAAATCTCTTTTCTTCAATTTGCGTCGCCTGCGCGCCCGAATCGATGATACTGGCGACGGTGTGATGACCAAGGAAAACCGGACCTGGATCGCCGAACATCTCGGCGTGCCGGAACGGGATGTCGAAAACATGGCGGCGCGCCTATCTGCGTCTGACCGATCCCTGAACGCACCCATGGCCGTTGATGGCGACGGTGAATGGCAAGACTTGCTGCCTGATGCCGCGCCCATTCCGGAGCAACAGGTGATGGAATCGCGCGACTCGACACGCCGGAAGGAGTGGATCGCCAATGCGCTGAAAGCACTTAACCCCCGTGAGACGCACATCATCATGCAGCGACGCCTGTGCGAAGACTCCGTCACGCTGGAAACGCTAGGCCACGAACTTGGAATCTCCAAAGAACGTGTACGGCAGATCGAACATCAGGCGCTCGGCAAACTGCGTCGCGCGCTCGAACGTATTGTGGGAGACCCGGACGAATCCGGCCTGCTGCCCGGCACCTAATTGGTTGGAGCTTCCACCAATTCAAAATTGAGCGGGTGGGATATTTCCATCTCGTCCCCTCGCACATAGCCGCGCGCCAATACACCCAGCCCCAGCGCCTCCTGACACAAAGATGCCGCGGCCGTCTGGATCTGCAGCCGGAGTGCCGAGTTCTGCAGCGACAAGTCACAGACTGCACCAAACCCTTCAGCTCCCCGCATACCGGATACCTGTCCGCGCACGAGCTGGAAGCCTTCATAGGCCTTCGGTAAATCGCTGGCATAGGGAATGCGGTATTCCACAGCACGCCACAGGCCGATCTCCTCGCGACGCGCATCACGCTCAAACTTCAGCAAGGGCGCATTTGCCGCCGCAGTGTCCGGGTAAACACGCACGCGGGCCCCGCCCCTCTTCACCATCTCGGCGTTAAGCCAGAGCGTCGGCCCAAGCGCGTCAACAATCTGGGCATGGGCCACAGTGCCCGGTCGTAGCGGTCACGCGTCAGGCCTCCATAGTGGAGCTGGACGTCCCGGCCGAGCACTATGTCTTCCATCATGCGCTTGGACTCGGTAGGATAAGGTTGCGGCGCGTGATCCCGGTAACCTCCCGAAGGCGCCTCGATCCCGACTAGCCGCACGCTTTGCCCGGTATCGAGAATGATCGTGTCGCCATCAACAACGCGCACAACCCGGCCGCGCTCTCCCGGCTCCAGACTGTCCAGCGGACCCGGCGCACCGCACGCAACAAGGGTCATGCAGCCCATCTTCAATCGCGCCATACCAATCGCCCATCCTCAGCGTCGCAGCGCAGAACCGACAATTGGCGACTTCAATCCTTCCGGTTATTCCCGTATAGCCGACCCTACTCAAGCGGTCCCGTAGCTCAGCAGGATAGAGCAACAGATTCCTAATCTGTAGGTCGCGCGTTCGAATCGCGCCGGGATCGCCAAACGGAGTTTGGTATGTGATCGGAAACATCGCAAAGTACCATCTCAGAAGATGGTGAAGTCCGTCGCAACAATGCCAGCATGCTTTCAAGTGAATAAGCATCCGACTTCTACTGCAAGCTCAACACAACGGCCGAAAGCTGGAGATAAATCTGGTGCATGGACCGCGCAAAAACGCGAATAAAAAGCTCACATTTAACGATATTTGAAGATCGCATACGCAAGGTAAACCTCGACGTTAAATGAATTGCCGATGGGGACGGGTTCAGATGAGCGAATCCAAGACGCCAGTATTTGTGTGTCCTGAGGACCAGCAAGCCTTTGCCAAGGTGTATGAGCATGCTGATACTGCCAGCCAGTTGATTGCAGAACATGGCACGCCGCCATTCCCCAACACATTCGCGCTGATGTATGCGTATGCAGCAAAGTCCGACAACAAGGTTGTGGTTGCGGTCGACGAAATGCTGGAGCGGGGCGCGCTTTGCCAATATGAAATCGACGAAGTCTACAACATGCATTTGCGCCCTACCGACGATCACGCCAAACGCGAGAACATCGGACGGGAAGTTGAACAGCAACTCTCAAGCATCCTGGACCTTGTGGGTACCAGTATGGAAAACAGCGACCAGTTCGAAGTTGCGTTGACGCAGATTGAACGCGGCCTGTCTGATTCAAGCTCGTCAGCTGCTCTCTCCTCTGCCGTTGCGCGCCTGATGTCGGAAAGTCGTCGGATGACCGATCAGAGTCGTCGCCTCAGCGATGGTCTAATGGCCTCAATGAAGCAGATCGAACGCCTGCAACATGAGCTCGAGGCGGTTCGCAATGAAAGCATGCGCGACCCGCTCACCTCCATCTACAATCGACGCGCCTTCGACCTACGCCTCGCCGCAGAAGTTGAGGCGGCAAACAAACAGGGTTCGAGCCTCTGTCTGGCAATGGCAGACCTTGATCATTTCAAACGCGTGAACGACAATTTCGGTCACCGGGTAGGAGACGAAATTCTGAAGATTTTTGCTTCAATCGTCACCAACAACATCAAGGGCAAGGATCTCGTAGCGCGCTATGGGGGCGAAGAGTTCGCAATTATCTTACCTGCAACAGGCCTGCAACAGGCCACCCGGTTGATTGATCGCATCCGTGAGCAGATGTCTGAAAGGAAGCTCGTCCTGAAGGGAACCAAGACACCCATCGGCGCCATCACGGCCTCGTTCGGCATTGCCCAGCACCAGCCGGGTTTGACCGTTAGCGGCCTGATCGAGCAGGCTGACCAGCGATTGTACCTGGCCAAGAGCAACGGCCGTAATCGTGTTCAGTCAGACGATCTGGCCTCCAACGCTGCTTGATTTGCACGCCAGCATGATCGACGTCATGATCCCGCACGCATCTGAATAAGCTGGTCTTCGGAATTCAGTATCCGTTTGAGCTCTTCTCGCGCAGCATTGAACCTTTGTTGCGCATCCGCAATCTCCGACCGCTTGCGATCCATATCATGCAGAACCCGTCTGGAATGACCGTATCGGCTTGAAAGCATCATTGCGTGCACATCCCCGCCCGCCTGGTCAGCACTGGCGAACTCCTCCTGCAATGCATCCAGTTGCTTCCCAAGATCGCGCAGCTCGGTTTGTACAATTGCAAGGGATTGCTCCGCTTTCTGTCGCTTCAGCGCGACGAGCTTGAGCAATTTCGGGCGAGAACCTGTCATTGGGCGCCCCCGGTCTGCTTGCGAATGCGATCGACGAAACTGATTGCAGCTGCAACGGCTGCGAAATGGTCAGGATGGATTTCCTCATCAATATCTACCAACCGGTAGATGGACCGAGTCGACGGTGGATCCCGGTAGATTGGGATATCATTGGCCGTGGCAGTTTCGCGAATCTTGGCAGCCAGATGGTCGACACCCTTGGCGACACAGACGGGTGCACGGCCCCCCTCCGGATCCCATTTCAAGGCCACGGCATAGTGTTCCGGGTTGACCATGACGACGGTCGCTGTTTTGACATTCTGCATCATCTGGTTCCGACTCATGCTGGACGCCTTCTCGCGCCGCTTCTGCTTGAGCTGAGGATCGCCTTCGCTTTGCTTCTGCTCCTTTTTAATGTCCTCTCTGCTCATCTTGAGCTTGTTGGAATGCAGCTGCCGCTGCAGCGGCAGGTCAATCGCAGCGAGGACGAACTGAAACACACCGAAGATAAGGAACAGCGTCAGCACCTGGCCAAAGGTGAAATTGAAGAAATCGCTGAGCTCCACCGCACTACTCGCATAGTAATGCTGTGCAAACCCATACAGGAACACAGCCGCGAGCCCGCCAGCAAAGAACATTTTTGCCATATCCTTCAGGAAGTCCAGCAGACCCTTTGTACCGTACTTCTTCTTCAGGTTTTCGGTTGGCGAAATCTTGTTGAACTCGGGTTTGATCTTCTTCGCCGAGAAGGCAATCGATTGCTGGATAACCAGCGTGGCGAGTACAAGGGCCGCCATGATCGCAAACAAGGGTATCACCTTGACCAATGTGCGCGCCAGCCAAGCTTTCGTTGCTCCGCCACCGTCGTTGAAAACGTCCGCCGCATAGCTGTCAGCGTGATACATCAATGCGGAAAATTCGCTGAACATGGCCCCCGCCACAACGGCACTGAACATGATGGCAGCGATGATAACGCCAGCGAACAGGGCAAACGTATTGGCTTCCTTGGACTGGGCGACATTCCCTTCGCGACGCGCCTCACGTCGCTTTTGTTCGGTGGCCTCGAACTCCTTCTCGCCACCACCTGATTGATCCTCGGCCATTGCCTACCTCACCACCAGCCGATCGAACCGGAGACCCGATCCATCCAGACTATCAGAATAGTTGACACCGAAATGGCCAGAAGCACAAACCCCGCTCCGATCATAAAGGGGGCGCCCACAAATGCCACCATCAGCGATGGCAGCGCCTTATTAATAAAGCCGAGCGAGATGTTGTAGAGCAGGTTGATCGCCACAAAGGGCCAAGCGATCAGCACGGCAAACTTTATGGCGTTGAACATGCCCTCAATGACAAAGGACTGATCGAACTGCGTGAGCCCCCCAACCGGAATTTCGATGTATATTTCAGCGAGTCTAACAAATACGCTGACATGGTAGTCTGCCGACAAGAGTAGGACGGCACCCGCCATGGCCAACATGTTCGAGACCACCGTCTGCGCCTCAGCATCCAGCGCAATGCCGAGCATTTGCGAAAGCCCGATCGTTTGGGCGATCAGTGATCCGGCCATGTTCAGAATCCAGATGGATGTGCGCAGCAATACACCCAGGCCCAGCCCGATTATGGTTTCCGCCCCCAGGAGACCGACAAAGTTCGCAATTGAGATATCAACAGGTGCCGTGACGATGCCGGACATGGCAAACAGGGTGGCCACGCCCAGTAACAGCGACATGCGCACACGCATCGGCACGGTCTGGTCGCCAATCCCCGGCATCAGGAATACGACAAAGGTCAACCTGGCGACGATCAGCATGAAAAGGATAATCCAGGCCGAAAGTTGTGGCCCGATTGGAAGTCCTTCCAGCATCAGACGACGCCGACGATGTACGGCTTGCTCTTGGAACCGATTTCCTCATACGCCAGAACGGAGTTGCGCACGCCCTTGCTCGCCAGAACAGTTTGCAGGAAACGTCTCCGACGGGACGAGGTTGCCACGGAGGCAACAACACCTTTCTGAGCCATTTCGTTCAACTTGGCCTGCACCGCTGTCGTCAGTTCTCCAAACATTTCTGGAGGCAGGGCAATATCCGATCCGCCATCCTCGCGGGAGATTTCGTGCTCGTTGAACTTTTGTTCCCAATTGGTGGAGAGCTGGAGCAGCGGAAGGCGGCCTTGACCGTCCTGAAGGCGATCGACAATCTGGAATCCGAGCCGCTGGCGAACGAGTTCCACAATGCGCGACGGCGCGCTTGACTGGGCTTTGACCTCGGCAATTGTTTCAACAATCAGGAACAGATTACGAATCGACACGCGCTCCTCGAGCAGCAGGCGCAGCACTGATAGCAGAAGTTCAGGACTAACCTTCCCGGGAATGTATTCATCAAGGAACCGCCTGTTGGACGCAGCACGTTCGCTGTCGCTGATATGAGTCAAGGCATCCAGCGTGTCCAGCATAACCATGCGTGTAAAGACGAGTGTGAAGTTTGCCTGAATGACTTCAAGCATGTGAGTCGCGAGAACTTCCGTCGGCTCGACCGCTGGGATACCAGCAGCAGACAGCTCTTGCTTCTTTGTACTTGGCAACCAGCGGGCGGCTGCCTTGTAAACGGGTTCTTTGACCTTCTCACCCTGTAGGTGTGGCAGTTGCCCATCTTCCATCAACGCCAACAGCGAGCCCGGGCGCACAAGACCTGTATCTACCCGCACACCTTGAATTCGAATGCGGTATTCGTTCTTCCCGAGCGTTGGGTTGTCCGTCATCCTGATGGACGGCAGAACGAAGCCATATTCTTCTGCAATATACCTTCGAATCTTGTCGATTCGACTTTCAAAGCCACCTGCCCCCTGCAGCACCATGCCCACCAGATCTGGGGCAACCTCCAGGTGGATCTCGTCGGAGTGAATAGAGTCACCAATGACGAGGCTGGTTTTCGGCTCTTCAATTTCGCCAGCTTCCGCTTTCGCGGCTAGGTCGCGCTCCCGCCGGCGAATATAGAAAGATGCCGCCGCGAACGCCGCTGCAGCCAGCATGAAAGGAAGAAACGGCAGACCCGGAAACAGCGCGAAAATTGCGAGAATCCCCGACACGATCATCAGGGATGTGGCATTCGCGCCCAGTTGCGCGCCGAGCGCCAGATCGATTGCACCGTCCTCACGGCCTTTCGCCAGAAGCATTGCCGCCGACACTGATACGATAACGGAAGGGATTTGGGAGACGAGACCGTCCCCTACGGTCAAAATGGAGTAATTGTTCAGCGCCTGAGTGAAGCTGAGCCCGTGTGCGGCAAGGCCAAAGCCGACGCCCGCAACGAGGTTCAAGGCGGTGATGAGCAAGCCAGCGATCGCATCGCCCTTCACGAATTTTGACGCACCGTCCAGGGAACCCAGGAAGGAAGCTTCTTCCTGCTCCTTCTGACGACGGTTGCGCGCCTCTTCATGACTGATAGCGCCGACAGCCAAATCGGCATCAATGGCCATCTGTTTGCCCGGCATCGCGTCCAAAGCAAACCGCGCACCAACCTCCGCCATTCGGCCGGCGCCTTTGGTGATGACCATGAAGTTCACAATGACCAGCACCGCGAACACAACCAGACCCACAAACAGGTTTCCGCCCATGATGAACATGGCGAAGCCTTCGATGACGTTGCCGGCAGCGTCGGTACCCGTATGGCCCTGGCTGATGATCAGTTTGGTCGAGGATACGTTCAGCGCCAAGCGCAGCATCAGCGATGCCAGAAGCACGCTCGGGAATGACGAAAAGTCCAGGGGCTTTTCGATGAAGATACTGGTCGTGAAAATCAGAATGGCAAACGCGAAGGACGCCGTGAGACCGATGTCCATAACCCAAGCCGGGACGGGCAATACCATGATGAGAATAATCGCCATCAAGCCGATCGCGAGGATGGCGGTCGGCTTTGACAAATCGAAGAAGCGTGAGGTCGGCATGGCGGCCCTAATTCGAAATCATGGGGAGAACGGTATTATTAAAGAAATCAAGGCAAATGCGCGTCATGTACCCAAGCGACAGGAAGAACACGACGACGACGGCCAAAATCTTTGGCACGAAGGTAAGCGTCATTTCCTGAATGGAGGTGAGCGCCTGTAGCAAGCCTATTACAAACCCAAGCACCAGCGTGACAGCAAGAATGGGCAGCGCCATCATGGCCGCCGCCCAGAGCGCACCGCGCAACACTTCAAAGATGGCGAGTTCGGTCATGTGTGGCCGCCCTGATCAGACCGGCATCCGAAGCAATTCCTGATAGGCTTCAACGACCTTGTCCCGAACAGTCACGGCGGCATCAAGGACCAACTCGGCCTGAGCTAGCGCTTCGACCATGGCATGGGGATCCGCGCCGGACACAGCGGTCTGCATGGCTGTCTGCTCAGCCTCCTGCAGAGCAGCCTTGAAGGTCGAGAACCCCTCTGCCACCCCCGACTTTTCAGCCGGGTTTGTTGCTGGTTTGTCAGAAACCTGGGCCGGCTTGATCGAACCGAGCGCTGCGTATGCACTGAAGCTTACATTGGACATTCTGCCCCCCTTTAACGCCTGAGAATATCGAGAAGTGACTGGTACATGCTTCGCGCCTGCCGGAACGAGTTCAGGTTGGCCTCGTATCCGCGATTCGCTTCGCGCATATCAGCCATTTCAGTGACCAGCGACACGTTGGACGCTGTCACATATCCTTCTGCATCCGCCAGCGGACTGGCGGGATCATAACTGCGCTCGCCTTCGGTTTGATCGAGCTCGATGCGTGTCGCAATGAAGGCGTCCGCAGCAGTCGGTGCCTGCTCGACGGACAGAATCTTGCGGCGGTAACCGGGCGTGTCGGCATTCGAAACATTCTGGGACGAGATATCGATTCGTTTCGACTGGAGCTGCATACCGGAAACAGCCTGCATCATCGTGGCTTTGAGTGAGTCCATGAATTACCCTTTCCGACCAATGGCTGTGCGAAGGAGGTCAAGCGACTTTGTGTAGACTGAGACCGCCATTTCGTGCTGACCCTGCGCGTCGGTTGCGCGGAACATTTCGAGCTCGAGGTTTACAGAGTTCCCGTTCGGCGAGTTTGCGAAATCCGTCTCGAACGTCTTGAAAGCTGGGTCGCCGGCATCGACGGCTCCGCTTGATGCAGCTCGCGCGAGAAAGTCCTGAAAGGCTTCGACGTGTTGCGCCTTGTAATCAGGATCGTTGGCATGGGCGATATTTGTCGCCGATACCTTCTGACTCTCAGCAGCATGGCGCGCCATGGCGCTGTAAACATTCAGGACATCCAGATTGAGAATCGCCACAGAATCGCTCCTAGTTAATACTTTGGAAGAATTGCCGGGGTAATTTGAAGAAAGAGTTAACGAATAGGCGAGATCTGTTTACTTGTTGCATCCGACCCCCAATTTTCCTGATCGCCTGTACCGAATCTGGGGAACCGTCACGGAGGTATCACCGGGACTGATTCTGATTGGCGGGATCAGCCAGTTCGCCCGTCTGGGAAATGAAATTCGGGTTCGCACGCGTCAGGGTGAGGTGTTCGGAGAAGTGCTCGCCGTCTCCGGCGGTCATGTGAAAGCAATGCTTTACGGTGAATCTGATGCGATCCTAATTGGCGATCGAGCTGTGTTGGAACAGGAAGCCTATGTCGAGCCCGGTGATCATTGGCTCGGCAAGATCGTGGACTACCGAGGCACGATTTCCGGCGAGAGCGCTATAGCACCAGCCGCCAACACCACTCGCCGCCCGCTGAGAGCATCTCCCCCGGCGAACACAACCCGCAAAAGCCTAGGCCAGCGCCTTTCCACCGGGTGGATGATCACTGACACGATCCTACCGATCTGTCAGGGTCAGAGAATGGGCCTGTTTGCCGGGTCTGGTGTCGGTAAATCTACCTTCCTTGGTTCGCTCGCTGCTGGCGTGAAAGCGGACCGCGTCGTCATTGCCTTGATCGGCGAACGCAGCCGGGAAGTGAATGAGTTCGTCCACAAGACTCTGCCCAAAGACGTCCTGTCTCGAACGGTCATTGTAGCTGCGACTGCCAATGACCCACCTGGAGCCAAGAAACGCGCCGCGCTCTGCGCGATCGCGACTGCGGAACATTTTCGGGATGAGGGGCACCAGGTCCTTTTCCTGTTTGATTCCATCACACGTTTTGCCGAAGCACATCGTGAAGTATCTCTCTCAGCTGGAGAGACTCCCGCCCTCAACGCCTTTCCACCGTCAACCGTACGCGCCATTGCCGAAGTCGCGGAACGGACCGGCCCTGGTGCGCAAGGCCAAGGCGATATTACCGCAATCTTTTCCGTCCTGGTGGCTGGATCGGATATGGAAGAGCCCGTAGCAGACATGGTCCGTGGGGTTCTGGATGGTCATATCATCCTGTCGCGGGAGATATCCGAACGCGGACGGTATCCCGCTATTGATGTTTTGCGCAGTGTCTCGAGATGTCTACCAGATGCGGCCAAACCAGATGAAAACAGAATCATCAAGGATTACCGACGGACGATTGCACTCTATGAAGAAATCGCGCCGATGCTGCGCGCCAATCTGTATGAGCGAGGACATGACGCAGCCGGAGATCGATCCATCGAACGCTTCCCGCAGCTGGACAATTTCGTTTCAGAGCCGAATACCGGACATATTCCACAAGCCTTCCAGCACCTTCAGGGCTTGTTGGACCCTGTTGAGGCCGCCGAAAAATCCTAGCTCGACACGATGCTGAGAAACAGGTTCTGGCTGGCGGTCGATCCGAAGCCCGCCGCGTTGTTGAGCAGCGTCAAAGCCACAGATCCGGAAGAAAGCGAGGACTGACCATTGGCGATCGAGTCCATCGTGTGAAAGCGCTGGAGTACCTTGTCCATGACGTCCTCATTGGCCAAGTCCGTAATCTTACTGATAGAAAACACGCTCAATACGCGCTCTTTCAGAATATCTGCCTGCTGGTCGACGTCCAACTGCTGCCAAGAAGTGGGCAAGTTCAGCGCCGTTTCCAAGACAGTCCGGGTCGGAACGTCTCCCAAAAGGCGGTAGAGATTTGCCTCATCGCTGGACCCCTCGCGGACAAGATCCCCGACCTTGGCCTCATAGTTCAGGCTGAGCTTCATATTATTGTCGACATTGCCGACAGCCGAACGAAAGGCTGCGCGCTCAAAGTCATCCGCAAGCGACGCGATTGTATCCTGTGACAGGGAGATTTTGCCATCGGTGACCGTAAATGTGGTGGCAAATGCAGTATAGGCCGGACTGTTAAGGCGCTTGAGAAAGCTACTGTCAGGATCGGCCTGCTCTTCCATCATGTGACGGAGGAAGCCGACTTTCCACTCTTCCCCGCCTAGATCAAAAGATGTCAATGAGATACGCAGCAGGCGCCGATCAGAAAGAAAGTCTTCTATCGCGACCGGAGACGACATCTTCTCCTGAAAATATTCACGATCATTCCGAACACTGGCGGAATCTGTGAAACCTTCAAACTGCTTGTCAAAGGTGGATTCCAGGAATTTCCACCCGCCATATCCTGTGATCGGGATGACCGGCTGATAGACCATGTCAGGCGACCTGTGCCTGCTCAGTAAACTGTGTTTTCAAACTAGCGACTTTTAGGAGTTCAGCTTCGATCGCAATGATGTTGCGCAGGTGGCAAAGTGCCGAATAGAAGTTTCCGCGATCTAGCATGGAGCGCAAAACGCTCAGCAGTTTGCGATCGATGGATTCAAATACGTCCTCCAGGCGCTCACACTCGTCAAGAATGGCTGGAAGAACGTCATCTTCTTGTAGATCGCCGGTTATGATGAGCTGAATTGCGTAGTAGACACGCTTTGTAGGCGTATCGACATCCTGTGGCTTAAGGGCATCGCGGCACCGGAGAATACGGGCATTGTCATCCACAACGCGCACTGTCGACGGTTTGTCGCCATTTTCAAGCATTGCTCCGTTTACGACAAAACGTTCGCCTGCGGCCAGTTTGAGGACTAGTCCGGACACTATTTGGCTGCCATGATTGCTGGATTTGGAACATGGCCTGCAAGGCCTTGCATAATGATTTCATTGATCTCGACCAGTTCGGAAATTTCCGCTTCGCGGGAGAACACATGATAGCTGATCCGGCGCACAGATTCGGCAAGCGCGATCAGATTTTTCTTGAGAGTGGGCTCGAGCTCGTTCGCGTCACTCATCAGGTCTATGGACAAAATCTGCCAAAGCTTCAGGTTCCGGTCGATAGCCTCCGCCCATACAGTAGGCTGCGGTATTTCCTGCGCATCGACGGCCTTCAAGGCCTGTGTAACTTCTTCAAAGATTGCGTATTCAATCTGTCCGCTGTTCGCGGTCCGGCTTGTTACTTCACCATACGCTTTGTAAGCCAGTTGTTGCATACGCTCTCACTCTTATTCAAAACGGGTGACCCGGGCGCCACTAGGCGCCCGGGCCGGTTAGAATTATCTGAACAGCGACAGCAGAGACTGCGGTGCAGAGTTCGCGATGGACAGCGCCTGGACGCCGAGCTGTTGCTGAACCTGCAGGGCTTGCAGTTTCGCCGAAGCAGCTTCGATGTCGGAGTCCGTCAGACCACCGATACCGGAGGTCATGGTGTCGGTCAGGGTTGCAACGAACTCGGATTGGTCAGCAATCCGGGTCTGGGACGAACCGAAAGCAGCTGCGGCATCGATTGCCGTGCTCAGCATGGACTCAACGGCAGTCAAGGCAGAAGTAGCGCCAGCAGAAGTAGACACGTCAATCGTGGCAAGATTACCAAGGCCGCCTGTCGTTGTCCCTGCAGTACCGCCCGTTGCAGAAGCTGCCGTCACAGTCAGAGTACCGCCTGACCCGTTAGCAAGGTTGATAACGGCGCCATCGCGGGAAACCGTATAGTTGCTATCGCCAGTCGCATCCAGGAACGTAGAGACCTGATTAGCGAGATTGGCAGCAACAGATGCCGTGCTGTCATTGGCGTTGGCAACGTATTCAAAGGTGCGCTGGCCGATGCTGTTGGCTGTAGCAGAATCATCAAGCACAATGCGGTAGGAATACCCATCGGCAACACTGGCAATCGTGATGTCCTGGTTGGCCCCATCCGCCAGCGTGTCAGCCGTCCCAGCGTTCACGCTGTCGTTATTGATGATCGTAGTGTTGGCTACAGCTGTGGAACCGAACGTTGCGGCCGTAGCGGTATTGGAAATCGACAGGTCCAGGCGTTCAACGTCAATATATGATGCGCTGACAGTGCCGCCGGACGAGCGGTCAAGCGATGCAAGAATCTGCACGTCAGCGGTGCTGGAACCATTAATAAGGTTCAGGCCGTTGAATTGGGCTGCGCCGACAATCGTAGTTATCTGAGCGACCTTCGCATCAATGTCGGTCTGGATTTTCGTCCGGTCAACGTTTTCTTCCTGAGCGGAAACAACAAGACTTTTGACATCCTGAACAAGGCTGGTGACCTGCTCGGCAGCCTGACGTGCCACACCGACCGTAGACGAACCAAGGTTCAGAGAGTCAGATATCTGCTTGAAGCTTTCAACATCTGTGGACATGGTTGTCGAAATCGCCCAAATCGCGGCGTTATCTTTCGCATTGGCAACTTTTTTGCCGGTCGAAATCTCCGACTGGACAGATTCGAGATTGCTGTTGATGTTGCGCAGGGTCTGCAGCGCAACCATCGCACTATTGTTAGTCAGAATACTGGACATTTTGAATGTACCCCATGTTCGTCAGGCGAGCGGCTATGTCGCTGCCTAGGTTCGATCTCACGTCGTCCTGACGTCGGGAATTCCCGCAACCCATCTTGGTTCGCCGTCACTGAGTATACAGGACCCGTGTACAATCAGTTAACCGTCATGCCTTCTTAAGATAATTCCCGGTGGCGTTTGAAAATGGCGTTTGCAATCCATTGGATTGGTAGGCTCCCACATAGGAGTCCTGGGACACGCGGCCGAGCCTGGTTACCATGTTCTGAAGGCCATTCTGAACTGCGCGGAAGTGAGTGGAGTTCTCACTAGCTGCCTGTACAATACCCCTGAGCCGAGCCTGAAGGGTTTCCGCTCGCAGCATCTGACCGGCTTCTTGAAGCAAAGACTCGAAAGCCGCCATGGCCTGGACCTTCTCTTCAGACAATTCCACGACACGGTGAACCTGACCTGAGAGCAGAAGATGCTTCTCGGCTGACAGGACGCTTTCAACCTGAGACATGATGTGTTGGGCGCGCGCGGCGTCAGTCATCGGTAACAATTCCTATTTGTTCGTTGCCCTCGCTTGAGGCTGGTATGCCGGTCGCGTTCAGCCCCAAGGGGTGCTTTTCGGCGAGATCTTCGGCAATTGCCTCAATGATCATTCGCGAAAACGCCGAAGCCGCCTCCCCTCCTGACTGGGTGAAGGCCTCTTCGAGTCCAGTGTGACTCAGCATTTCAGACCAGAGCAGTTGTTCGAACCTCACACCGATTTCTTCGATGGCAGTCTTGCCTGCGCCGTTTCCGGCGGGCGAGGTGCCAGACAGAGGCGCTGTTCCCATGCCTGCGCCTGAAATATCTGTCATACCTCTCACTCCTCACGTCTGGCGGCAGCGAAATGAACCGCGTTTGCTTAAAACTTATTTTACCAGTGTTGGGCCAAACAGGGTTAAGAGAAACCTAATCTGGATTAACCTATGACGCCTTTTCTGAGCTTCGATGGAATGTCCGCAGTCGATTCATCTGGCGGTGCGCCAAATGCATCTCCGTTAGCGGATGGAGAACTAGGCAAGGCTTTTCAGAAGCATTTAGCAGAACAAGATACTATTGAAGGTGAAGCGCCAGATCAGGTCATGATGGCGAGCGTAAACACTGATACCGCAAATGCGTCGCCGATCGCCTTTCTGAATCTGGAATCTGAAAACGTCATAGATGTAGAGCTTGATCCAGCCGACCTTGAGGCAACCGACTTCGCAAAACTTGAGGAAGCCCCGGAAGTTTCGGCGCCACTGGTCACCTCAAATGTCGATCCGGACACTGTCAAAGGCACAGATTCTGACGTGACTATTCCGGTCCCGCATGCCGCGGAAATAATTGAGGCGTCGGCTTCGTCCGAGCCGCGCGCACCCGACGCCAAGACCATGGTTGATCCGGATCTTGCAGACACCAAAACCACTACTGTGCCGGGTCTAGCAGACGCCGAACCTGAGCGCGCCGATGCGTCCATTGAGGACTTGCCAGCAACGGTCGCCGTTGATGACCCGCTTCAGTTTCAGGCACCCCCAGCCGAGCCTCGAGAGGCCTCTGAAATCGAACCGGATGCGATGATCGAACCGGATGCGGTGATCGAATCGGATGCTCTGATCGAATCGGCTATTGTTCCGAAAGCCACTGAAATGGGTGCGCTAGCTGACGCGGCTGGCGAATCCGAGTTGGAGCCCTCCCCCGCCCCCCAGAAGACCGCCTTCAACACCGCTGGAACTCCACAGCCCGCTCCATCTGGCGAAACCGCTCAGGACGGCACGCCGCAAGACCGGAAATCACCTGACCCCCTGCCAGGATCACTCAATACCTCAGGGTCTATGGAGCCGGTCCAAGGATTTGCAACCGGAATGGCAACAGAGTTTGCCAGCCCGGCATCTGACACCGGGCAACCATCTACATTGGGCCTGTCAGCCGTAACGAGCACGACGCCGACGATCTCCACCCCCTCGATGCAAGCCGTAGTCGCCCCCGCGCAACCTCAAGCGAATTATGTTGCTGTACCCGCCGATATTCCGAGCATCATTTCTCGGGAATTGTCATCAGACACGCAGTCGAACCGCGTGCGAATTCAGCTCGATCCGCCAGAACTCGGACGGGTCTCTCTTGAATTCAAGTTTGACCAGCAAGGCCTACAGCACGTGCTGGTCACAGCAGATTCAGCCGAAGCGATTCGCCGAATACGGGCCTTTCACCCGGAGCTGGTCTCGATCCTCGACGAGCACGGCTTGTCTAGCCAGGATATGACCTTTCGCGAGCAACCCTCTGATCAGAACCCGGCTCAAAGCTGGTCGAACACTGACGCCGACGCCCTGGACAGCGACCCAGATAGTTTGGCCGTCGCTGCATCCACCCTTCAACAAGCCACCCCCTCCAGCACCGTCACCAACGGCCTGGATATACGGGTATAGGAGTTCGAATTCATGAGCACGATCGAATCGACCACCGCCGCGCAAACGCAGACGATTGCCTCTTCGGCAGCTACCCAACAATTTGGTGAGGAGTTTAATAACTTCATCAAACTGCTCACTGCGCAGGTTCAGAATCAAGACCCACTCTCCCCAATGGATTCGACACAGTTTGTTGACCAGCTCGCGACGTTTTCCTCGCTTGAACAGCAGGTTCAAACAAACTCTGCGCTGGGTGGAATTTCGTCATTGATCGGAGAACTCCACACAATGTTCGCCAGTGAATGGCTGGGCGAGACCGTAACGGTTGAGTCATCATGGGTGCCATACACAGGCTCCGAAATCCGCTATCTGGCCAACACGCCTACCGACGCTGACGACGCATACCTGACCGTGCGGGACTCGGAGGGAGAGCTTGTCTGGTCTGAAAAGCTGGACATGGAAGACGGAGTCCACACATGGAATGGTCAGACCAATTCCGGTGACACCATTACGAACGATGAGATTTTCGAGTTCAACATCGACTATTACCGAGGTGAAGAATACATCGGATTGGGAGCGCCTCAGGTCATTACCACCATCACCGATGTCTCAACCGAGAATGGCGGGCTCCGCTTCGGAACCTCATCTCATCTATCAGCCGACCTGACGAGCGTGAACAAATATTCCGGGGCTATGAGCTAACTAAAAAAGCCCGCAGATCCTAGCTATGTCAGGCAAATGGCAGATCACAGATCCTGACGGGCCATATCCAGTATCAGCACGTTATGAATGCCGTTCGGAATCTCGTTCTGGAGGTTCGTAAGGATCATGGCGCGCAACGTCTCATAATTGTCGACATCGGTGATAGAGTTAAGCGTCCGCCCCCCACTACTCAGTTTCACCAAAGTGGTCATGATGTTGTCGCGCAGGACGGGCTCTTTGGAAAACAACTCTTGCGAAATACTTGTGTCGACTTCGAGGTTGAGGTTCAGGATCACAAGGCTTTGCACCCGATCATCCTCAATCATGGGGACGACGAACTCCCGCGTGAACTTGTAATATGTCACTTCGCCACTGTCAGCAGCGCCGTGCTTGTCACTTTTTCCGTGGGAGTCTTTTTCCTTCTTGGCCTTTTTTTCCTTCTTGGGCGCCGCGTGTTCATCACTCTCCTGGCCATCACTCTCGTGCTCAGCCGCTGGCACCGGCGAAGGCGAGGAACCGGACTTCAGAAAATAGGCACCGCCACCGCCAGCAGAAATTGCGAGCAAGGCTACAATAGAAGGAACGATTTGCTTCATTTCAGGATCCTAGAACGGTACGACCTTGTCGATAATTTTCTGGCCAATCCGCTGTTGCGGAACCGATGTCGCATCACCGCTATTGAGGTATGAAATCTGCGCATCTGCGATCTTCTCATAGGTTACCGTATTGGTCCGGGTGATATCTTGTGATCGAATTACGCCGCTTACCGTCAGCATGCGAACCTCGTTGCTTACGCGCGTTTGCTGGTAGCCCTGAATGACCAGGTTGCCATTCGGCTCCATCGCAACTACGCGTGCCGCAAGCGTAAAGGCGATCTTCTCGGCCCGATTCATCGCACCACTTCCGTCCATTGACGAGCCACGATTATAGTCGACGCCAGGTGACAATGACGCCCCGCCAGGCAGCACACCGTTTGCCCACTCCGGCAAACCGAACAGCGCATCGACATTCACGTCAGCACTGCTATTGCGATTCCGGGAAAGAGAGCTCTGCAGGCTTGCCTGATCGTCCATCTCAACAACGACAGTCAGCAGGTCGCCGATAGCCTTTGCTCGGCGCATGCTGAGCAGAGCATTAGGAGCGGTAGTCCAAAGCGACGCATCGCTTGTACCTTCGGGCTCAACATAGGCCTGCTGCATCACCGCCGGCATGGTGGTCGCAGGTGCAGTCATGTCGAATGTTGCATCTGCCGAAGGCACAGAGCCGCAGGCTGTGAGACCAAGGAATGCTGCGGTGAATGTAAGATAATGTTTCATTGCACAAGCACCCATCCGTCTTTCTGAACAATACCGTTTACGATCTTCTTCGAATTCAAATTCAGGATCGCGACTGCTTCATCTTCAGTCGCCTCCCCCATCGCTCGGCCAGTCGTCGTGATTTCCAATGCTCCGCTGACGAATTTTACCGTCACGAGTTGGTTGCGGCGCACAAGGCGCGCGGGGCGCGTATCATCCATCGACAATTCTTGCCCGACATACACCGTGCGGCGAACTTCTCGGCCGAGCAGAGGGTTATCGGTGTCGACCAAAGCACCCGTCTCCGTCGATATGTTGGCGGCCGTAACCGTGTCGCCGGCGCGAATAACTTCCTTGACCACGAGCGACGAGCCACCAAGCATTTGCGCCGCCAGCCCTAATCCCAAAGCAATAGCTGGTATCATTCTGTTACCTCACTCGTGTTGTGGCAGCCAACATCTCGTCAGCTGCGGTAATAACCTTTGAGTTAAGCTCATAGCCTCGCTGGGCTTCGATCAATTCCGAAATTTCCTGAACCACGTCGACGCTGGATTCCTCGAGAAAGCCTTGGCGAAGAAGCCCCATTCCCTCAGTCCCCGGCACGAGTTGGTTAGCCGGACCGGAGGCTTCGGTTTCTCGGAACATGTTGTCGCCCATGGCCTCGAGGCCTTTTTCGTTGATGAAACGGACAAGCGAGATGTTCCCAATGGCCTGCCCGTCAGTTCCATCGTCGAAATAGGCTACCACCTCGCCATCTCGGCTGATGGCAACGCTTCGCGCATTCTCCGGAATGACCAAGCCATCTGCCAGCGGGAATCCATCCATTGTGACGATCTCACCCTCGGCGCTTCGATTCAGCTTGCCGTCCCGGGTATAGGCAGACTCTCCGGACGGCAGCGTGATCTCAAGAAAGCCCGTTCCGTCAATCGCAAGGTCAAGCTCTGCGCCCGTTTGGCGGAGGCTTCCCTGAGTGATTTCCATGGAGACCGATGAAGGTTTTACGCCGGTACCCAGCTGGATACCGGCCGGAACGACGGTACCTACCTGCGAGGTGATCGTGCCTGGCGTCAGGTGTTGCTGGTACATGAGGTCCGAGAACTCGGCGGTGCGCGGGCGATAGGCCGCCGTACTCATATTGGCGATATTGTTCGAAATGACTTCGACGCGCATCTGTTGAGCGGCCATTCCTGTCGCGGCGATCTGCAATGACTTCATTTCATTCCCCTACGGTTCTAAGCCAGCTTCACAGCTGGCGTATCGTCTTGATCAATTGATTGATCCGATCGTCTTCTTTCTCGATCAGTGTCTGACCAGCCTCATAAGCGCGCTGCACCTCAATCAAGCGAGATACTTCGAGGATTGAGGATACATTGGATTGTTCCAGCGTGCCCTGGATCACTGAGGGCTCTTCGATTGGCTGATGACCATTCGGAGCTGCAAACATGGTGCCGCCCTCTTGATTGAGTTCGCCATCGGGCATGACGACCGCAACCTGCCCCAATATTTCTTCGCCAGACGAAATGGTACCATCGGGAGCAATTGAAACTCTGGTAACTTCCTGCGGGATGGCGATCGCTCCGCCGCCGGCCCCCTGGACCTGGTGGCCAAAGGCGTCAACAAGGTTGCCCTCTGCTGACAGTTGGAAAGCCCCGGAGCGGGTGAGACGTTCGCCGGCCGGCGTATCAAGAACAAAGAAGCCGTCTCCATGAATGGCGAGATCGAATTGACCGCCCGTATGCTTCATCCCGCCTTGGGAAAGGTCGAAATTATGCCCGGCAAGGCTGCCCATGGACAGGCTCTCAGACTGGTCGCCTACGGCAGCAATGTGCTCCGCAAAAATGGCATGGTTGGACTTGAACCCAGTTGTGCTGGAGTTCGCCATATTATTGGCAATTACCTGCATCTCTCGAAGCAGACCATCTTGTCGGGTCAGAGCCGCATAGATCGCATTGGACATCAGGGCATCTCCTGAAAATTCGAGTTTAGCGCCGCGCTGATTTGACTGAGATGTTCCGGAATCTCACTCAACTTGATACGCTGGAGCCTCGGTTCGGCCTTGCCAAACTTCAAAGCGAGAACGGCATCAATACGCGGCCGATAGTCTTCCTGAGTAATCCGCTCTGCAGCTGAATAGACTGCCGCCGGTAGGATCCAATTGCCGGAAGCGGCATCTGTTTCAATGAGGTCGACCACGGTTGGCGTGTCCAACACAACTCTCGAGGCAACTTTGGCGAGCCAGGCCCGGTCGTTGGTCAGCACAGCAGCCATGGCAGCAAGACGCATAACATCGGGATTGTCAGATCGGGTTTGTGTGAGATCTCGCAAACTCGCGAAATCCTGCATGCGGAAGGCCAGGGCTGCCCGTTCCGATGTGAGGCCTTCGCTGTCAGGAATGTCTTCCGACAAGGCTGTCATGACGCTCAAAAGGCCAATATTTCCTGCGAATCGGGCGGCAGACTCGACGATCTGATCGTGACCAGAATTGCCAGAAAGTATGTCTTCATTCTCCCCCACGGCGCTCATCGCCGCCAGGCTGGCAAGACGATCGGCACCTTCAAAATCCTTCTGGAGACGGGCGGCCAGCTGATTCCCCAAGAGTTTGCGTGTTTCAGGGTCCTGCATGGCAGGAAGCTCAGCAAGTTCGGAGATCATTTCGTAATCAGAAATTTCTCCAGGACCTTTCAGCATCGTCTCCAGACTTGCGCGAACATCTGATCCTCGCGGCAGTTGCTGGACATTCTTCAGGAGATCACCAACAAGTTCGTCCTGCAAGCTCGCCTCAACCGGCAAGCCATGCCGCATGAGGACGGCTGCTGTCTCGGAGCGCAATTCTGGAACATTGAGGAATTCTCGAAGCTGGCGCTCTCGCTCGATGCCGCCCTGGTTCATGTCAATCATCGCTCGGGTAAACGCCAGGCGCTGCGACCGTCTGATTTCTTCTGCCGAAAAATCCGCCATCAGTTTCTCTGAAAGGAGGGTTTTTCCCATGCGATCAAGAGAAGGGATTGCCAATGAGGCCGTGCGTACCTTGAGCCGGTACGGCAACCGCCGATAGCTCATGAGATTGAGGTCCAGAAGATCCACGCCTTTCTCGTCGAGCAGCGACAGGCGCGCAAGCGACAACCAGATGTCACCATACATGTTGCAGGCCGCGACCTGCTCGAACAGCTCGATGTCAGGCACCGAACCGTCCTCGAGCAGGCGAGACAGATTGCGGATGTAGCGACTATCAGTGTCTTCCATCCCCGACACCTGAAGGCGCCCCTCAGCATAAAGACCTATCGATACATACGCCATGGCCACGTCTGCTGGCGTCAGGCTAATGCCCGTGGCAACCTGCTCAGCACGCCAATTCAGGAAATGTTCGTAGGTCGAGAACTCCTCAAAAGCCTGAAGGTCGAGGACGGCGTCGCTGATGCAGGCTGAATCGACTTCTACCGGCGCAGCAGCGTCGGTCGGCGACAACCGGCCGCGAAACAATTGCGTAGGCTCCGAGGGCGCGGACGCGGAGACCGGCGCCTGATCTGCCGGCGTCAACAATCCCTCCCCTATCGCCTCATCAACGAACTCTCGAAAATTCACGGAAAGCTCATCTGCTTCGGTCGCGCGCCCGGCATCTTCCGCTGTTTCGGGCGCTTCAGCAAACGCCGAAAAGCCCGCCATCAAGGCGAGCCCGGCTAGCAAGGAGAGGCGACTCGTCATCACGCGGCCTGCTTTAACCCCCGGATCGCTTCTTCCACTTCATTGAACGATGGGCGTACCCGCGTCGGTGCGTGGCGACGGGCCACTTCGACACAGATATTGACCGGGTTTTTGTGGAGGTTCGACACAAGGACCTCACCAATCATTGAATAGAAATTATGTTCTTCCAGCCGAATATGTTTCACACGTGTCGCGAATGGTCCGACGATGCCATAGGCGAGAAAAACGCCCAAGAAGGTACCAACAAGCGCGCCGCCAATCATGCCGCCCAGAACTTCCGGTGGCTTGTCGATGGATGCCATCGTCTTGATAACGCCGAGAACTGCCGCAACAATCCCCAGGGCAGGCAAGGCATCGGCCATGTTCTGCAGGGCGTGCGATCCGTGCAATTTCTCTTCGATCAGGCTGTCCAGCTGCTTCTCCAGAAGCTCTTCTACCTGATGTACATTGTCGAAGTTCATGATCATGGAACGGATGGTGTCGCAGATCATCTCGATCGCGCGCTTATCCTTCAGAATCTTGGGGTATTTGGCAAAAATATCAGAGTCCTGCGGAGCTTCGATATGCGTCTCGATATCCACTGGATTCTTCTTCAAGACATTAAGAAGTTCGTGCATCAGACACAGCAGGTCCTGATAGTCCGACTTCTTCCATTTGGGTCCTGCAAATGCGGCGACCATGTCCCCACCAGCATGCTTGATCGTGGTCATGTCATTGCCGGCAAGAAAGGCACCTGTGGCTGCTCCACCGATCATCATCATCTCGAACGGAAGCGAATGCATGATGATATCCAGATGTCCGCCAGCAAGCATATACCCGCCGAAGACCATCACCACCGTGACAACCAGACCTGCTATTGCGTTCACCTACAAACTCCTTCGATTCCTCCGCTGACACGGGGACTGATTCAAATTTCCGCAATTTCTCTGATGACGTCTTCCGGAACCGGCGAACGCAACTTGAGCGCTCTGAAACCTTTCCAAGCACCTAATTCGCCCTGACTAATGGGCAAAGAGCCGCTGACCGTGTCCGCGCTCAGAACCAATTTGTCCATCTTGGCATTTGGTAGCGTGATCACCTGCCCCACTTCCAGTTGTGAACATTCGCCAATCGTCATCGGCATGGATTCCAGCACAGCATCGAGCACGACCGTCGTGCTCCGCACCCGCTCCCGCAGAACATCCCGACCAGTCTCATCAGGAGCGGTCTTGGGCTCCACACGTTCCTGAAGTGTGCGGACAAGCTTTTTTACGTCATCCATCTTCAAGACCAGCTGAATCTCTGGCGCATCGTCACCGCCTTCCATCAACCAGCTGTCTTCACCACCATCACCGCCAAGCGTATAGACGACGCTCAAGTACGTGATGTCTTGACTGAATGTGTCACCGGAGGCGGAGAAATCGGCGAGATGAGGTGGGCTGGCGGTCGCTTGCTGCGTCGCCGAAGCGACGACTCGGGACCATAATCCGCGCGCAGCATGTTCGGACATAAGCCGCAGAAACAGGTCCGGGGCGCTCTTCAGAGTACTTGCATCCTGACGCAACCGCGTTGCCGCATACTTGCGGGCACCCATAGAGTTGATTGCGACGGCCACAACCGGACCGACAGCCTCCGAAACAGAGACAAACGCATATGACCCCTCAAAAGATTGGGCAGGTTGGCTACCCGTTAGGACTTTCTGACTAGAAATGGATGGAATGATGGTTAAGCCGTAAACATCCTTGGCCCAGTGGCCGATCGCAGAAGATAACGTTGCCCAGAGCGCGTCGCACAGCCGGACAGCGGGAGGTAAGCCTCCCGCAGCTTCTATCTTTTTCTGCAGCACAGAAGACACAAGACACCCGCAAATATGAATACCAGTTCCGTTGGTAGGAATTCAGTAATTTGGTTGCTGAATAGTTACCAAGACCGCATCAAACGGCCGTCCGGGATTATCCGTAATTTGATTTCGCCCTGTTACTACGGACATTCTTGAACACAGGGCGGACACCAAATGGTCGATCCTAAATCGACAAATACGCAACCTATCATCATCAAGCGCAAGAAGGTGGTCAAAGGTGACGGTCACCATGGTGGCGCCTGGAAGGTTGCCTATGCTGACTTTGTCACCGCGATGATGGCGTTCTTTCTGCTAATGTGGCTGCTAAACGCAACCACGGAAGATCAGCGAAAAGGTATTGCCGACTATTTCAACCCGACTATCCCGATCAGCCGGATCTCAGGCGGTGGATCTGATGGACTGAACGGTTCTTCCATGTTCACCGAAGACACTTACGCCAAGATGGGCACGGGCGGCACGCGCCAACAAACTGTCGACTCACCTAGAAAAGAAGCCCAGTCCGGCGCCAGCAAGGAAGAAGTCGCAGAGAATCTCCATAACCTCAGACAAGAACTGGGCGAGAAGTCCAAACAGCTTTCCGAGCATTTGATGATCAAGATGTCTCCGGAGGGCATGGTGCTCGAAGTGATCGACTCGGATAGTTCCCCCCTGTTCGCCGTTGGCAACAGCAACCCTACTCCCCTCCTTAAGGAATTGCTGGCGTCGATTTCCGGTTCGCTTGACGCATTTCGTAATGACATCAAGATTGTTGGCCATACCGACAGCTTGCAATACCGTCTGGATGCGAACTACGACAATTGGAACCTGTCCACCGACAGGGCCAACGTCATCCGCAAGCTTCTGCTCGAAAAGGGTATGATGCCATCACGGTTACGCGAGGTCTCCGGCCGGGCCGATACTGATCCACTCGCTCCGGAGAATCCTTCGGCCTCCCAAAACCGGAGGATATCGATCATCATCCTGACGGACGGCCAGTCCAAAGATGAATCAGGGTTATCTGCTTATTAACAAATCCGCTCCAGTGATAGAGTACATCTGTCGTAGGAGTCGACCATGAGCATTTCTTCATCCCTGAATGCGGGCGTAATGGGGCTGAACTCAAATTCAAGCCGTCTTTCCGCCATTTCTGACAATATCGCGAACTCATCAACATACGGCTACAAGCGAAGCCAAGTTGATTTTTCAAGCATGGTTCTGCAACAGCAGTCCTCTGCTTACGCCGCAGGCGGCGTCCGGGTTACGGCCTTCAAGGACATTGCCGCAACGGGATCGCTCATCTCTACAGGCAACGCAACCGACCTTGCGGTCTCGGGCCGCGGTTTAGTTCCGGTTACGGACAATACGGGCGTGAATTCGCTCTCGTCGGAGCGCAGCCTGATGATGCTTCCAACGGGCTCATTCTACGCAGACGAAAGCGGAAACTTACGGACTCAGAGCGGGCTCTTCCTGCTTGGTTGGCCTGCAAATTCCGACGGTGAAATCGGCAATGTCAGCCGCAATAGCGGCACCGACCTCGAGCCAGTCAACATTGCGGCATCCCAATACACTGCCTCCCCAACATCCCGCATCGAGCTCGGCATCAACCTTCCGGCCGATGCCACCACAGCTGGTGGGACGGGTGAGAGCTACACACTGCCGATAGAGTACTTTGACAATCTGGGCCGCGCCCAAACATTGTCTTTGGAATTCAGCCCGAACGTTCCCGCATCAGGCTCAAGCAATGCCTGGTCGGTGGAGATATTCGATAGCGCAGGCGACCCGGCCGTTTCGATTGGCGATCTGGCCGTCAACTTCTCCGACAGCGCTGTAAATGGCGGCCGTATCGACACCGGTGGTGTAACCGCGTCCAACGGTGCGACCTATGATGATGCGACCGGCACCGTCACGCTGAATCTGCCCCACGGTGACGTCGAGGTATTCATCGGCCGACCGAATGACAGCGCGGGTATCACTCAGCTCTCCGCCAATTTCTCACCAACTTCGGTTAGCAAGGACGGGGCCCCCATCGGGGACCTTCAGTCCGTTGAGATTGACGAGAACGGCTATCTGCAAGCCATCTACAATACCGGCTTCCGCCGGACCCTCTACCAGATTCCGGTTGGTGATGTTCCGAACATGAACGGATTGAAGGCACTGGACGGTCAGGCCTTTCGTGTTTCTGCTGAAAGCGGAAACTTGTATCTCTGGGACGCTGGGACCGGGCCGGTGGGCAGCATCGAGGGCTACGCCCTGATGGAATCCACAACCGATATCGCTGCGGAGCTTACAGACCTGATTGAAACACAGCGCGCCTACTCTTCCAGCGCGAAGATCGTGCAGACGGTCGACGAGATGCTACAAGAGACAACCAATCTGAAGCGCTGATCCGCAACTCTGACAGGCGAGCTCTGCTTTGAGTATTTCCCACGCCATCAACGCAGCACAATCCGGCCTGAAGGTATCTGGCCTTCGGGCCGACATTGTCGCCACGAACGTCGCAAACGCATCAACGCCGGGCTATGTCCGGCGTTCTGTGCTGGTGGGAGAAACATTGCTTGGCGGCCGCACCAGCGGCGTCGCAGCCTCGGGTATCTCGCGCTCTGCCGATTCTGCGCTGTCTGCAGAGCGCCGGAGCGTTTCCAGCGATGTTGCACAGTCCAGCCTGATGGCCAGCACATGGCAGGTGCTCTCATCCCGGATAGGGGATGACGCTGAAGGCACCGGACTTTTCAGCAAGTTTTCCAAGTTTGAGGCGGCCCTGTCTGCCTCGGTCACTTCTCCAGAGTCCAGCACCCAACTGGCTGCCTTGCTGGACTCGGCCAATGCTGTTGTGACGGAGTTGAACAATCTCTCGCAACTGGTCAGCCAGCAACGCTCGGAAGCTGATCGCGAGATCGCAGACGGCGTGAACGTCGTAAATGCCGCGCTGAAGCAGGTCGAAGAACTCAACGGTTTGCTGGCGGGCATGGACCGCTCGACATCCCAGGCAGCCGCACTGATGGATGACCGCGACAGAACACTTGATACAATCGCAGAATATCTGCCAATCGAAGCGATTCCGCGCGATGGTGGCGTTGTGGATGTCATAACTGTCGAAGGTGTCTACCTCGTTGCGGGAACTGCCAAGCAATTGGAATTCTCGCCCGCCAATTCATTTGGCGCGGATATGACACTGGACAATGGTGCACTTTCGGGCCTCTCGGTGAATGGGCAGGAACTGACGCCCGGTGCGTCCAGTTACGCCGCTATATCGAGTGGTATGTTCGGCGCGCTCTTCACCTTGCGCGACACAGACCTTCCAAATTTTGGAGCCCAACTCGATACGATCGCCAACGACCTTGTGACCCGCTTGTCGGATGACTCGATCGATCCGACAAAAGTACCCGGCGAGTTCGGCATGTTTGTCGACACAGGCACGCCGGGCGATCCGGGTCTCGCTGGTCGCATCGACCTGAACGCCCAAGTTGACCCGGCACAAGGCGGTAGCCTTTGGCGGTTGAGGGATGGCATCGGCGCCGCAGTTGAGGGCCCGCCCGGAGACAACTCCATTCTTTCTGCTATGTCCAACGCCTTCACCAAAATACAATCGATGAATTCGAACGGTATCCAGGGCGGCTTCTCTGCAACCGAATTGGTTGCACATGTTGCGTCACTCACCGGGCAAACCCGTATCTCTCACGAATCAGTGCTTTCTTCGGCATCCACGCAGCACGACCTTCTGATTGAGGCCGAATTGTCTGAGACCGGAGTCGATATCGATAGTCAGATGCAGGACTTGCTAGCAATCGAACAGGCTTATGCAGCAAACGCCCGGGTCATCGAGATTGCGAACCAGATGATGCAGAAGCTGATGGAGATCTGATATGGACCGCTTCTCTATTTCCTCCGGCCTGATGACTGCCAGCCTCGGTCAGCACATTTCTGAATTGCGGACCCAGATCGGCAAAACATCGACAGAGGCCACGACGGGTCGATATGAGGACCTTACGCTTCATCTATCCGGCCGGATCGGTAAGGCCATGCTTGGTCAGAAGGCGCTGGCAGACATCTCAACTGATCGCGAAGTCCTCAACCTGCGCGCGAGCCGACTGTCGCTGATCCAAACAAGCCTGGGCACGGTTCAAGAGAGTTCAAGTGGCATCGCCGCAAACATGCTGAGCGCTATCGGCGGCGAGCATGAAACAGATGTGGGTATTGCAGCACGGGACGCAAAGGCCGCCCTGTCCGCGTCGCTCTCGTCTCTGAATGCGCGATATGGAGACCGCTTCCTCTTCGCAGGAGACGCTACATCCACCCTTCCCTTTTCCGATCAGTCCGCACTTTTGGCTGACATCGAGCTGATTGCGGATAGCGCAACCGACAGTGCCGACTTCGCGACTCAGCTGGATGACTATTTTACCTCGCCAACAGGCGGTTGGTTGCAGAATATCTACCAAGGCAGCACGACCGCGTCCGACCCGGAGAGCGTCACCGCAGATAATGACGCAATCAAGTCGCTCATCAGAGATTTGGCCGTATTGGCAATCTCGGGTCCGGATGGCCCACTCGCCTCTTTGGACGGTTACAAAACGCTTGTTCAGGAGACATCTCTGAGCCTGTCGTCGAGCGAAACGCAAATCACCAATCTACGGGCAGATCTCGGCGTATATGAAGAGCGGAATGCGATCGAACAAAAAACGCTCGACACGGAAGAAACAGTACTGACTGCGTCATTCAACGATCTGACTGCGCGAGACCAGTATGAAGCCGCAACGGAGCTGCAATCGCTGCAGACGACGTTGGAAGCATCTTATCTGATTACTGCCCGCCTGTCCCAACTGTCACTCCTGAATTATCTGGGCTAAGAATGATGCTTCGGAAAACACTCCTCATCGCCGCGCTCTGCTTTGGTCTCTTCGGGGGTTCCGCCCCTGCCGATGCGCAAACCCGCCTTCGGGATATCGTCGATGTTGAAGGCGTGCGGCAAAACGATCTTATCGGATATGGTATCGTGGTCGGCCTCAATGGCACGGGCGATTCAGTTCGAAACTCACCGTTCACAGAAGACTCGCTGACATACATGCTTGAGCGCCTTGGCGTGAATGTCCAAGGTGAGGATATCAAGCCCAACAATGCCGCAGCTGTTCTTGTGACAGCCACGCTACCCTCCTTTGCACGTAATGGATCGACCATAGACATATCGGTCGCCTCGATCGGAGACGCCAAGAGCCTTGAGGGCGGCACCCTGATCCTCACGCCCCTGAAGGGCGCAGACAATGAAGTTTATGCAGTCGCTCAAGGTAGCATCATCGTCTCCGGTATTGATGTTCAAGCCGCCGCCGCACGCGAAACGCGTGGTACGCCGACAGCAGGCGCCATCCCGAATGGGGCCCGCATCGAGCGTGAAATCGGCTATGACTTCAATGACCGCGAGAGCCTGACACTCGCCCTGCGCGATCCGGATTTCACGACAGCCGCCCGCATCGAAGACGTCATCAACTCGGCCTATGGTGCCCAGATCGCCTATACTCGTGATCCTGGCACGATTGATCTGGACCTTCGCGGGATCAATGGGACGCCCTCCCGTATCCTCGCAGATATCGAAAACTTGCCCGTCAGCGTGTCTGTGCCGGCGCGAATAGTGATTGATGAGAAATCCGGTACGATCGTACTTGGCGAGGATGTCACCATTTCCAAAGTTGCGATTGCTCAGGGCAACATCTCTATCAAGGTGGTGGAAAGCCCCGTTGTGTCCCAGCCGAATCCGTTTGCGCGAGGCGAGTCCATCGCCCTGCCCCGCTCACGCATCACAATCGGCCAGACCGGCAGTAAGAATATTGCGATGCTGAACCCAAACGTGTCACTCTCAGAGTTGATATCTGGGCTGAATGCGCTAGGGGTTACGCCTCAGGAAACTGCCGATATCATTCGCACAATGAAAGCAGCGGGCGCCCTTCACGCAGACCTGATCATCCGTTGAACTGGTAAGACAAGTTGGACAGGAACTTATTCGTGTCAGGCCCTACTCGGCCTCGTCTTCTTCAGGCTTGCCGACCTTGATCGCCCCTTCCCGCTTGAGGGTCATCAGGGACATCAGGAACTGACGTTGGAGCTTCTCGCCCTTCTCAGCAGATATTTTTCCCACGTCTTCGAGCTGTAGGCGATACTGGTCCGCCAAGCGCGACGAGATGTTGCTGAGCAAATAATCCGAAACTTCCGATCCACCCTCGCGGAGACTCGCAAGGAGTTGGACCATTGTCTCTTCGCCAAGTTCCCGGAATACAATTGCAACAGCTTCTCGGGGCAAAATTTCTGGCAGGCTGCTGATGGTAAACATGACCCGCTCGATGCTTTTCATCTTGCCTTCATGCTCGCTACTGAGGAAGGCCATGATCCGATCACGCTTGTCACTCGGGACAAGGCTGAGCATTTCACCAATGGATTCCAAGTGAGCCGTATCTTCGGTTGCGCCCGGACCAGCTTCAGTATTGTTCAGCAATTCAATCTCGACCATGTGGGCAAGCACGGAAAAGATTTCCGGGTCTGGCGCCTCATCCTCGACCAAATGACCGACCACCGGGTCCAGTTGCTCCTCACCCAGAAAGCCGACAATTTCCGATGCCGCAGCGACATCCAATCGGCGCAGGATTAGAGCGATGATATTGGGGGTCAGTGTCAGAAAATAGGTTGCGACCTGTTGCGCATCATAATTCTCAAGCCGCTCCCAGGTGTCGCCAACCTCTTCCACCACGACTTCCTGTTGTGGCTCGCCAGTACCGTATATCTGATCATAGCGTTTCTGATCGAGGATGTTCGCGATGACTTCACGAGCCTTGTCCTGTCCTCCGGAGAACGAACCGCTCGCGGCGCGCAATTCTTTCAGGAAGTCGATTGCAATCTCAACAAGCTGCTCCCGAGGAAGTTTGGAAACTGTTTCCAACGCAGCAGCAACCTGGGCCATGGTCTGGTCATCAAGACGCTCAACGATGGGACGTGCCTCGGCTTCACCAAGCATGGCAATGACCACAGCAGCCTTCTGTGCACGCGTCAGACCCGCAATGCGCGAGGAGCCAGTCTGTGGCCCTGTTCTGGCTACAGCCTGCCTTTGTGTCGGTTGTTTCAACTCTACGACCGAACTCATCCGGCATATCCTCGCAAAAGTGCTTCCGTTATCTTCAACCAGCCATCCGCCAGAACTATGAATCCAACCTTAAAAGGAAGCGAAACCACGGTCGGCGGCACCATCATCATGCCGACTGCCATCAGAACAGATGAGACGACCAGATCAATAACAAGGAATGGCAGGAAAATTACGAAGCCGATCTGAAATGCGTGCTTGATCTCGGACAACATGAATGCCGTCGAAAGCAGAGCGAATGTTGGCTCCTCCCCTTCCACCACAGGGCGGTTCACCGCATCGGCAAGAACAGGGATGGTTTCTGGATCGACACGGGCCGTCATGAATTCACGAAAAGGCGTTGTCGCGGCCGTCCAGGCCTGCCCCTCGTCAATTGTACCCTCCATGTATGGAGAGATGCCTGAAGACCATGCTTCCATGAAGGTTGGCTCCATGACGAAGAAGGTGAGGAACATGGCAAGCGCCATAATGAGCATGTTTGGAGGCGCTTGCTGTACGCCGATGGCCTGACGCAGAAATGAAAAGACAATAATCATGAATGGCAGACAGGTCGCCATCATGGCGATGCCTGGCGCCAGACTGAGCACTGTCACCAAAACAAGCAGTAGTACGACAGAGCCGCTGAGTCCGCCCTCGCCGCCATTCCCAAGGAATCCATCCGGAATGGTTATCTGAGCTGGATCAACGGATTGCGCGTAAGCTGCGCCGGAAAGCGCATACAGGAGAATTAGTATGAACAAGCCGCCAGCAAAACGCGGCAGGTGTTCAAGTCCCCTTAGCATCGGGATCCTCCGCGATCTCCGTGATTTTTACGCCTAAACCACCCTCCTCCGTCTCAATCAACTCGCCTCGCGCGATGAGCCGGTTGTCTACCGAAAGAGATACAGGGTCTTCTATGCGCGCCGCGAGCGCGATCACGGAATCCGGTTTCAAATCCAGTATTTCAGAAACGGTCAGACGCTTCTGGCCGATGGAGACGATCACATTGACCGGGACGTTATAGATGGATCGATAGACTTTGCCGCCCGGCAAGGCCTCATCCTGCTCAATCATGTTTTCGTCCGAAGGCGTCATTTCGGGAATAGCCATCACAATGTTTCCTTCTGATTCGTTTGCATAGACTGCAGTCGGCCAAGGCAGGCCTCCAGCAACCCGTCGAATTCCACCGACAATCCGCCCGTCACCCAGGACACATCCACACCCTGGCGCTCGGATGCAGGCGTCGGAGAAACGAGGCATCGGTTGGCAAGTTTGTTTGAGCGCTGAACAACATCCTGAATGTCATTTGCAAGAAGCTCGGGAGCCGTGATTTCCACTCGATTTGCCGATTCCGGTAACAGGCTTGGCAACTGTCGACCAATCTCTTCTGCCAAGAACATTTTTGAAAGTTCCGGGAACAACTTCTCCGCTATCGCAGAAACCCAGTTCGTCGTTTGAACAAGCAGAAGATCATTCGTACGCTCAATCTCTTCCGACAATCGCGTCAAGAGAACTTCCACATTCGGATCGAGCGCCGGTACAATCTCGGCTGGCGCCTCGGGCTCATGAAAATCTACAGCGGTTACAGCATCCGCCATTGTACTGGCGGTGCCAGCCATATCGTCAGTAGTTTGATCAAATCTCGGCAGGTTGGCGAAAGGCGACTCACTCATTGACCAGCGCCTTCCGGTCTTCGTTCAGCCACTCCTGAAGCAGGCTTGCTGTTTCATCCTGGCGCTCCCGAGTATAGTCTTTCAGATAGTCCAAGGGGTCGACTGGATCATTCGCAAGCGCCGGGGTCGTGCCTGCAATTGCACCTGCGTCAGTGCCCAGATCAGATTTCGCTCCCTGAGCCAGTAAGGGCCGGACAACGCCGAAGCCCAGAACAATCACGACCAAACCCAGCAGAATGGCTTGCAAGGCAGACCAGAAATAGCGCTCCGTAAGGGTCTCGACGAGACCGGGAGCGGGTGTGAGCTCTTCGACCTCCAGTTCCTGAAACGGCATCAAGTCTACGGTGAGAGAGTCCCCCCGATCAGCGTTGAGGCCGGCACCAGAAAGGATCAATTGTTCAAAATCGGCCACCAAGCTACGCATCAAGGGAGCAGAATCTTCGGCATTGGCATCAAAACCGAGGACTTGTTCGTTTAGCAGTACAGCTACAGAAATACGTTCGATTTCACCCGGTAATGTTTCGGTTTCACGGCGTGTCTCATTGATGTCGTAAACAACACTCTCGGTCGAGTTTTTCACCGTGCTGTTGCCGCCGCCCTGGCTTCCGGCCCCTTGCGGCAGATTACTGGACACGGTGACACCTCCGCCCCCACCACCGCTGGCTTCGCTGGTGTCATTGCTGGTGCGATTGCGAATTACGCGCGAATTCGGGTCAAACACCACTTCGGACACGCGCTGGCGTTGGCGATTGACATCAACCGTCACGGACACGCGCGCATTGCCCGGACCGACGCGGGCCTCCAGCAAGCGCAGGATCTTTTGTTCCAGAGTGCTCGACTGGCCCTCGGCGACTACTCCCGGTTCTTCCATGCGGTCGATATTGGGCCCCGCCAGCATACCTCGCTTCGGATCGATCACGGCCACATCGGCCGGATCGAGTCCGGACACGGCGAGGGCGACGAGGTACTGGATAGCCTCAGCCTGGCTCGCACTGATCCGGTTGCTGGAAACCAAGGTCACGGATGCAGTTTGTGATGGGCCGGATCGGGAAAAACCCGATCGAAGGCTGGCGCCGATATGCACTCGCGCGGATGATACACCGGGAATGGCCAGCACGGTGCGGGTCAGTTCGCCTTCCTTCGCTCGCCAGTAAGTCGCATTGTACATTTCCGACGTGATCGAGAAGCCATTCACATCATCAAGCAGCTCATAACCGCTGACAGACTGCTGCGGCAGCCCGTCCTTGGCCAGCGCAAAACGAACCGAGTCGCGATCGGAGTTCGGAACAAAGATCGCCTCGCCGCGGATCTCATATTCGACGCCGCGCTTTTCGAGCTCAGCGATCACTTCACCGGTGTGCATCGGGTCCAGTCCGGCATAAAGCAGGCCCATGGGCTGCTTGACCGCACCTTGAACGAGCAACGACATGGCGAAGACCACACCGGCAACTGCACCCACAAGTGCGAGTTTCTGCGCCGTTGATAGCGCCTTCAGTGTGTCTAAAAGTTTCATAGGCCAGAAAACCCCGATCCCAACGCCATCATTCCATTGGTTAATATTTTCCGCGAAATCATTAACGCTTCCTTTACCCAGAGATTAATAAGCCTTTGTCAGCAGAAATTTTTTATTGGGTAACGTTTTGGCCTCTGACGCGAACACAGAACTTACTGAAGAAAAGTCTTCCGGCGGTGGGTTGATCCCGCTTGTGGTGTTGGCTGTCGTCAGCATGGCTGGCGCATTTGGGATCGTCTATTTTCTGTCGCCCAATACCCCTGCGGCAGCACTTGCATGTGCGCCAGGCGAAGGTGGCAAGCCGGCTCATACGCCGCTCGCGCTGGAAGATCACGTCTATGTAGAGTTGCAAGAAATCCTTGTCACGATAGGTAATGAGCCGGCCACTCGCTATGTTAAGATCAAGACTTCTGTCATCTCAGACAACAGTCATGTCAGCGCGGTAAAGAAAGCCGAACCCATGCTGGTCGATGCTTTTGTCGGCTACCTCCGTGCACTTCAGCTCTCCGATTTCGAGTCAGCTGACTTCTACCCGAAGATGAGGGAGCAACTCGCGATGCGATCCGAAATTGTGCTCGGTGCGGATGCTTCGCACGGCGTGCTCGTAACCGAATTCCTGCTACGGTAAGATGATGGCTCTAGATCCCTCCGACATAGCGCTCTTTCTCGTTTCGTTTGCGGCATGCCTCTACTGTGCCCTGCTCAGCCGCAGGCTCAAGGCCCTGCAAAATACCAAGGATGGCTTGGGCGCATCCATCCGCGCCATGTCCGAATCAGTCGCCGCAGTTTCATCAGCGCGTCACGAAGCGAAGGCTCAATCTGGAGAAATAGCAGTTCGACTTACCGCAATCCTCACTGAGGCGCATGACGCTGGCAAGAAGCTGACGGAGTTGAAAGATGCACTCCAAATGAAGGATCGGGAGATCTCCCGCAAGATTCAGTCAGCAGATGCCGAAATTCGCACAACAATACGCGACGCACTTGCTCAGTCATCAGATAGGGTCGCGGAGATCACGCGGCTGACCAAGCGCCTTGAAACCGTCGCTAACCAGGCGGCCTCCAGTCTGGACAGTTCCGATTATCTTTTCGAAGACGATGATACGATCAAGACCAAAAGGGTATATGAGAGCTATGGGCACAAAGAGTAGCGGACGCACTCATGTTCTTCTGACGATCGGCGCCTTGTTCACGATCGCAGGCGGGACCCGGTGGTTGCCCCAGGCGTTTGCAACGACAGGTGTGGAATCACTCAGCAGCCGTCCATCTGACGTGCTGCCCAAGAGCTATGTCGACGATTCCGATACTGTGCGGAAGGTTTGCCTTACAGGCGACCTCGTCGAAGCTATGGAGCAAGACCAGAAGACTATCGAGCAACGCATTTCTGACCTGCGGGCAGAAGAAATTCAGTTCCAGAACCGGAAGATGGAACTGGACCAGCAGGCGGAAGACCTCAAATCGATCCAGATCCAGTTGGACGATAGATGGCAACGCATGGCAGAGGCGGCCAATGAGGACATCCAGCACCTTGCCCAGATGTACGGCGCAATGAAACCAGATCAGGCCGCAGGGATCTTCAACCAAATGGACGCCGGCTTCGCGGCGGGCTTCTTGCGACTCATCCCGAGCGACCAAGCCGGCCTGATCCTTGCCAATATGGAAAACGAAAAGGCATATGTTGTCAGCGTCAAAATCGCGTCGACCAACAGTGACCTACGCGACGACGCGGTCCTGCCTTAGGCCAACCCCTTCGAACTCGGCTACATTAGGCAAAAATGGATGCGTTCAAGTGCACGGCGTTGTTCACAGCTTCCCGTACGCGCCAGATATCGAACGGCTTTGGTACCACCCCATCCCGATTCTCATACCCGTCTTCCTCCAACCGTTCGGGGTGCGCCGTAATGAAAATAGTCGGCACCCTATAGCCGAGTGTTTCGCGAATCTTGTGAACAACTGTCCAGCCACAGACGTCGTTACCCAAATCTATATCCGAGAGGATTAATCCAATGCCCCGCTTTTCTGCAAAGGTCATGGCTTCGTCGCGCGTATAAGCAATTCCAGCGACCCAATGACCAGTTTGCTCCACCAGCACGGACAGCAGCTCCGCCATATAGGGCTCATCCTCAATGATCAGGACGCCGGTACGTGAGGCAGCTGCAACAACTGACTCAACACGGGCGATAATGTGGGTAACCTCCGCAACATCCAAACCGGTGATCCGCGCCAAATCTTCTGTCCCAAATCCGCCGATTATGGACAATAACAGCACTCGCCGGTCCACGACCTCCAATCCATGTAGAATGGGATGGACACGGTCATTCACCGAATGGGCTTGGGCGACCTGATGCAGCCTGTGGTCAAGTTGACGAAACAGGCATGCCCGATCGACGCCCGTTGCGCCTGCAGCTTGGACTGATCCGATCAAGTCTCCCAAAACATCGCAGACTACCTGGTCGCCAGCATCAATCGATCCCAGCAACAATTGCGCATAGGATCTCAAGGATTTGAGTTCTGAAGAAACGATATCCGAAAACATCTTAGCCCCTTGGTCCCTTGCCTCAATCAAGAGAATAATTCAGCCGTGTACTCAAAGCATTGTACCACAGAAATTCTCCCACTGCGGGAAAACCGATGATCTAAACTCAATTGAAACAAGTTTCCATCCAAATCAGCAGCTCATCTATTTACCGAGTTAGGGGACACACGATGGGGATACACGTACCAATTTGTCAGATCAGTTATGGCGATCGCCCACCCTGTAATCTTTCTGAAGAGATCAGTACTGCTGAACCAAAGGCGATTTCCGGGTATTTGCACAGGCACAGCTGTGAGCGCCATATTGCGTTGGTTACATTCTGATTGAGAATGTCTCTATGTCGGGCAGCTTCCGCATGAATTCGCCTGCGGCAGAGCACGGGCAATCACACAATCCGTCTGCATACGGACTGCAAGACGGAAACACAAACACGGATCTGATCCATGCCAAGCGCAGTTCCCAACACCTCATCAGCCACTAGAAAACCTGGTCGCGCCACCAGCCGCCTCGGCATGTTGGCTGGAAGCCTAGGTGTCGCAATCGTCATTTTCGTCGTTGCGGTCGCGATGATCGAGTTGACGCGCGGCGCTGGGCGTGTGGCCGCCGTCTGGCCAGCGAACGCAATCCTGATCGTCTTGCTTCTGAAGAACCCGCGCAGGAACTGGATTCCCCTGCTCACGGCAATGATGGCCGCGCTGGTGCTCGCAAATATCTATTCAGGAGACCCGGTTCTCCGGGCGTTCATTCTGGCTCTGGCGAACGTAGCAGAAGTCTGCTGCGTCGCCTTTATTTTCATGTACCAGCGCAAAATACGGTTCATCAGCCTGGCGGGAATTTCTACTTTGATCATGGGTGGATTCGTTGGCAGCCTCTTGTCATCGCTTATGGCTGCAACAGGATTGTTCACGAGTGGAGAGACCCTCGTGCTCTCTGAAGCCCTCGTATGGTTCTCAGCAGACTTTCTGGGCATAGTTCTGTTCACTCCGATAATCTGGTCTTTGGCGGATCGCTCGAAAAAATTCGTCAGCACGTCGCCTGACCTTCAGTATATTCTCAAGCTGGGGCTATTGTGTGCGACGACCTTCTTCGTTTTCGCCCAGAGCGACTATCCATTCCTCTTCCTCGTACCCCCCGCGCTCGTATTCCTCGCCTTTGGGGGAGGCGTAAAAGCGGCCGCCATGGGGCTACTCACGATCACGGCAATCGCTTTGCCGTTCACGTTGGCTGGCACTGGCCCTATGCACTTGATGTCAGCCGAATTCACTTCCAAGATTTTGGCACTTCAACTATTCTTGGCGACAAACTCCATTCTCGGGCTCGCTGTCGGAGCAGCCTCTTCGGATCGCCGTCGACTGATCAATCATATCAGACGGTCTCGAGAACGCTTGTCGAGCAAGTCACGCGAGCAACAGGAGATGCTGACAAAGGCCCACTTGGCCGAACGTATGGCGGGCGTAGGTCACTGGACTCTGAACCCATCCACTCAGGAAGTGGACTGGTCGCCGGAAGTTTATGCAATTCACGGCGTCACGAAAGAAGAGTTCAACCCGATGTATGGCGACGCGATCATGTTCTACGCTGAAGAAGACCGCGATCGTGTGCGGGCTCTGGTTGAGCGCGCTGTCAACAATGCCGAAGGCTGGGAATTTCAAGCCACGATTGTTCGAAAGTCGGATGGCAAGAGGCGGCGCGTGCGCTCTATCGGAGATTTTCTTGTGGACAAGACCGGAAAGGTCGAGCGAGTGTTCGGCGTATTCAAGGATGTCACAGACGAGCAGGTTGTACTTGAAGCACTTGCGAATAGCGAATCCAAGTACCGGACCCTCGCGGAGAACTCTACAGACATCATTGTAAAGTTCGGTTTGGATGGAATAATCACCTATGCGTCGCCCGCATGCGAGATTTTGGGTGTTTCGCCAGAAGATGCAATTGGCTTGTCAACATTGGACTTCGCGATTCCGGAAGACCGCGGACGTGCGGCAGAAATCACCCAATCACTTTTCCAGAATGACGCCGTTGATCCATCTGTGCAAAGAGAATTTCGAGTGAAGAACAAGCACGGTAACGTGATCTGGCTGGAGGGAAATCCGAAGCTCATTCAGGGTGAGGATGGTCGCCCCCGCGAGGTAATATCGACCTTCCGGGACATCACGGATCGCAAGGAAAGGGAGCAGGCCTTGGCCGAGGCCCGCGCTGAAGCCGAAGCTGCTGGCAAGGCAAAAGCGGAGTTCCTCTCGAATATGAGCCACGAAATTCGTACGCCCCTGAATGGTATTCTTGGCTTCACGCAATTGTTGGAGCAGACGGATCTGAGTGAAGAGCAAAGGCTGTTCACTACCCGCGCGATGAAAGCCGGGCGCCTATTGAAAGATATAGTCAACGATATTCTGGATTACTCCAAGATCGAGGCAGAAAGCATCCAGTTGGAAGAGCGTGCTGTCGACATTGCTCAACTTGTTCAGGACACGATCGACCTCGTTCACGCAGGAAGGGATTCTCGGTCGGTGCCATTGACCTCCGTCGTGGAGAGCAAAGGCGCCCTCATTGACGAAGTCCGGCTGAAACAGATACTGACCAATCTGATCGGAAATGCCGCAAAATTCACAACCGAAGGATCAGTCCGAGTCAGCGCCTCCCAGGAGGGAGACTTGCTAAAATTTGAAGTGGCAGATACGGGGCCTGGTATCCCCGATGACAAACTGGAAAGCGTCTTTGAGGGGTTCAAGCAGGCTGACAATAGCGTCACTCGAAAGTTTGGCGGCACAGGCCTGGGGCTTTCCATAAGTCGATCTCTTGCCCGGCTAATGGGGGGAGAATTGCACCTGGAAAGCAAACTTGGACAGGGTACGGTTGCGAAACTGGTATTGCCGTTCAAACCTGCGGAAGTGCCGATGTCCGACTTCCGCTCGACTGCCAAAACCCCACAACTCGGAAAGCTCAAGATCATGGCCGTTGACGATGTCGCCATGAACTTGGAACTGATTGAATTGGGGCTCGGAAAGTTCGGTCATTCGGTCCGGGGCTTTCTGTCGGCGCCTGCTGCCCTCTCGTCCCTTCGCAAGGGCGACACGTATGATATCATCCTGATGGATGTCCAGATGCCGGAATTCGATGGCATTGCTGCGACACGCGCGATTCGGGCTCTGTCTGCGCCAGCCAGTCAAATTCCGATTGTGGCACTGACCGCAAATGTCCTGCCCGAACAGATCGCCGAGTGCATGAAAGCTGGCATGACGGATCATGCCCCCAAGCCGATTGATATCGTTCAACTAAATGCGCTTGTTTCAGCCCTCACCACACAGCAGACTGGTCAGGTCGATTCCACCCATGAGCAACAACCTGCCAGCGATCCGATGGAGCAACTGAAGCTCAAATATCGGGACTACCTCACCACAGTACCTGCAGAGTTTGCGGCCATCCTGGACAAAGAGGACCGCAAAGTGGTGCTGGAAGAGATCCGTCAATTGTCTCACTCTATTGCCGGCAGCGCCGGTAGCTTTGGTTACACAGAAGTCTCCACCGCCGCATTTTCTCTGGAATCAGTCGCGCGGGACATGAGCGAGAGCGGCAAACTCACAGTAGAACTGGCTGAAAGCTTGAGCGAATTTATTCGGGTCACAGAGCAACTTGTCGCCTGACCTGGGCCTACGGCGCGTGACGATTTCCTGTGAAGTGCTTGGCTCTGGTGGTCCGGCCTTGGTGTTGAAATCCAGCAGCGATTTTGACCTTGCCACCATGTCATAGGCCGGCGTTACGGGCAAACTCGGCGGGAGATTGCCCATTGTGAGCCATGTGAGGTCGGCTCTCATTGTAGTCGCGCCGCCACGCCTCGATCAGCCGCTTTGCCTCGGCCAGGGAGGCGAACCAGTTGATGTTCAGGCACTCGTCCCGGAGCGATCCATTGAAGGACTCGATGTGTGCATTATCCGTCGGGGTGCCGGGGCGTGAGAAGTCCATTTTTACCTTGTTATGATACGCCCACAGATCAACAATATGACCGGTGAACTCGGCGCCATTGTCGGCCTACTCATTCCGCCTTCTAACAACATGATCATATATTCAGCCGCCAGCAGGATCGGCGTGTCGATCGGAGATTTGTTCCTCGCTGGCATCTTGCCCGGCGTGATGACCGCAGCCTTGCTTATGTTCGTCGCCTGGCGCGTCGCTGTCCTGCGTGGCTATGCCAGCGGTGCCTTTACTGGCTGGCGCAGCTTTACGCGCGCGCTCCTGTTCGCCATCCCCGGCCTGATGACCGCGATCATCATCATCGGCGGCATTCTGTCAGGTATCTTCACCGCCACGGAATCTTCTGCCATTGCGGTCATCTACACGATCGCGATCGGAGCACTGGTCTACCAAACGCTGGGATGGAAGCGCTTTTCTGAAGCCGCCATGCAATCGGTAAAGATCACGGCGATGGTGCTGCTTATCATTGGTGCAGCGACTGCATTCGGCTACGCGCTCGCCATCCTTGAAGCACCGGCGAAGCTGGCTGACATGATTACGTCCGCCACCAGCAATCCGATACTTGTCCTTCTTATCGTGAATGTCATCCTGCTTGTGCTCGGCACATTCATGGACATGTCACCTCTCATCATCATCTCAACTCCGATCTTGTTGCCGGTAGTCATGGAAGTGGGCGTCGATCCAGTTCACTTTGGCATTGTCATGATGCTGAATTTAGGGATCGGGCTTGTGACGCCGCCAGTGGGATCGGTGCTGTTTGTTGGGTCTGCGGTCGGAAAAGTTCCGGTGGAACAGGCTGTGAAGACGATCTGGCCTTTCTATGGCGCGCTTCTGCTCGCGCTCGTGATCATTACATTCGTGCCCGCGCTGTCTCTCACACTACCGAACCTGTTTTGATTGACGCCAACCTGCGCCTCCATCTCCTCATTCTTGGCTTGGGCCTTTCGCTGACGACATGCGCGATGGGCCGATCATCTGCTGTTCCTAAATAAGTATCTGGACTGACCTCGTTCACCACTGGGACCGCGCGCACGACATTTTCAATCCACCCGGTTAACCAACCTCTCGAACACTCGCTCTGGCCACCAATTCGGTTGCAAGCATTTCGTGTATCCCCGTAACAGCGTGGCCTCTGAGAATGTCACACATAAGAGTCATGGCTACTTCTCCTATTTTTTCCGCAGGCTGCATCACAGTGGTCAGGGGCGGCGTACAGTATTTTCCGAATTCGATGTTGTCGAAGCCGGAGATCGACAGGTCGTTCGGCAGGTTGAAACCAAGATCATGCGCCGCGCGGATTGCGCCAATCGCGATCTCATCACTCATACAGAATAACGCCGACACATTCGTTTTGCGTGACAATAGGCGCATGGCCGAATTCTCCCCGCCTGCCATCGAGTAGGGCCCATATGCCACCATGGTCTCGTCGAGCGGTAGTTCCCGGGCAGCCAACGCATCGCGAATACCCGTCAGCCGCTCTTGCGTTACCAGCCGGTCTTTCAGGCCTGCCAACACCCCGATCTGGCGATGCCCAGACGCAAGAAGGTGCTCCGCCATCATTGCCGCCGCGCTGCGATCATCGATACCGACCGTCGGATAGCGACCGCGCGGATCAGCGCTGATCGCCTGCACAAAGGGAATCGCGCAGTGTTCACCCTCATGATGCAACTGGTCGAGCGGCCGCTCGCCCAGCTGGATCACGCCATCGGCGCGATAGGTTTCCACCATCTCCACACCAACGGACTCGATGGCTGCATCGTCTCCGGTGTCAGACACGATCAAATTGAACTTGTTTTCTACCGCGACACGCTCAATGCCCGAGACAACTCTCGCGAACAGGACGTTTGCAATGTCCGGGACCATGACAAGCACTGTATTGGTCCGCTCCTCACGGAACAGTTGAGCCAATGAGCTCGGCTTGTATTTGAGTTCTTCAGCGGCGGCCAGGACGCGTTCGAGCGTCGTCGTGGACAGTTTGCTCGGATCTGAAAATGCCCGCGACACTGTCGCGGGGGAGACAGCAGCCAGTTTCGCGACATCCCTGATCTGAGCCATTGAAATTCTCCTACGAGCCATTTCGACTTTCTAGGCTCCGCGTCGGGGCAACTCACCCGAATGATGGAACGATCTGGTCATCAAACACCATGACCGCTTGCAATGAAACCGGTTGTATTGAATGTTCTCATGGTCAGGCACGCAGAGAATGTTGGCGACCAAGGCCCATTTGGCTGCAAGAAGGAATTCGGTGCACCGTCGCCCGCCCGGGCGAACCGCGCGCACGAACTAGGAGTCGGGGACCGTGAGTCTACATCCGATTGATATGGCCGTGATCGCGGCATACATCGGCTTGACGCTATTTATCGGCTTCTGGATTTCCACCCGGGCCAATAAGGGTATGCGGAGCTACTTTCTGGGTGGCAATCGGTTGCCTTGGTATGCGCTGGGCCTGTCGAACGCCTCTGGTATGTTCGATGTGGCTGGTACGATGTGGCTGGTATCCATCCTGTTTGTGTATGGTCTGAAAAGCGTCTGGATCCCATGGCTCTGGCCCGTCTTCAACCAAGTATTTCTGATGGTCTTCCTCTCCATCTGGTTGCGCCGGTCGGGCGCGATGACCGGGGCAGAGTGGATTACCTTCCGATTTGGCGATGGCCCAGCCGCGCGGTTAAGCCATTTGAGTGTCGTGTTATTCGCGTTGATCCTGGTGCTCGCCTACATGGCCTACGGCTTCCTCGGCATCGGCAAGCTCGCGGTCCAGTTCATCCCGCTAGACCTGGCGGGCCTTCTTCAGCTCGACGTTTTCCTGCCGACCGCGCTGAAGGCGCCCAATCTCGCCGGTGACCTTCTGGCCCAGAGAGAAGCCGCAATGATCTCACTCAATGAGAAGGTTTTCGGCGTTATCCTGATCTTTCTTACGTCGCTCTATGTCATCAAGGGCGGCATGTATTCGGTAGTATTTACCGAAGTCATACAATTCCTCGTCATCACGGTTGCCAGTGTCGGTATTGCTGTGATCGCCATGATGCATGTGGCGCCGGATACGCTGGCTGCGGCAGTCCCCGAAGGGTGGGACAATCCCTTTTTTGGATGGAGGCTTGGTCTCGATTGGTCCAATCTGCTGCCCTCTGCAGATACCAAGATAGCGAGTGAGGGCTACTCGCTGTTTTCAATATTCTTCATGCTTGTCTTGCTGAAGGGAATCTTCACATCACTTGCCGGGCCGGCCCCAAACTATGATATGCAGCGCATCCTTTCCGCCCGCACTCCGATCGAAGCCGCCAAGATGAGCGCGCTGGTCAGTATTGTGCTGAATGTCCCACGTTATTTGCTGATCACCGGTCTGACGATTCTCGCTCTGGTCTATTTCAGCCCATATTTGCGGGACATGGGCACAGATGCGGACTTTGAGGCCGTACTGCCATTTGCACTACGTGAATTCATTCCAGTCGGGCTGCTCGGCCTCACCCTCGCCGGATTGCTGGCTGCCTTCATGTCCAGCTTCGCCGCCCCCCTTAACGCCGCCCCCGCATATGTCGTAAATGACATCTATCGCAAATACATTAAGCCGAATGCGTCTGAGAAGACGTATCTCAGGATCAGCTACCTCGTGTCCACGGTCTTCGTGATCATCGGCACGCTCATCGGAGTGTTCCTGACCAGCATCGACAATGTCATCAACTGGATCACGGCAGGGCTTTATGGCGGATACACAGCCGCCAATGTCGTGAAATGGTACTGGTGGCGCATGAATGGTTACGGTTACTTCTGGGGTATGCTGACGGGTATCGTGTTTGCGCTGGGATTAGGCATGCCACAGGTGGACTTCAATCCGTTGCAGGCTTTCCCATTCTTCTTCGTAGCGTGTCTTATCGCCGTGGTGATCGGATCTCTGGCTACCAGGCCGACCGATATGGAAACATTGCAGCGATTCTACTTGAAGACGCGCCCATGGGGCCTTTGGGGACCTGTCGCCGACTCACTCGCGGCCGCCGGTCGAACTGTCTCCCCCAATACGAACTTGAAGCGTGACTTGATTAACGTAGCCGTGGGCATTGTCTGGCAGACTGCCCTGGTCTGCGTCCCTATTTTCCTTGTGATTCAAGACTGGCCCAAAATGCTTGCAGCTCTTTCAGTTGTGCTCATCACCAGCGTATTCCTGAAGCTTAGCTGGTATGACCAGATGAGAGATTACCCGGAAGACTACTCTCCCGACGAGCAACGAACACATAAATCCGATGTCGGACTTAATTTGTGACTGACTGGTCTACTTCCACGCTTGCTCTGTCCGATTGGCCGAAGGCGCAAACGCCACGCCTGCAGTCCGAGAAAACAGAGGCCCTGATTGAGCGAATTCTGGAGTGGCTGACACCCGCGCAAAAGGTAGGGCAAATCATTCAGGCCGATATTGCATCAGTGACGCCTGAGGACGTCGCCGCTTATCATCTCGGTTCAGTGCTGAATGGCGGCAATTCTGCACCAAACGGAAATCAACGTGCCAGTCTCGCCGATTGGCTGGAACTCGCCGATGCATTTTGGGCGGCATCCATGCGTGCAGATGGCCCCCGCATTCCGATACTGTGGGGCACCGACGCTGTTCACGGCCACAACAATCTGATCGGGGCAACAATCTTCCCACATAATATCGGACTGGGTGCCACGCGGGATGCAGAACTGGTGGAACGCATAGGCGCCGCCACCGCACGTGAAGTACGTGCATCAGGTATGGATTGGGCATTCTCTCCGACCGTCGCCGTCGCACGCGACAGCCGGTGGGGCCGAGCCTATGAGTCCTATTCGGAATCTCCCCAATTAGTCGCTGAGCTAAGCGCCGCCCTGGTCCGAGGCCTACAAGGCATTTCGGGCAACGAGAACTTCCTCGGTGACGCCAAGATACTCGCCTGCGCGAAACATTTCATTGGTGATGGTGGCACTCAGGGGGGGCGGGACCAGGGCGAAACGATCGTCTCAGAAGCCGAATTGCGCGAGGTCCACGCCGCCGGCTACTACGCCACTCTGGAATCTGGAGTGCAGACTGTGATGGCCTCGTTTTCAAGTTGGGGCGGTCTTAAAATGCACGGACACAAAGCCTTTCTCACCGACCTTCTAAAAGCCCATTGGGGCTTCGATGGTGTGGTTGTGGGAGACTGGGACGGGCACGGGCAAATAGAGGGCGCCACCCCAACCGATTGCCCGGATGCTTTGATGGCGGGCCTCGATATGTATATGGCCCCCGACAGCTGGAAGGGCCTGCATGCGTCCCTATTGCGCCACCTTGAGTCCGGACGAATTACCCAGGAGCGTCTGGACGATGCGGTCCGCCGGGTTCTCAGGCTAAAAATGCGTGCAGGCCTGTGTGCTCAACCCACTCCCAGCGAGCGGCCCCTAGCTGTGAGAGGAAATAATGTTGGGTGCACGGCACATACGGAACTTGCTGCTGTCGCCGTCCAGAAATCTGCCGTTTTGCTGAAGAATGCGAACAATGTTTTGCCTTTGCAGTCGAACCAAAGAATCCTGGTGACGGGTCCCGCTGCGGATGATCTCGGCATGATGTGCGGAGGATGGTCGCTTTCCTGGCAGGGCGGACATCTCAATCCGGCCGACTATCCGCATGCCGAAACCTTTCTGGCGGGAATTCGACGGGTGGGCAAAGAGCATGGCGGGACAATTATCTATTCACCCGACGGGCGCATTAAAGACTCTCCGGACATTGCCATTCACGTGTTTGGAGAGCTCCCCTATGCCGAGTTTCGCGGAGACCTGTCGACGCTCGATTTTCAGCCCCGAGACAAGAAAGTTGCCGACACGCTCAAACGGTTGCGCAAGGCAGGCATCCCCACCATCTGCATCTTCCTCTCTGGGCGACCGCTTTGGGTCAATCCATCATTGAATGCGTCCGACGCCTTCATCGCAGCATTTCTTCCCGGCACTCAGGCAGGCGCACTCGCTGATGTGCTGTTCGCAACGAATGGTCTCGACTTCTCCGGCAAACTATCTTTTTCCTGGCCTCAATATGCGGATCAATACGCGCTCAATATGGGTGCGGAGCCCTATGATCCCCTGTTTCCGTTCGGGTTCGGACTATCCATGAAGGACTGTGGGAACCTGCGGATACTGCATGAAGACGGTGTCGTCACCCAGCCCGACCATGGCACAATTTTTGAATTAGGCCGAACCGCAGGAAGTTGGACGGTGCACCTTGAGAATAGTGAAGTTGGGAAACCTTGGCATGGCGGCGAATCCATCTCTGCTGCGGGAGCGCTAGTGCTCAAGTCAGCTGATTTGGGACAACAAGAAAACGCAATCGAGATGGTTTGGAAGCGCGCTCCCTTTGGGTCTGTCCGTTTCTCGCACGATGAACTGGACCTGACCCGGGAGGTCAATGCTGGCTTCTGTCTCACCTTGACTTTCAACATCTCTCAGCAGGATGCAGGCAGCATTGTTTTGGCTGTTCAGACCGGAACCGGTCGAAATGAGATAGGCAACTTATCCAGGTTCGAAAGGGACATCGGAGACGGAGGAACGTCGACTTTTCAGATTCCACTCCGAGCAATATCCGAATCAGGTTCGGACATGTCATCCATTGAGAGTATAGAATTTTCGGCTCACAGACCGGCGCGAGGCGTCTTGTCCCATTTGGCCATAGTGATGCCCGGCGGCTGAGGGATTCTTATCCTTCTTCCGAAAGTGGTGTATCTTTTTGGCGGAACACAAATTTCATCAATCGTGAATCCGAACCGGACAGGTCGTCCCGATCACCCAGGAATTTGCCGAAGCTCTCCAATCCATTCACATTGTCGGACACGACTTTTGCCATTAGCAGGATCGGCGTCGACAACAACATTCCCATGAATGACCAAACCCAAGCCCACAGTGCAAATGAAATGAATACAACGACCGCATTCAGCTTGAGGCGGCGCCCCACCAGCACCGGCGTTAAAAACTGTCCTTCTATGGTGTTTATCAGCCAATAAAGCAGTGCAGGCAGTAGCGCCTGGAGAGTGTTGTCAAAGGTCACCAAACCGGTCACGAGTGAAACTGTGATTCCTCCGATGGAGCCAATATACGGAATATAGTTGAGCAGGAATGCGCCCAACCCGAACAGCAGCGGATTGGGCATCCCGATCGCCCACATAACCGAACCAATGACCATGCCGAGCACTGCATTGATCGCTGTAATGGTGAAAAGATAAGTTGAAAGCTGGTTTTCTATAGTGCGCGCAGCTGCCAACGCTCGTCGCTTGTCCTTGAGCTTGGGCATGACCTGCACGAGCTTTTCGTAAAACATGTCACCCGATGCAATCAGGAAAAAGCTCAACGTCAACGTCACGATCAATTGGCTGACCACAGCCGGCGTGGCTTGGGTCATTACACTGACGAAACCTGGCTCTCGTATCGCGACTGTCTGCTGTTTACCCTGGCTTGTAAGCGCATCAATCTGGTCGCCAGCCTTCAATACAGGCTCAATTGTACCAAAAAGACCACTTAATTCGCGGCGAACTTCAGCAGCGAACGTAGGAGCGTCACTCATATACTGCTGTAGGGCCTCAGATATGAAGTAGAATAGGACTCCGAACACAACGAGAAGACTGACCATGATTATGCCGGCCGCAGCGCCCGCCGGAATTCCGATCCGGCCAAGTGCGCGCCTCACAGGACTGAAAGTCAGCGCAAGAACAAATGCGGAGATAATTGGAACAAATACACCTTGGGCAAGACTCAGCGTCCCAAGCACGAGGATCCAGAATATTCCGGTGATGGCCCAGTTGCGCACCACATCTCGTTTGTTGTCTGGAGCATCCGGGGAAGCCATGTATTCTTGCACAGCCTATACCTCCTCCCGGTGACGCCTTAATTAACCTACGCCGGTGCGGGAAAATAGTTCCATTGCGGTCTTTATAGAAAGAAAGCACAAAAAGGGCGCTGCAATTGCAACGCCCTTTTCAAAAAGATGCAAACCTCACTAGGTCACATTTCGTCCACGGACGGCCCGTGCCACGAAGGACAAGACCAACAGAACGAGGAAAACGAAGAACAGGATTTTGGCGATACCTGCCGAAGCACCAGCGATGCCACCAAAGCCGAGGACTGCGGCGATCAACGCCAATACGAAAAATGCGATTGCCCAACCGAGCATGACAATAACTCCTTCTATCAAACAAATCGACGCGTCGTGGTCGATACGATGACAGTACAACCCGGTGGCAGGCATCCGAGTTCCAGATTATTTTTTTATCGACCATCGGAACCAAGGGACACGGGTAACGTTTGTTTACTGCTTAAAGCGGAAAGGAATTATCATGAAAAATACCGTGAAGATCGCAACACTCGGTGCCTTGGGCGCCCTGGCCACCCTGCTGGCAGCCTGCAACACTGTCGACGGCGTTGGCAAGGATGTCGAAGCCGGTGGCGAAGTTATCCAGGATACCGCACGGGACGTTGAGGAAGACATCAACGACTAAGCGGGCTGCAAACCAAGCCTGAAAAGACACGCTCGAATCGAGCGTGTCTTTTTTTGCTCATATGTTGGAAGTGAGCGGTACTCGCAGGGCAGCAAGAACGACTTATTGTGTGGAATGAACCGCTTGGCCGGAATAGGAGATCAGCAAAACTCGTGTTCGCTTGCTGGCGCGCATCAGCTCTGTGTGTTTGCGCAAACAGGTCCAGATCTGCCCGAGTCCAATAATCAGTACAGAAAATATCGCCCCGACGCGACGAGGACCGTTCAAGCGACGAAATATATCGAAGTGAGAGCGCAAACTACGGGATTGGCGTTGAATGTCTATCCGGGGATGTACTGCGTTGACCATAAACAACTTACGCATCCAAGCGATGCGAGTTCCGCATTGTCCTGCATGCTGACACACGGGGCGGACTGGATGTTGCTCTTCTACCTAAATATCCATGACAAGCTTATGCGAGCAGCCCAGTCCTGGTCGCGCTTCGGTCGTGAACTCCGCAGACAATTGTCTTGCAAAAGCGACCATGAGCTTGGAGCCCAGTCCGGAGTCCTCATCCGCTGAGTCATAGCCGAGACCTGTGTCCCTGATATCGAGAATGACCTTTTCGTTTACCAATGAAAGGCGCACAGCAACTTCGCCGCCATCTTCTTCAAAGGCATACTTCATCGCGTTGGTGACTGCCTCGACAATGAACAAAGCCATCGGAATGGCATCGTCGGCATCCCGCTGGATTTCGGCATAAGATTGGACGAGGTTTATGCCCGCCTCTGACATGCCCAATGCATCCGAAAGATGATTGAGAAGTCCGGTAAGGAAGGGTCGCATATCGACGGTTTCCAGGCGCTCATTCTGGTACAATGTTTGGTGAACAATCGCCAAGGCATCGATACGGTGGCGCGTCGCCGCAATTGCATCCCGGGCCTGTGGGTCCTTCAACTGTCGACCCTGCAAGTTCAGGAAGCTTGTAACAATCTGGAGATTGTTCTTCACGCGATGGTGAATCTCTTTCACGGCCGCATCGCGCGTGGAGATAGCCTCTTTGAGATCCTGGTCGCGATGGTCGATATCTTTCGCCATGACTTCCATCGCGGTCGCCAAATTGCGAATCTCCGAGGGGGCATCCACAAAAGAGTTACCCGCTTTGAATTGATACCGCCCCGCGCCATAGATACGAACTGTGCGGGTCAAGCGAGAGATCCACCTCAGCACCAATCCGTCAATCGCCATCCAAGCCGCCAGCAGTGTTACTGCGAACGCAAGTAAGGGTAGCCCGAACGAAGTCGCGGGCCGCAAAAAGAAATCATTCCACAAACCGTAGGAGGGACGCGCGATCACTGCGAATATGTTGGAATCACCGACAGGTCGCAGCACAACATCCGTGGAACCGCCACCGCTCTGCTCTGCCCGGAACAATTGGGCGGCGCGCGTTTCCTTCACCTGCTCAATCCATTCGGACGGGATTGGCCCAATAATGGGATCTCCAAACACCCTGCCCGTCTCATCTGCGATGGAAAGGGAAACGTAATCGGGCAGATAGCCGGCCTGAACGAGATTGGCGAGCTCAATTGCACTCAATGCAAATGTGTGGATGCCCACAAAATTTCCGGCTTCGTCCTCGACGCGTTTATTGAGCGCAAAGAGCCACTCGTCACTTGCGGACCCAAAGAATGCGTCACTCCGAGCAAAGGAGTCTCCTCCGGCCCTTAATCTGTCATGCAGAACCTGATTGTCACGACTGAGTGTGGGTGTACCTACACTGGCACAGACAACTTCACTGTCCTTGTCAAACGCCACGACATTGGTGAGCGACGGCAGATATTCAGACAATTCGTTGAATACACCGCTACACTCGCCCGCCGTCAATCGCGGCTCATAGAGCGAGAGCAATAACTCTGCTTGCTGTAGCGACTGGTTCACACCATCAATGGCTGCGCCCGCAACAACGACAAGGTTTTGGGCCTGGCTTTCCCGAATATCCCGGGCGTCGATATAGGCCTTGAACGCAGACAGCAGGAGAACGGGTGTCAGCGCAGCTGCCAGCGTCAAAACGAGCTTATTGCGCAAAGGTGCCGCGTTTGCGCCCTTGCTCTCCCCCTGGTCTAACCCACCCTGGTTACCCGACACCGGCAATATCATCTGCCTGCCGCATGATGTCATTGAAGGCGTCTTCCGCCCTCATTTCGGAGTCGTCGCTGAATCCCGCCCCATTTGATTCCAGAATCTCGACGACAGCTTTCCTGGCACGAGACACCCGGCTTTTGATCGTTCCGACAGCCACTCCGCAAATCTCCGCAGCTTCCTCATAGGGCAAGCCGCCCGCACCCACCAGAATGAGGGCCTCACGCTGATCAATTGGCAACCTACCGAGCGCATTGCGCATGGCGAGCAGGTCGAGCGTGTCGGATGGGTTACTGTTTGACACCAGCGTTGCTTCGGCAACTTCAGGATCAAGTGGGGTGCGGCGCCAAGACCGGCGTTTTTCCGAATAGAAAACATTTCGGAGAATCGTGAAGGCCCACGCCTTCATATTCGTGCCGGCCTGAAAGGATTGTCGCGCGTTCCACGCTTTCAGCATTGCATCCTGTGCAAGGTCATCTGCAAGCGTCGCATCACCGCACAAGCTGCGCGCAAAAGCCCGCAAATGTGGGATTAGCGCAGCAAGTTCGCGTTTGAATTCAGGATCGCTGAGTTTTTCCGTATTGTCTGTCATGGAAGCCCCCTCAGGATTTGTCTGAGGTGGAAGATGGCCGAGCCCTATCGGCTTCCTCGAGAAGCCGCAGGAACTCATCGGGCACATCTTCTTGCGCTACTTCGTCATATACGCGGCGCAATTGTTCACCAATGCGCTGCGTCCGCCTCTTGCTGCCGAGGTCGGATTTGACGGAGTTTTTGCGTCCGTTCTTTTCCATTCCGTCCAAACTATCCTGATTCACGATCTGATACCTAACTATATGAGTCTGATAGTTAAACAATCCGGCACCATATAAGTTCCACACTAATGCAGTATTTTGCACTAGTGTGGAACCGAAGCAGCTTTCACGAATTGTTAATGCGGTCCCAGAAGAGAGGTTCCCAATGAGTTTGGTACAATCGTTTGCCCCCCATCTGCCATTCTTGCGCCGGTACGCCCGGGCGCTAACAGGCAGTCAAGACAGCGGAGACGCGTATATTCGCGCGTCACTTCAAGCGCTCGTCGAAAATCCGGAAGTTGTCGACAATGTGGAGGATTCTCGTCTTTCGCTTTACCGCTTTTTCCACGTCATCTGGGGCACGACAGGCGCCCAGCTTGAAGGAAAAGATAGTAACAAAGGCGATCCTGCAGACAAGCGACTGCAGTCACTTGCACCCATCCAGCGGCAAGCTTTCCTGCTGACAGCCCTTGAGGGATTTTCTGCTTCGGACGCAGCTTACATCCTCGGAATTTCTGAAAAAGAGCAGCGTGTTCTCGAACAAGATGCTCAAAGAGAAATTGAGGGCGAGCTCGCTACGAAAGTTCTCATAATTGAGGATGAGCCCATTATTGCTGCAGATCTTGAAAGTCTCGTCGAAGACCTCGGCCATACGGTCACCGGTATCGCAACCACGCATCGCGAAGCGCTCTCTCTCTTCGGCGCGAATCCGCCAGGCCTGGTTCTCTGTGACATCCAACTTGCAGATGGGTCGTCCGGTATTGATGCCGCCCACGACATTTTGGCCGATCATGACGTGCCGATCATCTTCATCACGGCCTTCCCCGAACGCCTGCTGACTGGCGAGCGCCCGGAGCCGACCTACCTGATTCCAAAGCCCTTCCAGGAAAATACTGTGAAGGCTGCGATCGGTCAGGCGCTATTCTTCCATCCCGCCAACGAAAAGCGGGTGGACGCCTAAACTTCCGATGTCGCGCAATCAAAAGGCCGCCCGTACATAATGATGTACGGGCGGCCTTTGTTCATGAATCCGAGATATGTCAGACGCTGGCAGGCGCAAACATGCCGGTCAATGCCAGCACCAGCAACATGCCGACGAGAGCGATGACGATACCGATCCCCATAACGCTCAACAAGCCCGTCCGGCGACGGCCCTGGCGTGCCTCAGTTGTAGAGACCTCTTCTTGATGAGTTGTGTCTGGCATGAATTATTCCAATCCTGTTTGAGTGTTACCCCTGAATCAATTGTCATTGCGGGGAACGCGGTGTTGATTTGTGTGAGACGAGATAGCGCCGTTCGACAAAGGCGAATGCGAACCACCGTTCAGGTTGGCTCGCGCCACGAAATCGAGTTTGCGAACATGGAGATAATCAGTGTCGAATTGCGACAAACTCTCCATGCGCCTTCTATCGAGAATGGTGACCTGGCCTCGGGACTCATCGATAAGGCCCGATCGGCGCAGGGCTGACATTGTCCTCGACACATGAACCGGGGTCAGGCCGAGCGCATCCGCTAGGTCCGTGCGCGTCAAAGGCATGGGCAGGTGATCTTCTACTCCACCAACTGCAGCTCTCAATCTTCTTTGAAGCTCAAGCAATAGGTGTGCGATACGCTCCTTGGCAGACCTGCGACCGACGCGGACAATCTGTTCACGCAGGATGGATTCTTCCTGCACCGCTGCCCACCAGAAAGCTGCCGCGACATCGGCATCGCTGCGCAGCACATTCATGAACTGATCCGCTGCAACCGTCGCCACGACAGTGCGCGTTATGGCGGTCACTGAGTGGTCTGCCTTCACACCGGCAATGACTTGCATATCGAACACATCACCAGGCAACATGAAGTTGACGATCTGGCGACGGCCATCATCAAGAGAACGGTGTCGAATTGCCCAGCCTTCTTTCACGATAAATATCTTTGTGGGAGTTTCCCCCACACGGATTATGTCATCGCCGGATTGAAATGCGCGGGTTTGAAAATCGATTTGATCGAATTTGGACCACGCATCATCTCTTAGTGAGGCATATTGGGAAATTCTGTTTCTGAATACGTTCATGCGGTTCAAACGAATGTAGCTGTGCAAGGTTCCATCACCGAAAACTGCTGGCACTCGATGGAACGAAAGTTTCGATCGATCGTTGTATTGGCGCACACGAAATCAGGAGATTTAACGTGAACACCAAGACAGCCACCACACTCAAAGCTGAAACCGAGGGCGATTACGCTGCGCTCAAGGATGACATTGCCATGCTTCGCGGCGACCTGAAAAGCGTAATGGAAGACGTCCGGGGCCTTGCGAAGGTGAAGGCGCAAGCCGGAGTTGAAAAAGGCAAGGAAATGGCCGAGAAAGCTTCCGGCCAGTTCAAGGAAACCCGCGACGATGTTGAAACGGAAATTCGCAAGAATCCGCTAGCCGCTGTCGGAATCGCGTTCGGGGCTGGACTCATTCTCGCGATGATGAGGGGCAAATAATTCATGGACGCGACAAAGCTTAGGCTGTTCGCGGCTGTCGCCGGAATCGTATGCGGTTTCGGCGGCATGTTTGCTTTGTCTGTAGCCGGAATATTGGCGCTGGCATCTGTCATCGGATTGACGGCGGCCTGCTTCACAGTGGCCGCCATCCTTGTGGCAATTGCTGCCCTTATGCTGTATATATTCCTGCTACCCTATCGCAAATCATCAGAAGAGATCGATGATTTGGAAGAGTCCACGGCGAATGCATTGGCAGACCTTCCGTTCGACACGCTGAAATCCCTGGTCCAGAAATATCCGGTCTCTGTATCCGCGGGCGCGATGTTGCTCGGATACACGCTTGTGCGTGACCCCAAGACCGCGACACGTCATGCCCAGAGGCTTCTACTCGGTTTGCTTTAGCGGCGCCAATTACAGACAAATCATGCCAGAACACCTATATTGTTAGCATGAGATCATTTCTGCTTGTTGCCTCAGCGGTTGGTGCCGGATTGGCTTTTGGCCGCAGATACCTCGAACGCGGGGTTTCTGCCCAGAAGAACAAGGTGATCGAGACAGCAGCCGTGGAAACGCGTCGCCAGATCAAGCGCCATGCAGATGATTTTCTCAAAAAGAGCTTTCGGTCATTCGCTATCGCGACGGCTATCAAACTGCTTATCCTCGCGACGCTTTGGGGACTTTTCCATGGCGGCGTTATTGAGCGGCCTTATTTTATCTGGGGTGTGACAGGTATTCTCGCCGCGTTTCTTGTTCGTGATATCTGGGTTACGTGGCCCTTTGTTCGGCTTGGGCTAGTAGAACTTTCTCGCTATGGCTGGCGCCCCAAGCGCGCGCTCGGTGAGGTCGTCGCCGGGCATGTGTTTCAGCAAGTCCTGACGGAAGCCCAATCTGCTCCGTCCACTCGCTCTTCGAAAGTCATGCTGGTGCTTTCGGGTCAATCCCGCGAAGGGATCGAGCATGACATTGCAACCTCTGTCGCCGCCATCGCTCGAGATACGTCCTGGTCCGATCTGCGACCATTTCTTGCGTCTGCTGCCATCAAGACCGCCGCATTGATGATCATTTATTCGGTGAGCGTTTTCCTGCTCATGGCCTGATATCAATCAGGCAGCCTCGGCCATAAGCACTTCGGCATGTATCACCAACTGATGTAATGTGGACTGCTCAGCAAGCCCGGCCGTGTCATTGGAAACGGCCGGAACAATTCCATTCAGCTCATCCATCAGAACTGCGCGCGCCCGACTTGCCCGGCTTTTGATTGTTCCAGGCGAGCAGTCCATGATCGCACCCGCTTCCTCATAAGTGAGGCCGGCCGCCAGAACCAGAATGACTGCATCCCTTTGTTTGATCGGCAGGGAGTAGATTGCCTGGACAGCGTGCGACGCCTCCCTCAGCATTTCAGCTGATGTGTTATCAACAAGAGCTTCTTCGAGAAATCCGCTTTCAACATCAACATTGCGCCAAGCGCGACGGCTGTGCTGGAGATACTCATTTCGAACAATTCGCAGGATCCACGGTCTCATCCTTGCGGTTCGATCGAAAGATTCCGCCGCCGCCCAGGCTTTCAGGCATGCAGACTGAACGATGTCGTCGGCCAGCGTCGCATCATGGCAAAGGCTACGCGCGAACGCGCGCATTTGAGGTAACAATGCCTCCAGCTCATCAACAAAGGACCAGTCTGGGTTGGGATTTTCTCCGGTATCGGTCATGCCGTCACGTATCCTATCGCTTTAGCGAGGTCTCCACTTCTCTCATGGCGCCAAGAAGTTCCCGAAATCGGTAGGGAAGAGGCTCTGTCACCACGGCCGCGTACTCGGCTCGCAGGTGAGCTTCGAACCGCCGACTCCCTCCCGTCGCCTTGGTCGTGAAAGCGAATATTCTTCTGCGTTCGGGACGACGGGCGCTCATGCGCACCATTTATCCGTTCGCCAAAATAACAAATCATGAATTCGTTCCCACCATACGATCTGTCTTGACTTCATACAGAAGTAAATCAGTGGCGGGTTAACGAATCTAAAACCACTATTGGTTGAAATACAGTCAACCACCCGCCGCCTCTGCGGAACAGCACGCTTCAGACGACAGCCCCTTTCTATAGAAAGAGATGCGGGGGAGTTATTCTATCTCGTTGGAACAGGCTCGGGCCCGGAATAGTCGTAGAATCCCTTGCCGACTTTTTTCCCAACCCAGCCCGCTTCAACATATTTCACGAGCAATGGACACGGTCTGTATTTGGTGTCGGCAAGACCATCATGCAAAACTTGCATGATCGACAGACATGTATCGAGACCGATGAAGTCGGCAAGCGTCAACGGCCCCATCGGATGATTTGCGCCCAGGCGCATCGCCGTATCAATGCTTTCAACCGTGCCTACACCCTCGTAGAGAGCGTAGACGGCCTCATTGATCATGGGCACAAGGATCCGGTTGACGATAAAGGCCGGGTAGTCCTCGGCATTCGTGGTCGTCTTCTCTAGGCGCCCTGCAAACTCGATGGCGGTTTCGTAGGTTTCCTGATCCGTTGCGAGCCCACGGATCACTTCAACCAGCTTCATCAGCGGAACGGGATTCATGAAGTGAAGCCCGATAAACCGTTCGGGACGGTCGGTGACGGACGCAAGCCGGGTGATCGAAATGGACGACGTATTCGTCGCCAGAAATGTACTCGTAGGCACGATTTCACAGATTGAACGAAAGATCTGTTCCTTGATTTCGCGGCGCTCTGTGGCGGCCTCAATAACAAGGTTGGCGGCCTCATGGTCCTTCAAGACAGTTGTTGGCTTAATGCGCCCGAGCGCAGTGTCCATATCGCCCTGATCGTATTGTCCCCGCCCAACCTGGCGGGCCATATTACGTTCAATCGCTTTCATGCCTTTGGCGAGAGACTCTTCGGAAATATCACTGAGAACGACGTCGTATCCGGCCAGCGCACTGACATGGGCAATACCATTCCCCATCTGGCCCGCGCCAATCACGCCAATTGTCTTCAGGTCTGCCATAAGTCTCGTCCAGATCGTCGTAAAAGAGAGATGTCATATCCTGTTTGTGCAGTGCGTCAAACACAAGTCTGGGATGCAGTCGCCGCGGGTATATCCGCAATCGTGCACGATGGTCCCGCCTGCAGACGGTCCGACAAGACCGAAGTGGGTAAGTCAGGATCGATCCCGCGCTAGGCGGTGTAAATCATCCTGCGTGTCATGCCGCCGTCCACTGTCAGCACCTGACCCGTCACAAAGCCAGCACCAGACAGGTAGGCCACCGCATGTACGATATCTTCGACTTCCCCCACTCGACCGACTGGATGCTGCGCGTGCGCCTCACCAGACAGCACGTCACCAGTTGAATTGATCCAGCCGGGCGCAATTGCGTTGGCCCGGACATCCGGCCCGAGACCGATGGCCAGCGCATGTGTCAGGCCAATGATCCCGCCCTTAGCCGCCGCATACCCATAGGTGTCCGGCTCCGACTGATACGCCCGGGTCGATGTCATATTGACGATACTGCCCTTGGCAGCGCGCAAACAAGGCATGCATTCTCGCGCCATCAGGAAACTGCCGGTCAGGTGCGGTGCAATCCAGCTATTCCAGTCATTGAGACTCATCTCCTCAAGAGGCCCGGCGACGGGCTCGGCCGGTCCGCCATTGTTCACGAGCAGGTCAAGCTGTTCAAACCCGGCATCTGCTACCGCGGCGCGAATACTCTCTTCGGATGACAGGTCACACCAAATCGGCTGAATCCCGTCTTTCGGGAGCGAGGCAAGACCATCATGATCGATATCCAGCGCAGCGACGCGCCAATCTTCATTGGCAAAATGCACTGCAATTGCACGGCCGATACCCGACGCTGCACCTGTTACGATGACTGTTCGCATGCAATCTCCTGATCATGGCTTAGCTCGCTCTATACAAAACAACCCGCAACTCCCCTGAGGAGTTGCGGGTTGAATTCAGTCAGGGCCGAAAAGCTTACAGCGCCTCGGTCAGTTCCGGGACGGCATTGAAGAGGTCTGCAACCAGGCCATAATCGGCGACCTGGAAAATCGGAGCCTCTTCGTCCTTGTTGATCGCGACAATGATCTTGGAGTCCTTCATACCAGCAAGGTGCTGGATGGCCCCGGAGATGCCGACAGCAACATACAGTTCAGGCGCAACGATTTTGCCGGTCTGGCCCACCTGATAATCGTTCGGGGCGTAGCCCGCATCGACAGCGGCGCGCGAAGCGCCGACAGCTGCTTCCAGCTTGTCAGCCAGCGGCACGATCAGGCGGTCAAATTCTTCTTTCGAGCCCAGCGCGCGGCCACCGGACACGACGCGTTTCGCGCCAGCCAGTTCCGGACGGTCGGATTTGACCATCTGCTCCGACACGAATTCGGATTTGAATGGTCCTGCAGGTGCATCTGCTGCTTCGACCGAAGCCGAACCATCTTCACCAGCAGCTTCGAACGCCGTGCCACGAACCGTGATGACTTTCTTCGCATCGGAAGACTTCACCGTCAGGATGGCGTTGCCGGCATAGATCGGACGCTCGAACGTGTCGGTGTCGATGACATCCGTGATATCCGACAGCTGCATGACGTCCAGCTTGGCCGCGATACGCGGAGCCATGTTCTTGCCCGTCGTCGTAGCCGGGATGAAAACGGCGTCATAGCCGGACATCATTGGCACAACGAGGGCTTCCATGGCTTCCGCCAGTTGCTTTGCAACCGAGGCGCCATCCACGTGAACGACCTTGCGGACACCGGAAACCTTGGCAGCAGAAGCTGCCACGTCGCCTGCGCCTTCGCCAGCCACCAGGATGTCTACGTCGCCGCCAAACTTTGCAGCTGCGGTAACAACTTTGTGGGTCGCGTCGTTCAGGGACGCATTGTCGTGTTCAGCAATAACCAGAACAGCCATTAGATCGCTCCCGCTGATTTGAGTTTCGAAACAAGCGTCGCAACGTCTTCGACCTTTTCGCCCGCCTCGCGCACAGGCGGCTCAGTCACTTTCACAACTGACAGGCGCGGCGAGATGTCGACGCCATAATCGCCGGGAGCTTTCTCATCGATTGGCTTCTTCTTCGCCTTCATGATGTTTGGCAGAGACGCGTAGCGCGGCTCGTTAAGGCGCAGATCGACGGTGACAATTGCCGGTGTGGCCAGTTTCACGGTCTGCAGGCCGCCATCGACTTCGCGGGTCACGGTCAGGGCGTCGCCGTCCTTCTCGATCTTGTAAGCGAATGTGCCTTGTGGCCAGTCCAGCAACGCTGCCAGCATCTGGCCGGTCTGGTTGGAATCATCGTCAATGGCCTGCTTGCCGAGGAGCACCAGGTCCGGGCTCTCTTCTGCAACAACTTTTGCAAGGATTTTCGCAACCGCCAGCGGTTCGACGGTTTCGTCCGTATTGATCAAGATGCCGCGGTCGCCGCCCATGGCCAGCGCTGTGCGAATGGTTTCCTGAGCCTGTTTCGGACCGATGGACACGATCACAACTTCGGTCGCCGTGCCGGCTTCCTTCATGCGAACTGCTTCTTCGACAGAAATCTCGTCAAATGGGTTCATCGACATTTTGACGTTTGCGAGATCGACACCCGTCTGATCGGGCTTCACCCGAACTTTGACGTTATAGTCGATGACGCGTTTGACCGGTACCAGGACCTTCATACAACCGCTCCAGACATAGTTGGAATTAAACTCGTGTGGGGTGTGCCTAACGCCCGCGCAGAAAAGACGCAAGGTTGACGTTGACGTAAGTGTCAATTTGGCGCGGAAAATTTTGCAAAGCTCGCTCCTATGTGCGGCAGAAATACAATTCCCTGCCCCAGATAGCCCGTCGCACACGGGGAGCTTGGCCGTTTTGCAAACCTGCGCTAAACGCCTCCCTTCTCCTGATCAGACCAAATTCGAAGAGGGCGCCATGGCAGGCCATAGTAAATGGGCAAATATCCAGCACCGCAAAGGTGCGCAGGACAAGAAGCGCGCCGTACTCTTCGCGCGCCTGTCAAAAGAGATCACGATCGCGTCCAAGATGGGCGGACCAGATCCGGACGGGAATCCACGCCTTCGCCTTGCGATTCAGAACGCCAAGGGCCAGTCCGTCCCCAAGGACAATATCCAGCGCGCCATCGACAAGGGCCAGGGCGGCGGCGGCGAAGACTATGTGGACATCCGCTATGAAGGCTTCGGGCCCGGCGGTGTTGGCGTAATCGTCGAGGCGTCAACCGACAACAAGAACCGCACGGCGACCGATGTGCGCACAGCCTTTTCGAAGAATGGCGGCAATCTCGGCGAAACGGGCTCGGTCTCGTTCAGTTTCGACCAGGTTGGCGAAATCGAATATCCTGCGAGCGTGGGCACCGAAGACGAAGTCATGGAAGCGGCGATCCTTGCGGGCGCTCAGGACGTGGAATCAGACACCGAAAGCCACTGGATCTACACGGCTCGCGAAGACCTCCAGACCGTAGCCGACGCGCTGACTGAACATTTCGGCGCAGATGTCGAAGCCAAGTCGACGAAATTGATCTGGAAACCGCAGAGCAATATCCCCGTGGACGGCGACGCGGCCGACACGTTGATGAAGCTGCTGGACGTGCTCGACGAATTGGATGACGTGCAGAATGTCTACGACAATTCCGAACTGTCCGACGCCGAAATGGCCCGCCTCGCCGAGGGCTAAGTCAATCTTCTGACCAAACACAAAGCTCCGTTTGGCAGCCATTTGGGTTGCTTGACATTCTTCGATACGATTATACTTTGTTTTTCAAAGTTATTTGTGGAGACGAAAATGAACCCTCAATCCCTCACCGATGATCTTGCCTATGTGCGCGATCTGGCAGAAGCCGGACAGAAGGCACCGCTTCTCGGCGGACGCTTCCTGATCTTGTGGGGCGCGCTGACCACACTGGCCTATCTCGGCCACTACGCCATTGCGACGGGCATGTGGGGTCTTTCGCCCATGGCGTTCGCCTTCCTCTGGATCGGCTATGTCGTCCTCGGTATGGGCGGCATGTTCATCATGCAGGCAGGCTTTTCTGCCCGCAAGCCGGGCGCAGCCTCAGTGGGAAATCAGGTCTCTCGCATTGTCTGGCAGGCCGCAGGGTATTTTCTTGGCGCCTATTTCATGGGAGCTTTCATTGCGGCCCTGTTGGGCCAAGGTACCGCCGCCTTCATGTGGTCAGTCCCAATGGTGATCGGACTCTATGGCCTGGCCCAATACGTATCCGGCGTGATGGCACAAAACCGTATCCTCTCTTTCAGCGGCAGTGCCGCCATGGCCAGCACATTGCCAGCGGTGCTCCTCATGCAGACGCCTTATATCGTGCTTCTCGGATCAGCTGTAGCGGCGCTCTGTGTCCTGTTACCCGGCCTTCTATTGATGCGGAACGAACCCTCGGAAACAGTGTAACGCCCATGCCCGAGAAAAACCCCTTCAATCATAACGACATCGACGATGTCATCCATGGGCGTCTCCGCCTCGGCATCATGGCGTACCTATCCAGTGTCAGTCCCGCCATTTTCGGAGAGCTGCGCGACAAGGTCGCAGCGACAGATGGAAACCTGTCCACGCATTTGCGGAAACTGGAAGAGGCCGGATATGTCGAATTGGAAAAGCGCTTCGTTGGCCGCCGGCCCCAGACACGTATCCACTTGACTGAGCCGGGTCGAAAAGCCTGGATGGTCTGGCTGGACCGGATGCAGGCGCTGATGCGTGCGGCGGAATAGATCAAGGCCCGATCATACGAATTTGCTCGTTTCCGGCCTCGCCAGCCCGCGCAAAATCTTTCCAGCCCAACGCCTCATAGGCTTTACGGGCGGAAGCGTTTTGTGCGTCCACATCAAGCAGCAATGGCTGGCCCATCGCTTCACGGCCAACATGCAGCAGACCGCGCCCAACGCCGCATAGGCGCCAATCGGGCGCCACGAACAAATGGTCCACATATCCGGAATCAGGGCGCAGTGTCAGGAAGCCGACCACCCCCGCCTGTGGCTCTTCGGTGACCCATGCCCGCGCCGTCGGCAGGGAGTTGAACAATTGCCTCAGATAGGGTGCCGCCGGACCGCGCCACGGAAACTCTCTCAGGCAATCACGAAACAATTGATAGCACGGGCGATAGTCCCGGCGTTCAAAGTCGCGGATATGCCAGCCTGCTCCGGAATGTGTGTACATGTGAAAAGAGTGGGCCCGATACATGATCGGGTCCACTCTTTATATCAGATGCATTTCAGCCAATTGCTGAATGCCTACATTTGCATCGTCCAGCCTTCGATACCCATCGCCGCCTGACGGACCGCTTCCGAGAGAGTGGGGTGAGCATGACACGTGCGCGCAATATCTTCCGAGGCCGCACCGAATTCCATGGCGACGCAGATCTCGGCGATAAGTTCGCCAACGCCGACACCCACCATATGGACCCCAAGAATTCTGTCGGTCTTCTTGTCGGCCAGCATTTTCACGAACCCGTCTGTTTCGTGGTTTGTGCGGGCGCGCGAATTGGCCATGAAGGGGAACTTGCTTTTCACATATTCCACGCCTGCTTCTTTCAGCTGCTCTTCCGTTTGACCGACCCATGCCATTTCCGGCTTGGTGTAGACAACGCTTGGCACGAGGTCGTAATTCACATGGCCTGCCTTGCCAGCGATCAATTCAGCAACAGCCGTGCCGTCGTCCTCAGCCTTGTGCGCCAGCATCGGCCCGTGAATGCAATCGCCCACAGCCCAGACGCCGTCAGCTACCTTGAAGTGACCATCGGTCACTTGCACGACGCCGCGCTTGTCTGTTGTGCCGCCAACCGCTTCGAGCCCAAGGCCTTCCGTGTACGGCTTGCGACCAATCGCAACGATTACGACATCGGCGTCAAGCACTTCGGTTTCACCGCCCGCAGCCGGCTCCATGCTCAGCTTCAGTTTGGATTTGAGTTTCTCGACGCCGGTCACTTTCATGCCGAGACGGAAATTCAGGCCCTGCTTCTTGAAGATCTTCTGGGCTTCCTTGGCGACATCCGCATCGGCGCCCGGCATGACGCGATCAAGATACTCCACCACAGTCACTTCCGAGCCGAGACGTGCCCATACCGATCCCATTTCGAGACCGATCACCCCGGCCCCGATCAGGACGAGACGTTTTGGAATCGAGGTCAGCGACAGCGCACCGACATTTGTCACGACGCGTTCTTCATCGATCTCAATGCCTGGAAGGTTGGCTGGCTCAGAGCCCGTCGCGATCACGATGTTCTTCGTGTCCAGGGTCTGGGTCTTGCCATCGAGCCCTTTGACTTCGACTTTCCCTTTGCCAAGGATCTTGCCACGGCCCTTGATGTAATCGACCTTGTTTTTCTTGAAGAGAAATTCGATGCCTTTGGTCAGGCCGTCGACCGCTTCGGCTTTTTGAGCCATCATCTGGTCGAGATCAATTTCCAGCTTGCCGGTCTTGATGCCCATGCCTTCAAATTCGTTCTGCGCTGTTGCGTAGAGTTCCGAAGCATGCAGAAGCGCCTTGGACGGGATGCATCCGACGTTCAGGCAAGTGCCGCCCAGTACGCCGCGATCCTCGATACACACGGTCTTCAGGCCGAGCTGTCCGGCACGAATTGCGCAATTGTAGCCGCCGGGGCCGCCACCGATAATGACGACGTCGTATGTCTCAGCCATGGGGAAATCTGCCTTGCTTAGAGGGCCCAGTAGGATTGAGCCGCCAAACTAGGCATTTTGCTTCTGAAATCAATGCGGCAGGGTCTGCTAGTTTGGATTAGCTGCGTTTCGTTACGACAAGACCTGCGAAAAGCACCCAAAACACACCGGTGATAACGACTTCATCCGTCCAGAGGATCGGATCAGCGCCTGACAATACCATCAGACCCGCTAGCAGGGTGAATACGAGGATTCCTGCCAGCGCGACCCAGCGTCCAAACCCTTTTCCAGCCATGACAGCGAGCCCACCGAGCAGAATGAGCCCTGTTGCAACCAGTCGCACCAAGCTTGTAGGCGGTTGCATAAGCGCGTCCGACAGGCCACTGCCCCGATCAACCAGCATATTGACGGTTGCTGCGCCGCCCCAGAACAGCCATCCCCCCAGCAGCGCCAGAACTAGTCCAATGATACGCCTTACGCTCATCATGTATGATCCTCATCCCTCATAGTGGAGAGGGTACGGCCATGACGGCACGACAGCAAATGCTATCTGGCTTTGGAACGCTCAGACGGCGCGGCGACGACGCGCATTCATCTTGCGGCCGTGGGCGGCAAAGCTCGCGCGCTGACGAGCAATCGCAGCAGGCACGATGGCCGGCCGCACGGGTTTTGCCGGAACCGACCGCTTGCGCTGATCCGGCAAGGGCTCACTGACAAGCACCGGCTGGGAAAGAACCAATGGAGCCACTTGCTCAGCGGATTCCGCCTTGCGCTGTATCCGCAATCGCAATTCCCACACGGCGAGCATCAGAAGCAATGCACCAGCGCATGCCCCCGCAATGGCGCCTTCGGCTGCGCTGGGATCATTCCACCAACCGGGCTCGAACGTCACGAGATAAAGACACGGGATTCCCGCGACGACGCCCATAAGATACCACAGCACACCGCCCGGGCGACGCGCGGCAATCATTGCAGCCGAGCAATAGAAACACAGCGCCGCGAGCAGATAGGGCCCACCATGTGCAATGCCGAGCTGGCGCCAGTCCACGCTCTCCAAACCAGACGCAATATCATCCTGCACCACCCAGCTGAGCGCCATCATGATAGAGGGCCACCGCACAGCCGTCAGCGCGCCAAAGGCAAAGGCGATCGCATATACTGTCAGCAGGATGGCAATAAGGCGGCGGAGCATCCCTCTCGCGTAACACGGCTACGGTAACTACCCGCTGAACACGATGTTGCGAATTTGATCTATCTCGGATCGTCGGACGGCTCGTCATTTCCTGTCCCGCAGATCCGCGAGTCGATGCAATAGTTCAGCACGCCCATGGCCAGCTTCGGTTCAGGCGGAGCCGTCTCGGAGCGTACCTCGGGCTCAGCTTCTGCCACTTCGCCCGCCTCCGCAGCAGCAATGCGGAACAGCCCACGCACCGTCTGCTGTTGGCGCAATGCGGTCCGCACCAGACGGGTAATGTAATCGACCGGAGCATCAATCTGTTGAAAGCCCTGCTGGGGTGAAACCGGCAAGCGCGCATCTTCCGGCACGACCATGGCGATCATGGATTGAGGGCCCAGCGGCGGCCCGGCCTGCAGGCCCGGTTCGCCAAAGATATCCTTTGCCAGGAATACGGTTTCGCCCGCCTCACGCACCGGCCAGCGTCCCGCTGCTTCAACCGGGTTCGGATAGAGCTGGGTCAGGACTTCATCGGCATTGTAGTCGAACAGGACCAGTTTTCCCCGCACGGGCAAGGTCACTTTCAGGTCGACCATTTGGCCGTTCTCAACGACAGACACGGGCTGGCCTGCCGCATTCACCAATGTGACCGGCATATCTTTGACGATCGTGTCGAAATCGTGCTGCACGCTCGAAACAAGGTCAGGTACGCCGCGCGTGGGCGGTGGAACCTGTGCATACTGAACGAAATTCGCATCAGGCACATAGGTGCGAATCCAGTCCGTATACGCAGATACCCGCGTATAGGCGCCGGGGCTCTCCTGCCGTCCGCACCCGACACCCCAGCTGACAACGCCGATCTGGTAGGGACAACCATTCTTGTCGTATTTCACCAGTGGACCGCCACTGTCGCCCTGACAGGCATCTTGGCCGCCTTGCTCCAGCCCGGCGCAGACGAGCGTCTTATCCACGATCAGCGACTGGTAATCCGCCGGATAGCCTTCCAGCATGGAGGCCTTGCGAAGACGCGCCTGACACACCGATGCTGCCACGGTTGGGGCCGAAGTTTCCTGCAAGACGAGGCTCGGCGCAGCGAGTGCGAAATTGCGCGCATTCTGCCATTTGGTGCGTTGGCCTGGCTCCAGTTCCACCAGATTACCAAACCCGGCCACCCAAGCCTCCTCACCCGCCTTGGACAATCTGTCCGTCGTCGCATCTGTCGACAGGGTCGCAAGTGGTCCCTCCCATGGCGTGTCGAGTTTCATGAGCGCGATGTCTGCACCCTTGTAGATATCTTCGGCGCCCGCATAAGCCGGGTGCGTGACAACCTTCGTAACGAATGCAGCTTGTGACCCTTCCGGAGTGCGGCCGAGATCGCCGGTGCCAAGCTGGACCCGAATGGCTGCGATCTTCCGCTCCGGCCCACCATCTCCTGCATCCTCGAAGGCGAAGACGCGTCCGCTCTGTTCCGAAACCCTGAAGCCTTCGACGCAATGTGCGGCGGTCAGGATCCATTCTTTCGAAATTGCTGCCGCGCCACAGACATGGAAGGCGCCCCGTTGCGTGTTCAGCTGGATCGACGCGATGCCAGGCCAGTTGGCAAGATGCGCGTTGACGCCGCCAACGACTTTGGCACCGGTGGGCGTATCCTCCACGCGACAGGCGCGATCCTGTGCAGACGCGCTGAAACCGGACGAAATGGCGGCGGCCAAAAGGCCCACAGCCAAGCTTGAAATTCTACGCATGTTGCTACGTCCTCCCGAACAGGAAGATTAACCATGCCAGCGCAAAAGCGCCAATATACTTGTCGGGTCAGGCTTAGCCCGCAAAGGCCTTTTCGATGACGAATTCTGCTGGCGACGCGTTCGAACCCTCGGTCAAGCCCGCCTTGATCATCAGATCCTTCACATCCTGGATCATCTCCATGGAGCCACAAATCATGACGCGGTCGGTTTCCGGGTTCAAGGGCGGTACGCCAAGGTCCTCGAACAGTTTCCCACTGTCGATCAGATCTGTAATACGGCCCTTGTACTCATAGTCCTCGCGTGTGCAGCTTCCATAGCGACGCAGCTTGCCCTGAGCCAGTTCGCCAAGGAATTCATGATTCAGCGTCTCTTCCACGATTTCCTTGGAATAATCGAGTTCAGCAGCTTCACGACAGGTATGGGTGACGATGACTTCGTCAAACTTCTCATAGGTTTCCGGGTCGCGCACAACGCTGGCGAAAGGCGCAAAGCCGGTCCCGGTCGAGAAACAATAGAGTCGCTTGCCAGGCACCAGCGCGTCATGCACCAACGTGCCAGTCGGCTTCTTGCCGAGCAGAACCTTGTCGCCCGGCTGAATCGCTTGCAAGCGAGACGTCAACGGGCCGTCAGCGACCTTGATCGAGTAGAATTCGAGCTCCTCATCCCAGCTCGGGCTGGCAATGGAATATGCGCGAAGCAATGGACGGCCGTCATCTTTATAGAGCCCTATCATCACGAACTCGCCTGACCGGAACCGGAAGGTCGACGGCCGGGTCAAACGGAACCGGAACAGTCGGTCCGTATAGTGTTTCACCTCGAGGACGGTTTCCTCGGTCGGCGCGTTCGGGTTGACCTTCTTGGCGGCAACAGGCGTCGCATCTGCAGTCATATCAGGGCATCTCGCTCTTGCATTGTCTCGCGGCGTCACATGACGTCAGGCCGCACTGAAAGCAATGCGTCAGATGAACAGTTGAGTTTTACTGAAGAGTTGGCGCTCTGGAAAGCCTAGAGCGGAGAGACCTCTCCTACCCAATGAATGGCGGGCTCCGCCAAGGGGTAAGCTCCATCCAGTTCATATATGTTCTCGTAGCCATAGCCGTAGAGATTGATGAAGGTAGGCACGTTCAACGCCAGCTCGATCCGCTTGACCGGAACAGGCGCGACATTGTCCGTGAAATTGTTGTTGCAATAAATCAGGATGCGCGTGTCTTTTGACGGGATCAGTTGTGCGAGCTTGTCATCGGTGAAGTCGGAGAAGTTCAGATGAGCAGCACCATCGATGTGTCCCATGCGATAAGCTTCAGCGCTGCGCGTATCCAGGATAATCGTATCGCTATCGGTTTTCATTTCGTTGAATGTGTCGAGATCAACCAGACGCGAAGACCGGTAGTCTGAGATTTCAGCTGAAAGGTCCACAAAGCCATCATAATCGACCTGGCTTTCCTGCGCCTGAGCCATTAGTCCGCATCCGATGAACGCGGCCAGCGTGATGAGCCCGAGAATTGCGTTTCCTTTGACACCCATGGCGTCAATCCTTTCTGCGTACTTCTCCACAGTATCGCAGTAAGATTACCTTCAATTGAGGCGGGAATGGGCAATTTGAAAGAGTTTCCTAAGGCTATTCAGGCTCTTGGATGCGCGGCGGCATGCACATCGCGCAAGCGCTCGGCGTCCACGCCTGTATAGACTTGCGTGGTGGAAAGCGATGCGTGGCCCAGCAAGGTCTGGATCGCACGGAGGTCTGCGCCAGCTGCCAGAAGGTGCGTCGCAAAGGCGTGGCGAAGTGCATGTGGCGTCGCAGTATCCGGCAAGCCGAGCACCGCGCGGAGCTTCTGAACCAACCCTTGAATCAGGCGTGGATTGAGCGCCCCGCCCTTCGCCCCCCGGAACAAAGCATCGTTGCGACCCAGATTGTAGGGACAAAGACTGGCATAGGTGTCAACGGCCGCCCGTACTATCGGAATCAGGGGCACGATCCTCACCTTGCCGCCCTTTCCGGCAATTCTCAGTCGCTCCGGCGCCGGAATATCTCCGCCGGTCAGGCTGAGGGCTTCAGAAATCCGCAGGCCCGCACCATAGAGCAATGACAGTACCGCCGCGTCGCGTGCATTTATCCAGGCTTCGGAATCAGGGTCTGTCCCGGCTTCTTCAATCAGATCCTTCGCGGCCTCAATTGATACCGGCCGCGGCAGGCGCTGTGGACGCTTCGGACCCTGCAAATAGGCGATCTCCGCGTTCTCAATGTCATATGTGCGGCCCAGCCAGCGATACAGCGCCTTGATGGAGGAAAGAAGCCGCGCAATTGAGGCATCCGACAATCCGTCCCGCCGGCGCTGGGCGAGGAAGCTCCGCACGTCGCGAGCCTTGAGTTTACCCAACGGGTGCGGCGTCGGGGCTTCGCCAAGATGTGTATTCAGGAACCCAAAAAAGCCCGCAAGATCGCTCTGATAAGCCTCAACCGTCTTGTCCGCCATACGGCGTTCGTCGGTCAGGTAGGCAGTAAAGGCGGCCAGGGTTTCCATCATGCCAGTCTGGCAGGTCGGTCTTAACTTTGCCTTGCCTCAATGAATGTCGAAAACAATCAGGGCTGGATGAGTTTTCCCGCCCAATCGAATAGCTTGCCGGAATCATCTGGGGTCAGCGCGTCTACGACATCGAGCAAATGTCCGGCTGATTGCGCCGGGGAGAACAATTGCCCATCCGGCACATTGGCCTGGAACGGCTTGGACAATCCAGTCTCAACCGTGCCTGGATGGAGTCCGATGCAAATCGACTCCTTGTTTGTCCGCCCACATTCGATGGCATAGTTGCGAACCAGCATGTTGAGCGCTGCTTTCGACGCGCGATAGGCGTGCCAGCCGCCGAGACGGTTGTCGCTGATAGAACCGACCCGGGCTGACAGCGGCGCAAACACCCACCGACCGGACCGAGGCATGCGACCCAGCATGTGTTTGGCAATCAATGCTGGCGCAATTGTATTCGCAGCGAATATGCGTTCGAAGCCATCCCGGCTCTGATGGCGGTAGGATTTTTCGGGCTGGAGGCTCTCGCCCTCATGTAGGCGCCCGATGGCAACCATGCAGAGCCTGACGTCTCCTGCTGAAGCCACCTCTTGTGCGGCTGCTTCGACTGCGGATTCATCCAATGCGTCGGCTTTCAGACCCGTTGCCCCCGCAGGGGCATCGCCGGAGCGGGAAACCCCAAAAACAGTTCGATAGACCCCACGCGTCAACAGGGCGTCCACCAGGGCGCGGCCTACACCGCCCGACGATCCAAATATGACTGCATTCATGCCAGTCGATCTAGGACGAAGTGATGTGCGGGCAAAAAAGAAGGGCGGCCAAACAGGCCGCCCCTCAATACTCTACCAGTTACTCTACTATCCATGAAGGTACACGAACTGTGCTTAACCCTTCATGAATATGTTGACGCACGCCTAGCTTTGCTTGGCCAGCAGGTTGCGAATTTCTTCCAGCAGCACTTCCTGGCGCGGCGGCGCAGCGGGCGCAGCTTCTTCCTTTTTCTTCATGTTGTTCATGCCCTTGATGATCATGAACATGACAAATGCCACGATGATGAAGGAGATGATCGCGGCGATGAAATTGCCCAGTTCGACGACTGCGGCTTCCTTCACCACTTCACCAGCGGCATTCATTTCAGCTGGCGTAACCGTGTAAGCGATGGAGGCGAGGTCGATGCCGCCCATGATCGGTGCGAGCAGGGGCAGGAACACGCCCTGGATGAAAGCGGTTACAACGGTTGCGAACGCCCCGCCCATTACGAAGCCGACAGCCATGTCGACCAGATTGCCCTTCAAGGCGAACTCTTTGAATTCCTTCAGCATCCCTTTGCCCCTTTTTGCTAGGATATTCCAATAACAGCGCGAATTAGGCCGCAGATTTGCCAATAGCGTCAAGTCGTCACACTCAGTGGAATAACAGTCGCTGCCTAGCGGGCTTCAGGGTCTTCGCCGCCATTAACACGCGCGCGCAGCTCCTTGCCAGCCTTGAAGAAAGGCACTGATTTCGCCGGAACTTCAACAGATTCCCCAGTGCGCGGGTTTCGACCTTTGCGCGCATCCCGGTGGCGAACAGAGAACGCCCCAAATCCGCGCAACTCAACACGATCACCACGCGAGAGAGCAGATCCGATCTCTTCCAGAATGACATTGACCACACGCTCCAAGTCTTCCTGGCGCAGGTGACTGTATTCAACAGCGAGTTTTGCAATCAATTCGGACTTCAGCATGTCTTTGATATTACACGCATTTGCGGCGGGAGCGCTAGGCCCCCGCCGCAAACATTTCATCAATTTTAGAATACTGATCCGGAGACCGGATCAGCCGCCTCAGGCGTTGGCCAGTTCTTCCGACTGGGCCTTCCACTCAGCGCCTTTGCCGGACGTACCAACTTCCTCTTCGAGGGTAGCCAGTTGAGCATCCGTCAGCGCAGCAATCTGCCAGAAGTGGTAGATACCAGCTTCGTTCAGCTTCTTCTCGAACGCCGGACCGACGCCCTTGATCTGCTTCAGATCGTCAGCATCGCCCTGAGGACCGGACAGGCGGCCGCTCTCGTCCAGCGCAGACGCGTCAGCCGTGGCCACGCCGTCCGTGCTCGGCGGGGTCGGGGTGACCTTTTCCGAGGTTTCCTTGGACGTTCCGGACGAAGCCAGCGCTGCACCGAGGATATCGCCGAGCGACGCACCGGCATCTGCCGATCCGTACTGTGCAACGGCTTCTGCCTCTTCGGCGATTTCGAGGGCCTTGATGGACAGGGAAACACGGCGGGACGAACGGTCCACCGACATCACTTTTGCGTCGATCTTGTCGCCAACAGCAAAGCGTTCAGGACGCTGGTCTGCACGATCACGAGACAGATCGGAGCGACGGATGAAGGATTTCATCGCCGGGGAGCCGAACTCGATTTCGATACCGCCCGAGGTGATCTCGGTGACAGTACAGGTGACAATCGTGCCGCGCTTCACGCCGGAACCGCCATCTGCAGGTGCTTCGATCGGATCGCCGGACAGTTGTTTGATGCCGAGCGAGATGCGCTCTTTATCAACATCAACGTCCAGGACTTTCGCCTTGACCATGTCACCCTTGTTGAAGGCTTCAATGGCTTGCTCGCCGGACTTGTCCCAGGCGATGTCGTTGATGTGCACCATACCGTCGAGGTCCGGGCCGAGGCCAACGAACAGACCGAATTCCGTGATGCCACGAACTTCGCCTTCGATTTCCGTACCGATCGGATGCTCTGCGAGGAATGCGGTCCATGGGTTGTCCATGGTCTGCTTCAGGCCGAGCGAGATGCGGCGCTTCTCGGAATCGACGTCCAGAACTTCCACGTCGACTTCCTGAGAGGTCGAGAGGATTTTGCCCGGATGGACGTTTTTCTTTGTCCAGCTCATTTCGGAGACGTGGATCAGGCCTTCGACACCATCTTCCAGCTCCACGAAGGCGCCGTAATCGGTGATGTTGGTAACCTGGCCCTTGAGGCGTGCACCAACCGGATAACGGATGTCGATGCCATCCCACGGGTCGGAACCAAGCTGCTTCATGCCGAGCGAGATACGCTGGGTGTCAGGGTTGATCTTGATGATCTGGATTTCGACTTCCTGACCAACTTCCACAACCTGCGACGGATGATTGATCCGCTTCCAGCTCATGTCGGTGACGTGCAGGAGGCCGTCGATACCACCCAGATCAACGAACGCACCATAATCGGTGATGTTCTTGACGATACCCTTGCGGACGTCGCCCTCTGCCATGTCGGAAACGATCTCTGCGCGCTGTTCGGCACGGCTCTCTTCGAGGATTGCGCGACGCGAGACAACAATGTTGCCGCGAGCACGGTCCAGCTTGAGGATCTGGAATGGCTGGATTTCGCCCATCAGTGGGCCAACGTCGCGAACCGGGCGGATGTCCACCTGGCTGCCTGGAAGGAAGGCGTTCACACCGCCGAGGTCGACCGTGAAGCCACCTTTGACGCGGCCGGAAATAGCACCTTTGACGGGCTCTTCGGCGTTGAAGCATTTTTCAAGCTTGATCCAGCGCTCTTCGCGGCGAGCCTTGTCACGGGACAGGACGGCGTCACCAAGGGCGTTTTCAATGCGATCAAGGTAGACATCAACGATGTCGCCGGCTTCCGGCTCCTTGTCTTCCATCGAGAATTCTTTGACCGGAATGCGGCCTTCGGTCTTCAGACCGATATCCACCAGCACGGCGTCATTGTCGATACGAATGACGGTGGCCGGAATGACCTGGCCTTCCTGCATTGCGCTGGCGGCCGTGGACGATTCAAACATTGCTGCGAAATCGTCGGTCGAGGGATTGAAGTTATCTGACATTTGGGTTCCTTCGGGCGGGTCGAACGGCTCGAGGCAGGCGTGCACTATTGCAGCCTGCTCAGAACGACCCGAGAGCGTGGTCTCTTTCATTTGAAGTGGTGCGGCCTGTTTGGATTTGAGGTCTCTCAAATGTGAGAGCAGCCCCTTCAGGCGCGGTTTCCACGGGCCATCGCTGCCTCAACAGCCGCAATCGCCTTTTCCACTGCGGCTTCTATAGTCAGGTCGGTCGTATCTATCAAGACAGCATCTGCCGCCATTTCAGCCGGGGCGTCTATACGAGACTGGTCCCGTTGATCGCGAACGCGCAATTGCTCGATCACCGTTTCGAGGGCGATATCGCTTCCCTGCCCGCAAAGCTCCTTCCAGCGCCGCGCACCGCGCACTTCCACACTGGCATCTACCCAGAGCTTCGCATCCGCTTCCGGTGCAATGATCGTCCCGATATCCCGGCCGTCGAGCAGGGCACCTATAGGCTGGGTTGCAAAAGCCCTTTGCAGGTCAAAAAGAGCCCGGCGCACTTCCGGGATCGCCGCCACCACGCTCGCTGCCTTGCCTGCCTCAGCTGTGCGGAGGTCGGCCTCGTCGAAATCGGCAAGATCCAGGCTGCGGGCAACCATTGCGACGCCGTCTGCATCATCCAGCGCCACCCCGGCACGCATCGCGGCAACACCGGTTGCGCGGTACAGTCGCCCTGTATCCATGTGCGGCAGGCCGTAATGGGCTGATAGCCGCTTTGCGATCGTGCCTTTGCCCGACGCGGTAGTTCCATCAATGGCGATAATCATCGGGGCGGGAAGTGAGCGATCTCAAGGGGCAAGTCAAGCCGGGGCTGCCGTGGCTTCCACAAACCCTTTCCACCCGCTCATATAGTCGATGAAGCTCTCGCCCAGCCCCTCCTGGCGCAGATGCGCACGCGAAACCGGTAGCGTCGTCGGCTCGAAATCCGGACTGGCGAATACCTGTTCTGGGAAATCATGGTGCAAGATCGCCCCCCGACCGACCACAACGAAATCAAGACCAGCCCCAACCGCTTCACGGCATTTCGCAGCTGTGGTCAGCTTTCCGGCCGCGCCCAACCGAACCTCGCCCCGTTCCAAATCGGTGAACCAGTCGACGAGCCGCCGGTCCTGGTAGGCCTCATCAACAGGCGTCTTGAACACGTCCCACAGTGAGAGATCAACATAGTCTATCTGACCCTCGGCCATGACCCGCCGTGCAACTTCACGAACCTCCATAAGGTCCATGCCGAACCTTTCCGGCGAAAGTCGCAGGCCGACCGAAAAATCGTCCCCGCAGGCTGCGCGGATGCCGTCTGTGATTTCGAAAGTCAAACGGGCCCGGTTTTCCAGATTGCCCCCGTAGTGATCATCACGTTTGTTAATCTCGGCGCTGAGGAATTGGCAGAGCAGGTATCCATGCGCCCCATGCACTTCCACGCCATGAAAACCTGCTGCTTCGCACCGGACCGCCGCTGCGATGAAATCATCGCGCGCCTGCTCCACTTCAGCAAGCGTCATCGCCCGCGCGCCGAATTCCTCATTGTCAGACGGACAGACTGGTTGCTGCCCCTCGATCAATTCGTGCGGCGTGCGCATGCCTGCATGATGCAACTGCACCACTGAATGGCTGCCTGCGGCATTGATATTCGCGGCAAGTTCGCGAAGTCCCGGCAACTGGGCGTCATCATAGCAACCCAACTGGCCCGGAAAGCCGATACCGTGAGGATCGATCTGCGCCGCCGCCGTCATGGTCAGGCCAAAGCCGCCTTCGGCGCGCATCGAAAGCCAACGGATCTCGTCGGCGCTCAGCATGCCATCAGCATGGCTCTGTTGATTGGTGAGAGGGGCCAGCATGAACCGGTTTTTCAGGGCTGGGCCGTGCGCGAGAATCAGGGGGGAATTGAGGTCTGTCATACGATCAAGATGCCCGCTTATCGGGTCTGGTCAATTTTCACCCTGCGGAAATCAGCCTTCCGAGATTTCCGCGCCCAACTCCGCCATATGGCTCAGGAAGTCCGGATAGCTCGTCGCGATCATCGAGATGTCGTCAACACGCACAGGCTCCTGAGACGCCGTTCCCATGACCAGCGCACTCATTGCAATCCGGTGATCATGACGTGTCTCGACCAGACCACCTCCCGGAGGCGGACCGCCACAGCCCTGGACCGAGAACCCGTCCGGGCGCTCCTCGGCTTCAACCCCATTGGCACGCAGCATGGCAACAACAGCACCTATCCGGTCCGACTCCTTGACGCGAAGTTCTTCGGCACCGGTTACAATCGTCTCGCCATCAGCAAAGGCCGCCATGACACCAAGGATCGGGAATTCATCAATCATCGAAGGCACAAGACGTTCCGGCACCGCCTTGCCCGAGAGATGCGCCGACCCTGCATGTAAGTTGATCAGCCGCTCGCCAGCAGCATCGCCCAATTCTTCCGCGCCCAAATGCGCGCCCATCAGGTTTGCAACATCATAGAAGCCAGAACGCGTAGGGTTGGACATGACACCCTCAACCATCACATCGCCCTGTGACGAGAGGATACCGGCCGCGACCAGGAAGGCGGCGGAAGACGGATCTCCTGGAATGGCCGCATCAATAGCTGACAACACCTGTCCACCCGCCAGTGAAACACGGACGCCTTCGCTTCCAATCCGCTCAGTGCCAACCTCGACACCGAAGCCGCGCAGCATGCGTTCGGTATGGTCGCGCGTCTGGCGCGCTTCTTCGACAATGGTGGTGCCTTCTGCGTTCAGTCCCGCCAGCATTACGGCCGACTTCACTTGAGCCGACGCAACAGGCGGCACATAAGTGATCGCCTTGAGACTTTCGGTCCCGACAATCGCGAAGGGCAACTGACCATCCGGCCCGGCCGTGTCGAGGCCCCGCATCAGGCGCAAGGGTTTCAGGATACGATTCATGGGGCGTGAGCGCAGGCTCTCATCCCCGGTCATCTCCACATTGATCGGATAGCCGGACACCAACCCCATCATCAAGCGCGAACCCGTGCCCGAATTGCCAAAATCCAGTACTCTGGTCGGCTGAGTCAGTCCTTTTTTTCCGACACCGGTAACGTCCCAGGCGCCCGGCCCCGTCTGTTTTACCGTTGCACCCAGGGCCTCCATTGCCCAGCCCGTGCGGAGCACATCTTCGCCCTCCAGAAGCCCGGTAAACCGGCTCTTTCCTGCCGCGAGCCCCCCGAAGATAAGTGCCCTGTGAGAGCAGGATTTATCACCCGGCGCACGTATAACGCCCTTGAGACTTTTTACGGGTCGGCTGGTCCAGACCATTTCAGGTACATTCCGTGGTTGATTGACGACGTGAAATGGGGCTTTGACAGCGTGAGGCGTTCATGGCAAGCGCCCGGCCATATCAAATTCAGAGAAGACTTAAAGGAGGCTGTCTCCCATGTCGAAAGACAAACTTGGAACCAAACAGGTCTGCCCGTCCTGCGAGGCACGCTTCTACGACCTCAACAAACGTCCGTGCGTCTGCCCAAAATGCGGCGAGGAGTTCGACCCGGAAGACGAAGTCATCCGCACCACGATCACAAAGGTGAAGGCCAAGGCCGCCAAGGCCGCAGTCAAGACCGAAGATGATGACGAGGATGATGAGGACGAGGACGATTCAGCCGCCCGTGCAAATGATGATGACGACGAGGATGATGAAGTCGACGAGGAAGCTGCCAAAGAGCTTGGCGGCGACGAAGAAGAAGTGATCCTGGAGGGCGCATCCGAAGACGACGAGGACGGCGACACACCAGCCAAGGTTCCTGCCGGCTTCAACGAGGAGGGTGTCGACGATGATGACGATGACGTCCTGCTGGATGACGACGACGATACCGACTTCGAAATCGACGCCGATGGCGATGATGAAGATGACGACGATCTGCCACTCGATGACGAGGATGATGAAAAATAAACTTGAATCACGGAAGCGGCGGATGTAACTGCGTCGTTTCCGGTTCGGGGCCATAGCTCAGTTGGGAGAGCGCTTGCATGGCATGCAAGAGGTCGTCGGTTCGATTCCGTCTGGCTCCACCATTTTCCTTGTTGTGCAAATCTGGCTCGCGCGGAAGTCGATTTCCTGAACCTCTCATGAATATTCCGGCTGCGCAGCAGCACATCATCGTGATGCGATGCCTTCAAGATGCCCCAATGTCGGCCTTGAACGGGAACCTTTATCCCCCACCTTTATTGTGAACAGTGGAACAGATCGTTCCGACGTTCGGCATGTCTGTCTCTTGCGACGGAAAGGATTGGAGCGATGACAACAGAACTGAAAACGAACCCGTTTGAAAACGATGCCTTCGTATATATCCGCCATCTTGATGCCGGAGAGCTTTCGGGGATCCTTCCCGCGAACGCCATCGACCAGATCGACGAACCTGAAGACTTGTTCGTCGTGGCATCTGCCGACGGAGTCCGCCTAGCCGTAGTTCAGGGGCGCGAAGCCGCCTTTGCTGCCGCCCGGTCGCACGACCTCAAACCCTTGAGCGTGCACTAGGATACGATTTCAAACTAATACTTGCCTTTCCCTCTCCTTGGAATGAAATTCGATTCAAACCAAGGGGAGGGTTGGACCGTGAAACGCATTATTCTGGGCTCTGTGTGTTTGAGTATTGCCGCACTGGCCTCGTGCAGCGAGGCCGCACCGAAAGATGATGCCGCCCCCGCCGCTGGCACTGTCTCGACCGAAGGCGACTTTGCCAGGAATTTGCAGACAGCCCTCATTGAGGCTGTCCCTGGCAGCACTGTCGAACTTCCTGAAGGCCATTTCCAACTTGAAACCGGCCTTTCCCTCGACGTGGACGGCATCACCGTCATTGGCGCGGGATCGGACAAGACGATACTCGATTTTTCCCGTCAAACCGGCGCTGGCGAGGGCCTTCTGGTTACTTCGGACAATGTCACGCTGGCTGAATTCTCGATTCGAGATACCAAGGGCGACGGCATCAAATCCAAAGGAGCGGACCGGATCACTTATCGTGACCTGATCGTGGAATGGTCTGGAGATCCCGATGAAACCAATGGCGCATACGGCGTATACCCGGTCGAATCACGAGACGTGCTTGTCGAACGGGTTGTTGTACGCGGTGCATCCGATGCGGGTATCTATGTCGGCCAGTCCAAGAACATCATCGTTCGCAATTCGGTCGCCGAGTACAATGTTGCCGGCATCGAAATAGAAAATTCGATGAATGCGGACGTTTACGGAAATATTGCTCAGCACAATACTGGCGGCATTCTTGTTTTCGATCTGCCTGACCTGCCGCAAACGGGCGGACACTCGACGCGCATCTTCGATAATCAGATCATCAACAACAACACCCGTAATTTTTCCCCTGCCGGCAACATCGTGGCAGGCGTGCCATCCGGAACGGGCGTCATCATCATGGCCAACCGAAACGTGCACGTGTTTTCGAACAGTTTTTCAAACAATCGCTCGGCGCATATTCTGATGACAGCCTATCCTGAACCCTTCAGTGACAAAACATACAACCCTGTTCCTCGTGATGTCGTCCTGGTTGGCAACTCCTATTCTGGCGGCGGCGACGACCCCCAAGGCATGCTGCAACCCATAGCCGAAGCCATGGGAGGCATTCTGCCGGAAATCGTCAGCGATGGCGTGGTCGCATGGGAAGGCGGCAGTGTTCCGACAACCAATATCGCAATTCAGGAAGATGAGTCTGTCGGCTTCATCGATCTGGGCATTGGCAAATATCCAGCCGATCCAGCCAGCATCGCCCCATCCAACCAGCGTCCCGGCGCTACCCCGGTGGAGCAGCCATCGGCAGTCGTACTGCCACAGGATGAAAACTAGCGGGCGCTACGATGATTGCGCGCCTTTCTCTGCTTGCCTGCCTGCTGGTATCAGCCTGTGGCGGTCATGATCACACGGTCGCGCCATCACTCGAAACAATACTGAGCGACACACCCGCCAAAACGCTATCAGAATACGGATTGTTTACAGACAGTACCGCTGCGACGCCCGCAAAAGAGGTTTTGGCATATGACCTCGTAAATCCCCTCTTCTCCGACCACGCTGTAAAACATCGCTTTGTTTTTGTGCCCGGTGGCGAACAGGCAGTCTACTCGGACAAGGATGTCTTCAGCTTTCCTGTCGGTACCGTACTGGTAAAAACCTTTTCATTCGCGCCGGACATGCGGACGCCCGACGCAGATCGGTACAAGGTGGAGACAAGGCTCCTGATTCACAAGAAAGGTGGTTGGGCCGCGTTTCCTTACATCTGGAACGAGTCTGGCACCGAGGCGACCTACGCGCCTGCGGGCAAAACAGTAAATATCGACATGATCGATCCTTCCGGAACGCCTCTGGGCATTCGCTACGCTGTACCGAACAAGAACCAGTGCAAGACCTGCCACCAAAGCGGAGATTCGGTTCTACCGATCGGGCCAAAAGCGCGAAACCTGAATCATGACGGGCCGACAGGTTTCAGCCAACTCTCCAACTGGCAGGCCCGCAGCATAATCGATGGTGTCCCGGCTCATCCACCCGTGGTCCCTCCCGTCTGGGATGCGAGCCTTCCTGTCGAGCCCCGCGCACGCGCATATCTGGATATAAACTGCGCCCACTGCCACAAGGCCGATGGATCAGCTTCCAATTCCGGCCTCTGGCTCGGCTGGACCGAAACCGAGCCTGTAAAGCTTGGTCTCGGCAAACATCCGACTGCCGCCGGGCGCGGCTCAGGCGGACGAAGCATGGTCGTCGAACCGGGGCAGCCCGACCAGTCGATCCTGGTCTTCCGCATGGCCTCTGACGAAACGGGTATCGCCATGCCGGAACTCGGCCGCAGCGTGATTGATGAAGACGGCCTCTCGCTGGTCAGGGAGTGGATTGAAAGCCTTGACGGGCAGGAGTAGTTCCAGCCTTGCCCTTGCCGGAGCGCGAGCATAGGGTGCGCGCGTTTTGCACCCTAAAGAATGGCTCATCATGCCCGACACCCAGACAACAGACCTTCCCGTGACCCTGTCCGATATCGAAGCGGCCGCCGGCCTGCTCGAAGGCCAGATCGTTCACACACCGCTGAACCTGTCTCGGACCCTGTCTCATATTACCGGCGCAGAAGTGTGGGTGAAGTTCGAGAACCAGCAATTCACCGCGGCCTTCAAGGAGCGCGGCGCGCTCAACAAGCTCTCGAAACTGACCGACGACCAGAAGCAACGCGGCGTGATCGCGGCGTCTGCTGGCAACCACTCTCAGGGCGTGGCCTATCATGCGCGACGCTTGGGCATTCCGGCAACCATCGTGATGGCCAAGACCACCCCGTTCAGCAAGGTCGAGCATACGCGTAGCCACGGCGCACGCGTCCTGCTGGAGGGGCTGATCTTCGATGAAGCCAAACAGTATGCCATGGAGGTTTGCGAGCGCGACAATCTTACCTTCCTGCATCCATTTGATGATCCGGACATCATCGCGGGCCAGGGCACGATCGCACTGGAAATGCTGGCAGCTCAACCTGATCTCGACACGCTGGTTGTTCCGATTGGCGGGGGCGGACTGATCAGCGGTATCGCCATTGCGGCAAAAGCCCTGAAGCCGGACATCCAGATCATCGGCGTAGAGGCGGCCATGTATCCTTGCATGCATGCCGCTCTTCGTGGTGAGACGCCAAAAACCGGAGGCGCGACCATCGCAGAAGGCATCGCCGTGAAGGAAGCGGGCGAACTGACCCGTCAGATCTGCGCCGAACTGGTCGACGACATCGTCCTCGTTGAAGAAGAACATCTTGAGCGCGCCATCACGCTGTACGCGGAAGTCGAGAAGACCATTGCCGAAGGCGCAGGCGCGGCAGGCCTCGCAGCCCTGATCGCTCATCCCGCCCGCTTTCAAGGCCGCAAGGTCGGTCTGGTGCTCTGCGGCGGCAACATCGACACGCGCTTGCTGTCCTCAGTGCTGACACGCGCCCTCGTCCGGGAACACCGGTTGACCTCCATCCGGATTATCGGCGACGACCGGCCCGGCCTGCTCGCACTCGTCTCCAAGATTATTGGCGACCAGGGTGCCAACATCATGGAAGTTGCGCACAATCGGATCGCGCTGGATGTGCCCGCCAAGGGGGCGGAGTTCGATATTCTGATCGAGACGCGCGACGCACAGCATACGCAGGAAGTGATCGATGCATTGGCGCAGGCAGGCTATCCTCCGCGCTCACTTTGATCGATATATCAGCAGCCAAGGTGACTTGGAGGCGAGACCTGACTAAACCCGATTCAACATCCCAGCCAACTGGAGAGTCACATGATCCGGACCATAATCGCAGCCTTCGCGGCCACGCTGCTTGTTGCCTGCGGCGGCACTCCCGACACCGCTGACCTGGATACAATGTTTGAAACCTATCTACCTTGGGACGCCGAGCGTTCTGACGTGGAAACCGGCCTGGGTGGTCTGGAGTATATCGTGTTGAAAGAAGGCCCCGATGGCGGTGCCAGTCCTGTTCCGACAGACATGGTGCGCGTGCATTATGAGGGCCGCACAGCGGGAGGAGACAAATTCGATTCCTCCTATGATCGCGGCTCACCCTCCATGTTCCGCTTGAATCAGGTCATCCCGGGCTGGACGCAGGGCCTGCAACAGATGACTGAAGGCGACGTCTACCTGTTCTACATTCCGAACGCTCTGGCCTATGGCAATCGCAATCGCGGTGACGTGATCAAGGCTGGTGACGATCTCGTCTTCCAGGTTGAACTGGTCGAAGTGATGGAACCTAAATCCGCCGATACCGAAGCGTGGGAAAAGCACACACCGTGGAATCCAGAGCTGCCGGAAGTGCTGAAAACGGAGTCCGGTCTGCAATACGTCGTGCTGGAAAGCGGGGATACCGCTGGCGAGAGCCCGGTAAATGGCGAGATGGTCGCCGTTTATTATGAAGGCCGCCTTGTGGAGACCGGCGAAATGTTCGACAGCGCCTTTCAGCGCGGGCAACCGGAAACATTCCCTTCCAATCGCCTGATCCCCGGCTGGGTAGAAGCGCTCGCCATGATGAAGCCGGGTGATCGCTGGTTGATGTATATCCCCTCAGATATCGCCTATGGCGCGCAAGGCACACCGGGCGGCCCAATCCCGCCAAATGCCGACCTGATGTTCGAAGTCGAACTGCTGGACGTCATAAAGAGCAACTAAGGGTACGGGTCTGACGGCGGAGCATACGTGTTCTCCGGCCCCGTCCGTGTTGTCTCGTCCTCTGGACGGATATCCGCCCGAAAGAATATCGGCAGGTCCAGAGACGTCTGGAACCAGGGCCGTTCCGCCCCGTCCGTGCGCGCTTGAACATCCAATGCGACGCGACGCATGACCGTTTCGATGTCAATTCGGTCCTCAGACTGGATTATCCGGGAGAAGGAGCCGGCGAATTCCGAATCCGTCTGCGGGTTCAAACGATGGTTGCCCGGTGCAACCGCATATGCGACAACCACATTGTCCCGACCAAAATCTTCGTTGAAGCTAGGGTCGCCGCCCCTGTGACCCATTCCATTAAATGGACGCCCGCAATCCGCCAAAACCATAATCGCCTGGGCGGATGAACCTTCCAGACGCGCAACCAGGTCACCAAGTCGAACCGATGACTTTACCGCCTCGATCTCATTACCCGGCAGCTCGCCTTCCATCATGAGATAATTGTCCCCCGAAATATCGGTGCCGTATCCCGCAAAGTAGACAAGCCCCACGGCAGCCGGCCCGGCAACTCTCAAGCGATCAATGAAAGCATCCACATGACTGAAAAATTCCGGATACTCAGTGTCCGGAATGTACACCGTACTATACCCGCTGGCTTCCAGCGCCGCGCGGACTTTCTCGCCGTCAGCATGTGTACCAGACAGCGAGAAGGCCTGTGATTCTGAATACGAATTCGCAATCACCAGGGCTTGTCGGAGCGGCCAGCGTGCTCCCCCCGGCGTCATCTCGACCCGATCCAACTCCCAGGAGCCAATCTTGATGTCAGAAGACCGCCGTTGCAGCCGCGAAAGATTCATGGGCTCCTGACGCTGCAAAGTCTTTTCCAATACATCAAGGCGCACCTGTTCGAACATGTCCCGAACGGTAGTTGCCGGTTTGCTCAGGCGCGTACTGAGCGCGCTGGCATAAGGTCCATTCCCGTCATCTGCGCGACCATCGCTGGCCGTTTCGCCTTCCCAGGTTGCAAAGGACAGGAACATGTTGCGCTCCCCCGCTCCCCCGGCAGTGCGACGAAGTCCCCGGAAGGATTCGCCGCCGCCAAGCGAACGCTGCGCCTCTGGAAGCTGCAGAACATTTCGACAGGCATCGATTGCCACGACGCTTGGGGCGTCCAGCGCGTCGAGTTTCTGCATCAGCCAGTCGAGCGAAACCGAATCATCCCACAGTGCATCATCAAGCACATCCGCCTCTTCCACCGGGATCAGGTAGTTTCCATCACTCTCTCTGGCCGCGCCATGGCCGGAATAATAGAAAAAGCCCATCGCATCAGGGCCTGCGTGATTCAGCACGTCTACATACTCCCGGATCGCGGCCATCATGATCGAGCGGTCCGCATCGCGGACAATGTCACCTGACACGAGTCGAAAGCCGCAATTTGCAATCCCCTGCGCCACGAGCTCTGCATCATTGATCGGATTTGCCAATGTACCAATTCCACTGGAATAGGCCGCATTCCCGATGACCAGGGCAATCCGAGGCTTTGCAGGCGATTCCTGGGCTTGCCCGGGCCACGGCATGGCAGCAGCGCCTCCAAGAAGCATCATGTGTCGACGTGAGATCATCTTCACCCTCTTTGACGACCGAGCACCAAGTCTGCCGACGCGAACCTGCTGCGTCAACGCCGCGGGCATTTTTGGGTTGCTTCAACCCGGAGCGACTGACAGGAAGGGCCGGAATTTGATCAGGGGACCCTACAAAGTGACGATTACTGCGGACCAACTCGGCCGGATTGCCCTCGATGCCGGCAAGCTCATAATGGATATCTATGCGAGCGACTTCGGCGTGGAACGAAAAGGCGATGCGTCACCGGTAACTGAAGCCGACCAACGCGCGGAAGAACTTATCCTGAAAGGTCTTGCGGAGGCGGAGCCTGATCTCGCCGTTGTGGCCGAGGAATCCTTCAGTGAAGGCAAGGTGCCCGAACATGGTTATCGGTTTGCGCTGGTCGACCCGCTCGATGGCACCAAGGAATTCGTGAACAAGAATGGCGAATTCACGGTCAATGTGGCGATCATCGAACATGGCCGCCCGGTCATGGGTGTTGTGTATGCGCCAGCCAAGAGCCGGCTGTTTATTGCAGAAAGCCACAATTCCGCCTGGCAAGCCACGGCTGAACCCGGTGGCGAGCTGCCAACGGTCCGCGAACCGCTGAAGATTCGGCCCGCGCCCGAGGCTGGCCTGACCGCCGTGGCGTCCAAATCCCACCGCTCGCCCGAAACCGACGAATGGCTCGGCAAGTTCAATGTGGCCGAGACAGTTGGTGCAGGCTCTTCGCTGAAATTCTGCCTGATTGCTGCCGGAGAAGCTGACCTCTATCCCCGCATGGGCCGTACCATGGAATGGGACACCGCAGCGGGCCACGCTGTTGTGGAAGCTGCTGGTGGCCGGGTCCTGACCGAAGAAGGGACACCCTTGCTCTATGGCAAGACCGGTCGAGGGTACGACAATCCGCATTTCATCGTGTATGGCGACGTCACCCCCACCTGAGGCCCGATCTCGATTTTTCTCGTCAAACCTGCGAGAATCGCAGGCGAAGGATTCGGATTATGGCACGTCAGTATTTTGGAACCGATGGCATACGCGGGCGCGTGAATACTCCGCCCATGACCGCAGAATCCGCGTTGCGGCTCGCGATTGCTGCAGCCCGCACTTTCGCCCCGAATGGCGGCCGCGAAGTCGTCATTGGTCGCGACACACGCCGATCAGGTCAGATGATTGAATCAGCCCTGATTGCAGGCCTGACCAGTATGGGGCTCAAACCCGTGCTGATGGGCGTCGTTCCCACCCCCACCGTCGCCTTGATGACCCGCGAGACCGGGGCCGCCCTCGGACTCATGGTCTCGGCCTCACATAACAAATCAGACGATAACGGGATCAAACTGTTCAGTCCCGCAGGGATCAAGCTCACAGACGCCGAAGAAGAGGCTCTGGAAGCCGCCATGGCATCAGCCTTTGAAGGCGACTTCGCCCCGCCACCCGCCATTGCAACGCCGCATCACATGAACGGCGCAATCGCTCTCTACCTGGAGCGCTGCCTTGAAACGGTGGGCACGGACATTGATTTCTCCGGCCTGAAGATCGTTCTGGATTGCGCGCATGGCGCAGCTTTCGAAGTTGGCCCGGCAGCATTGCGTCAACTGGGCGCCGACATAACGATCATTGGCGACACGCCCGATGGGCTGAACATAAATGCGGGGGTCGGATCCACAGCCACCGGCCTGCTGAAATCCACCGTCACTGAAACGGGGGCGGACATTGGCATCGCCTTCGATGGCGATGCCGACCGCGTTATCGTGATTGATGAGCTGGGTGAAGAAGTGGATGGCGATCAGGTCATGGCGCTCATCGCGGGCGAACTTCATCGCGCCGGCCGTCTCAAGGGCGGTGGCATGGTCGCCACGATCATGTCGAACATGGGGCTTGCCGAATATCTCAAGGGGCTGGATCTCACCCTCGCCCGTACCAAAGTGGGCGATCGCTATGTCGGCGAACATATGCGCCAACATGGTTTCAATCTGGGCGGCGAACAGTCCGGCCATATCATTCTGTCCGACGTCTCGACCACAGGCGACGGCCTGCTAGCGGCACTCCAGGTGCTGAAAACGCTCGCCTCCAGTGATCGGCCCGCTTCCAGTATCATGCGGGTGTTTGAGCCTGCACCCCAGGAATTGGTCAACATCCCCTTCAATGGCTCCAATCCCCTTGAAAGCTCAGGCGTGGGCGATGCCCTGACGCAAGCGGACGAGCTGTTGGGCGAACGCGGCCGTATGGTTGTACGCAAATCTGGCACAGAACCCCTGATCCGAGTCATGGCTGAGGCCCTGGATGAAGAACTGATGCACCGTGCGCTTTCGCTAGTGGTCGCTGCAGTTCAGGCCGAGGCCTGAAGTATATTTGACGCGACCCGCGCGCGAAGTCTCTGAAGCAAAACGGTTTTTCTGTCCCGATAAGTCTTTGTCAGTATTTTCCCCATATAACCTATATTGTATCGGGGGACGTATAATGACGTTTGACGCGCGAGGCGGGGAAAAATCAGCAGGCGGAAACACGCTTGTTTTCGGAGCGATCACCCTGGCCGTTGTAGCAGGCGCATTCTTCGCTGTGCTCAACTTGCCTCAATCCGCAAACCACGCTGCGCCGGGAAGCGCTCACACGCTTGCTCGGATGCAAGACGCCGCCACCACCACAAAGATGGAATATCCGGAGTTCTCTGGAAAATCGGCCAGGTCATTCCTGTCCGCGCTCAGCCGCGTCGATCCCGCGGCACGCGCAAATCTTGATCGGCGGCTCGCCAAAGCCGACGCATACGATCATACGAAAATTGCCATCGAAGAGGCTGGCCAGGTATTGGCTCGGCACAAGTCGGACTTGGCAAAGGCTGATATGCGCCATGTCGATGACTGGCTGGATATGACCCGTTCACAGCTCAAGAGCGCATCGCGTTCCGGGCATCGCTGGTGTGCCGGCAGCCGATATCAGGACTTCAACACAGCGTCAGGCCTGTCGGGTCAGATGGCCGCTGCGTCCGACCTCGCAGATCTTGGCTCCGAACTGACTGACTATTCGTTTGCGTCAATCAGTATAGCGCTCTTGGCCATTGAAGACGCCCAAACGCGTCCCGTGAAGCACGGCAACTTGACATCTCGCGATGAAGCGGCACTTCAAGGCGTCGCGATGTCCCTGATGTCGGATCCACAAATCATGCCACTCCTAATGGCCTCCGGACCGGAAGGTCCGTCGAAGTCAGCGCTGGCTTCTCTCGATATGTGCCAATTGGGCGCGACTGCCGTAACCGCGCTGAAAACCCTGCCCCAGGGGACCAAGGGCCGCGCATTTGCTGAGATGGTTCGCTCTGCGGATTTCAGCGGTGGAGACCTCAGCCAGTTAAAGAGCTTGTCGAGCTTTTGAATGACCGGCGCTGCACGCCAGACTGTTCCAGTCGCCATTCCAGCACATCCAGCCGGTCCTGGCCGAAGAAGGCCTCCCCTTCGAACACCATCAGCGGCACACCCCAATGATGCGGATCCTGAGCAGCCTGGTTCTCGGCAATCAAGCCTTCGAGCCGGTCCTTCTCTGCTTCCTGCCGAGAGTCCAATTCGGCGAGGTCAAACCCTGCACGCGCGGCAGCTTCAACCAGAGCAGTCCCTTCGGTCCAAGCCCCTCCTGACCAGATCAGGCTGGAGACCTCATCCATGAAGGCCCAGCCCTCGGCGTCGCCGATCTCACAAGCAAGAATCCCCATTCGGGTCAGCCGACCAATATGCGGCTGGTCCGGTGAAATCTCGCGGGTCATCATGTTCATGACGACAGGATCCGGATTGAGCGCTCCGAGCGGTAGCCCCAGATATTGCGACAGACGGACAATATCCCTCATCAGATAGGGCACCCATTGCGGCCGTATTTCGGAGAAGAATTCCGGCGTTCGAATGGCAATCGGATAGACTGGTCGCGGACGCACCCGTACATCCCAGGCATTGCTCATGCTGCGAAGGCGCTTGGTCGCAAGATAGGAATAGGGCGAACGAAACGACCAGAAGACGTCTATGGTTTTCATATCGTCATCTTGGCGGCGTATTGCCGTCTTCACAAGGCCGGAATTTACCCCCATTTAGCCTGTCATGGGCTTCGATGATACCTTCCGCCAATTCATGGACAAATTCCAGATGCCGGACTTTTCCGCTGTAGACTGGAAAGGTTCGGTCGATCGTCTGCGCCAGCAATTCTATGTCGCCAGTCGCGCGATCGAGCGTGATGCGCCGGAGATGGCAAATATCTCGCTGATCACCATCCCCGGCCCCGGCGGGCCGATGAAGGCACGTATCTACACCCCCCTCGGCGCAGGCATTCCGCCCGGTCCGGGAATCATTTTCTTCCATGGCGGCGGCTTTGTGCTCGGCGACCTGGACAGTCATGACATGATCTGCAAGCGGCTGGCTGAAGGCGCACGCTCCAGGGTGATCGCGATCGACTACCGGCTCGCGCCGGAGCACAAATTTCCCGCGGCCCATGAAGATGCCCTCGCCGCATGGAGCTGGATCACCACCCATGCCGAAGCGTGCGGGGTTGATCCGGACCGGTTGGCGGTCAGCGGCGACAGTGCTGGCGGAAACCTGTCTGCCTTTCTGGCTCAGGAATTGTTGCGGACGGGCCAAAAGGGCCCTGCCTTCCAGCTATTGCTCTATCCGCTTGTACAATTTGTGGACATCCGCACAAAGAAAATGAGTTTCCAGGAAGGCGGCTTCTTCATATCAGCCAATCTGTTCGAGTATTTCCGCGATGCCTATATCGGGAATGATGCCGAACGAATGGATCCTCGCGTCTCGCCCCTCTTCGCAGAACCGAATGCCTTCAAGGGCCTGCCGCCAGCGCACTTCGTACTGTGCGGATGGGACCCGCTCAAGGATGAAGGCCTCGCCTATGCCGACAAGATGGCGAGTTTTGGCGTGCGCGTCAGCGTGCGCGAACATCCGGGCATGGTACATGGCTTCATGAACATGACCGCCCTGTCAGATGCCGTGCGCGTTGCTATCCGCGATGCCGGCGTTGAAGCTGGCCGGGCACTTGGCGCCTTCTGACATCCCGGCATAAAAAAGGGGACGACCCGAAGGCCGTCCCCAGTGCTGCATTCGATGGCAATCAGTTGCTGCCGCCGAAACGCTTGGTCACACTTATCTTGAATGTACGGCCAAACGGATTGTGTGTGTAGGGATCATAATTCAGATCGAACTGTGCAAATGGTGGATCTTCATCCGTCACGTTCACCACAGACAGACCGAGGTCGAGGTCCCAAGCGGTCGACTGCCAAGTGTAGAACAGGTCGAACGTGGTCTGGCTATCGATCTCCGTCGTGTTGTTGCCAGTCAGGTCGCCACGCTCATCATCATATGCATCCATGTAGCGCATCACAGCGCGGAAGTTGTGATCACCGAGCTCATAGTTCCCAAAGATATTGGCTTTGAGCTGCGGCAGCGAGCGGGAGAAATTCGACCGGTTGAACTGGCCGACCCGATCACCGCCGGCAATCATCACGCCTTCGATGTCGAAATCGTCCACATCATACTCTATGATATAACTGGCTTCGCCGCCGAGGGTGAAGCTTGAGGTGTTCATGTCCCAGACCTGTTCGGCACGGACGTCCACGCCGGACGTCTGAATGTCCGGGCCGTTCACGACATTTGTCCTGATACGGGCAATTTCATCGGCTGTATTGATGCCGTCACCATTGTTGTCGGTGAAGGTGATCCGCGACAGGATCGGGTTCTCCAGGTCCCCAGCCGCCAGGGCCGCAACGGCGGCACCCACGATCGACGACTGGTCTTCGACAATGATCGGATCCGAGAAGTCGAAATTGTAGTAGTCGATCGACGCGGTGAATCCGTTCTGGTTGTCATACAGGGCGCCGACATTGAAGCTGAAAGCCGATTCCGGGCTCAGGGCCGCATCGCCGAACTGGTCGACCGCCTTGAACGCCGAGGCTGCACCAACGAACTGCAGGGTCGTGACCTGGCCGGACAGCTGGTTCAGGGTTGGCCCGCGGAACGAGGTCTGGGCCGAACCTCGCAGGGCGAGGTTGTCATTGGCCTGCCACTTGATCGCAACCTTTGGGTCGAAGGTCGAGCCAACATCGCCACCATAATCTTCGTAGCGCATGGCCACCTGCATATCTATGTCCTCATAGAGCGGCACCTGCAGTTCACCGAAGACGGCATAGATGGTCTGGTCCTCATCCACTGGCGTCGTACCGGCCAAGAAGGAGAATGGTCCCGTGCCGCCCGGGCCCGGATTGAGGGTCAGGTTCGTCACGTCGTTTGGAACGACTTCATAACCTTCCCGACGCACCTGCATGCCGACGCCCCAGCCCACTTCGCCACCAGCGGCCTGGATGCCGCTCATGCCGGACATGGAGGCATCAAATACCAGAAGGTCTGTGGTCACCGTGGTGCCGACACCGTCCGTCAGCCAGTCGGCCAGCGTTTCGGTGTTTTCCAAGCCTGGTACATAGCTCGGGTTCGCGACACCGGTAATTCCGTTGGCAGCAATCGCGTTCGAGAACGGGTTGTAATATTCACACCCGCCGGCACCGGCCGTCAGCGATCCGGCATAGCCGGCCGCATAGGGCTGGGTTCCGGTCGCCGGGTCGTTCCCCGTGATCGGGTCCGTACAGACACCAAATCCGTTCAGAGCGGCGGTGAAGCCAGCGATATAGGTGTCATTCGTCACCCGCTCGCCTTCCGTGGTCGACCAGCTCAGCGCGGCATCCCAATTGATGCCATTGTCGAACTGCCCGGCCAGGTCACTGGCCACGCGATAACTCTCATAGGTACGGAAGCCTTCCTGCGGTCCGCCATCCGATCCGGGGTAACCGCCCCAACCAAACGAACGGCCGATAAACAGCGCCGCCAGCGTGCCGGCCGGGAACTGACCAGGATTGTCGGCCATGTATTGCTGGAAGCCAGGATGCGAGGCCAGAACGACTTGGGTCGCAAGCTCCTGCGGCGGATAAGACGGAGACGTCTTCCAAGACGGCACGTCGCTGTAGCCATAAAGGCCCTCGATGTGGAAATCGATGCCATTGCCGAAGGTCCGGTTGTACTCGGAGAAGACCTGGTAGCGCTCCTCTTCCTCGACCAGGTTGTCATACTGGGTGAAGTTGAAGTTGCACAGGCCGCTAGCCGGATTGACGAAGCCGCCCGTATCAACACAGCCGAGGTCGCCGGTCGGACCCTGGATTGCTCCGACCTGGCCGCCAATAAGTCCCAGTGGCACATAATAGCCGGGATTGGACAGGGTGGACCAGCCGCCGACCGGATTATCGGCATAAGGCAGGATCGCCCAGTCCTTCTCCAGCAGTGGCACTTCCGGACGGAAATTGTAGCCTACCGAAGTGACCCAGTTCCAGTTGCCGCCCTGCATGCCGTAGGAGGCATTGATGTTGTACTCGCCGTCGGTGCCGTCGAATTGCTGGAAGTCAGCGCTGATTTCGAACCCTTCCAGGTCTGACCGTGTTATGAAGTTCACGACGCCGGCAATGGCGTCCGAACCATAGATCGCGGCCGCGCCATCCTTCAGCACCTCGATCCGGCCGACTGCGGCACTCGGGATCATGTTCGTGTCAATGAACAGCTGCGCCTGCTCGCCAATCGCATAAGGGTGATAGGTCTGGCGGCGTCCATTGATCAGGACCAGTGTCCTGGCTGGGCCAAGCCCGCGTAGGTTGACGTTGGACGTACCCTCCAGTCCGTTCGAGGCGAACTGATTGGTTTGTCCATCAACCCCCGACGATACGCCGAGATTCCGGATCAGTTCCGTTATTGATGGCGAACCCTCAAGTTTCAATTCAGCGGCGGTCAGCACGTCGACTGGCAGCGCGGCATCTTCCGGTGTACCCGCGATCAGCGAGCCAGTAACCGTAACGGTCGACTGGCGCAGCTCGCTCCCGTCTTCCTCCTGTGCGACGGCCGGCATACCGACCGCCAGCGCAGCGCAAGACGCACTTATCCACATTTTCATTTGGTGTTTCATATACTTCCTCCCGTGGTGTGAGCGGCCGAATCTAGTGTTCGGCTCATGTCTCACTCACAGGCAGCATATGCTCGCTTCCGGACGGAAACAGGGTAATTTTGTTGTGCGGCGCAACAAATTGCCGCAGCTTCCTTACGGGACGCCATCATTACAACGTTGTCGTATCTAGAAGCTTGATCCGGACCTGCACAATTTCTGAACATATCTGGTCGGAAACGGCCCGATTGTGGCGCAAATGTTACAGTAAAAAACAATCCCCGACAGACTCGTTATTTGAGGCTGAATCTAGCGAAATAGCGATTATTTTTAATCGTACCCGCCGCCAAGAGCGGGCTCCGAAATACCCTCCCGGAACTATAATATTACAATCAGGAAACTGCTATGCATCTCAAACAATCGTTGTTTGCGACGGCTTCCGCCGTCCTTCTAATTGCGACCAATGCCCAGGCACAGGAAGCTGAAACCGAACGTGAATCTGCAATCGATCGCGTACTTGGAACGGTCACTGTGACCGCCACAAAGAAAAAGGACGTCGAGAATGTTCAGGATGTGCCCGTCGCGGTTACGGCCTTCAACTCCGACACGCTCGACGCGCTGAACGTCACGACACTGGAAAGCCTGTCCTACTCGTCCCCAAACGTTTCGCTGGATGATGTCGGCACGTCACGCGGCACTGCGAACTTCGCCATTCGTGGTCTGGGCGTGAACTCGTCCATCCCATCGATCGATCCGGCCGTCGGCGTCTTCATCGACGGTGTCTACCTGGGCGTGAACAGCGGCGTGGTCATCGACCTGTTCGACGTGGACAGCATCGAAATTCTGCGTGGCCCTCAAGGCCTCCTGTTTGGTCGCAACACCACTGGCGGCGCTGTGGTCGTGAACACGGGCAATCCGTCGGATGAATTCACCTACAAGATCGGTGCGAAAGTTGACGGCCCGGTTGACGAGGACCGTGGTGGCAACAGCGCTACTGTCCAAGGCTACGTCTCCGGCCCGCTGATCGAAGGCGTGCTGAACGGAAAGATCGGCGCCTCCTACACAACCGACGCCGGCTATTTCGAAAACCAGTACAATGGCGACAATCACGGTGAACTCCAGACCGCAACCTATCGCGGCGCGCTGGAATTCACGCCCACCGAGCGTCTCACCTTCCTCGGCAAGGTCGAGTATACCGACAGCCGCGGTGATGGCCCATCCGGCTCCAACGCTGGCTATTTCGACCGCGACTCGTTCGATTTCTCAATTGACGAGCCAGGCTTGGCAGAATCCGAAACTGTCTTCGGCTCTCTGCGTACCGATTATGACGTTGATTTCGGCAACGGCCGTATCACCAACATCTTCGGCTATCGTGATTATACGGGCGACTCGATCGGCGACATTGATGCTTCGCCAATCACCTTCTTTCATTCCGGTGCTGAGCTCTCGCAGGAACAGTTCTCCAACGAGCTGCGCTATGCTGGCACGTTCGGAAAAGCGGACGTGACGACTGGCGTGTACTATTTCGAGCAAGAAATCGCCTACACTGAAACGCGCAACCTGCCGACCACCCGCCCAGCCACGCTTCCAGCGACAATTCCGTGGGGCTTCTATGGTGGTGGCCGTCAGGACCATACCGTCTGGGGCGCCTTCGCCAACGTCGACTATTCCCTCACGGACAAGCTGGTCGGTACGCTCGGCCTGCGTTATTCCAATGAAGAAAAAGAAGCCGACGTTATCTATCTCCGTCCACGCAATGAGTGTTCGGTTGTTGGCGGCACCTGTTCGCCAGACGGCACCAACGCTCTGATCTCGCTGATCACAGGTGGTTTGGCACAGGAGCCTAATGGTTTCAGTGATGGCAATGAGTGGTCCAACTGGACGCCGAAAGTTGGCCTGCAATACTTCTGGAACGACAATTTGCAGACCTATGGTCACTACACCAAAGGCTTCCGCTCCGGTGGCTACAATTTCCGCATCACCGATATTCCGATCTTCTTCGACTTCGTGAACCAAACCGGCGATTTCGGATTTGATGAAGAAGAAGTCGACGCCTTCGAAGTTGGATTCAAGACCAGCAGTGAAGACGGTCGTATCCAGGTCAATGGTGCTGTGTTCCACACCGAAATCCAGAACATGCAGCGTGAGGTCAACACCGCTGGTTCATCGGGCGTTGTTCAGAACATCATCAACACCGCCGATGCGACCATCACGGGCGTCGAAGTGGATGGTCGGGTCGCCTTCGCAGACTCCTGGCTCGCCACGTTCAATGTCGGCATGATCGATGCATCCTATGATGACGTGTTCTTCGATCTGGATGCGGACGGTGTCGTGGGTGACAGCGATCTCGCACTCGACCTCCCCCGCGTGCCACAAGCAACCTGGGGCGTCGGTCTCATCAAGGACATCGACCTCGGGAACTCCGGTGCCCTCGTCGGTCAGGTGAACTATCAATATCGTGACCGTATCGCATATACTGACAGCAACTTCGGTTGGATTCGTTCCGCCAACATGCTGAATGCGAACCTGACTTGGGAAACGCCAATAGACGGTCTCGCCGCGTCGATCTACGGCAAGAACCTGCTAGACGAAGTTCAGACGGGTAACGATACCCAGCTGCCTTTCCCGGCCCCTCGGTCGACCGGTACGCAGCTACCTTACCAGAATGACCCTGGTGGCAGCACGTTCGCTCCGCTCAAGAAAGGCCGTCTTGTTGGCCTCGAGCTGACCTACGAATACTAGGATCAGTTCCTGTCAATCTTTTCGGAAAGGGCGGCCCGGCGGGTCGCCCTTTCTTCATTCAGGCCCTATGTGAGAGCGCATGACCCAGACCCCCCCCATTCTCGCCATCGCCGATTTCATAAGCGACCCCGTCGATCCTGCAGACTTCCCGAAGCATACAATACGGTACTGGAACACGCGCTGGGCCGACGAGGTCGGTCTGGGCGATCTGGATACAGCGGATCAGGCGACCCATTTCGGCCGGTTCGCGCCCCTGCCCCAAAATCTGAAACGGTCCCTCGCCCTGCGCTATCACGGCCACCAGTTCGGCACCTACAATCCGCAGCTGGGCGATGGACGCGGCTTCCTTTTTGCTCAGGTCCGCGACACGGACTCACGCCTGCTCGATCTTGGCACGAAGGGGTCTGGTCAGACGCCATGGAGTCGCCAAGGCGATGGACGCCTGACACTGAAGGGTGGCGTGCGCGAAATTCTTGCAGCGAATTACCTCGAAGCCCTTGGCGTCAATACGTCCAAGCCGTTCGCCCTCATAGAAACCGGCGAACAGCTGGCCCGGAACGACGAACCCTCCCCGACTCGCTCTGCCGTACTCACTCGCCTGTCACACAGTCACATCCGTTTCGGCAGCTTCCAGCGTCTTGCCTATCTTGAACAGGCAGACGATCTGGCGCGGCTCGTCGACTATGTAGTGACCAACTTCCATCCTCATGCGATGGATGACGATGTCAGTCGCAAGACGGTAAACATGCTCTCGGCCATAGCCTCCGCAACCGGTCACATGATCGGGCAATGGATGACCGCGGGTTTCGTGCACGGCGTGATGAACACGGACAATTTCAATATTACGGGCGAGACATTCGATTTCGGTCCCTGGCGGTTCCTGCCGATTTCCGATCCGAACTTCACCGCCGCCTACTTCGACCAGCAGGGTCTGTACCGTTTCGGACGTCAACCCTTGCAGGGTGGATGGGCACTCCAACAACTCGCCTCCGCCCTCTTGCCCCTCGCTGGGGCGGAAGACCTCGCCGGCGGCCTCAAACCTTATGAACGCGCCTATCAGGAAAGCTTCATTTCTCACACTCACGCCATGCTCGGCATTGAACCGTTAGGTGTTCCTGATACGGATACGGAGTTCCTGCAGGCGTTCTATGCGTGGATGACCGAGACAGGCGCGAGCTGGCCGCAGACCTTCTTTGACTGGTTTGGTGGGCATGAAAGCACCTCGCGGGCCGTCGCCTCCCCCCAAGCAACGCTCTATAAGGAAGACCGGTTTGTGCCTGTGCGGGCAGCGCTGGTCGCTCGTAGCCCGGTCCGGCCCGAACGCCTTCAGCATGCCTACTTCCAGGCCCCTGCCCCGGTCAGCCTGGTGATCGATGAAGTCGAGGCGGTCTGGGCGCCCATTGCCGAGTCGGACGACTGGTCGGCCTTGCATGCAAAGCTCGACCATATCGAACAGGCGCGCCTTGCCTATGACTGGCGCTGATCCCTTCGGTCAGCCTTCCAGTTCGATGTCCCAATAGAGATAATCCATCCAGGTCTCATGCAGGTGGTTCGGCGGGAATTTTCGGCCAATCTCCTGTAGCTGGTAATTATTCGGCCGCGCCGGGCGCCGCATCAGCTGCATGTCGGTATGCTTGAGCAGTTTTCCGCCCTTGCGAAGATTGCAGGGGCTGCAGGCGGCGACGATGTTTTCCCATGTTGTCCGACCGCCCTTGGAGCGCGGAATGACATGGTCGAAGGTCAGATGCTCCGACGTGCCGCAATAGGCGCACTCGAAACCATCGCGCAGGAAGACATTAAAGCGGGTAAAAGCCGGCGGGCGATCCTGCCGGACAAAATCCCTTAGCGCGATAACGCTGGGCAGGCGGAACTCCGTGCTCGGGCTGCGGACGACATAATCATATTCCGCGATGATATCGACACGGTCGAGGAACACGGCTTTCACCACTTCCTGCCAGGGCCACAAAGAAAGGGGATAATAAGAGAGCGGCCGAAAATCAGCGTTCAATACGAGAGCGGGCCGGCCGCTCGGGGGGGCCGAAATGATCTCAGCCATGGGTCACCTCCATGACACTGAGAAGATATGTCTGTTTGAACCGACTGAAGGCGTAGCTCCTTTTCGTCTCGCCCCTGCTTTAGGTGATTCACATAATGAGATTATGACAGTTGCGGCGTTTTGCAACGCTGTCCAGATGGTCAGGCCTGAGGGCTCGGCTGGGCCGCCTTGGCGCGCCGGTCGTTGATCCAGCCCCAGAGCAGATGTGCCGCCACGCCGCGATAGGGTCGCCAGCACTCGGCATGCGCAGTGAATTCCTTGATTTCCATACGGGTTTCGACCTCCAGAAGCAGCTTGTGCGCCTCCATCAAGCCAACATCACCCACCGGGAAAGCGTCCGTCGCGCCGACCGAATAGAGCAGGAACAATTCCGCAGTCCACGGGCCGATTCCCTTCACCGAGATCAATTCCTTGCGCGCAACATCCAGATCAGAAGTGCAAACACGCTCAAGGTCGAGCCTGCCTGTGGTCATCGCCTCGGCAATCGAGATCATGTGCTGAACCTTGGGGCGGGACATGCCACACGCCCGAATATCTTCGGGATCCGCAGCCAGAACAGCCACCGGCGTCACTTCGCCAAACATCGCCTGGGTGCGTTCCCAGATTCTGCCGGCAGCCGTAGTAGAGAGTTGTTGATAGGAAATCAGCCGGCAGAGCGCCGCATAGCAGGGTTCGCCCACCCGCCATTCCGGAATACCCAGTTCGTCATAGGCTCTCGCCAATGCGGGGTCTGCAGCGGCCAGTGTCTCGCAGGCCGCGCTCAGCACCCGCCGCGAGGGCGCCGTCAATAGCCCGGCTCTGGCAGTGTGCCGACCGGGATCAGACCCATCCTCACTTCACTGTCCTTGATGGTGAAGGTCAGGAAGCCACCATCCGCAGATGAGGTTTCCAGCATGGTCAGCATGGCATTTTCCTGCTGTCCCAACTGGCCGGAGGCATCCAGCGCGTCGCGCAACTCGTCCGCACTTTCTATCCGCATGCCCAGAGAGCCATGCGCCAGGCCGTCATCAAACTTGATGTCGCCCTTTACGCCGAGATCCAGCGGGCCCCAATCAAGCAGACCTTGCGCAATTTCGACTGCGCCATCTTCCTGCACGAGCGCGCGATGGAAGCGTTCCGGATTGCCGCCGCTGCGAATCCAGGCCGGAAAGAAGCTGCGCACTTCGCCGATCAGACGTGAAGGTCCGATCGTGTCGCCAAGAAACTCTGCGCCTTGCGGGGCTGCATTGATGGTCAGCCGGTCCCATTGCAGGGCGATCATCAAATCATCTTCTGCGCCTTCACGCGGTTTCAGGTTCAGGGAAAACCCGGTTGTCGCATAGGTCTCGCCATCGATCAGCGCCGTCGCATTGCCCATTTGCAGGCCGATGCGCTCAATCGTGTCGCTGTTCCAAGAGAGGCTGGCGGCGGATGTCTTGTCCAGTGTCACGGTCTGACGAAGCCCGCCTGCCTCCGTTAGCAGGTTCCGACCCGGCGAATAGGCGATGACATGCTGCCAGTTCCAGGGCTGCATGACGAGGCGCAATTGCTCACCTTCCCAGCGGGGCGCACCGGCCGGCTGGTAGACCGGATCGTTCACGACCAGCTCGAACCGATAGGGAAACCCGCCCAACGACTTGGAGGAATATTCAAGCTCAGCGCCATTGGCACGTTCTGCCGCTATCCATTCATCAATGCCCTTGTCGAGTTGGTCTTTCGCTATGAACCAATAGGCTGTCCATGCGCCGACGAGGATCAGCAGCAGGACAAATGGCGCATAGAGCCAGAACCGAGATTTTTTCCGAGAGGTGGAGGGCTCGACCATTGACGTGTCCTGAAGCGAGTTAGTGGGCGAGGCGACCCTGCACGGTACGGCCCTCGGCAACAAGAGCGTCTGATGCGGTCTCGAGTTCCGATTGCAGCCGGCTCATCAATTCCTTGCGTGGCAGGCCCGCCGGAATGGGCGGCAGGATCTCGTAGATGATCGTCCCCTTGCTGCGCTTCACTCCCCGACCCGGCCAACACAGGCCAGCGTTTGTCGCCACCGGCAGGATGGGCGCCTCAATACCCTTGGCGAGCGCCGAAATACCGGCCGCATGGTAGGCAGGCTCGGCCCCTGGCACCGTGCGTGTCCCTTCCGGGAAGATCACGATCTGGCGACCATCGTCGGCGCGCTCCCTTGCAGCTGCGACCATCTTCTTCAGCGTTCTCGTATTCCCCGCTCGGTCAATCGGGATCATCGCCGCCTTCAGCGCATACCAGCCAAGGAACGGATACCACAGCAATTCCTGCTTCAGGATGATCGCCGGTGCAGACATCACGAGGAAAGGAATGAACACGTCCAGCATGCAATTGTGCTTGCCCGCATAAAGCACCGTACCACGCGGCATGTTCTGGCGGCCGCGTATTTCCACGCTGATGCCGCAAAACACTTTCAGCCCCCAAATCAGGCCGCGCGCATACAGGCTGATCGCCCAGAACGTCACCGCTTTCGGCAACAGCAATGCCGGAAGGGTCAGCAGGCCCAGAACGGCCATCAGCCCGTACATCCAGATTACGAACAGGATCGAACGAAACATCATCATTGGACTACCAGATAACCGGTCATTCGAAGGTCGTCACGCGCCACTTGGCCCATTCGAGGAATACGCCCCGAAAGGAATCAGGATCGCTCCAAATTGAAGCGGGATCATTCACCGTGCGCACAGGCCACGCGACCAACTCGATATCGGGCATCGACTTTTTCAGCACGATCAGGCTGCGCGGCATGTGATAATCAGATGTCACGATGATCAGCTTCTTGTAATCGCGCTCATATGCCCAGGCAGCGGTTTCCTCGGCATTGCCCCGCGTAGATTCAGCAACATAGCCAATATCCACGCAGCACGCCCACACATCAGCGGCGCCCCCCGCCAGAGTGATCAAATCTTCCACAGGCACATCCGGGTTCACGCCGGAAATGAGCAACCGTGCGCCACGCCCCTGCATTACCAGTTCCACGCCCGCAGCAATGCGCAGACCGGACCCTCCTGTCAGCGCCACGATCGCATCGCCAGTGACTTCTGGTGAATGGTCAGCCTTCGCGGCGCGGTTCGCAAACAGCACAAAGTCCAGCGCCGCCAACAGCAACACTGCCACTCCGATCGCCGGCACCACGCCGATGCGTCGTTTCTTCAGTCGTTTTTCACCGCTCACATGACACTCTTCAGAGAACGGATGACAGTTACACGTGCTGCAAGGCGCGCAGCAAGTCCCGCAATCAGCGGGGTGATGATCAGAATGATCAGGTCCAGGAAATCCAGGCTCAGCTCAGGCAGCAAGCCGGTTCGCGCGCCGCTGGAATGGACCGCAAATATCATCGCCGCTGCTGCGCCGAGGGCGAGCAAGGCTCCTACTGCTCCTGCTCGAATGCCGAGCAACCAGAAGCGTCGCTCGAACAGGCCGGCAATGTACCGATCCCGCGCGCCTGCCAGATGCAGCACATCGACAATATCCCGACGCGCCAGCAACGCGGCATGTGTTGCAAAGGCGATCACGGCGACCGCCGTTGATGCCAGAAGCGCGACAGCCGTCAGCGCCACCAGCCGGGCAATCGCCAGCATGCGTCGAACATCTCCGGCCCAATCGGCATGCTCGTCCACAGCGTTTACAAATCCCGCCTCGGTGAGGCGGCGCTCCAGAGTTGGCCCGATAAACTCCACATCCGGCTCGGCGGTGACCGCGATCAGCTGTGGCAGGGGCAGGCTTTCCGGCAAGCCCCGGCTACCAAAATTCGGCTCCAGCAGCGCATCAATTTCCGCTTTCGACAACAAGCGCGCTTCACGAATGCCATCGGTCGACTCGATCAGCTTTCGCGCGGCTTCTGCGCCACGCCGGTCAGCATCCGGCAGCGACACGGTCAGCTCGCCTTCGACTTCTGCCGTCCAGCTGCGCGCCGCGCCATAGGTCGACTTCGCTGACAGCGTCGCCAGCGCCGCAAGAAAACACAGTGCCCCAACCACAAAGAACAGGGCCATTTCGCGCGCGTCCTCAAGCGGCAGGAGAGGAGTTTCCTTCGCCATGCCTATTCCACCGCCTTCGAAAGGTCTGTCCGCCGTCGTGCGGCCGGCCCATATTCCACATCCTGTACCAGCAGGCCGTGCTGCAGGCGAAACACCGGCGCCTCGACCTGCCGCACCAGTTCCAGATCGTGGGTCGCGATAATCACTGTCGTAGCCCGGCGCTTGTTCAGCTCAAGGAACAGCCGCATCAGGCGCGAGCCCATCTCCGGGTCGACATTGCCCGTCGGCTCGTCCGCAATCAGGATGTCCGGCTGGGTCACCACGGCGCGGGCGATGGCGACGCGCTGCTGTTCGCCGCCCGAAAGTGTGGTTGGCCGCGCATGCATCCGCTCGCCAAGCCCGACCCAGGCCAGCAATTCCTCGACATCGCTGCGATAGGTCGACTCTTTCCGGCCCAACACCCGCAGCGGCAGCGCAACATTCTCATATGCGGTCAAATGGTCCAGCAGGCGAAACTCCTGGAAGACAACGCCAACCCGGCGACGCAATGCCGACAGCTGATCTCGCGTCAAACGGCTCGTCGGGCGGCCAAACAAGGAGACTTCGCCCCGTGTCGGTTTCAGTGCGAGATAAAGCAGCTTCAGCAAGCTGGTCTTGCCTGCGCCGGAGGCACCCGTCAGAAAGCTGAATGATCCGGGTTTCAGGACCAGATCAATCCCGCTAAGGATATCCTCTGACGAGTCATAGCGCAGCGAAACACCATCGAGGCGTACGGCAACATCGTCAAACAGGTCGTGGCGGGAAAGAGTCATAGGCTCCTGTCCTGTGCGCGGGCGAATGGATTATTGGGGCGAATTGCGGGAAACACCAAGACATGATCCTCACCTGTCCCAATTGTGAAACCCAGTATTTCGCCGATGACTCAACAATCGGTGAAAGCGGTCGCACTGTTAAGTGCGCGGCCTGTGGCGGATCCTGGTTTGTTGAACCGAAACATCTGGACGAAACGGTCCGGCGTACCCCCGCCGCGGCCCACGAGATTTATCGCGAAAAAGTCCGCGAACAACGCCGTCGCAAGAGCCGTACGGCCGCCCTGCTCTCCTGGCTGGTCACCGCAGGCCTGTTCTTCTCCCTCGGCGTTGGGGCCATCATGTACCGCAATGAAGTCGTGAAGCTCTGGCCGCAGGCTGGCAGCATCTACAAACAGATCGGGTTCAATGTGAATCGGTTCGGGCTCGACTTCGAAGATATCCAGCGCAGCCGCACCTTCAATGACACGGTTCCAGTCGTCACTGTGGCAGGCAATGCCCTCAACATTTCGCGCTCTACCGTCGACACGCCAGCGGTGCGCGTCGACCTGAAAGACGAAATCGGCGCCGTGGTTGCCACCAAATACGGCCGCATCCGGCCGGACCAACTGGCGGCAGGCGAATCGGGAACGTTTCAGGTTGTCGTCGAACAGGCGCCGATGGAAAGCTTCGAGATCGAACTCAAATTCGTCGATCTCTCCGATATGCCCCCGCGGGACGATATCCCGGATCCTACCACTGAAGACCTCATGGCCACCGAAACGGAAACGCCTGCCGAATGACCGACCTGCCCAAAATCGAAGTAATCGTGCCTGAAGACGAACTGTTGGCCCAGATCGACAAGCTGGCGGACACGCTGGCCCCGCGCCTGACGGGGGAGTGGACGATTGTCTCGATCCTGATCGGGGCCACACCCTTCACGGCGGATCTGATGAAGGCCCTCGCCCGGCGCGATATCCACCCCACCCTCGACGTGATCTGGCTGGAGTCCTATCGCGACGCGCGCGAAAGCTCGGGTCGCGTGGTCGTGCGTGCAGACCTTGCCCGGTCCGTGAAGGACAAGGGCGTCATCATTCTGGATGATGTCTACGATACGGGCCGCACGCTGGCCTTTGCCAAGGCTCATTTGCTGTCCAAGGGTGCGCGGGAAGTCATCACCTGCGCTCTGACCCAAAAGCCCTGGGCCCCACGCGGCGCAGACGGCGTCGACTATTGCGCCATCGATGCGCCGGGCCGCTACCTGGTCGGCTATGGCATGGACGATGCCGGCAAATATCGCGGCCTGCCCTATATCGGCGCGCTGGACTGAAGCCCGCCCTACAAAATTGCGGGGATTACGCGGTCTGGTGGGCGGTGGCCGTCCGCGAAGGTCTTGATGTTGATGATGACCTTCTCGCCCATCTCGGTACGGCCCTCGATCGTGGCCGAGCCCATATGCGGCAGCAGAACAACATTCGGCAGGCCGAACAATTCTTCATTCACCGTCGGCTCCCGCTCGAACACGTCGAGCCCCGCCCCGGCAATCTTGCCCGCCTTCAGCGCGCGGGCCAGCGCGGCTTCGTCGATCACCTCGCCGCGGGCCGTATTCACGATATAGGATTCCGGCTTCATGAGCTCGATCCGGCGGGCATTCATCAGATGAAATGTTGCGGGCGTGTGCGGGCAGTTCACCGAGACGATATCCATGCGCGCGAGCATCTGGTCGAGGCTGTCCCAATAAGTCGCCTCCAGCAATTCCTCGATGCGCGGGCTGACCGGTTTGCGGTTGTGATAATGGATCTGCAAGCCAAAGGCCTTCGCGCGTCGAGCAACCGCTTGACCGATACGCCCCATGCCGATGATGCCCAGCCGTTTGCCGGCGAGTCGGCGGCCCATCATCCAGGTCGGCGTCCAGCCGTCAAAGCCGCCCGTATTCATGATCTGCGCACCTTCGAACAGGCGGCGCGGCACTGACAGGATCAGTGCCATGGCGACATCCGCCGTATCATCGGTCAGCACGCCGGGCGTGTTGGTCACGGTGATGCCGCGCTGTACGGCACTCTGCACGTCAATATTGTCCACACCCGCGCCGAACTGGGCAATCAGGCGCAACTGGTCCCCTGCCCGGGCCATGATCCGGCCGTCCAGTTTGTCAGTTACCGTGGGTACCAGCACGTCGGCGGTCTGCATCGCCTCGACCAGTTCCTCCTGCGTAAAGGGGTGATCATCATTGTTCAGCCTCGCATCGAACAATTCCTTGAGGCGCAATTCGACCGGCGCCGGGAGTTTTCGGGTGACAACGACTTTCAACTTCTTCGCGGACATAGGAACTCTTTTTGCAAATATTCTCATTCGGGCCTTAGCAGAGGGATTAGACCACGCCAACGCTTCATATTTTACACAAGATTCATTCGGCTATGGAATTCTATCCCCTCGCAGACATGGGAAAAGACTGCACATGAAGTGGGCAGCCATTATTTTAACCGGGCTCGTCTTTGCTTGCGCTTCGGCACTGGCTGAGGGTCCGACCTATGTGCGCGTGAGCAAATTTTCCGGAAAGGAAGTCCCGCGCTTCGAGACCCTGAAATACAATGCCGTGAATGGTCGGGCCGGCCCCAGCCGCGATCATCCGATCCTCTGGCGCTACGAACGCCAGGGCTTGCCCCTGCTGATCATCAAGGAGAGCCAGAACTGGCGCCGTGTACGGGATCCGTCCGGCTCAGAAGTCTGGGTCCATGCCCGCATGCTGGAACCGGAAGCCAAGGCCATGGTGCAGACCGACACGATCCTGCATCACGCGCCGGATCCGGAAAGCGCAGAGGTCGCCCGCATAGAGGCGACCGTCTTGGTGGAGCTCGGCAAATGCGCGGACAATTGGTGCCGCATCGAAGCCGGAAACTATAAAGGCTTCGTCCCGGCTGCCGCCCTCTGGGGCGTAACGACCAGCGAAGCCACCCTGTAAGCAAGGGCAGTCTGGACACCCTCTCCCTGTTGACAAGCCGCGCGGCACAGGCTCGTAAAGCCTCTTGCGCTGATTGAACAAGGGAACCGCCATGTCCGGACCGCACGATTACCACACGCCCCAATCCTCCTACTCCAAGGAAGACCTGCTGAAGTCAGGTGCGGGCGGCTATTTTGGCCCGGGCAATGCGCAATTGCCGATCCCGCCCATGCTGATGATGGACCGGATCACAGAGATCACCATGGATGGCGGCCAGTTCGGCAAGGGCAGCGTGATCGGCGAACTCGACATCACGCCAGACCTCTGGTTCTTCGAATGCCACTTCCCCGGTGACCCGGTCATGCCCGGCTGTCTTGGCCTCGACGCCATGTGGCAGGCCGTCGGCTACTGGCTCGGCTGGTCCGGCAGCCCCGGAAAGGGCCGTGCGCTCGGCGTCGGCGAAGTGAAATTCACCGGCGAGATCACGCCCGACAAGAAGCTCGTCCGCTATGTCATCGACATCAAGCGCGTGCGCCGCGGCAAGCTCAATCTCGGCATTGCCGATGGCCGCGTCTATGTCGATGATGAGCATGTCTACACCGCGCTCGACATGAAGGTCGGCCTGAAGAACGTCCTCTAGCGCTGCGCCTGCTTGACGTGGGCAAGCGGGCTGCCTAGCCCTGATGACACGATGATATTTGAACAAGGGAGATGCCGCGATGGCTGATGACTGGACCCCGCCGGCAGGCGACCTGATGAAAGGCAAGCGCGGCATCGTGATGGGCGTCGCCAACCAGAACTCCATCGCCTGGGGCATTGCCCGCCAGCTGGCCGCCCAGGGCGCCGAGATCGCGTTCACCTATCAGGGTGACAGTTTGGAGCGCCGCGTGCGCCCGCTGGTCGAATCCATCGGCATGGACACGATGATCCCGGCCGACGTCACCGATGATGCGTCCATGGATGCCGCGTTCGACACCATCAAAGCCAAATGGGGCAAGATCGATTTCCTCGTCCACTCCATCGCCTTTGCCGGCAAGGACGAGTTGCAGGGCTCGATGGTCGCCAACACGACCCGCGAAGGCTTCCGCCGCGCGATGGACATTTCGGTCTACAGCTTCATCGACTGTGCCCGCCGCGCCAGCGAAATCATGCCGGATGGTGGCGCGATGATCTGCATGACCTATCTCGGCGCTGAGCGCACTGTGCCCTCCTACAATGTCATGGGCGTCGCCAAGGCCGCGCTCGAAGCCGCAACCCGCTATGCGGCGCGCGACCTCGGGCCGCAGGGCATCCGCGTCAACGCGATTTCCGCTGGCGCGATGCGTACGCTCTCCCTGGCCGGTATTCGCGGCGGCAAGAGCCTTATGGGCACGGGCCGCGACTGGTCTCTGCTGAAGGAAGACACGCGCATGGAAGGCGTCGCCGGCGCGGCGCTCTACCTGCTCTCCGAACTCGGCCACTCCGTCGCCGGTGAAGTCCACCATGTCGACGCTGGTTTCCACGTCGTCGGCGTGCCGGATTTGCCGGAGGACTAAGCGTCCTCACCTTGCTGTGATCGCCCGGAACTCCTGCCCGTCTGTCCTGTTGGTCTGGCGAACCCATTCTGACAGGAGACTTCCATGTCCAATATCTTCCTCATCGGCGCCACGGGCGGCGTCGGCAGCCGCCTGAGCCCGAAACTCGTCGAGGCCGGCCACACGGTCAAAGGCCTGCACCGCAAACCTGAACAGGCAGATGATCTGCACAAGCAGGGCGTCGAGCCCGTTCTCGGCAATATCATCGACATGACCGCAGACGACCTCGCCAGCGCCATGAAGGGCTGTGATACGGCCGTCTTCTCCGCAGGCGCCGCCGGCAGCGGCCGGGACAAGACAACCGCGATTGATGGAGAGGGCCCGGAAAAGCTGATCGAGGCGGCGCGCGCCACAGGCGTGAACCGCATCTATCTCGTCTCAGTCATCATGGATGCTGGCCGCGGCCGCGACCGCGACACGAGTGACGACTTCGAACACTATATGGCCATGAAGCGCCGCGCCGATGCGGCCCTCGCCCAGAGCGGGATCGACTATGTCATCCTGCGCCCTGGCACGCTGAAAGATGATGACGGCGATGGCAAAGTGATGGCGGGCCGCGCGATCACCTATGGAGACGTCGCGCGCGGCAATGTCGCCGCCACGCTCGCGGAACTGATCGACGTGCCGGAAATCACCAATGAGATCATCGAACTCACAAATGGCGAAACACCCGTCTCCGATGCCGTTGCCCGTCTGAAACGCGGCTGACACGCAGGGCGAACCCCATGCTGGCGAATTGCACCCCACACCGTTTGGGCTTGCCATCAGATCCGTATTGAACAATAAACGTATTGTTCAATCGTATTTGGGGGGCTCTCATGCCAGCACGCATCTTTCTCTGGGTCGGCCATCCACGCGCTACATCGCTCAGCCACGGCATGGCGGACGCCTACCAGCGTGGCGCAGAAGCAAACGGTGCCGAAGTCCGACGTATGAACCTGTCGGACATGGTCTTCGACCCGGATCTCACCGAAGGCTATCACGCCCGCAAGACCCTTGAGCCATGCCTTGAAGCGTGGCGGGAGAACTTGCTCTGGGCCAATCATGTCTGTTGGGCCTATCCGCAATGGTGGGGCGGGATGCCCGCCAAGATGAAAGGCGTGATCGACCGCAGTTTCCTGCCGGGCTTCGCCATGAAATATCACGAGAAGGACCCCTTCTGGGATCGCCTGCTGGCCGGACGACGGGGCGATGTGCTGATGACGTCCGACGCGCCGGTCTGGTTTGACCGGCTATCCAATGGTCGCGCCGCCAAGTTACAGGTGCAGAAGCCCGTCATGAAATTTGTCGGCATACATCCCGCACGCATCCTGCAGGTCGGACCGGTGAAGACGGCCAAGGAGGCGACGCTCTCAAAATGGATGAAGCGGGCCGAAAGGCGCGGCGCTGATGCCGCCCGCCGGTCCCGCTGATGTGAATTGCGTCCGCCCGTCATCCTGCTAACACGGGCATCATGAAAACCAGTACCGAGACCCATGTCCCGCTCAGCGGCTTCCCGTCTTATCCCGAAGACGAGATGCGAAACCGCGCCCGCGCCTTTCACGACTCTCTGGCGACGCGCCGTTCCGTCCGCGCCTTCTCCGACAAGCCCGTCCCACGCGAAATCATTGAGGCCTGTGTCGCCGCCGCCGGGTCGGCCCCATCCGGCGCCAATCACCAGCCCTGGTTTTTTGCCTGTGTGAACAGCGCGGAGAAAAAGCGCGAAATTCGTCAGGCTGCCGAAGCTGAAGAGCGTGAGTTCTATTCAGGGCGCGCCGGGGAAGACTGGCTCGATGCGCTCGCGCCGATCGGCACCGATGCCGGCAAGCCCTATATGGAAATCGCCCCCTGGCTGATCTGTATCTTCGCCCAGCGCCGCGGCGGCGTGCAAGCGGGAGAAACCCGCAAGAACTACTACATCAACGAAAGCGTCGGCATCGCCACGGGTATGCTGATGACCGCCTGTCATCAGGCCGGCCTCGCCACCCTTGTCCACACGCCCAACCCGATGAAGTTCCTGAACCGGATCTGTGATCGTCCGGAAACGGAAAAACCCTTCCTGATCCTGGTTGCGGGCTATCCAGCCGACGATGCCATGGTGCCCAAACACGCTCTGGTGAAAAAGCCACTGGATCAGATCATGCGCGTGTTCTAGCGAGCGAACGCCAGCTCAGTGTGGAACGATCATGCATTTTCCGGTGATGATGGCACCGCTGGAAATCGAAACGCCCGGATACACGATGACGTCTGGGCCCAGTGTAACGTTCACGGCCTGAAAATCAGGAGCCACCCATCCCCCAGCGCTTCCGTCAGGGTTGGTGTATCGGACAGCTTCAATTTTGCGCCCGTCGCTCTCGGTAAAGACAACTGTTCGGCGGCTTGCGGTTTTGGCAGGCATTCGAATCACTCCGATGTCTATCGAAGAGAATCACGATTTGGGAGTTTTGTGAATCCCGGACCGGTTTAATCTTCGCACAAACGGAATTCTGCGCCTGGAAAGCTTTCTACAGTCTTGCATAGATCCGGAAAGCTCCACAGCATGGCAAGAATACCTACACACATGGGAAGGAGCAGGTGGAAAATATTGTACAGCAACTTTGCGGATGCCGCCTTGCGCTGCACACTTTCCCTGAGGCGCGCATAGACCGGGTTTTTGAAAAGACCCTCACCATCTTGAGATGACGTCGCCTCTTGAAAGGCCTTCTCCATCCCCGCCTTGTCCATTACGAACAGCGCAAATATCAAGCTGAAAACAGCTTGGGCGATTGCAAGAAATGCCCCCGCTTGAATAATCCCAAGCGTTAGGCCCTCCACTTCCAAATCGAATATGGATACGGGCGTGGAATGGTTTCCTGACAGTTCCGCTACAAAAACGATCGCAGAAAATGTGTAGGTGCGATTGGTCAGATCCCGGAACAGACTTGCGAAATACTCGGACGTGAGGTTCATGCAACTACTTGCTGTGGTCAATCACATCTATGCGTTTTCGTGGCTGTCCGGGCTTACAGATAAAGCTGGTTTGCACGAGCTTCCTGCCATTTCGGCGATGCTTCGATTTAGATGCCTCGAACTGATGGAGGAAGTGCCCCTCCCGGAGTTCGTGGGCAATAGCCCCTTTTTTTGGAAGTTCCTCAAAATCATGCGGTGGACAGTCACATGTCTGCCCTTTCGCGATGTAATCGCGGACGACTTGCTTTTTCTCCGTTTGCATATCGCCGGTATCCACATCCGACGAGAATTCCTTTTTCACAAACACATCAACCATGGTTAACCCTCCTGCCTCCGGACATGAATCCAGAAATAGAACGATAATTCAACCCTACAGAATTCGGTAGGGTTCTAGCCGCCCACGGTCACAGCGGGACCGGGCAGGTGGATTGTGTAATAGCTGCGCGGCTTCTCTCCCGGTTTGCGGCCTTCGGCGGCAATGTGGATATCGCCCGATATACCCACCGGAATACCCTGCCCCATTGGCAACACGTCGCCGCTTGGCAATTCGGCCGCGAACTCGCGGAACTTCCAGCCGTTGAGCACGGGCATCTGCCGCAACCGGTCCCCGGTACGCATCCGCACGGGCACGTCCCGCGCAAGGCTGCCCGAAAGGTTCAGGAAGTTCTGCGTCACCCAGACACCCGTCTCGGTCCGCACCACGCCCATCGATACATGCGTGGCCTGTTCGCTGAGAATGTTTGCGCGATGGCCGGGGCTGTCCATGAGGTTCTGGTGCAGACGTTTCACGGCCTGCCGTTCCAGATTCCAGCGCCCCCGGACAATCTCGATCATGGCAACATTTTCAGCTGAATACTGAATGATTGCCCGCCGGTCGAAGGCCGCGATGCGGTCCTGCGGTTTGCGTCCGTCCGGTCCGACATGGCCGAAGAAATCATTATACGCCATGTCGAGACTGTGAAAGCGCGCCGTATTGCGCAGCGCCGCGCGATTGACCAGCGGCGGCAATCCCGCCTCCTTGCGGGCGATATTGGTCAGCCTCAGGAACTCGCCTTCCATGCGCGCGTCGAAGGCATAGCCCTCCGGCACGTTCCCGAAGCAGGGCCGCACCTGCTCGACATAATCGGCCACTGCGACGCCCCGCCCCGTGAGGGCAAGGTCACAGGCAAAGGCGGGCAGGCCAGCGGCAAGCGCCGCAAGGCCGACGAAAAGAGTGCGCAGGATCATGTCTTGCGCACTATATCCGCGCCAACATGAACAGAAGTGTTACGGCCGTTCAGGCCATGGCTGCAGCTGGTCGCGTTTCATCTGCAACCGCTGGTCTTCAGGCAGACTGTAATCATGACCGAATGGCGCGCTCTCCCAGCTGCCATAACCCGGATTCGGCAGGGCAATCCATTCCCGGCCCCATTTGTCTGCATTCGCCTCATATACGGCCTGCCGTTCTGCCGGGCTGCCTTTATAGGAATCGGTGAAGTCGCCCAGATTGTCGCCCAGCATGAGCAGGATCCGATAATCCTTTGCCACCACGGCCCAGCGCGTTGCCTTGGCCGAGCCCCAATCGTCCTGCTCGCCCTTGGTCAGCAACGTGTCAACATTGCCGCCCATTGGGAAACCGAGTGCCCGCAGATTCCGTGCGGTCCCCTCTTCCGTCACTGCGTCGCGATTGGTGACGTAGAATACTTTCACACCCTTGGCCGCAGCCGCGCGGGTGAAGTCCACCGCGCCCGGCACGGCTTTTGCCACACCCGCGCTGGCCCAGGCATTCCAGCGGTCGGGGCTGAAAGGCTCACCCGCCAGCACATCCGCCGCCGCATAGGGCGTATTGTCCAATACGGTCTCATCGGCATCAAGGATGATTGCCGGGGGAAGATCCTGATAGGCCTCGCCCTGCAGGTCCGGCGCGGCGGTCCATTCCGGATCAGCCAGCGCCTCGTCCAATCGCATCGCCGCCAGCGCATAGATGCCGTCAGTCGTGGCCTTGTACTCTACCGCCTGCTGCGCCCAGAGCGTTGCGTTCAGCCGATCATCCTGTGCCGGACCCGTTTCAACAATGACTTCGCGCTCGACCACCACTTTGCGGACAGGTTCGGAGCCTTCATCAACATAGATACAGGCAGACAGGACAAATGGCGCCGCCAGCCCTGCAACAAGAAATGAAAGCCTATGGGTCATGACGGTCTCCTGTTCCGATGCAGGCTGGTCATACCAGACTGGCCCCGAACCGGAAACGGGTCAGATCGCGCCGCAATTCTGCAGACGCGCCAGCACCGGTGCGATCATGCGTTCGATGGCTTCTTCGGTCGGGCGCACATTGCCATAGGCCGGCAGGCCTTCATCGGCAATCACGAGGTCGGCCTCGAATTTGGCCGGATAGGTCCATTGGTAATGCGCCGCGCGAACCGTACCGAGATATTGCTGAAGTACACTTTCCAGCGAGCGACCGCGCTCGGTCACGTCGCGGCGAATTCGCCGTGCGAGGCGCAGGTCGTCTGGCGTGTCCACATAGACCGACAGATCAATCAGGGAACTGATTTTCGGGAAAGACAGCGCATGGATGCCCTCCAGGATCAGGATCGGTGCAGACTTGATCTCGCGTGTCTTCTCGCTGCGGTCATGGCGCTCATAATCATAGATTGGCTGCTGGATCGTCTCGCCGGCTTTCAGCGCGCGCAAATCCTTGACCAGCCGGTCGGCTTCTTTCGAGCGAGGTGCATCATAGTTGATGCCCGCGACAAGTGCCGTCCATTCTTCCTTGTTCCCGGGCTCGCCATAATGGCTCATCGGATAGTAATACGCATCCTCACCAAACAGGACCGCCTGCCCCTCAGGCAAATGTTCCAGCAGGGCTTCGGCCAGCGTTGACTTGCCAGATCCGGAGCCACCGGACATGGCGACGAGGAATTGCTTGCGCTTTGTCATCATGGCTTTGGGTGTAACGGCAAACCCCGGCTGGCTTCAACGAAAAAAGGCCGCCGCCGCACTTCCTTTGCCACGCACAGTCCCGTTAGATGCACGCTGGGGAAATTCGCCATGACTGATCCACTCGACCGCGCCACATTCCATGCCCGCCGCTGGCTGGACAGCCTGCCTGATCGCCCCGTAGGCGCCACGGCCACCGCGCGCGACCTTCGCGCCGCCCTGTCTGGCCCGCTACCGGAAACCGGGCGAGACGCCGCCGCCATTATCGACGACCTTGCCACGCACGCCGAGCCCGGCCTGCATGCCAATGCCGGGGGACGATTCTTTGGTTGGGTGATGGCAGGATCACTTCCTTCGGCACTTGCTGCCGACTGGCTGGTGTCGGCCTGGGACCAGAATGCGGGTATGTTCACCGTTGCACCCGCTGCAAGCATGATTGAAGAGATTGCTGGTGAGTGGCTGAAGCAACTGTTCGACCTGCCGCAGACATCCTCCTTCGCGTTCACCACCGGGTGCCAGATGGCGCACGTCACTGCGCTGGCAGCGGCACGGCATGGCGTGTTGCAAAAGGCCGGATGGAATGCAGAAAACGACGGCTTGTTCGGCGCACCGCGTATCCGCATCCTGACCAGTGAAAACAGGCACCGCTCCCTCGACAGCGCTATTCGCCACCTCGGTCTTGGACAGGCATCCATGACAGATGTCGCCATCAACCCCATGGGCGACATGCGCGCAGATGACCTTGCCCGCCATCTTGCCGAATGGGAGGGGCCAAAAGTTGTATGCCTGAACGCGGCAGACCTGAATGTCGGTACATTCGATGATTTCCGTACATTGATTCCGATGGCCCAGGCCGCTGGCGCATGGGTGCATGTCGACGGCGCGTTCGGCCTGTTCGCCCGCACGAGCGACCGCCTCAAACACCTCACAGACGGCATCGACTTCGCTGACAGCTGGGCAACCGACGGTCACAAGTGGCTGAACGTACCTTATGATTGCGGCTTTGCCATTGTCCGCGATTCTGAGGCGCACCGCGCCGCCCTGTCACTCAGTGCGGCTTATCTCTCCCCCAGTCAGGACGTGCGTGATCCAACGGATTGGAACCTCGAACTCTCCCGCCGGGCACGCTCCGTGCCTGTTTACGCCGCACTTCAGGAACTTGGCCGTCAGGGCGTCGCCGACCTTGTTGACCGCTCATGTGCGTATTGCGCCGAAATTGTGAATGGGATCGGCGCCCTGCCGAACGCTCGCGCCCTGAATGACCCGATACTCAATCAGGGCCTTGTGCGGTTTGAACACGAAGGTGCGAGTGCGGAAGAGAATGATGCGTTCACCGACGAGATCATTCGCCGGGTGAACGAAAAAGGTAAAGCTTTTTTCTCCGGCACGACATGGCAGGGTCAACGCGTTATGCGCGTTAGCGTCGTCAGCTGGCGGACGAATGAAGGGGACGTCGCGCGAACAATTGCGGCTGTACGCAAGGCGCTGACGGAAGATGGGTAGTTTGTGCGACCCTAGTCACGGAGTCGCTCAAGTCCATCCAGCAACAGATCAAGGGTGAATTCGAACTCTGTCTGGCTGTCGCACCACCCCATGGCCGGCTCGTCGGATTGATGCATCTCGGAAGCTACCATGGCCGAGAGGTAGGGCAGATTTTCTGCCATCTCCTCAAACTCCGCCTGCGTCTTTTGTGTGTCCAGGTTTCCACCCGACACCGGCGGACTGAACAATTCCTGCGCAAAGCCAAACAACAGACTTCCGAGCGCGTGCAATGCACGATGGGCCGTTTGATAGCTGAAGCCATTGTCCACAAACAATGCAATCACCTGATCCACATAGAGGTACATGGACGGTGGTATGGACTGCCGCGCCGCAAAAAGCGCAGGCGTCCATGGGTGACGCATCACCACCGTGCGAGCGGCCAGACATCTGCTGCGCAGGTCCGATTTCCAGTCTGCCATGCATGATGCCGGACGCTCGTCAACGGCGGACGTGATCTCATTTGCCAGCGCCTCGGCGAGTCCATCAAGCAGGCCTTCCTTGCCTGGAAGATGGTGATACAGGGACATCGCTTCGACGCCCAACTCTTTGCCGAGGCGCCGCATGCTCAGACTTTGCAGGCCTTCGCGATCAACCAATGTCATCGCGGCATCAAGCACGCGCGTGTGCGTCAAAGGCTTCCGTGTACTCATTGCCAGCCATGTCTCCTTTCGGGATCCATTTGCCTTTGTGGCGATGGCACTTGCAAGACTCTTGCACTGCATGGTAGCACATGGCGTAGACTTACATTGTAAGGTTTAAACAAATATGTCCGCCTTGCCCCCCTCCCTTCGACGCGATGCATGCCTCACTGGTCTGTTTTACCTGGGCCTCGGTTTGACCGGCGGCGCCGTTTTCATGGCGGTTCGCCCTCAGCTTTTTGCAGAAGATGATCCTGTTCAAACGCTCGCCAATCTGACCGGGCAGGAAGGCCTTGCCCGCGTCGGGATCGCGCTGGAGCTTGGGTCCGCCATCTTCCAGGCGTTGACGGCGGTATGGTTCGCCAAACTGTTCAGTCACATCGACCGGCATGCCGCGAGCGTTGTGGCACTCTTCGGCATGGTCAATGCGATCGCGACGCTCGCCAGCTCGGTGATGTTACGCGCGGCGCTCGACACAGCCTTGGGACACAGCAGCGCCGATCCGGCAATCAGCCATCTGTTTGTTCTGACCAGTCACCACTTCTGGGCCGCAGGCGCCATCTTCTTTGGGCTCTGGTTGATCCCAATGGGTTGGATCGTCCTGAAGGGGCGCTTCGGCCCTCGCCCGCTAGGCTGGATACTTATCCTTGGCGGTATTGGCTATGTCGCGAGCGTGTTTATCGCAGTGCTCGCACCGCACGCAGGCGCATGGATCGGATTACTCACGATTCCACCAACAATTGGCGAATTCTGGATGATCGGACTGTTGTTCTGGAAAGGCCTGCGCAGAACATCCAAGTATGATCAAAAATAAAAAAGGCCGCTCCGGAGAGCGGCCTTTCGTATCCTGTTGCAGGAAAAGGAAATCCTATTCCTCTTCGCCGCCCTCATCCTTGGCAAGTTCCTTGCCGGTGGTCTGGTCGACCACTTTCATGGACAGGCGCACTTTGCCGCGATCATCGAAGCCCATCAGCTTGACCCAGACCGTGTCGCCTTCTTTGACGAGGTCTTTCGGATGGTTCACGCGCTCGTTCGCCATTTGCGACACGTGCACAAGGCCGTCCTTCGGACCAAAGAAGTTCACGAAGATACCGAAGTCTTTCAGGCCAACGACCTTGCCTTCGTAGATCTCGCCGATTTCCGGCTCTGCGACGATCTCCTTGATCATCTTCAGCGCCTTGTTGATGGATTCCTTGTCCAGCGCAGAGACCTGCACCGTACCATCATCATCAATGTTCACCTTGGCGCCGGACTCTTCCACGATGCCGCGGATGACCTTGCCGCCAGACCCGATCACGTCACGGATCTTGTCGGTTGGCACTTTGACGATTTCCATCTGTGGAGCGTTTTCCGACAGGCTGTCGCGGGACGTATCCAGCGCTTTGCCCATCTCACCCAGGATGTGCATGCGCCCACCCTTGGCCTGCTCCAGAGCCGTGTGCATGATTTCCTTGGTGATACCGGCGATCTTGATGTCCATTTGCAGGGACGTCAGGCCTTTTTCGGTACCGGCCACTTTGAAATCCATGTCGCCGAGATGATCTTCGTCGCCGAGAATGTCGGAGAGAACCGCCACGCCGTCAGCTTCCTTGATCAGGCCCATTGCGATGCCCGACACAGGACGGGTCACCGGCACGCCGGCATCCATCATGGCGAGGGAACAACCGCAAACCGTTGCCATCGAGGACGAGCCGTTGGACTCGGTGATCTCGGAGACGAGGCGGATCGTGTACGGAAACTCTTCATGCTTTGGCAGGACAGCCTGCAGCGCGCGCCAGGCGAGCTTGCCGTGGCCGGTCTCGCGGCGGTTGGTACCGCCCATGCGACCGGTCTCGCCCACCGAATATGGCGGGAAGTTGTAGTGCAGCATGAATTTGGACTTCGACGTGCCATCAAGGCCGTCGATGAACTGCTCATCATCGCTGGTGCCGAGCGTGGCCACACAGATCGCCTGCGTTTCACCACGGGTGAACAGCGAGGAACCGTGCGTGCGCGGCAGGAAGCTGGCGATTGCCTCGATCGGGCGAACCTGATCCAGCGAACGGCCATCGATGCGCTTGCCGGTTTTCAGGATGTCGCCGCGAACAACGCTTGCTTCGGCTTCCTTGAAGGCAGACTTGAACGTCTCGCCAGACATTTCGCCCGGCTCTTCTTCGGTGCCGACGAGCGCAGCCTTGGCCTTTTCGCGGGCTTCGCCCACAGCGGCCTGACGCTCCAGCTTCTCGGTCATCGAGTAGGCGGCGGAAAGATCTGCGCCGACCAGTTTCTGGATTTTTTCCAGTTCGGCCGAGTGATCTTCGGCTTCGAAGTCGAACGGTTCCTTGGCGGCCTGTTCGGCCAGGTCGATGATCGCATCGATCACAGGCTGGATCGATTCATGACCCGCCATGACAGCGCCGAGCATGACTTCTTCGGACAGTTCATAAGCTTCCGATTCCACCATCATCACGGCGTCGGCGGTGCCGGCCATGACGAGGTCCAGTTCGGACTCTTCGAGTTCTTCGATCGTCGGGTTGATGATGTACTCACCATCCTTGTAGCCAACGCGCGCTGCGCCGATCGGGCCCATGAAGGGCGCGCCGGACAGGACAAGCGCCGCAGAGGCACCGATCATGCCGATCACGTCCGGATCGTTTTCGAGATCATAGGACATCGCGGTCAGCACGACCTGGACTTCGTTCTTGAAGCCTTTGACGAAAAGCGGGCGGATCGGGCGGTCGATCAGGCGAGACGTCAGCGTCTCTTTCTCGGTCGGGCGGCCTTCACGCTTGAAGAAGCCACCTGGGATGCGGCCCGATGCGTAGTATTTTTCCATGTAGTTGACGGTCAGGGGGAAGAAGTCCTGGCCCGGCTTCGCGCTTTTCGCAAAACATGCGGTCGCGAGCACTTTTGTATCGCCATAGGTCACCATGACGGCGCCATCGGCTTGGCGGGCCACCTGGCCCGTTTCGATCGTCAGCGTGCGGCCGGCCCATTCCAGCGACACAGATTTCTTGTCAAACATCAAAATGTCTTTCTTTTTCACATACGAAAAGCCCGCCGCGGCCCTATTGCCCGGCGGGCTTGATTTTGTGCCTAGCGGCGAATGCCGAGGGCTTCGATGAGTTTGGCGTAGCGCGCCTCATCCTTGCGCTTGGTGTAGTCAAGCAGCTTCCGGCGGGTTGCGACCATGGCCAGCAGGCCCCGGCGGGAGTGGTTGTCTTTCTTGTTCGTCTTGAAGTGGTCGGTCAGGTTGTTGATCCGTTCGGTCAGGATCGCGACCTGCACTTCTGGGGAACCGGTATCGCCAGGCTTTGTGGCGAATTTTTCGATCAGTTCCTGCTTCTTCTCAGCGGTAATCGACATCGTGTATCTTTCTTGTAATCGCCTTGCGGCGGGTTTCGTCTAAGCGCCTGAATTGGCGGGGGTTTTGGGTGAGTATCTGAGGCCTCAGGCCACGGCCGGGATGTCGTCCAGCCGGGTCAGGACCCGATATCCCACCACAAGGGGCGGCTTATGGCTCATTTTCCCCCGAAATGAAAGGCCCTCAGGTGAGGTTTGGCGCAAAAGCGCCGGTGCTTAGAATCTCACCTCAAGCCCGACCAGAATCTCCTGCGGCTTGCCGGGGCGCAGGCCCGCGGGGTCGATAGAGGCGACATAGGTTTCGTCGAACAGGTTTTCCGCTTTCACGCGCAGGCGCAGCGTCTCGGTCAGGTCGACCCAGGCCGCCGCATCGACCAGCCAGCGTGCATCGATCCGCTCGCCTGCCGGAATGGCGCCCTGCCCCGCCCGCGCACGCGCTTCGGAGACGTGATTAGCAGAGAAATCCATGCCCCAGCGGCTGGCTTCGATGCCCGCCATCAGGGTGATCTGCTGGTCCGAGACATAGGGCAGCTCGTCGCCCGCCTCGACATCGCCCCACGGCTCATAACTGCTCTCGAAGCCAGACTGGAATTCGGCATCTGTCCACGTATAGACGAGGCCGACCGGCAGTGAGAGCGAGGTGTCGAACAGCGCCGCCGCATCCCAGCTCGCCGTCAGCTCAAGGCCCATCACGTCCACATCGCCGCCATCGAACTGGTCGCCGATCGTGCAATTGCCACCGGACGAGGCGGTGCAGGTGCCGAGCAGGTTTGAATAGTCATTGAAGAAGGCAATCGCCTCGACATCGACGCCCTCTTTCGAGAAGCGTCCGCCGGCTTCCCAGTTCACGCTCTCTTCGGCATCGGCCTCGGTTGCGCCGGGGCTGGCAATCGCAAAGCCGCGATGCACACCGGCCAGCAAGGTCACATCCTCGTTGAGTTCGTAAAGTGCACTTAGACCCGGCACAACGACCTGGTCATCCAGGGTCCGCACGCGCGTCGGCCCCGCCGCACGGGTCGGGTCTGCCGTTGAATAGTCCTCGCGCGTCAGCTCATAATCCTCAAAGCGCGCGCCGCCGGTCACGGTCAGCTTGCCGATGCTGACCCGGTCCTGCAGGAACAGGGCAACCGCTTCACCGCTGGAGATGCGGTTGGCATTGCTGCCCGCCGCGCCCGCGCTGGTCAGGATCAGGCGTTCGCCCTCAAGCCGGTACGCATCCTCTTCCTGGAACCGGTCTTCCTCGTCCTCATGCACGCGGATACCGACAGTGACATCATGATCGAGGCCGCCAAACGCGGTCTGCCAGTTCAGCGTGGTTTGCAGGCCTTCGCTGTAATAGGCGCGGCGGTTGGCGCGGTAGACGATGGAATCGTCGAGGCTGGTAGCGCCAGTCGCCAGGCTGTACTCGGCCGAATAGGTCACCGGGTCGGCCAGCACGGAGGAAATCCCCGTATCGCCGCTCGCGCCCGTACCATCGGCGCTGATACCCTGCAGCTTGTACCAGTTGCGGGCAAAATCATGATGATAGGCAATTGTCGTCAGGTTCAGCGTTGGCGAGAATTCAATCTTGTGGGTCAGCTGGAACAGCTCGTTCTCGCCCCGGAATTCATCATCCGCGCTCGCATCATAGCGGCGATAGGGGTTGGCCTCGAAATCTTCCAGCGTCAGGCCGAAATAGGTCTCGTTGGAGGTCTCTTCGCGCGTCTGGTATTTCAGCTCGACGCTTTGCGGCATCGGGCCGTCATCCTTGTAGGCCCCGACTTTCAGCATCAGATCATCAGCGTCGAAGCCCGTCGGCCCGCCATTGTCCAGCTCCTTGAACCCGTCGGTCTCGTCGGTGAACACTTCGATCAGGCCGCCCAGTTTCCAGCCTGCGCCGACCTCCGCACGTCCGCCCGTCCAGGCATGGACCCGCTGGCGATCATTGGTGCCAAAGAATGCCTGCGCAAATCCGGACGTCTCTTCCGGCACTGGCGTCGAGAACAGGTTCAGTGCGCCGCCCGTCGTGCGCGGACCATACAGGATCGCGGCGGGCCCCTTGGTCACTTCCACGGCGCTCATTCGCGCTGTGGTCGGGAAATAATAGGCGGACGGCGAGGCGTAGGGCGCCGGCGAGATCGGCACGCCATCTTCCATCAGCACGATACGGGACGAGCGATCCGAACCCGACCCGCGCAGGCCGATATTCGGCCGCAGGCCATAGCCGTCTTCTTCCTGGATGTTCACGCCCGGCACGACGCGCAAGACGCGCTGGATATCGCTCTGGGCCTGCGCCGACAGGTCAGCATCCGTCAGGAAGGAGACCGACCCGGCCACTTCGTCCACCGCATCCGTCGAGCCTGTCACGACAATCGTCGACAACATCCGGTACGGGTTCTGCTCACCCGGCGCGGTGGCATTGTCAGCATAAGATGACAGGGATACGAGCGCGCTGGAGGCCAGCAGGACGGAAAGACGGGAAAACGGCATGAGGGATACCTGTTGATATTGAGAATGAGTTGCGGGTCTTTAAGAGGATGCCACGCCCCAAAACAACCTGCATTTGACATTCACTCGCACAAACTTGCCGCGTATGTGCTTTCCATGCCACGCTCGGACTCATGTGAAGCGGAAGCTGCTGCGCGCTTCGCTCGTCCCCTCCCCCGCCTCTCCGGCGCATGTCAGAGTGTCGTCCGGCTGGCTCCGTGTCCTGACAGCAGGAGACCCCGGCATACGCCGGGGATACGGTTTGTGGGATAGAGACCACTCCTCCCCCCCCCGATGACCCCTGCGTAGGCAGGGGTCCATCTCGGGACTTCTACCCATGCAC